>Ga0209385_1000424_pt1 | contig 17040 bp, 19 predicted proteins | sample NGEPerB_FD_184506 | JGI IMG/M metagenome (GOLD analysis project Ga0209385, IMG submission 184506) | Arctic peat soil microbial communities from the Barrow Environmental Observatory site, Barrow, Alaska, USA - NGEE PermafrostAB12-B... | ecosystem: Environmental > Terrestrial > Soil > Wetlands >... | reverse complement strand
TGGCGACCCCCGGCATCAACATCATCGGCATGACGATGTTGCTGCAATTCGTGGTCAGCTTCGGCTTCATCCTGGTGGTGAACGCGCCGCAGAACATGGTCGCCTATGGCACGGAGACGTTCAACGCCCGCGACTTCGTGCGCACCGGCTTCGTGCTGACGGTGATTGCGCTCGTGCTGGTGATGCTGCTTGGCGCCACCTATTGGCACTGGCTCGGCTACGCCTGACTGGAGCAGGACGGTGCCAGCACCTCGGTCGCGGAGATCGAGCGGCAATTCGCCCTCGGCGCCTGAGCCGCATTATCGATCCGGGCAGCCCCGGTCGGTGTCCGGCCGGCCCGGGCCCCAGGGATTCACCGGCCGCCGGCGCCCGCGCCGTCGGGGCGGGCGCGGCGGCTGAGCGCGCAAAACACGCCCATTTGACCTGCGTCAAAGAGGATACCCGGGCCTTGGCGGATAGTTTTCGCTGCGGACCCTTCATTTTCAAGGCTAGCCAGACAACGGGATAGCAGCATGGCGAACGCGCTTGCTCCTCAGAAAACCATGACTCTCGGCGAGGGAGGACTGGCGCTGGCCATGGCGGCATTGGCGCTTCTGTCGATCGTGGTGGCGGCCAAGGCCTACACACCGGAATTTGCGTTCCACGCCTATCTGTTTACCGCCGCCAGCGTCGCCGCGGTGTTCGCTATCGTCAATCGCTACTACGAGCGGCCGGCCGAGCATCCGCCGCTGACCATCGACGGCAAGCCGAATTACAACATGGGCCCGGTCAAGTTCGCGACCGTCGCCGCCATGTTCTGGGGCATCGCCGGCTTCACCGTCGGCCTCTACATCGCCAGCGAGCTGGCATTTCCGATTCTCAATCTCGATCTGCCGTGGACCACCTTCGGGCGCCTACGTCCGCTGCACACCTCGGCGGTGATCTTCGCCTTCGGCGGCAACGTACTGATCGGCACGTCGTTCTATGTCGTGCAGCGCACCTGCCGCGCGCGGCTCGCCGGCGACCTTGCGCCCTGGTTCGTCGTGCTCGGCTACAATTTCTTCATTCTCATTGCCGGCACCGGCTATCTGCTCGGCATCACTCAGTCGAAGGAATATGCCGAGCCGGAATGGTACGCCGATCTCTGGCTGACCATCGTGTGGGTGACTTATTTCCTGGTCTTCCTCGGCACCATCATTCGCCGCAAGGAGCCGCATATATATGTCGCCAACTGGTTTTATCTCGCCTTCATTCTGACCATCGCGGTGCTACATCTCGGCAATAACGCGGCGGTGCCGGTATCGCTGTTCTCGCCCAAGTCCTACATCGTCTGGTCGGGCGTACAGGATGCGATGGTGCAGTGGTGGTACGGCCACAACGCGGTCGGCTTCTTCCTCACTGCCGGCTTCCTCGCCATCATGTATTACTTCATTCCCAAGCGCTGCAACCGGCCGATCTATTCGTACCGGCTGTCGATCATCCACTTCTGGGCGCTGATCTTCCTCTACATCTGGGCCGGCCCGCATCATCTGCACTACACCGCGCTGCCCGACTGGGCGCAGACGCTCGGTATGACGTTCTCCATCATGCTGTGGATGCCGTCATGGGGCGGCATGATCAACGGGATCATGACGCTGTCCGGCGCCTGGGACAAGCTGCGCACCGATCCGGTGCTGCGCATGATGGTAGTGTCGGTCGCCTTCTACGGCATGTCGACTTTCGAAGGGCCGATGATGTCGGTGAAGATCGTCAATTCGCTGTCGCACTACACCGACTGGACCATCGGCCACGTGCATTCCGGCGCACTCGGCTGGGTCGCCTATATCTCGTTCGGCGCCATCTACTGCCTGGTGCCGTGGCTGTGGAACCGCAAGCTTTACTCGCTCAAGCTGGTGAACTGGCATTTCTGGATCTCGACCATTGGCATCGTGCTCTACATCACCGCGATGTGGGTGTCGGGAATTCTGCAAGGCCTGATGTGGCGCGCCTACACCTCGCTCGGCTTCCTCGAATATTCCTTCGTTGAAACAGTCGAGGCGATGCACCCCTTCTATGTCATCCGCGCGCTCGGCGGTCTGCTGTTCCTCACCGGCGCGCTGGTGATGGTGTGGAATCTCTGGAAAACCGTGAACTCGGCGGTCACCGCCGCGCCGGCCGGCCTCGCGCTGGCTCCGGCGGAATAGGCGAGGGGCAATCGATGTCGCTTTGGCAGAAACACGCCATCCTCGAAAAGAACTCGATCGTTCTCGTCATCGGAATCCTGATCGTGATCGCGATCGGCGGGTTGGTCGAAATCGTTCCGCTGTTCTACCTCAAGAACACGATCGAAAAGGTCGACGGCGTGCGCCCCTATACGCCGCTCGAGCTCGCCGGCCGCAACATCTACGTGCGCGAGGGCTGCTATCTCTGCCATTCGCAGATGATCCGGCCGCTGCGCGACGAGGTCGAGCGTTACGGCCACTATTCGCTCGCCGCCGAGAGCATGTATGACCGCCCGTTCCAGTGGGGCAGCAAGCGCACCGGTCCCGATCTCGCCCGCGTCGGCGGCAAATATTCCGACGACTGGCACCGCGACCACCTGCGCGATCCGCGCTCGGTGGTGCCCGGCTCGGTCATGCCGGACTATTCCTGGCTGGCGCAGACCGACCTCGACTACCAGCACATCGCCGAGGACTTGAAAGTGCAGGCGCTGCTCGGCGTGCCCTATACGCCGGACATGATCGCTCGCGCCACCGCCGACGTGGTGACGCAGGCGACGACCGACAGCCCCGACGCCGCCGATCTCGTTAAACGTTATCCGAAAGCGCAGGCGCGCGACTTCGACGGCAATCCCGGCCGCGTCACCGAAGCCGACGCGCTGATCGCCTATCTGCAAATGCTCGGCACGCAGGTGGATTTCAAGCTCTACGACGACAAAGCCAACATCCGGTGATCGCGATGGATCCGACCTATAAAGCCGTTTCCGAGTTCGCCCAGACCTGGGGCCTCGTCTATTTCGTCATCATCTTCGCAGCTGTGCTGCTCTACGCACTGTGGCCGTCGCGCAAGCAGCAATTCGACGAGGCAGCACGCATTCCGCTGCGGGAGGATTGACCAGTGGCCGACGAAAAAAAAGAAATCGACGCACTCACTGGCACCGCGACCACCGGCCACGATTGGGACGGCATCCGCGAACTCAATACGCCGTTGCCGCGCTGGTGGCTGTGGACGTTCTACATCACCATCGTCTGGGCGATCGGCTATTGGATCGTTTATCCGGCCTGGCCGTTGTTGACGTCGTCGACCGAAGGCGTTTTCGGCTGGCATACGCGCAGCGCGGTGGTCGCCGATATGGACCAGCTCAAGTTGCTGCGTGGGCCGATGATGGACAAGCTTACCAATGCTTCGCTTTCCGAAATCGCAGGTGACCCGCTGTTGCTCGACTTCGCCCGCGCGCAGGGCCGTGCCGCGTTCGCCGATAATTGCGCGCCTTGTCATGGCGCCGGCGGTGGTGGCGGCAAAGGCTATCCCGATCTCAACGACGACGATTGGCTGTGGGGTGGCAAGCTCGAAGACATCGAGCGGACCATTCGCCACGGTGCTCGCGGTGGCGACGACGACGGACACCAAGGCAGGATGCCGGCGTTCGGTCGCGACGGTATTCTGAAAGCCAATGAAATCTCGACGGTCGCCGATTACGTCCGCTCCTTGTCGGGTCTCGCCACCGAGCCCGACACCGATCTCGCGCTCGGTAAGAAGATTTTCGCCGACAATTGCGCGCTCTGCCATGGACCGGAAGGCAAGGGCAATCGCGAAGTCGGCGCGCCCAATCTCACCGATAAGCTCTGGTTCTACGGCTCGGACAAGAAAATCATCATAGAAGGCCTGCAAAATGGCCGTGGCGGCATCATGCCGGCTTGGGGCGGGCGCCTGAGCGATTCAACCATCAAGGCGCTCACCGTCTACGTCCACAGTCTCGGCGGTGGAGAGAAGTGATTGTGCAAGCCGTCCGTACCCTGTCGCTCGACCAGGCGGCGCCCGCGGCGCCGGGCCTGGCGCGACTGGTAGCAGCGGCTGAAGTAGGCCACGCGCCGCCCGACGACAACATCCCGCTCTATGCGCCGCGGCGGAAAATCTATCCGCAAAGCGTGCAAGGTACATTCCGCCGGATCAAATGGGTGGTGCTGATCGTCACCCTCGGCATCTATTATTTGCTGCCGTTCGTGCGCTGGGATCGCGGGCCGAATGCACCCCACCAGGCGGTGCTGATCGATTTCCCCAGTAGCCGTTTCTATTTCTTCTTCATCGAGATCTGGCCGCAGGAGGTCTACTACCTCACCGGCCTGCTGATCCTGGCGTCGATTGTCCTGTTTCTGATGAACGCGGTCGCCGGCCGGGTATGGTGCGGCTATCTCTGCCCGCAAACGGTATGGACCGATCTGTTCTTCGGCATCGAGCGTCTGGTCGAAGGTGACCGGCGCGACCACATGCATCGCGACCAGCGGAAATGGACGGTCGAGACCTACGCGCGCAAGGGCGTGAAACACTTTCTCTGGCTGATGGTGGCGTGGTGGACCGGCGGCGCCTGGGTACTCTATTTCGCCGACGCGCCCACGCTGGTGAAGCAGCTCGCCACCGGCGAGGCGCCATTCCTAGCGTATCTTTGGATCGGCATTCTGACGTTCACGACCTACACGCTCGCCGGCCACATGCGCGAGCAGGTCTGTCTCTATATGTGCCCATGGCCACGCATCCAGGCCGCACTCACCGACGAATACGCGCTCAACGTCACCTATCGTTATGACCGCGGCGAACCGCGCTGCGCGGTGACGATGGCGAACGAATTGCGCGCGCGTGGCGAGCCCGCCGGCGATTGCGTCAACTGCAAGCAGTGCGTTCATGTCTGTCCGACCGGCGTCGACATCCGCCAGGGCGCCGATCTCGGCTGCATCCAGTGCGGCCTGTGCATCGACGCCTGCAACGCGATGATGAAGAAAATCGGCCGCGCCACCGGGCTCATCGCCTACGATACCGACATCAACATCAAGCAGCGGCTCGAGGGCAAGCAGCCTTTCGTCAAATTGGTTCGGCTGCGCACGGCGCTTTATGCCGCGGTGATCGCTATCGCCGGCGGCGTCATGATCTTCACGCTGGCAACGCGCGACAGCGAAGGCATCAGCGTCATTCACGACCGCAATCCGATGTTTGTGCGGCTGTCCGACGGCGCGCTGCGCAACGGCTACACCATCCGCATCGTCAACAAGCAGCTCAAGCATCGCGAGTTCATCGTCGGCGTCGAAGGGCTGCCCTCGACGCTGGCCGATTTCATCGGCCTGCCGCCGCGCGCCGACGGCCGCCAGCTTGTCGATGTCGGTCCCGACCAGACCCGCGAAGTGCGCGTGCTGGTGACCAATTACGGCGACGCGCCGCCGGCTTCGACCCGCATCGTCTTCCGCCTGACCGATGCCGCGACCGGCGAACAGGCCGCGGCGCGCGACCACTTTTTCGGGCCATGAGGTAACCGAGCCAATGCAAGCCGCTCCACTCGCCAAGCAAAAGCAGGCCCGCATTTTGACCGGCCGCCACGTGTTGCAGTGGCTGGTGGCGTTTTTCGGCATCGTCTTCGCGGTGAACGGGGTGCTGGTGCGCGCCGCGATTTCGACCTTCGGCGGCGTCGAGACGCTGAGCTCATACCGGGCCGGCCTGCAATTCGAGCAGGAAGTCGGCCTGGTGCAGCGGCAGGATGCGCTGCATTGGCAGGTGACCGGCAAGCTCGCCCGCGATAGCGCAGGCGTTGCGGTGCTGGACGTGACTGCGCGCGATGCGCAAGGCGCGCCGCTTTCAGGCCTCACCGCCGATGCCCGACTGGCGCATCCGGCCGATGATCGGCTCGATCGCGTCATTGTGGTTCGCAGTGTGGCCGGCGGCGTCTTTCACGGTGCGGCCGAGGCGCAGCCGGGGCAATGGGAATTGATCGTCGATCTTTATCGCGGAGATCAGCGGGTGTTCCGCTCGCGCAGCCGCGTTTCGTTGCGATAGCGCCGGCAAAGAGAGCCAAAAGAAAGCCAGAAAAGATAAACATGAGCGAAGCCCTCGATCTCTCGCTCTTTGCCAGGCCGTCCGGCGACGGCACGCTCGGCATGGATCTCGCGGTCGAAGGCATTGCCTGCGGCGCCTGCATCGCTCGCATCGAAAGCGCGGTGAAACGCCTGCCGGGGGTGACCGAGGCGCGGCTCAATTTCACCAATCGGCGTTTGCACGTGGATTGGACCGACGGCGCCATCGCGCCGGCGCAGATCCTGCAGACGCTGGAGGATGCCGGCTATCACGGCTATCCGTTCGCGCCCTTACGCGCCGAGCAGGAGGAGGCGGCCGAAGCGCGCCGCCTCACGCGCTGTCTTGCAGTCGCCGGCTTCGCCGCCATGAACATCATGCTGCTGTCGGTGTCGGTATGGTCGGGCAATGGCACCGACATCACGCCGGAGACGCGCGATTTTTTCCATTGGGCCTCGGCCTTGATCGCGCTGCCGGCGGCGGCCTATGCCGGCCGGCCCTTCTTTGCCAGCGCGTGGCGCGCGCTCAACTCGCGCGCGCTCAACATGGACGTGCCAATCTCGCTCGGCGTGATCCTGGCGCTCGGCATGTCGGTGGTCGAGACCGCGCATCACGCCAGGGACGCTTACTACGATTCGGCCATCATGCTGCTGTTCTTCCTGCTGGTCGGGCGCGCGCTCGATCACGCCATGCGCCGCAAGACGCGGGCGGTCGCCGGCAACCTGGCGGCATTGAAAGCTGAAACCGCGCACCGTTTCATGGGCGACGAACTGGTCAGCGTGCCGGTGGCGGCGCTTCGTGCCGGCGACCGGCTGCTGGTGCGGCCGGGCGAGCGGGTACCGGCCGACGGCAGCGTGCTCGGCGGCGTGTCAGAGCTCGACGAGAGCCTGATTACCGGCGAAACCGCGCGCCGCAAGGTCGAGGCCGGCGCCACTATCTATGCCGGCAGCATGAATTATTCCGGCGCGCTCACCATGCGCGTGACTGCCGCCGACCGTGCCACGCTGCTGGACGAGATCGAGCGGCTGCTGGAAAAGGCGGCGAGCGCGAAGTCCCACACCATGCGGCTCGCCGACCGCGTCGCGCGTTTCTATGCGCCGATGGTGCACGCGACGGCGGCGCTGACGCTGGTGGGTTGGCTGCTAGCTGGCGCATCCGTGCACGATGCGGTGGTGACGGCCATTGCCGTGCTCATCATCACATGTCCCTGCGCGCTGGCGCTGGCGATCCCCGCCGTCCAGGTGGTGGCCTCGGGCGCGCTGTTCCGTGCCGGCATCATCTTGAACGCCGGCGATGCTATCGAGCGGCTGGGAGAAGCCGACACCGTCATCTTCGACAAGACCGGCACGCTCACGCTGCCGGAGCCGCGAGTGGTAAACGCCGCCGCGATCGATCCGGAACTGCTGCAAAAGGCGTCCTGTCTCGCTCTGTCGAGCCGGCACCCGCTGGCGGTCGCGCTGGCGCGCGAAACGGCGACGCGCACTCCGTTCGACGGCGCGACCGAAGAGCCGGGGCAGGGCGTGCGCGCCATGATCGGCGGCGCCGAGGCGCGGCTCGGCAGCGCGGAGTTCTGCGGCATGACAGATACTCCGCTCATTCCCGCGCAAGCGAGCGGTGAATCGACCATCTGTTTCTCCCATGCCGGCCGTTGCGCGAGCATCGCGATCAGCCAGAAGCTCCGCCTCGATGCGGTTGAGGCGGTGAGCGCGCTGCGTACGCTCGGGCTCGAGCTGCATATCCTGTCCGGCGATCGCAATGACGCGGTGGCGCCGATCGCGCACGCGCTCGGCATTACCCAATGGCTGGGTGAATTGAAGCCGGCGGAAAAGATCGCGTTCATCGAAACGCTGAAGGCGCAAGGCCGCCGCGTGTTGATGGTCGGCGACGGCCTCAACGACGCGCCGGCGCTCGCCACCGCGCATGTGTCGCTGTCGCCGATCGCTGCCGCCGACGTCACGCAGGCGCAGGCCGACGCGGTGTTCCTGGGCGAGCGGTTGGCGCCGGTGCTGGACGCCATTGTCGTTGCGCGCCGCGCGCGCGCGCTGATGCAGGAAAATCTTTGGTTCGCCGCGATCTATAATGCTATCGCGGTGCCGGTCGCCATTGCCAGCGCGGTCACGCCGCTGATCGCCGCGCTGGCAATGTCGGGGTCGTCGATCATGGTGACGCTGAATGCGCTGCGTGGGCGGGGAGGACGGTCATGAATGTATTGGTCTATCTCATCCCAATGGCGCTGGGCCTGGGGCTGATCGGTCTGTTCGGATTCCTGTGGGCCCTGCGCAGCGGGCAATACAGCGACGTCGAGGGCGCCGCGTTGCGCGTGCTGTCGGACGACGATATCGAGAAATAATCAACCGGTCGTCAGTATCCCTGTGCAGTTAGTCGCGATACGTTCCTTGCCGCCCGCCGGCATCAAGGACATCGCGTGACTGCCGAAAATTCTCAAAGCGCGCTGCCATCCATGGCCCTGGCCGTCGAATATGCGCCGGGCGTGGCCCTATCGGCCCTCGTCGCAGCCATTGGCTATATCGCCGCGCCTTTCGTCGCGCATGTCGCGCCGATTCCGAACATGGTAATCGCGCTGGTGGTCGGCATTGCGCTTAATCCGAGCGCCGCACGGCCGGCAATGCAGGCTGGCATGGCGTTTTGCGTGCGCACGGTGCTGCGCTGGGCGGTGGCGCTCTTAGGCTTGCGTGTCGGGCTTGCCGATATCGCGGCGCTCGGGCTGGAGACTGGCGCCTTGATCGTGGTTTCGATGCTGGCGACGCTGGTCTCCGGTTTCATTTTCGCGCGTTGGTATGGACGCGGGCCGGGCTTCGGCGCGCTGGTCGGCGTCGGCACGGCGGTGTGCGGCGCCTCGGCGACGCTGGCGGTGTCCACCGTGGTGCCGGACTATCCCGGCAAGCAGCCGGACATCGCCTTCGTCGTGGTGGCGGTCAATGCGCTCGCCACGCTGGCCATGCTGTTCTATCCGCCGCTTTGCATCCTGCTCGGCTTCGATGCGCAGACCACCGGCGTAATGTTGGGCGGCACCATTCACGACGTCGCCCAGGTGGTCGGCGCCGGCTACGCGGTCTCGGTGCCGGTCGGCAACACGGCGGTGATCGTCAAGCTGTTCCGAGTATTCTTGCTTCTGCCGGTGGTGCTGGGCGTGGGCTGGTATTTCACCCGCATCGGGCAAAAGCACGGCGAGGCGCGGGTGCCGGTGCCGGTGTTCGCCATCGTGTTCCTGGTGCTGTGCGCGTTGAACAGCGCGGTTCCATTGATGCCGGTGCTGCTGCCGGGCTACGCACCGATCAAGAGCGTGCTGGTGGAAGCCTCGACCTGGGGGCTGCTGCTGGCGATCGGCGCGCTCGGCTTAGGCACCTCGATCAAGACCATCGTCGGGCTCGGCTGGCGGCACATCACCACCGTGCTCGGCTCGACCGCAGTGATCTTTGCCGTCGTCACCGGCGGCCTACTGCTTATGCGGCTCGTTTAAGCCAGCGTCACCGTTTCGAAATCTGCCGGCAGCACGATCTCGAGCAATTCGCAATCGTCGGAATAGTCGACCACGGCGTGCTTGATCTTCGGCGGCTGAATCCAGCAGGAGCCGGCGTTGAACGTGTGCACGCCTTCGCCCTCGAAATCGCTTTTGATCCAGCCCTTGAGCACGTAGATCATCTGAAACTCGACGTCGTGATAATGCGGCGTCGACACGTCTTCCGGCTTGAACGGCGGGATGAAGCGAATGACGTGCGCCTGCACCATGCCGCCGGTCGCCGGCGCGATCCCGAGATCGCGGTATTTGGCGTAAGAGCGCAGGCCCTGGTCGAAATCTTGCTCGCGGTGATGGCTGACGGTGAATTTGTGCTTCGGCCGCGTCTTGGTTCGCGCCTTGACCTTTGCTTTCGCGGTGCGCCGCGCGGATGCTTTCCGGCCGGCCGGTTTGCGGCTTGCTGATCTTCGTCTCGCCTGGACTTTCTTGCGTGCCTTGGCCATTGATGCCTCCCTGATTTTGTTCGATTGGAGCACGACGGCGCAGGTCATGGAAGAGCCGGAAAAGCCCGCGATACGCATCTTTGTCGATGCCGATGCTTGTCCGGTGAAGCCTGAAATCTATCGGGTGGCGGAGCGATACGCGCTTCATGTCTATGTGGTGGCCAACGCCTTCATGGCGGTGCCGCGCAATGAATTGATCGAACGGGTCATCGTCAGCGAAGGGCCCGATGTGGCCGATGACTGGATTGTCGAGCACGCTGGCGCCAGCGATATCGTCATCACCGCCGACGTTCCGCTGGCGGGCCGTTGCGTGCGCAAGGGGGCGGCGGTGATTGGTCCGACCGGCAAACCCTTCACCGACGATTCGATCGGCATGGCGCTGGCCACGCGCGATCTGCTGACGGATTTGCGCAGCGCCGGCGCGACCACGCGCGGGCCGCCGCCGCTCAGCCGTCAGGATATTTCGCGATTTCTCTCGGCGCTCGATCTGGCGGTGACGCGATTGCAGCGGAAACTATCTGGGCAATCCTAGCGCATACTCACTCCGCCGCGGTCGCCACTCCGCCATGCGCCTTCGACCAGCCGGCCGGATCGTTCATAAATTTTTCGACCTCGGCCAGCATCTTGGTATCGAATTTCCCGCTCGCCTTGGCGACGCTAAGCACATCCCACCAGGTGGTGAGCGCGTGCAGCGTGACGCCGAGATCGGCAAGAATTTTCTTGCCCTCGGGATAGATGTCGTAAAAGAAAATGACGAAACAGTGCTCGCATTTTCCGCCGGCGTCGCGGATCGCCTTGACGAAATTCACCTTGCTGCGGCCGTCGGTGGCGAGGTCCTCGACCAGCAGCACGCGCTGGCCGGGGATCAACTGGCCTTCGATCTGCGCATTGCGGCCAAAGCCCTTCGCCTTCTTGCGCACATATTGCATCGGCAAGTGCAGGCGGTCCGCCACCCAGGCGGCGAACGGGATGCCGGCGGTCTCGCCGCCCGCCACCGCGTCGATGTTGTTGCGGCCGATGTCGCGCCCGATGGTCGCCACCGCGAAATCCATCATGGTCGAGCGCACGTCGGGGAACGAGATCAGCCAGCGCGAGTCGTTGTAGACCGGGCTGGCCCAGCCCGACGTGAAGATGAACGGCTTGTCCTGCATAAAGCGGACGGCGCCGACGTCGAGATACATCTTTGCCGTCAATTCGGCGATGGTCTTTTTGTCGAGGAATTCCGCGCCTGGGGTCATGGGGTAACGAATAGTCCACCGGCAGCGTGAAACCAAGGCCCGAAGCGCCGTTATTCACGGCTTGGGGCCGGCCTTGGCGAACCAATCCGCGATCTGCGCGCCGGTCCAGAACAGGACATCCTTCTTCTTGCGGATCTTCTCGAAGATCTTGCGGAAATATTTGACCCGGTGCGGCGCCCCCATGATGTAGGGGTGCACCGAAATCGCCATCACCCGGGCCGAGCCCTTGGCGTCCTTGTAGATCTGCTCGAACTGATCCATCGCCCGCTCGTAGAATTCCGAGGCCTTGTGATGCTGGATCAGCATCATGGCGACGTCGTTGCATTCCTGGGTGTAGGGGATGTTGAGGATCGGCTTGCCGCGCGTCTTCATCCACACCGGCTGGTCGTCGAGCACCCAGTCAGCGACATAGTCGTAGCCTTCCTCGGCCAGGATATCCGGCGTCTCCCAGGTCTCGGTCAGGCCGGGTCCGAGCCAGCCGCGCGGGCGTTTTCCCGTCGCTTGCAAGATCACCTCGGCGCTCTTGCGGATGTCGGCGCGCTCGTTCTCCACCTTCTGCATGTTGCGCTGGGTGTAGCCGTGGCCGACGAACTCCCAGTTGCGCTCGACGCAAGCTTGCACGATGTCGGGATAGGCTTCGACCGCGACTCCATTGATGTTCATCACGCCGGGAATCTTGAAGTCGTCATAGACCTGCAAAAGCCGCCAGAAGCCGACTCGGTTGCCGTATTCGTGCCAGCACCAGTTCGGAATGTCAGGCATCGGCGAGCCGCCGGCCGGCGGCGTCAACACCGTACGCGGCATGGTCTGGGTCGGGTCCCAGTCCTCGACATTGGTGATCGTCCACACCGCCATGCGCGCGCCCTTCGGCAGCTTGAGCGGCTGGCGCGAAGGGATCGCGGAATAGGCGAGACGGTCGTTCGGCAGCATACCAACGGTGGGCTTGGGAAAGTTCATGGCGTGCGTCAGCTTCCCTTCAGGTCGTAGATTTCCGGGAAGAAGTAATCCTTCCAGGAGGCCGCCTTCACCTTCAACGTACCGACGCCGGTCATGAAATCCGCGAACTTCATGGTGCTTTCCGGCGTCATGGTCCATCGCACTTGCGGGCCGGCGACGATCTTGGCCACCATGTCGGGTGGCAGCTTGGATTTGGAATCCTCGATCCACAGCGCACTGGCGGCGCGCTTGTCCTTGTTGACGATGTCGGTGGCTTCCTTGAGCGCCGCGATCAGCGCCTTGTAAAGCACCGGGTTCTTGTCGCGGAATTTTGCCGAGGTCCACGCCACGGTGAAGGAGTGCGAACCGCCCATGACGTCGAACGAATTGAGCACTGTGTGCACGCCGGGCCGCTCCAATTGCTGGTATTGGAACGGCGACACGCTGAACGCGGCGTTGATTTCCGATTTCCCGCCCATCAGCGCGATGGTGGCGTCCGGCGGCGACAGCGACACGGTCTGCACGTCGAACTTGGCGAATTCCTTTTCGCCGTATGCTTTGGCGGCTGCCATCTGCAGCATGATCGCTTGCACGGAAACCTTCACCGCCGGCACGGCGATACGATCGCTCTCCTTGAAATCCTTGATGGTCTTGACGTCCGGATTGCGGCTGTTGAGCAGGAACGGTTGCGAGCTCAGTGCCGATACGCCGCGCACTTCCTGCGGCGTTCCTTTGGTCTTCGCCCACAGCACCAGCAGGCCCGGCACGCCGCCCGAAGCGATGTCGATATTGCCCGACAACAGCGCGTCGTTTACCGCCGCCGGTCCATTGAACAATTCCCAAGTCACTTTCACTTCGGGAATGCCGAGCAATTTGGCGTGCTTTTCGATGAGCTTCTGATGCTCGATCACGTTGAGCTGCAGATAGCCCATGGAATATTGCTTGGCGAGGCGGATTTCCGGCACTTGCGCGATGGCCGGCGCCAGCAGGCCGAGCAGCGCGGCGCTACCCGCCAGCGCGCTTAGAAACGTCTTGAAACGCATGGTGTTTCCTCCCGAGTGGGGCTTGTTATTTTTTTTGGCAGCCGCTTAAGGCTAAGCGGCAGGCTAGATTTTGGCAATGCTCCGGTACCAATCGAGAATCTGCTCGCCGTTCCAGTGCAGCACGCCCTCGTGCTTGTTCACGTAGTCGTAGATCGCCTCGAGATATTTGATCCGGTGCGGCTGGCCGCTGATGTAGGGGTGGATCGCCAGCGCGCAGATTTTCGCGCGCTGTTTGCTCTCGGCGTAGAGCCGGTCGAACTGGTCGATCGTACGCTTGAGCAGGTAATCGCTCTCGTGGTGCTGGATCAGCATCATCGGGATGTCATTGAGCTCGATGGAGTAGGGCAGCGTCACCAGCGGGCCCTTGGCGGTGCGGATCACGGTCGGCTCGTCGTCATAGACCCAGTCGCCGATATATTTCACGCCGGCGGCGGCGAGCAGGTCGGGCGTCTCCAGCGTCTGCGTCAGGCCGGGACCGAGCCAGCCGACCGGCCGCTTGCCGGTGAACTTCTGCATGATGTCCATGGTGCGGCCGATCATGCCGGCCTGATCGGCCTCCTTGTGGATCGGGCCCTGTTCGTAGGCGTGGCCCATGAATTCCCAGCCGTCGTCGAGGGCTTGCTTTGCGACCCGCGGGTATTCCTCGCAGATGCGCGCATTGGCGGCGAGCGTCGGTTTGATGCCGAGCCGCTTGAACAGCTCGAAGAAGCGCCAGCAGCCGACCCGCATGCCGTATTCGTGGAACGCCCAATGCACCACGTCGGGCATCAGCGGCACGCCGGTCGGGGCGGGGAGCAGTTGGCGCGCCATCGGCTTGCCGATGTCCCAGACCTCGTAATTGACGGTGGTCCAGAACACGATGCGGGCGTTACCCGGCAGCTTGAGCGGCGGGCGATCGACGATCGCCGAATAGTCGCTGCGTTCTTTGGGAATCATCGGACCAGCCATGCCAAAACCTCAACTTTGCGGGCCGGTAGAATGTCACGACGCCGCGCTGACGCGCAACCCGACCAGCCGGTCCTCAGTGCGCCGGGACGTTCGCCTCTTTGATCACGCCGCCCCAGACCTGCGTCTCGTTCTTGATGAAGGTTGCGGCCTGGGCGGGCGTGCCGCCGGCGGCGTGCAGATTGATCTTGGCGAACTTGTCCTGCACGTCCGGGCTGTTGAGCACATCGTTGATCGCCTGGTTGAGCTTGGCGACGATCGCCGGCGGGGTCTTCGGCGGCGCGGCGATGGCGTTCCAGGTGCCTGACTCGAATCCCTTCACGCCGGCCTCGTTGAGCGTCGGGATGTCGGGTAGGTTAGCAATGCGCGCCGACGTCGCCACCGCAAGAATGCGCGCCTTGCCGCCTTGGTGCAGTTTGATCGCGGAAGCGAGCTCCATGAAAATGAAGTCCACATGGCTCGCGATAATGTCGTTGAGCGCCGGCGCGGTGCCTTTGTAGGGCACGTGCACGAGCTTGGTGCCGGTCACCTTCTCGAACAGCGCCGCGGTTAGATGCGAGGTGGTGCCGATCCCCTGCGAGGCATAATTGATCTTGCCGGGATTGGCCTTGGCATAGACGATGAATTCCTGCGCGGTCTTGGCGGGAAAATCCGGCCGCACCAGCAGTACATTGGCGACTGTAGTCATGATCGCCACCGGCTCGAATTTGGTGGGATCGAAGGCGATGTTCTTGTAGAGCAGCGGATTGACCGTGAGCGGGGGCGGCTGCGCGGCGAGCAGCGTGTAGCCGTCCGGATCGGAGGTGAACACCGCTTCCGCGCCGATATTGCCGGCGGCGCCGGCGCGGTTCTCCACCACCACCGGCTGGCCGAGACGCTGCTGCAAGCCATTGGCGACGATGCGCGTGACGGTATCGACGCCGCCGCCGGCCGGAACGCAGACGATGATCCTGATCGGCCTGTTGGGATAGTTGACCGCGTCGTCCTGCGCGGATGCGGCGGACACGTAAAGCAGACCTGCGGATATCAAGGCCAGAACTGTACGCACGTTGTCCTCCCTTCACCGCCCCCCGACAGCGGCAATGGCCTTGAAAGTATGGCACCGAACCGTTGGCTGCGGCAACGTTGCGGCACGCCTTGCAGGCGTGTGCGTTGATATGATCGAGTAAACTAAAGCAAATCTCAGAATTGGATTAGGCAATGAAAATCGTTGATCTCTTCCATGTCATGAACGTGCACACCCACGGCTGGGTCGGCTACGCCGGCAACAAGATGTATTACGCGCAGAATTTACAGACCCAGATGATCATGGCGTAGCGCATCGAACCCGCGCTGCATGTCGGCACCCATTTCGACGGCGCCATGCACGCGACCGACAACCGTAAGGGAGATATGGCGTCGATCTGCGGAAGGATGCCGACGCCAGGAACTTCATCGAGCAGGCCCACAAGGCGCTCGACCGCGTCGATATCATGGTCAACAATGCCGGCTCGGCGGCCGGCGGCGTGATCGAGCATTTGACCGAGGACGATTGGGAGAAGGGGCTTCAACTTAAATTCATGGGCTATGTGCGTTGCCTGCGCTACGTGCTGCCGATCATGGTCCGCCAAGGCGGTGGCCGCGTGGTGAATCTGATCGGCAATGACGGCGTGAAGCCGTCCTATTGGGAAATCTGCCCGGGCGCCGCCAATGCGGCGGGGCAGAACCTCACAATGTCGCTGGCCGGACAATACGGCCGCGACAATATCAGCTTCGTCGCGGTCAATCCCGGCCGGTGAGCACCGAGCGCTGGGCCGGGCTGGTGGACGCTATGGCGCGCGACATGAAAATCCCGCGCGCAGAAGCCGACAGGCTGGCGCCGGCCTCGATTCCCATGGGCCGCATCGCCGAGGTGGAGGAGGTGGCCAATCTCGTCGTCATGCTGGCGTCGCCGATGATGATGATGGTCAACGGCACCATGATCGAGATCGACGGCGGCCAGGACAAGCCGCTGATGGATCGCTTCCGCGACCGGCCGAAAGGTTGAAAATGCACGACAGAGACGCATTCCTTGCGGGCTGCTTTGCTTGACAAGCTTGCGGCTACAGTCCGACACTTTGTACTGAACAAGATTTCTCGCATGGAGCTACGTCATTATGACCACGCGTCACGCGTTCTATCTCGCGCTCGCCGTCGCCGCAAATCTCGCTATTTACCTCGCCACGCCGGCAGCGGCACAGGACACCATCAAGATCGGTGAGCTCAATAGCTATAAAGCGGTGCCGGCCTTCCTCGATCCCTATAAAAAGGGCATGGATCTGGCGATCGAGGAGATCAACGCCAAAGGCGGTGTGCTCGGCAAGAAGCTGGAAGTGATCTCGCGCGACGACGGCGCCAATCCGGGCGAAGCGGTGCGCGTGGCCGAGGAGCTGGTGACGCGCGAGAATGTCGCGGTGATCGCTGGTACTTTCCTGTCGAACGTCGGCCTGGCGGTCGCCAACTTTGCCGGCCAGAAAAAAGTCTTCTTCCTTGCCGCTGAGCCGCTTACCGACAAGATCGTCTGGCAGAATGGCAACAAATACACCTTCCACCTGCGCCCCTCGACTTACATGCAGGTCGCCATGCTGATGCCGGCGGCAATCGCGGCCAAGAAAAAGAAGTGGGCCCTGGTCTTTCCGAACTACGAATACGGACAGTCGGCGGCCGAGAGCTTCAAGGCGCTGCTGAAGAAGGCGCAGCCTGACGTCGAGTTTGTCACCGAGCAGGCGCCGCCGCTCGGAAAGATCGATGCCGGCCCTGTCGCGCAGGCGATCGACGACGCCAAACCGGACGCGATCTTCAACGTGCTGTTCGGCGCTGACCTCACCAAGTTCGTCCGCGAGGGCAACACCCGCGGCGTGTTCAAG
>Ga0209385_1000423_pt1 | contig 17040 bp, 12 predicted proteins | sample NGEPerB_FD_184506 | JGI IMG/M metagenome (GOLD analysis project Ga0209385, IMG submission 184506) | Arctic peat soil microbial communities from the Barrow Environmental Observatory site, Barrow, Alaska, USA - NGEE PermafrostAB12-B... | ecosystem: Environmental > Terrestrial > Soil > Wetlands >... | reverse complement strand
TGCAGCGCCCACGGAAGATAGGGACCAAACTGTCTCACGACGTTTTAAACCCAGCTCACGTACCTCTTTAAATGGCGAACAGCCATACCCTTGGGACCGGCTACAGCCCCAGGATGAGATGAGCCGACATCGAGGTGCCAAACACCGCCGTCGATATGAACTCTTGGGCGGTATCAGCCTGTTATCCCCAGAGTACCTTTTATCCGTTGAGCGATGGCCCTTCCATACAGAACCACCGGATCACTTTGTCCTACTTTCGTACCTGCTCGACTTGTCAGTCTCGCAGTCAAGCACGCTTATGCCAATGCACTATCAGCACGATTTCCGACCGTGCCTAGCGTACCTTCGAACTCCTCCGTTACGCTTTGGGAGGAGACCGCCCCAGTCAAACTGCCCACCATACACTGTCCCCAACCCGGATCACGGGCCAAGGTTAGAACCTCAAACACACCAGGGTGGTATTTCAACGTTGGCTCCACGACACCTAGCGGCACCGCTTCAAAGCCTCCCACCTATCCTACACAGATCTGTTCAAAGTCCAATGTAAAGCTACAGTAAAGGTTCATGGGGTCTTTCCGTCTTTCCGCGGGGAGATTGCATCATCACAAACATTTCAACTTCGCTGAGTCTCTGGAGGAGACAGTGTGGCCATCGTTACGCCATTCGTGCAGGTCGGAACTTACCCGACAAGGAATTTCGCTACCTTAGGACCGTTATAGTTACGGCCGCCGTTTACTGGGACTTCAGTCAAGAGCTTGCACCCCATCATTTAATCTTCCAGCACCGGGCAGGCGTCACACCCTATACGTCGACTTTCGTCTTTGCAGAGTGCTGTGTTTTTAATAAACAGTCGCAGCCACCGATTCTCTGCGGCCTCATTGGGCTAGCCAAGTAAATGGATCACCTACTAGAGGCACACCTTCTTCCGAAGTTACGGTGTCAATTTGCCGAGTTCCTTCTCCAGAGTTCTCTCAAGCGCCTTAGAATACTCATCTCGCGCACCAGTGTCGGTTTGCGGTACGGTCGTATGTAGCTGGAGCTTAGTGGCTTTTCCTGGAAGCAGGGTATCACTCACTTCGGCGGCAAGCCGCCTCGTTGTCACGCCTCATCTAAGCCGCCCGGATTTGCCTGGGCAGCACGACTACACGCTTGAACCGGGACATCCAACACCCGGCCGAGTTAACCTTCTCCGTCCCCACATCGCACTACATATCGGTACAGGAATATTGACCTGTTTCCCATCAGCTACGCATCTCTGCCTCGCCTTAGGGGCCGACTCACCCTACGCCGATGAACGTTGCGTAGGAAACCTTGCGCTTTCGGCGAGGGGGCTTTTCACCCCCTTTAACGCTACTCATGTCAGCATTCGCACTTCCGATACCTCCAGCAGGCCTCACGACCCACCTTCACAGGCTTACGGAACGCTCTCCTACCACGTACGCTTGCGCGCACATCCGCAGCTTCGGTAACTGGCTTAGCCCCGTTACATCTTCCGCGCAGGACGACTCGATCAGTGAGCTATTACGCTTTCTTTAAATGATGGCTGCTTCTAAGCCAACATCCTGACTGTTTTAGCCTTCCCACTTCGTTTCCCACTTAGCCAATTTTAGGGACCTTAGCTGGCGGTCTGGGTTGTTTCCCTCTTGTGTCCGGACGTTAGCACCCGGTGCACTGTCTCCCAAGCTGTACTCATCGGTATTCGGAGTTTGCAATGGTTTGGTAAGTCGCCATGACCCCCTAGCCATAACAGTGCTCTACCCCCGATGGTAATACTTGAGGCACTACCTAAATAGTTTTCGGAGAGAACCAGCTATTTCCAAGTTTGTTTAGCCTTTCACCCCTATCCACAGCTCATCCGCTAGTTTTGCAACACTAGTCGGTTCGGACCTCCAGTAAGTGTTACCTCACCTTCATCCTGGCCATGGATAGATCACTTGGTTTCGGGTCTACACCCAGCGACTGTTCGCCCTATTCGGACTCGATTTCTCTTCGGCTACCCTATTCGGTTAACCTTGCCACTGAATGTAAGTCGCTGACCCATTATACAAAAGGTACGCCGTCACCCTTGCGGGCTCCGACTGTTTGTATGCATGCGGTTTCAGGATCTATTTCACTCCCCTCCCGGGGTTCTTTTCGCCTTTCCCTCACGGTACTAGTTCGCTATCGGTCGATTACGAGTATTTAGCCTTGGAGGATGGTCCCCCCATCTTCAGACAGGATGTCACGTGTCCCGCCCTACTTGTCGTACACCTAGTTCCACCACCAACTTTTTTCATACGGGGCTATCACCCGCTATGGCCGGACTTTCCATTCCGTTCTGATAAATCGATGGCTAAAGAGTACAAGGCTGTTCCGATTTCGCTCGCCACTACTTTCGGAATCTCGGTTGATGTCTGTTCCTCGAGCTACTGAGATGTTTCAGTTCACCCGGTTCGCCTCGCATGACTATGTATTCATCATGCGATACCCCTAAGGGTGGGTTTCCCCATTCGGAAATCTCCGGATCAAAGCTAATTTGCCAGCTCCCCGAAGCTTATCGCAGGCTATCACGTCCTTCGTCGCCTGTAATCGCCAAGGCATCCACCACATGCACTTAGTCACTTGACCCTATAACTTTGACGCCTGGCTGTACAGGCATCGTCAAGGACTTTCACTGAGTTCACGCGTTCGCCGTTCTTCTGGCCCTTATGGGCCGTTGAACATCAATTTGACGCAATCAAGTTGTCACCGGCGGCACGGTGCCGCAGCCCCTTCGGGCGAGCGGCTTTCCGCCGATGACTCTGATTTTCGACTCTACGAATTGTTAAAGAACAACAGCCGATTGCTGGAATCGCTGGCGCAAGCAGCCCAAAGGGTCGTGACCCGTTCGGACGCTTGCGTCAATGATCGATGCGATGTGATGGTGGAGGATGACGGGATCGAACCGACGACCCCCTGCTTGCAAAGCAGGTGCTCTCCCAGCTGAGCTAATCCCCCCATGAAGATTGGTGGGTCTGGTTGGGCTCGAACCAACGACCCCCGCCTTATCAAGACGGTGCTCTAACCAGCTGAGCTACAGACCCTTCACGCAAGGCGCAAGAGGATGCGACGCCCAAATCCGGCTGATGCCGAAGCAGAACGGCGCGGCTGCAAAGCCGGCTCACACGACATGCTGCGTTCAACTACAGCCGATAAGAGTGGGCGCTCAATTTCGAGTGCCATTTGGGCTCGGCTCGTTCGACATCTGCAATCCTGCGAGCAGGATATTCGACGCCGCGCGGCGTTGCCATTTTCCAGAAAGGAGGTGATCCAGCCGCACCTTCCGATACGGCTACCTTGTTACGACTTCACCCCAGTCACGAACCCTGCCGTGGTAATCGCCCCCCTTGCGGTTAGGCTAACTACTTCTGGCAGAACCCGCTCCCATGGTGTGACGGGCGGTGTGTACAAGACCCGGGAACGTATTCACCGCGGCAAGCTGATCCGCGATTACTAGCGATTCCGACTTCACGCAGTCGAGTTGCAGACTGCGATCCGGACTACGACCGGTTTTCTGAGATTAGCTCCCCCTCGCGGGTTGGCAGCCCTCTGTACCGGCCATTGTATGACGTGTGTAGCCCTACCCATAAGGGCCATGATGACCTGACGTCATCCCCACCTTCCTCCGGTTTGTCACCGGCAGTCTCATTAGAGTGCCCTTGCGTAGCAACTAATGATAAGGGTTGCGCTCGTTGCGGGACTTAACCCAACATCTCACGACACGAGCTGACGACGGCCATGCAGCACCTGTGTTCTAGTTCTCTTTCGAGCACGAAACCATCTCTGGTAACTTCTAGACATGTCAAGGGTAGGTAAGGTTTTTCGCGTTGCATCGAATTAAACCACATCATCCACCGCTTGTGCGGGTCCCCGTCAATTCCTTTGAGTTTCAACCTTGCGGCCGTACTCCCCAGGCGGTCAACTTCACGCGTTAGCTTCGTTACTGAACAGCAAGCCGTCCAACAACCAGTTGACATCGTTTAGGGCGTGGACTACCAGGGTATCTAATCCTGTTTGCTCCCCACGCTTTCGTGCATGAGCGTCAGTGCAGGCCCAGGGGATTGCCTTCGCCATCGGTGTTCCTCCGCATATCTACGCATTTCACTGCTACACGCGGAATTCCATCCCCCTCTGCCGCACTCTAGCCATGCAGTCACAAATGCAGTTCCCAGGTTAAGCCCGGGGATTTCACATCTGTCTTGCAAAGCCGCCTGCGCACGCTTTACGCCCAGTAATTCCGATTAACGCTTGCACCCTACGTATTACCGCGGCTGCTGGCACGTAGTTAGCCGGTGCTTATTCTTCAGGTACCGTCATGACTCCGAGGTATTAGCCCGGAGCTTTTCTTCCCTGACAAAAGCGGTTTACAACCCGAAGGCCTTCTTCCCGCACGCGGCATGGCTGGATCAGGCTTGCGCCCATTGTCCAAAATTCCCCACTGCTGCCTCCCGTAGGAGTCTGGGCCGTGTCTCAGTCCCAGTGTGGCTGGTCGTCCTCTCAGACCAGCTACAGATCGTCGCCTTGGTGGGCTTTTACCCCGCCAACAAGCTAATCTGACATCGGCCGCTCCAATAGCGCAAGGTCTTGCGATCCCCTGCTTTCACCCGTAGGTCGTACGCGGTATTAGTCCGGCTTTCGCCGGGTTATCCCCCACTACTGGGCACGTTCCGATGTATTACTCACCCGTTCGCCACTCGCCACCAGGATTGCTCCCGTGCTGCCGTTCGACTTGCATGTGTAAGGCATGCCGCCAGCGTTCAATCTGAGCCAGGATCAAACTCTTCAGTTCGATCTTGATTTTTCTACTCAATGAATTGAAGTGAACTTCACTTCATGAGCGTTTAAGGTCCATCAGACCTGAGTCTCGCGACTCAGGCACTCGGCCTCGAACGCCCACACTTATCGGCTGTTAGTTTTTAAAGAACGGGCTCTTCGCAGAGCGGCTGACCGGCCACTTGGGCTCGATCAGCGAAGACTACGATTCTGGCACGTTTTCGGAAGAGGTGTCAAGCCGCCGGGCTCGACAGGACCAGCGAAGGGGCCTCATCCGGCGCACGCAACCCAGCTCCAGTTTGCGCGACCGCCCGGGCCGCAACGGCACATTGCGCCTCCGGATCATCAGCGCCAAGAATGCGGGGCAGCCACGACGCCCATTGAGAAGAATCGGTCGCGAGCACACGTTGCTTGACGGTGACGATCTGCGATGGATGCATGGAAAAGCTGCGCAATCCCATCGCGAGAAGCAGCTCGCTGAAGGCGGGCTCGCCGGCCATTTCGCCGCAGACGCTCACGCCCTTCCCTGCAGCGCGCGCGGTGGCGATCGTCTGGGCTACGAGCTGCAGCACAGCGGGGTGCCAGGGGTTGTACAGATGAGCGACGGCTTCGTCGGCGCGGTCGATGGCGAGCGTGTACTGGATCAGGTCGTTGGTGCCGATGGAGACGAAGTCGAAGTAGCGCAGGAAAGCCGGCAGCATCAACGCGGCCGCCGGTATTTCGACCATCGCGCCGAGCTCGACCGTGCCATAGGCGCGTCCCGCATCGTCGAGCTGCTGGCGAGCACGCGCGAGCGCCTCGAGCGTCTGCCGGACCTCGCTCAGGTGCGCGACCATCGGCAGCAGCAGACGCACCTTGCCGAACGCCGCTGCGCGCAAGATCGCGCGCAACTGCTGCCGGAACATGGCCGGCTCCGACAGGCTCCAGCGGATCGCGCGCAGACCCAGAGCCGGGTTGAGCGCGTGCTCGTGGCGCAGCTCGTTGGCCGACATCCGGTCGAGCGCCTTGTCGGCCCCGATGTCGACGGTGCGAATCGTCACGGGCAGGCCCTTCATCGACACGACGGCGACGCGATAGGCCTCGAACTGCTCGTCTTCACCGGGCAGATCGCCGCCGCGGTTCATGAAGAGGAACTCGCTGCGAAACAGGCCGATGCCGACCGCGCCGGCTTCGAGCGCAGCGGCGGCATCGCCGGGCTGCTCGATGTTGGCGAGCAACTCGACGTGCTCGCCATCGCGGGTGACGGACGGCAAGTAGCGCAGCCGGGCCAGCCCCGCTCGGCCAGTGTCGCGCCGGCTCTTGATGGCACGGTATTCGGCGATCACCGAAGGCGGCGGATCGACGATCACCGTCCCGGCGTCGCCGTCGATGATCAGCCAGTCGTCCTGACGGATCAGACGGCTCGCCTCGCGCGCTCCCACAACCGCCGGAATGTCCATGCTGCGCGCGACGATCGCAGTGTGTGAGGTCTTGCCGCCGACATCGGTGACGAAGCCGAGGAACACGCCGCCCTTCCACTGCAGTATGTCGGCAGGCGAGATGTCGTTCGCGACCAGAACCAGCGGATCGCCGCTCGCCTCCCGGCCGCTCGACGCTGCCGCCAGCGGTGCGGCGCCATCGACGCCGCGCGCCAGCACGCCGAGCAGCCGCTCGACGACCTGCTCGAGGTCGGCCTTGCGTTCGCGCAAGTACTCGTCCTCCATGTCGTCGAACTGGCGGGCCAGCACCTCGAGCTGCGCGGACAGCGCCCATTCCGCGTTGTAGTGGCGCTCGCGGATCCAGTGCTTGGTCGCGCCGCTCAAGGTCTCGTCGTGCAGCAGCATGAGGTGCACGTCGAGCAACGCCGAGAGCTCGGCCGGCGCATCGGTCGGCAGGTCTTCCTTCATGGCTGTCAGGCCCGTGGCGACGATGTCGCGCGCGGCACGAAGGCGGCCGATTTCCGCGTCGATCTCCGGCTCGCCAACGTAGTAGTGCGCGACGTCGATCCGGCTCGACGCCACGAGCACGGCGCGGCCGATGGCGACACCCTTCGACACCGGCAGCCCGAACAGCTGGAAGCTCATGGGAACCATCCTAGCAGCGGCTCCACGGGCAGCGATGCGGGCGCCGTGGCCCTATTGCCCTTCGCCGAACTTGTCGTCGATGAGCCGGACCAGCGCGTCAATGGCCCCGGCCTCGTCTTCACCGACGATCTCGATCTCGATCTCGGAGCCGATTCCCGCAGCCAGCATCATGACGCCCATGATGCTCTTTGCATTGACGCGGCGGCCGTTGCGGCTCAGGAAGATTTCGCTGCGAAAGCTCCCTGCGAGCTTGGTCAGCTTTGCCGATGCACGCGCGTGCAGGCCCAGCTTGTTACTGATCCTGGCGGTCTTTTTGATCACTTCCGCCGGCCTTGCGCGTCTGGTTCTGCGGTCGGGAGATCGCCACCTGCATGACGCCCTGCGTCGCTCCGGCAACGGCCCGCGCAATCACGGCATCGAGCGGGTCCGCGCTGTAGCAAAGGGAACGCCAGAGCATCGGCACGTTCACCCCGGCGACGACCTTGACCTGGACGCCGTCGGCCAGCCGCTGCGCGATGTTGCAGGGGGTTGCGCCGAACACGTCCGTGAAGATCAAGGCTTCCGGCGTTCGCACGCATTCGAGCAGCCGGCGAGCCTCGGCCTCGATTTCCTCGACCGGCATGTTCGGGAGGACATCGAGCGCGGCGAGATTCGCGGCGCAGTCGGGATACGCATGCTCGGCCACCGCCTTGAGCGACGACGCGAGCGGCGCATGGGCAATGATCAAAAGTCCCGGCATGGCGGCGCATTATCGACACTTCAGCGCACCATCTTGATCGAGGTGAAGAAGATGTCGGCGGCGTCCGCGGACGGCGACTCGCCGAGAACCGTGGCCTGGTAGACGCGCCGGCCCTTGATGAAGAAGGCCGTCTCTTCGACGACGGTGCGGCCATCGGCCAAGCGGCCGCCGATCCGTAGCCGCAGACTGTCCGGGCTGGGCGTTGCGCCGGGCACGGCGAGTGCGAGCGTGGATGGCGTGCCGTCGATATTGGCAACCGCTTTCTCGCGAAGCGCGCGGACCATCGGCGTGACCTGAGCATCTGCGGCATCGACGAACGCGAGCGAGAAGGTCGCGCCGTCTGCGTGGCACGAATCCATCTGCATCGATGCATCGATGCCGTTGATGCGCACGTTGCGGACCTGTCGATCCGCACGACAGGGAAAAAGCAGCTCGACATTGCCGCCGTCGGGCCGGGCGATCCGCCAATTGAGCGCCGGCGAGCACGCTGCGAGCGCCACCATCGTCGCCGCCACGCAGGCGGTCGCTGGACGTCGATACGGCTCCATCGCGCAGATTATCCCGATGCGCCCATGCCGGCGGCGTCCGACAATCCGCTCATGGCTGCCGATTCCCCAGAGCGTGAGCATGGCGCGAGCCCGCCGCCAGCCAGCGCGCTGGCCGGCATCCGCGTGCTCGACCTCTCGCGCGTTCTCGCCGGGCCCTGGTGCACGCAGGTCCTCGGCGATCTCGGTGCCGACGTGGTCAAGGTTGAGCGGCCGGCGAGCCACGACCATCCCGGCGGCGACGACACGCGCGGCTGGGGCCCGCCGTTTCTCAAGGACAGGGACGGCAGCGACACGGCAGAGGCAGCCTACTACCTCGGGACCAACCGCAACAAGCGCTCGATCACGGTCGACATCGCCTCGAAGGAAGGCGCGGCGCTGATCCGCACCATGGCGCGGCAATGCGACGTGCTGATCGAGAACTTCAAGGTCGGCGACATGGCGCGCCATGGCCTCGACGCCATCAGCCTTCTCGCCGCCAACCCGCGCCTGGTCTATTGCTCGATCACCGGTTTCGGCCAGACCGGGCCGTACCGAGAGCGCGCCGGCTACGACTACGCGGTGCAAGGCATGGGCGGGCTGATGAGCGTGACCGGCCCGTCGCGCGCCGAGATCGCCGACTCGGCGCCGGGCGGTGGCCCGCAGAAGGTCGGCGTCGCGGTGGCCGATCTGTTCACCGGCATGTACGCGGCCACGGCCATCCTCGCCGCGCTGCGCCACCGCGACGCCACCGGCGAAGGCCAGGCGATCGACATGGCGCTCCTCGATACGCAGGTCGCGATGCTCGCCAACCTAGGCGCCGGCTATCTCATGACCGGTGTCGCCCCGCAACGTGCCGGCAACGCGCACCAGAACATCGTTCCGTACCAGGTGTTCGAGGTGGCCGACGGACACCTGATCCTCGCGGTCGGCAACGACGGGCAGTTCGCCCGTTTCTGCACCGTGGCCGGTTGCCCGGAGCTGGCAGCCGACCTGCGCTTCGCCCGAAACGCCGACCGCGTGCGCCACCGGACGACGCTGGTGCCGCTGCTGGCGGCCGGGCTGAAGCAGCGAACGCGCGCCGATTGGCTCGCGGCCCTCGAGATCGCCAAGGTGCCCTGCGGGCCGATCAACGACCTGGCCGAGGTCTTCGCCGACCCGCAGGTTCGCTCGCGCGCCATGACTGCCGAGCTCCAGCACCCTCTGGCCGGAGCGGTGCGGGTCGTCGCCAGCCCGATGAAGCTCTCGAAGACGCCCGTGCGCTACCGCAATGCGCCGCCGCTGCTCGGCGCCGATACCGATGCGGTCCTTGCCGAATTCGGCCTCGACCCGGCGGCGATCGTCGCGCTGCGCCAGTCCGGCGCGATCTGAGCGGCGCGTTCCGTTCGGCGCACCGTCGGGAATCGGCGACCTTGAGGCCCGAATCAGTGAACAAGTTGTCACTCCGGGCGACTTTTTGTGACCGCTCGTCGGCTCGGCTCGCCGGCTACTGGCGCCGGCTGTTGCGGGCCACGACACTCTGCGTCAATCGACGAGCCCACGATCCGCCGGCAGGCCCCTGCCTGCGAACCTCTGAACGACCCTGTGAAGAACGCATTTTCGACCGCATCCATGTCTGAAGGCACTCGATCCGCCGCCGCCCGAAACCAAGCCGCGAATGCCGAAACGCATGACGACGAGCGGTGGCACGAACTCGTCTCCCAGGTTGGCGCCGAAATCGCGGCGCCGCTCACGGCGGCGCTCGAACGCATCCACGTGCTGACGGCGACCGGCAAGATCGATCGCGCCGGCTTGCGCGCGTTGCGCGACGAGGTCGAGCAGGCACGCCAGGTCGGCATGATCGGCCAGCAACTGACCCGCTTCGCATCGGGGCGCGTGCGCCAGTCGCACGAAGTTCTGCAGCTCGAGGAAGTGCTGAAGAGCGTGCTGGCCTTGCGCACCCGCGAGACGCAGGCGCGCGGCATCGCCCTGAAGCCGCACCTCAAGTCGGCGCGCGTCATCGTCGACGGCTCGCTGCTCTTCAGCCTGCTCAACGCAACGCTCGACTGGGCGCTTGCCAACGCGCACGCGCACATCGATTTCACGATCGACTTCAAGACCTGGCCGGTACACGCGCGGCTGACTTGCCGCTTCGCCCACCGCCCCGTCGATCAGCCCGACGAGAGCGTCACCGCGGCGGTCATGCCGAGGCTCGATTCGGTGACCTGGCGGCTGATCGAGCAGACGGCTTGGACGATGGGGCTTGTCATCGACCGCAAAGACACGGCCGGCATCACCACGCTGGCCCTCGAATTCCCGAAGACGGCAGGCGACGAAATGGAAGGCCTCTCGGCCACCGAAGTCGACGATGTCTCGAGCCAATCGGGCAACTCGAAAGCGCTCGCCGGCAGCCACATTCTCGTCGTGGCCTCGCGCCGCGAGGTGCGCGTGCTCATTCGCGACGCACTGTGCAACATGAGCATGCTGGTCGACTTCGTCGGCTCGATCGAGGAGGCCGTCAGCTTCTGCAAGGACGGGCTGCCGCACGCCATCATCGTCGACTCGATCCAGCGCGGCGAGCGGTTCGGCGCCTTCCGCGACGAAATCGTGCTCGAGGTGCCGGACTTCGTCTTCATCGAGATCCTGGAGCAGGGCTCGACGTTCGAGATGTCGGGCACCAACGGCGCGACCATGGCGCGGATCGGCCGCGATGTCGTCGCCAGCTCGCTGCCGGCTGCCTTGATGTTCGAGCTGTCGCGCGGCCTGTGAGCGCGGCCGGTCAGCGGCCGAACACGCGCGCGAGCAAGGCGCTGCCGGTGCCGACCGGGTCGCGGCGAATCTTTTTTTCTTCCTCGCCGATCATCGCGAAGAGACGGTCGAGCGCCTTGCCGGTGACGTAGTGGTCCTGGCGGCTTCCTTGAGATAGCCGGGCAACTCGATCCGGACCTTCGGATTGCCGAGAAAGCCGTCCGGGCGACCGAGCAGTCCGACGGCCGCCTTCGCGCGTCGCTCGAGAGCGGCGCGGATTCCAGATGCTGCATCGGCCTCGCTGCTCACGGCGGCGTTCGAGGCGCGCACCAGTCCGAGCCCGCCGGCAGCCGCCAGCGCGATACACAGTTGTCGACGTTTCACATCAGCCCTTTCGGCGCCGACGGCAAGCGGCCCGTTGCGACGCATCGTGCAGCTCGCATGCGCCGAAAGCCGGCGGCTCGCGCTCACCGCCGGTGCCAGTAGCCCCATGCAAACCAGAGCACGACGGCGACGAGCACGGCGCGAACCGGATTCGTTCCGCCCGTGAACAGTGACGACCACGGCGAGTCCTCGCCGAGTCTGGTCGTGTCGCGGCGAGCATCCTGTTCCATAGCCGCCGCCCATTCGCGACGCCTCGGCGCGTCGGCCTCGATCGCATCGAGGCGGCGCTTGACGACCTCCGGCGGCGGGTGTGCGGCATTGGCGCGCAGTACCGGCGCGAGCGTCTGGACGGCCGCGTAGGCTTCGCGCAGGCTGGGAATCGCCAAGGTCGCTCCGCACTGGGCGCAGCTCATCGCGTCACCCGGTGGCAGCGCTGCGCCGCAGGCGGCGCACTGCATGGCTTCCTGTCTCGCCTGCATGCCCTGAAGCGCGTGCGCGCCGATCATGTCTTCCGGGTCGAGGGCGTGGGCGAGGCGAGCGACGTCGAGAAGGCTCGGCACGGAGTGGCAGAACGGGCAACGCCCGTCGTCGCGACCGACCGAGCCGCCGCAGTTCACGCAGTCGATGCGGCCCTTGCTTTGGAGCAGCTTGGCGCGGTCGATGCGCGACATCGGCCGCAGCAAGCCCTTTTCCTCGAGGAACTCGGCGAACGACTGATAGGCGCCGTCGCGGCGCAGGCATTGCAGCTGCACCGAGCGGCCCCAGCGCGACTGGTTGTGCACGAGCTCCAGCCGGCCGGCGCAGCGCGGGCATGTCGCGGTCGGCCGCAGTGGCTCGAACGGCAGGTCGTAGGCCTTCGCCATGTCGCCGATCAGGTCGAGCATGCCCGGGCCGCTGAGGCGCGCCGTCTCGGTGCCGTCGAACCAGACGAGGTCGCAGCTCTCGCAGATGTCGAGATCGACGACGGCGCCGTAGTGCCCGGCGAGCGAGACCCGTCGCATCGTCGCGCGGCAGTTGCCGCAGGGCAGCGCCGGCGCCGGACCTGTCGCGGCGAGGCCCGGCGTCATGCGCCGTCAGCCGAGCGCGGCGACACCCGCCGCATGCGCTTGCTGGTCGGCGTGGTAGCTCGAACGCACCAGCGCACCGACTGCGGCATGCGTGAAGCCCATCGCCCGCGCTTCACGCTCGAACATGCGAAACGTATCGGGATGGACATAGCGCCGCACCGGCAAGTGGTGGCCGCTCGGCGCCAGGTACTGGCCGATCGTCAGCATGTCGATGCCGTGGGCGCGCATGTCGTGCATCACCTGCAGGATTTCCTCGTCGGTCTCGCCGAGGCCGACCATGACGCCGCTCTTGGTCGGCACGTGTGGCGCGAATTCCTTGAAGCGCTTGAGCAGGTTGAGCGAGTACGCGTAGTCGGAGCCCGGGCGCGCTTCCTTGTAGAGGCGCGGCGCGGTCTCGAGGTTGTGGTTCATCACGTCGGGTAGCGCCGCCCGCAGGATGTCGAGCGCACGGTCCATGCGGCCGCGGAAATCGGGTGTCAGGATCTCGATCTGCGTCTGCGGCGAGAGCTCGCGAATCTTCTGGATGCAGGCGACGAAGTGCGCCGCCCCGCCGTCGCGCAGGTCATCGCGATCGACGCTGGTGATGACGACGTACTTGAGCTTGAGCGCCGCGATCGTGGTGGCAAGGTTCACCGGCTCGTCGGCGTCGAGCGGATCGGGCCGGCCGTGGCCGACGTCGCAGAACGGGCAGCGCCGCGTGCACTTGTCGCCCATGATCATGAAGGTCGCCGTGCCGTTGCCGAAGCACTCGCCGATGTTCGGGCACGACGCTTCCTCGCAGACCGTGTGGAGCTTCCGCTCGCGCAGGATCTGCTTGATCTCGTAGAAGCGGGTCGAGGGCGAACCGGCCTTGACGCGGATCCAGTCCGGTTTTTTCAGCACCTCGCCGATCGGCACGATCTTGATCGGAATGCGCGACGTCTTGGCGCCCGACTTCTGCTTTTGCGTCGCGTCGTAGGGCGTCGCGGCGGGGCCTGGGTCGTCGGTCGTCGGCAAGGAGGTCATCGAATGCTCGGGGAAGCGGGTCGGCGATGGGCGAAGGTCAGATGCTCAGACTCGCGGCGAGCCTGTGGCTGAGGGTGCGCGCCACCTCGCCCCAGGTCGCGCGAATGCCGATTGTAGAAAGATCGGTCACCGGCAGGCCGGCATGTCCGCACGGATCGATGCGATCGAACGGCTCCAGATCCATTGCAACGTTCAGCGCGACGCCGTGGTACGCGCAATGACGGCTCACTTTGACGCCGATCGCGGCGATTTTGGCCAAGCCCGCAAAGGGATCGGCGGGATTGAACGACGTCGACAGGACGGCGTGGCCGAACGGGTCGTCGACCCGAACGTAGATGCCGGGCTCGCCCGGCACGCGATGCCCCGTGACGCCATGCGACTCGAGCGTCTTCAGCAAGGCCCGCTCCAGCCGGAAGACGTACTCCTTGACGTAGATGCCGAGCCGGCGCAAATCGATCAGCGGATAGGCGACGACCTGGCCCGGGCCGTGGTATGTCACCTGGCCGCCCCGATCGGCCTGAACGATCGGGATCGCCCCGGGTTCGCGCACATGGGTGGCCCGGCCGGCGACACCTTGCGTAAAGACCGGGTCGTGCTCGCACAGCCAGATCTCGTCCTCGGTGACGGGCGACCGCGAGGCGGTGAACGTGCGCATCGCCTCGAACGTCTGGTCATAGTCGCTTCGGCCGAGCGAGCGAATCACGGCTGGCATGGGAAGCGGCCCGAGCCCCGGTGAAGCGATACCGTCAAAGCACGACCTTGACCATCGGATGCGTCGACAGCGTCCGGTACAGCTCGTCGAGCTGCTCGCGGCTGGTGGCGTTGACGGTGATCGTCACGCCCAGGTACTTCGAGCCGCTGCTCGGCCGCAGCTCGATCTCGGTCGCATCGAACGCGGGGTCGAAGCGGCGCGCGATTTCGGTCACGGCGTGGACGAAGCCGTCGCCGTTCACGCCCATGACCTTGATCGGGAAGCGCGACGGGTAGTCGATCAGCGATTTCTCGCGGGGGATGTCTTGCATGAGTGAGGTTTCCATCGCCTCGATATGCGGGCGGCCGGCGCGGATGCAATTCCGCGGACCGGCGCTGTCGTCAGGCTAGATCGATTGCACTCGCTTGGCCCGCTGATAGGCCTCGTAGAGTTTCGCGTAGACCGGGCCGGGCTTGCCGCGCAGCGCGCCGTGGCCGACGCCTTCGCCGTCGAGCGTCGTCACCGGCAGCACTTCCTTGGTGGCCGAGCTGAGCATCAGTTCGTCGGCCGAGCCCACGTCGGCCTCGGCGATCGGCCGCAGGTTGTACGCAATGCCGCATTCCTCGCAGAGCTCCCTGATCAGGTCGACGCGAATGCCTTCGAGCACGTGTTCGCTTTTCGGCGGCCCGAGCAGCGCTCCCTCGTGGACCACCCAGACGTTCGATGCCGAGGCCTCGGTGAGAAAGCCGTCTCGGAACATGATGGTCTCGACCGCGTCGTGGTCGGCCGACATCTGCCGCGCCAGCACGTTGCCGAGCAGCGAGATGCTCTTGATGTCGCCGCGCTCCCAGCGGAAGTCCCGTGCGGTGATGCAGGCGACGCCATGGTGCCGCTGGTCGCCGCTGGCCGCTTTCATCGGGCTGGCCATCATGAACACCGTCGGCGTGATGCCGGCCGGCATGACGTGGTCGCGCGGCGCCACGCCACGCGTCACCTGGATGTAGACCAGCTGGTCGACGGCACCGCCGTGCTCGTGCAATGCGCCGACCAGCTTGCGACAGCGTTCCAGCCATTGCTCGCGGCTGTGCGGGTTCTCGATGCGCAGCTTGCCCAGGCTGCGGCCGAGCCGCGCCATGTGCTCGTCGAAACGGAACAGCTTCTGGCCGTAGACCGGCACAACCTCGTAGATGCCGTCGCCGAAGATGAAGCCGCGGTCCAGCACCGAGACCTTCGCCTCGGCGATCGGCAGATAGTCGCCGTTCAGATAGCAGAGCGTCGTGGGGAGAGCGGGCATGTGGGTGGCCGGGTGCATGGCGCCTTCGCGCGCCAGACAGGCAGCTTACTACTTGACCCAGAGACGGATCGCATCCCAGGCGCGGCCGAAGATGCCGGCGAGCGCGACCGGCTGCATGACGACGAGCGGCACCTCGACCACCGGCGCGCCCGAGGCCGTCGCGACCTTCAGCGTGCCGACGCGCTGGCCCCTGCCGAGCGGAGCGACCAGCGGGTCGGTGCGCTCGACCCTGGTCTGCAGCTTGCCGCCCTCGCCCTTCGGCACGCTCACGAACACCGCGCTCGCGGCGCCGAGCTTGACCTCGCGTTCCGTGCCCTTCCAGACCGGCGCCGTCGCGATCGGCTTGCCGTCGTCGAACAGCCGCACGGTCTCGAACGCCTGGAAGCCCCAGTTGAGCAGCTTCTGGCTCTCGTTGGCGCGCGCCTCCATCGAGGTCGTGTTGAGAACGACGGTCATGATGCGGCGCTTGCCCGCGCCCCCGGATTGGCCGAGATTGGGGAACTCGCGCTGCGCCGTCGCCAGCAGGCAATAGCCGGCGGCCTCGGTGTAGCCGGTCTTCATGCCGTCGACGGTCGGATCGCGGCGCAGCAGCAGGTTGCGGTTCGGCTGCGAGATGTTGTTGTACTTGTAGTCCTTGATCGAGTAGTACGGGAAGTACTCCGGGAAGTCGCGAATGATGTGCGTGGCGATCGTCGCCACGTCGCGCGCGGTGCTCTTGTGGCCGGGCTCGGTCAGGCCGGCGACGTTCTTGAACGTCGTGTTCTTCAGCCCCATGGCCTGGGACTGCCGGTTCATCGCCGCCACGAAGTTCTCGACCGTGCCGCTGACGCCTTCGGCCAGCGCCACCGCCGCGTCGTTGCCGCTCTCGGCGATCAGGCCGCGCAAGAGCTCGTCGACCTTCGGCGTCATCGTCGTGTCGATGAACATGAGCGAGCCGCCGCCCTTGCGTTCGGCCCAGGCGCGCGACGACACCGGCAGGGTCTGCTCGAGCGTCAACCGCTTGTCGCGCAAGGCCTGGAAGACGATGTAGGCCGTCATCAGCTTCGTCAGCGAGGCGGGATCGGAGGCGGCGTCGGCATTGCGCTCGGCCAGCGTCTGGTTGGTGGTGAGATCGAGCACGAGATAGCTCTTGGCGGCGACCTCGGGCGGCGGCAGCGCCTGGGCGAAGGCAATGCCTGCAAAGGCCCAAAGGAAAACACCGACCGCGGCGGCACGGGTGACAGGGGAACGGGAGATCGACATCGTGAGGATTCGTAGGAAAAGGGAGTCAGACCGCGCCGAGGCCGCGCAGTTCACGCACGACGACGTTCTTCAGCAGCCCGATCTTGCCGTGGAAGAAATGGCCGACGCCTGGAAAGACGATGACAGGAAGGCCGAGCGGCCGGGCCCAGGCGAGCGTCGCCTCGAGCGGGACGAGCTCGTCGACGTCGCCCTGGATGACGATGGAGATCTCTGCCGGCACGCCCGGTACGGAGTGCTTCTGCGTCGAAGGCGCGACGAGGACGATGCGCTTCGGCTTGTCGGCGTCGGCCAGCCGGTCGTTCACCGCGGCGGCGACGAAGCCGCCGAACGAGAAGCCGGCGAGCGCGAGAGGGAGCCCGGAGAATCCTTCGCGCCCGCGTGCCGACCGCACGGCCGCGAGCGCGTCGTCGACCTCGCCGCGGCCCTCGTCCCATGCGCCTTCAGAGGCGCCGACGCCGCGGTAGTTGAAGCGCAGACTCGCCCAGCCGAGCTGGAGGAAGGACCGCGTCAGCG
>Ga0209385_1000422_pt1 | contig 17042 bp, 21 predicted proteins | sample NGEPerB_FD_184506 | JGI IMG/M metagenome (GOLD analysis project Ga0209385, IMG submission 184506) | Arctic peat soil microbial communities from the Barrow Environmental Observatory site, Barrow, Alaska, USA - NGEE PermafrostAB12-B... | ecosystem: Environmental > Terrestrial > Soil > Wetlands >... | reverse complement strand
ATCGGTCGTCCGGCAGAGTTCATCTACGACATGGTCTCCGACGTGACCCGGATGGGCGAGTGGAGCCCTGTGTGCAAGGCATGCTGGTGGGACGAGGGCGATGGCCCCAACGTCGGTGCGTGGTTTACGGGTCGCAATGAGACGCCCGAACGGACATGGGAGACCCGTTCCCAAGTTGTGGCGGCGGACCGCGGGCGAGAGTTCGCCTTCGTTGTCGGCGGGACCCGGGTCCGTTGGGGCTACACCTTTGCTCCCGTTACCGAAGGGACCGAGGTCACGGAGTCATGGGGATTCCTCCCAGATGGGATCGCGATGTTTGAGGAGCGGTTCGGAGACGAGGCCCCCACCCAGATCGCAAATCGCACCGAGGCGGCCCGTCAGGGGATTCCGGTGACCCTTGCCGCTATCAAGAGGGTCGCTGAGGCGGGGTAACCGCGGGTCGACACGTCTGACAACAGGGAGAGTCAGCATGCTCTTTGTGCTGGTGTTTTCCGAGCAGTCCCAACGGGGTTCGAATCCGTGCCTCCACCTTGAGGGGGCGCCGGAGGCCGATCCCATTACCAGCGGCAATGCAGATTGAGCTGGGGATTCAGGAGCGGTTGGTCCCCATCGTCCCACACTGTTCTTCGACGTCCCACGGACGTAGACGGACGAAGGTCGTGAGCCCGACCGCCCTCGGCAAGGCGTTCACGGATGACGTCTGACTCGACTCCTGGCGCCCGCCGAGGCCGGCGGCGACCTTGCTCGCCAGGACGTTGTACCGTGCCAATGGCCCCGATTCCGCCCACCGGGGGCCATTGGCACGGACACCTTGGTCGTCGTCAGCCGGTGGCGCCGGCCTCCCGGACGATCCCGACCCATTCGACTACGTCCCAGAGCGCCTCGACCGAGACGTACTCGAGGGTTCCAAGCGCCAAGATCCCGGCGATACTACGCTTGGCCGACAGCTCATCGGGATACTCGATGACCGAGACGAGCGTGACGTCACTGGGTGCGAACGAGATGACTTTCGCGTCGCCGCCGTACTTCCCGATCACCGCGTAGATCGCAGCCGTTTGGGCATCGTTCTCCTCGTCGGTGAGGTCCCGCCAGGCCTCCGGGATGATCCTGGTGCGAGCGAGTTGCAGATGACTCAACGGGCTCTCCTCTGGGTTCGATGCCGATGGTGGATGGGCTCGGACGCTCCGACGTTCACCCGAGCGCGTCCAGGATGTGCGGGACAGCTTGCTCGATCGTCAGCATCGCCCTGGTGTCGTATTCGATCCACTGGGTGTAGTTGAGGAGGTTCCGGTATGCCGGAGCAAGGTCGTCGGCTTCGGAGATGACCACCCCGTGGCTACCGTCGGCTGCGAGGTAGTGCCCAGTCACGCCCGGCCCGTCCCCCTCTTTGGCGAACACGCCCATCAACTCTCTGGTCTCTTGCTTACTGAGGTACGGCTTCACCTTGTAGGTCGTGATGAAGATCATCTCTCCGGTGTCCTTTCGGGCGTCTGTCTGGGGAATGGCTGCGAGTGAGATCTTGCGGACCCGCTGTTACAGCTGCGCGTCACTTCTGATGGCACGACCCGTCGGCTTCACCTAGTGTGATTCTGGGCCAGGGTGGGGTACCCGTTGGCCAGGGGGGATGGTGCATGGAGTTCCAAGTGCTCGGGCCCCTCAGGGTGATCGGGGCGGACGGCACCCACATCAAGTTGGCCAGCACGGCACAGCGCCGCCTGATGAGCCTGCTCATTCTGCGGGCAGGTACGGCGGTGTCGGCCGACTTCTTGGCTGACCGCCTTGAACTCTCGTCCGGAGCGCTGCGAACATCTGTCAGCCGACTCCGTAAGATCGTGGGCTCCGACACCCTTGTCACTGCCGCACCGGGCTACGAATTGCGCACCGAGGCCGTCGACGCGAAGCGGTTCGAGCACCTTGTCGCCTTGGGCCGCTCGAGCGAGGAGCCCTTGGACGCCCGTTCGGCACTCGAAGCCGCCTTGAGGCTCTGGCGGGACGAGGCCTATGCCGAGTTCGCCCACGAGCCGTGGGCCATCACCGAATCGTGGCGGCTCGCCGAGGCCCACGCCGGCGCCATCGAGGATCTCACCGAGATCCTGCTCGGACTCCACGAGTGGACCGAGTCGATTGTGCACCTCGAGCCTCTCATCGGCGCACACCCCCTTCGGGATCGACCGCGCGGGCTGCTGATGCGCGCCCTCGCCGACTCGGGGCGACGAGTGGAGGCGCTCCGGGCCTTCCAGTCCTATCGGACCCTCTTGATCGACGAGACCGGCATCGAGCCATCAGGGCACATTGTCGCGCTCGAGCGCACGATTGCGACCTCCACTACACCCGACATCGGGCTACCGGCAGGCACCGTGACCTTCCTGCTGACGGATCTGGACGGTTCGGCACGACTCTGGGAGGAGTACGGGGACGACATGGGCACGGCGGTCCTGCGCCACTACGAGCTGTTGGACGAGGCGATCACCGGCGGCGGCGGCGTGCGCCCTGTGGAGCAAGGCGAAGGCGAGAGCGTGATCGGGACGTTCGCCCGGCCCGGCGATGCCCTAGCGGCCGCAGTCATGGCGCAACAGCGGCTGGCAACCGAGTTGCCGTGGTTACCGGTTCGAATGGCGGTCCATACCAGCGAGGCGCAGCCACGCGGCGCCGGCCGCTATGTCGGTGGGACGATCCCCGAGGGCGAACGCCTGAGGGCGTTCGGCCACGGTGGTCAGATCCTTGTGTCCGAAGGCACGGCGGCAACCAGCGGTGTCGACCTACCCGATCGGTCCACCTTCGTCGACGTGGGGATGGCGTCACTTCGAACTCTGGGCCCTCCCGAGCGGGTGTGGCAGGTGGTGCACCCCGACCTGAGGTCGGAGTTCCCCCCTCTGCGTTCGCTTGCGCCACACGCCCTGCCGGTACCATTGACCGTCCGCCCCTCCATCGGCGTTGTCGGGCGCGAGTCGGAGCTGCAAGCGATTGCAGACGCGACCAAGCGAGTCACCGGGGGCGACGGGCGGGAGGTGCTCTTCATCTCGGGTGAGGCCGGCCTGGGCAAGACGACGCTTGTCGCGGAAGCCGCCCGGGCCGCATTCGACAGCGGCGCCTGTGTGCTGTTCGGACACTGTGAAGAGGACCTTGCCACCCCCTATCAACTCTTCGCCGAGGCGCTCGGCCACTACGTGAGCCACGCCTCCGAGGACCAGCTCATCGCACATGTGGAGACCCACGGATCCCAGCTGGCCCGGTTGGTACCGGCACTCGCCACCAGAATCCCTGACCTCCCGCCTTTGAAGGCCGGCGATGCAGACACCGAGCGCTACCTGTTCTTCGCGTCGGTGGTGGGATTGCTGGCGACCGTGTCGGAGCACCAATCCGTCGTCCTCGTTTTCGACGATCTGCAGTGGGCGGACGCCGGGAGCCTGCAGCTGCTGTGTCACCTGATCGGGTCGGATCAGGTGGCGCGAGTTCTGGTGCTCGGGGCCTACCGCGACACCGAGCTGACGTACGCCCATCCGCTCCTCGAGACCCTCGCCGCCATGCATCGACAGCTCAGGGTGGCTCGTGTCCAGCTCACCGGGCTCGATGACGCCGGGGTCGTGGCAATGATGGAAGCCACGGCCGGGTACGCCCTCGATGAGGCCGCGGTGAACCTCGCCCATGCCGTGTACCGCGAGACCGACGGCAACCCGTTCTTCGTGGGCGAGGTGTTGCGCCACCTGTCGGAGACCGGAGCGATCTACCAGGACACCACGGGACGGTGGGTGGCAACCGGCAGCATCGAGGACATAGGCCTGCCCGCCAGTGTCAGAGAGGTGATCGGCGCCCGGGTCGCCCGGCTGGGAGCCGTCGCCGTGCGGGTGTTGGCGCTCGCCGCGGTCATCGGTCGGGACTTCGACCTCGATGTCCTGGCCCGCGCTTCGGACACCTCGGAGGACGAGTCACTCGACGTGCTCGACGCTGCCGCTGCCGCCGCACTGGTGCGTGAGCGTCCGGGGGAACCGGGGCGCTACAACTTCGCCCACGCCCTCATCCAACACACCCTGTATGCGGACCTGGGTCCCACCCGCCTCGCCCGGGCCCATCGCCAGGTGGCCGAAGCCCTCGAAGACCTCCTCGGGGACCGCCCCGAGGACCGGCTTGGCGAGCTGGCCCGCCACTGGTTCAACGCCATCCAGCCCAGAGACCTGGCCAAGGCCCTCGACTATTGGCGCCGGGCGGCCGACGCCGCCCTCGACGCCCTGGCACCCGGCGACGCCCTCCGCTACTACACACAAGCCCTCGACCTCCACACTCAGGCGGCAGACCCCGATGCGCTCCTGGCAATCGACCTGGGCATAGGGCTCGGCACGGCCCAACGCCAGATCGGAGATCCCGCATTTCGCGACACCATCCTCGACGCCGCTCGCCGGGCAGCCGACCTCGGCGACACCGAGCGATTGGTGTCCGCCGCGCTGGCCAACGATCGTGGGTTCTACAGCGCCGTCGGAGTCATCGATGCCGGCAAGGTCGAGATCCTCGAGATGGCCCTCCAGTTGCTTCCCGCCGGCAGCGCCGATCGGGCGCTCGTGCTCGCGACCCTGTGTTCGGAGCTCGCCCACGGCAGCCCGCTCGACCGTCGCCGGGCATTGGCCGACGAGGCCATCGCCGCGGCCGAGTCATCCGGTGACGAAGCCATCATCGTTCGGACCCTCAACCACCTCTACATCCCGCTGCAGGTTCCGTCCCTGCTCGAGCTGGCGCTGGCCCGGACCGCCGACGCCCTGGTTCGAGCCGAGCGGGTCGGTGATCCGGCACAGGTGTACTGGGCCGCGATGTGGCGTGCCGAGACGGCCGCTCGCGCCGGGGACATCGATGAGATGGACCGCTGCATCCAGATCCACGGATCGATGGCCGCTCAGCTTGACCAGCCGATCTTCACCTGGGGGCACACCTTCGTGTCTGCCATGCGGGCACAGCTCTCCGGGGATACCGACCGGGCTGAACAGCTGGCGACCAAGGCCCTTCAGATCGGCACCGATGGGGGCCAGCCCGACGCCGGCATCATCTTCGGTGCACAGCTCATGATCGTGAGCGGCCAACGCGGCACCATGAGCGAGCTGGCGACACTCATCGAGAAGTTGGCGGCCGAAACCCCCGACATCCCCCGGGGACTCTTCGCGTCACTATTGGCCAAGGCCCACGTCGAGGGGGACCGTACCGACCAAGCGCGAATCCTGCTGGACGAGTTCGCTACCGAAGACTTCGATCTCCCCCTGGACCAGATCTGGCTCACCGGAATGGTCGACTACGCCGAGGCAGCTATCGAATGCCGGGACCCGAAATACGCCGGGCCGCTGTTCGACCGGCTCGCGCCGTGGGCCGGTCAACTGCCGGCGACGGGCGCATCGGCATTGGGCCCGGTCAGCCACTATCTCGGCGGCCTGCTTGCCGTCCTCGGTCGCTACGACGAGGCGGACACCTACTTCAACCAGGCCGCAGAGTTCAGCGACCGGGTGGGTGCCAAATTCTTCGCTGCCCGCACCGCTCTTTCGTGGGGAAGAATGCTTGCTGAACGCCACGCTCTGGGCGATGCCGACAAGGCCCGTGATCTCTTCACCAGGGCCCATGCGGCCGCAGCAGCTCACGGATACCGAAACGTCGAGCGGCGTGCCGCCGCGGCACTTCAGGGTTTGGGCTGAACACCGGCGAAGCCTTGGGCCGTCACTGGGCACCGGTTCACGAGAGCCCCTTGACAAGCCAAATACCGAGCAGTCCCAACGTGGTTCGAACCCGTGTCTCCACCTTGAGAGGGAGGGTCGGTTTGAATCGGCCCGGGTTTCACAGAGAGTTGCTCTCTCCCAGCTGTGGGACGATCCTCAGCTGCCAGACACAAGGGAGAATGTAGCGCCCGTCGGATCCGAGACGGTCGCAAGTCGTCCGTAGGGGGAGTCCGCCGCTGGAACGACGACTGCTCCACCGAGGGTGACAACCTGGGCCAGTGACGCATCTGTGTCGGCCACCGCGAACACAATCGTCCAATGGGCCGGCACTCCGACAGGAAGGAAGGTTGCTGCGTCCATGATCCCGGCCAACTCCTCGTCGCCGACCTTGAGCGTCGTATAGCGGAATTCCGGCGTGTCGCTCAACGTGTTCGTCGTCCACGCGAAGACGTCGCGGTAGAACGAGACACACGTGTCGTAGTCCCGGGTCTGCATGTCGAACCACCCTGGGGTCCCCGGCTCTCCGTAGCGACCGAAGCCCCGGTGGATCTTCGGCTCCCACATGCCGATCACCGACCCTCCAGGATCGGCGACGACCGCCATGGTCCCGAGGTCGCCGACATCCATGGCGGGGACGAAGACCTGCCCGCCGTTGGCCTCGACCGCCTCTAGCGTCGCCCGGGCATCGGCAGTGGCGAGGTAGGTGGTCCAAGCGTCCGGCATCGGGTTGTCGGATTGCTTGAGCATGCAGCCGGCGGTGAGTATGCCGTCTTTGGCGAAGTTGAAGTAGCCGCCGAACTCGGGTGCTGGTTCCTGGGCATCCCAGCCGAAGACCTCGCCATAGAAGGTCCGGGCGCCGTCGGTGTCCGACGTCATGAGGTCTACCCAGCAGGGCGCACCGATCGGTGCATCGTCACGTGTAACCATCGGCTCCCCCATGGTTGAGCTGCGTTCAACCCACCGCAGCGACGTCACCGCCACAATAACGAAACCCAAGCGCTTCGGCCACCATTTTCGTAGCCCTTGACCGAAGCTTGGCTCACTTCCAGCGTACTCCGGCCCGAGACTCGATTCCAGAGGCGCGAGGTCGGTTGCCCTTATTGACCTGGTGCGGCCCCGCCAAGTCGGCGCCTACCAGACAGCATGGAGCTCTGCCAGGGAGTCGAGATATCCGCGCTCCTCCTCGGTCACATCCACGAACTCGATTCCTACTCTCAGCCCATCGTGTTCGCCCGGCCAGGCGTGGCGGACCTCTCCCCGAAGTTGCACGGCCAGGATGATCCGTTGCCCAGCCGTCTCTTCGGGAGTGGCATCAAGGCACTCGAGGCCGGCTCCGGCAGAGGACATATCGATGACGCGGCAGTTGCGCCAACGCTGCACCGGATTGCCTTCGACCATGTACTTGCCACGCCAGTCCGTGAATTGTCGAGGCAAAAGCCTTCGTATCTCTTCCATCCCGCCCACCTCCTGTTGCGAGCGGCACGTATCCGTGCGCCGCAACAAGTGGTGCAACAGCGCGCCGAGGAATACCGCCCAGTTACCTGATCCCTCAATGGTTACTTCGGCATTTCAGGGACGAACCTGAAGTCATATCTAGGACATTGCCCGTGACAATCCTGTCGTCCGGGGACATCTATCCGAACTTCTTCTCGATCTCGGCGAAGAACGCGTCGGACAGCTGCACGAAACGCCTGGCATCCAGTTTGATCTCGTCACCCACTTCGTAATTCGAGATCGACTTCGTGGGAATCATCTTGATGGTCTTGTCTCGGGCCAAGATCCCGTGGTCTTCCGAGGTCGCGGTACAGAGAACTCTCACTTCGTTCAGGGGATTGCCATCCTTCCCTTCCAACCCTCTCTGTCGATGACATATGGAGATGTCGAGCACGAGGACCATGTTGTTGAAGAAGAGAGGCTCGAACGACAAGATCGTTCGGTCGACCTGCGCAGCCTTGGTCCCGGCGGCCTTCCTTGCTGAGTCGACCAAGGCAGTGCATGCCGCCACCTGGGCAGTGACCCGAGTGCGGCAGTCGTCGATGTACTCCTTCGGATAGCTGTTTCTGGAAGGCACGAGAGGTGACTTTCCGCACTTGCGGAGACCGAAATTGTCATCGATCTGATCCGGTCGTTCCGGGACAGGGACACCTCGGCGTATGAGTGAGATCGTGCACCGAAAGCGGCGGATCACCGCCGACGCGGCTCTTCGGATGGCCTGCTACTTCGGAACCACCGAATGATTCTGGCTGAATCTTCAAGGTCGGTACGACCTGGAGTTGGAGCGCGTTCGTCTCCTGGACACCCTCGAGGGGATCCGACCGCTCCAGAGCGCCTGACAATGTGGCGGTCCAGACGAGGAGGATCCCGATTACCACCCTCGCCCCGCCGGCGATGATCCACGGTCAGGTGAGGGGAGCTGGTACTGAACTGTCGAACCCGGACCCGAGCGAGTTCCTCGCCCAGGTGGCCGACCCCCTCCTCGCCCAGTCGGTCATCGACAGGGTCCAGAGTGCCGCATAGGAACTGGTCATCGACGGCGAGTCCTACCGCAAACGACCGAAGCCACAGGCGGTGCAATCGCCACCGGTGGCCGGTCCTCACCGAACTCGCCGGAAGCCCACCGATTGACACCACCGTGCTGATCGGCCAGCATCGCGGTTGGAGGCACGAATCGGGAAGGGGGTCCCATGCTCGTGGCGGAAGGGGGTCCCATGCTCGTGGCGGAAGGGTGGTCCCATGACGGTGGCGGGTGACAAGGTGAACTCGGTCAGAATCGAGTGCGGTGAGACGGCGGGAAGGCGAGGCATGACGGAGCTGCTGGGCTGGCAGCCTGATCCTTCTGGGCAGCATGAGTTCAGGTACTACTACGAAGGCGGGCCTACGACGTGGGTAAGCAGGGGCGGCGTGGTATCGAACGACATGCCCTCCGGTATCCAGGGGCGTCTGAAACCGACTGAGAACGTCCCCGAATCCCATCAGAACGTCTCAGCGACATCAGTTGCAACCGGTGCGCAGCCCGCCGCCTCTATCGATTCGGCAGAGGGCTGGTACACCGATCCGGCCGATTCATCACCTCTTCGCTATTGGGACGCCTCCGAATGGCCTGAAGAGGCGATCACATCTGCCTCAGTCCCCGAAAGAGATGGATGGCTTCAACAGCCCACCGAGCATTCAACGGGAACCGCAGCCGCTGATCGGCCTGATCAACCAAACCAACGTTCCCCGGATGGGTACCTTGACTCTCGAAGCGGTGAAGGCTGGCAAGACGCATCATCAGCGAGAGTGCCGCAGCGAACGGCATGGAGTGCTGTCTTCATCTTCGGCGGTGCCACCTACCTGCTCGGGGAAAGCGTCGATGCGCAGCTCGTAGGAATCTGGGATCGGAGTGGAACCGAGAAGCCTCCTGTGGAGAGCTGGGATAGGAGCTCGGTTGGGAGGGATGGCGCTGTTGCGAGGTTCATCGAACTCGAACCGGATGGCGAAGGGTTGGAAGCGCCTCTCGTATGCACCTGGTTCACGCAACCCGGTGGCAAGCCATTGCCGGGACTCCACCATCGGAAGGAAGGTGATGCTGCTGCCACACGCCTGCGTGGGGCTGACCGAAGGCGCCAGCAATCCTTGGCAGGTCAACTCAGAACGGGGGTCATTGCCAGCGGCCACTTGAGAGTCATCACACCTAACACATCATTGTGGGAAGGCGAAAGAGCGATTGTCCAGTACGGGGCACGCCGACTGAAAGTTGTCGAAACGTCGTTTACCCAACCCGGTCGGAAGCATGTTGTTGGCAGAGCTGCACTCGGCGGGGTACTGGCCGGACCTCTCGGCGCACTGGGTGGGGCCGCCACATCCAAGGCCCAACCACGGAACATGGTGAGGACCGAACGGAAGATCGTCAACAACGGAGCGCTGATCTTCACGGACCACAGACTCCTCTTTGTCAGAAGCCGCAATCACTTTTCCCCTCAATCGCACTTGACAATCAAGTACGGAGAGGTTTCGAGGGCACTATTCACAACCCGGCAGTTTCTTCAAGTCAGGCGGATGCAACTCACCCTTACATTCAAGAACCTCCGGCCTGAAGAAACCTTCATCATCGATGGCACCGAGATCGACGACGCCATGGCTTACTACAACGGCATCGTGAGATTCCACAATGACCGTCCCGACGGCTGACGTTCCGGAGGCGATGAAATCCGGGATGCCATCTCGGGATGAAGTTTCATGGGGGGGTCGTGATTGACTGGTATATGCGCTCCGGAACCCAGTGGCCGATCAAGGTTCACCTGAGACGTCGGCCAGGAGCATGAGGCGTGGCTGCTCGATGGAGAAGACCGTTCTCCCGTGACCCCCCGAACCCTCAATGAGCAGCTCTCGAATGCGGACTTCCAGGATCTGCTTCGGTCCCTCCTCGGCCTCTCTGCTGACGTATCGTTACCGGTCTTCAAGGACCTGGGCGTGAGGTGATTGACGGGCACTCCTCCCTCACCCGAGATTGAGCCAGCTCCCGGAACCCCGGGGGGCCCGGCGGAGCAGACCACAGGTCTGGGGCTCCGGGGCACCTTGGCGGCGGTAGCCCTCGGGGGCTATCGGGATGCTCGGAGCCGGAGCCGAGTGCCCGTGGACAGCGATGTAGCATGATTGTGGCATACTAATGGCATGGCCAGGATCCGTGTCAGTACCACCGTCGACGAAGAACTGCTTCAAAGCGCTCGCCGAGTCTGCCGGGGGAAACCAGACTCTGCGCTGATCGACGAAGCCTTCGAGGCCCTCCTCACCCGACACCGTGCCGCAGAACTGGATGCCAGCTACGCCGCGTACGACGAGCACCCAATCGACGAGTCCGACGAATGGGGAGATCTGGCGTCGTTCCGTGAGGCTGCGGCTGCCTCGTGAGTCCGCTTCCGTCCCGCGGAGAGATCTGGTGGTGCGAGTTGGCCGACATTGGCCGACGGCCGGTCGTGGTCCTAACCCGCGACGTGGCCATCCCTCGAATGCGACGCGCCCTGGTCGCCCCTTGCACCACGACGATCAGGGGCCTGCCGAGTGAAGTGCTCCTGGAGCCCGGGGACGATCCCGTGCCGCGGCGGTCGGTGGTCAATCTCGATTCTGTCGAGAGTGTTGCTGTGAGCGTGTTGGTCGAACGACTCGGGCGCCTCGCCGACGCGCGCATGCAGGAGGTATGCGCGGCCCTGGGGGTTGCAGTCGACTGCCATGCCTGATCGCACCCTCACCCCGGTCCATGAGCCGGCGATACCGACCACTGCGTCCGTGGACCGCCCTCCGGTGCGCTCGCATGGCAACGATGGCACTAGCGAGGAGAAATGCCCTCTGAGGCGAATTGGTATTCACCTGAGCAGTCGCAACGGGGTTCGAACCCGTGTCTCCACCTTGAAAGGGAGGGAGGATTCGTCGCACGGCGTCCCAGCTCGCACCGTGATGTCGCGTTTCGGCACCTCCGAATGGCCACACTCACCGGGCGGTGCAACGGCTCGCGACCGGGCGGGACACCATGAAACGAAGTTGTTGGGTGGATTGTTGGGTCTTCTGCCACATGACGCTTGCCGTTATTAACGACTCACGTTATTATTGCCGATGTGATCCGGTCGTTCCGAGACAAGGAGACCGAGCGGATCTGGAACAGGCAGCGTGCCCGCCAGCTCGACAATGGCTCCCAGAGGATCGCCCTCCGGAAACTTCTGATCCTCGATGCCGCCGATGTGCTCGGCGACCTGAGAGTCCCCCCAGGCAATCGACTCGAGAAATTGAAGGGCGACCGCGCCGGCTCGTACAGCATCCGAGTCAACCAGCAGTGGCGGATCTGTTTCAGGTGGACGGACGCAGGCGCCGAGGACGTTGAGCTCGTCGACTATCACTGAAAGGAGAATCCCGTGAACACGCCCCCAGTCATGCCCCCGATCCATCCAGGCGAGGTGTTGATGGACGAGTACCTCGAGCCCCTCGGTGTCACGCAGCATCGTCTGGCCGTCGCCATCGGAGTTCCGCCTCGTCGCATCAACGAGATCGTCCACGGTAAGCGAAGGATCACCGCGGACACCGCACTACGCATGGCGCGCTACTTCGGCACGTCTGAGCGATTCTGGATGAATCTCCAGGGGCGCTATGACCTCGAAGTGGAGCGGGATCGTCTCGTTGACACGCTCGAGGAGATCACGCCGCTCAAGAGCGCTTGACCGGCTCGAGCGCCTCTGACTACTGGCAGTCCCAACGGGGTTCGAACCCGTGTCTCCACCTTGAGAGGGCGAGCCGGTTCATCGCATCGCGGCCCGGTCGGTACCACGAAGTCTCGTTTCCGCACCTCAGAACCGCCACCCTCGATGACCGGCGACACCAACTGAGTCGTCCCGGGACACCCTGCAATGGAGTTGTTGGGTGGATTGTTGGGTTTTCCCGTCGGCACGAACCCCACAGCGAACCACGCCACCGCTGAATCAGCTGGCGCCAAATACTCAGTTTCGTAGTACACTTCTTCCGTGGAGATTCTCCATTCGGCCTTTCGCCACAATGTCCAGGCCGACGACATGCAGCACGTCTTGAAGAACGCATTGGTCATCGAAGAGGTCGCCGACGATCCGATCCGGTATCTGGTACTCGGGCCCGACCGATCGGGGAACCTCCTCGAACTGGTGGTGATGGACCGGCCACTGGGTCCCGCAGTCATCCATGCAATGACCATGACGGAGCAGTACCGACACCTCTTGCCGAAAGGATGGAATCCACAATGACGACACACGGAACACGAGCGGACGGGACTCCGATCACGGACCTAGTGGTCGAGGAGATGGTGGACGAGGCCGAACGTGGCTACGACGTCGACGAACTTCGTCGTCGGCGCGGTGGACGGCCGCCGATGGGGTCCTCCCCGTCATCGGTCGAATCGGTTCGGCTCGACCCCGAGCTGAAGCGGGACCTGTTGCTTCGGGCATCCGAGCACGGAATCAGCGTGTCGGAGGCCATCCGGGAGGCGCTGCGCAACTACGTGCAGGCCAGCTGATTCGGCACTGAGCAGTCCCAACGGGGTTCGAACCCGTGTCTCCACCTTGAGAGGGTGGCTGGATTACCGCTGAGAGGCGCTCAGCTGGGCTTTCGCTGCAATCCGATCGCCATTTGCAGCGCCTGCGGCTTCCTGCACCCCACAGTCGGTTGGCGGAATGTTGGCAGGATTCAGCACCGTCAGCAGAGGCACCATTCTGCGCGATTCGTAGGGCAAGTTGTCAGGCAATCCGACCTCGGCCATTTGCAGTCACGTGTGTCTACGTATCGAGTCGGAGCCGCACAAGTCCGGCGAAGCCTGTGGCGCCCGCTCGTTCGATGGCGCTCAAAACGTCGGCGGCGGTCATTGGGGGCCGACGACGGTCGGCGGCCATATTGCCCACGATGCGAATCACTTCGTCCGGGTCATCTTCAAAGACCTCACTCAAGTACTCGTCGGGCCGACACACTCTGACACCGAGAGCAGCCATCGGCTCGGTAGGAAAATGGCGCACGTTCTCCGTGATGATCGTGGTCGGCGCCCTCGCTACGGCGGCCGCCGCGTGAACATGGTCGTCGGGATCAGATCCCGGCATCTCGGCGATCAGATGCTCGTACTCGGCGCGCGGAACATCCTGACCGACGAACGCCGTACGGATGTCATCGCAGACCTGCCGGGCGTCTGCTCGGGTGCGGATGCCGTGTCCGACCCACGTGTCCTCCAGCTCGACAAGAAGGTCTTCGGTCCAAAGGATCTCATGAAGCGAAGCCTCATCGAGGCGGAGCATCAGATCCAGCAGCGAGATCGGATAGCAGACGTTCGTGAGGCAAGACACGCCGAAGCGCCACGGTCGATCAGTAGGTCAAACCGGCAGCGGTCGCATCATCGACGATTCTCCGAATCCCGGCACGCTTGCGTTCAGAAGCCTCCCTGTAGGCAAGCACCGACCGCACCGGAATCTTCCGATAGGAGCTGTTTGGTAGCTTTCGGGCTGGAAGCATCCCCTTCGCTACCAACCTGTCGACATACTGACGCGAGACCCCCAGCAGTTTGCTCGCCTGGGCGGGGCTGACTTCGGCTTCTTCGCTGACGACCGCGATCGTGTCTCCGTCATCGAACGACTCTGCGGCTGCCACGAGCACTTCTACAAGTGGCCGGGGAAGTTCGACATCGACGTCCCCCACCTGCACACGGAGGCCGGTCCGGACGTCGCCGACCAGTGCTCGAACAGCACGAACCTTCGAATGTTCGTTGGCTCGGGCATGAATCTCAGCAACAGGGTACGACATCACTCCTCCTCTCAGGAGTCTACCGTTTAGGTGCCATACCTGCAACCAGAGTAATGGAGGGAGGCTCAGATCAGAACACCCGACGTGCCGCTCTGCGCTGCAGCCAGGATGGCAACGCCCGTCGTTCTGGCGTGTCGTTCTGATCCTCCTCGACGACGCAATGCGCCGACTCGGTGTGGTCGCCAGATCCTTGACCCTGGGCGCCCGCAGGTATCTGCCGGCGCCCAGACTGCCAGGATGGTCAGCGGGCAGCGCCAGCGATGTAGGTGGACACGATGTACGTGGCATGGCGGTCCAGGGACACCCGGGCCCGGTCGTAACGCATCGTGGTCCGTGGGTCAGCATGTGAGGCAGCTTCTTGCACGTCGCGTAGCGGCACCCCAGCATCAAGGGCTGCCGTGATGAATGCGTGGCGCAACGTATGGGGGCCGATTGGCTTGGTGATCCCAGCACGGCGGGCGACACGCCGAACGATCCGGCTGGCCCCGTGACGGTCAAGACGCCGACCGTCCGCCGTGATGAAGATCGGACCGCTGTCACGTTCTCCGATGGCCAGATCGACTGCCCGCGCCGTACGAGGTGCCAACGGGATGGTGACGGTCTTCCCGCCCTTGCGAAGGATGGTGAGTGTCCGATGACCCCGCTCGAGGCCCAGGGCCTCGATGTCGGCTCCGATCGCTTCGGAGACCCGGAGCCCGTTCAGCGCTAGCAGTGAAACCAGCGCATGCTCGGCTGCAGGCCCGAGCCCGGCGGCAACGAGCAACGCTCCTACCTCGTTTCGGTCTAAGCCGATGGCATGGGATTCGTAATCGATCCGAGGTCGACGGACGTGAACCGCCGGAGAGCGGGCGATGAGGCCTTCCTCCTCGGCATAGCGGTAGAAGCCGGTCACGGTGCACAGTCGGCGACCGACGGTGGCCATTGCCCGACCCCGAGCTTCCAGCTCCCGTCCGTAGGCCTCGATGTCGCTTCGCCGGACCTCGAAGAGACCCAGGTGGCGCTCATCGCAGAAGGCGACGAACTGACGAAGATCCAGCGCATAGGCGTCGCGGGTGAGCCCACGGTAGCCGCCAAGGAACCCGGCAAGGGCTACGTGTTCAGGACCGGCAAGCTCCGGATCGTAGACGACAATCGCTGTTGATGTGGTGGTCATGGGATGCCTCCCGAGTCGATGGGACTCGGGGGACGAGGCGACCGGGCCCCAGATGGATGAGATCACCACCGTAGTTCTGGCGCGTCGTTCGGTGCCCGAGCGGGTGCGGTCGCCGGCACCCGCAACACCGGCTGCCGGACGCGGTTCTCAATGCCTTGACGGCCTCCGTGCTTGCTCCTGTTGCTGCGCCCGCAACGGCACTTCAGCCGCACCTTCCGACGAGATGAGCGAACTCAAATCACGGGCACGAGGGATGGGTCGAGCAGGCTGCGGTCGCCGTCGAAACCATGGCGAAGAGCGGCCTCGACATCTTCGTGCGGAGTGCCCATCTGGACGGCACTGACTTCGTCCAGACGCCGGTAGTGCTGCTCGTCAAGCCTCAGTTCCAACGACCGCAGGTATTCCTCCAGGTGGGCCGGGGAGCGAGGGCCCACGATCGGGATCAGGGCCGTCGGAGCCAGCTCGGCCCGGCGGCGCAACCAGGCCAGAGAGACCTGCACGGCTGTGCTGTTGATCTCGTCGGCGATCGCCAACACCGCATCGACCACGGCAGTCCGCTGGGCGGTGCCCTCCACGGCGTCGCCGCGAGCACTCAGCCTGCCCGTCTCGCCTTCCCGGTACTTGCCGGTGAGGAGTCCACCGCCCAAGGGGGAGTAGAGCACGACGCCCAGGCCATGGGCCTCGGCCATCGGTAGCAGTTCCCGCTCGGCTGACCGCTCCACCAGGCTGTATTCGGACTCGATGCCGGCCACCGGGGTAAGGCCGCGGAGGTCGGCCCGGACTGCGGCACCGGCGACGCGCCACGCCGGGAAGTTGGACAGTCCGCCGTAAATGACCTTTCCAGAACGGACCAGGTCGTCGAATCCGGCCAGAATCTCTTCGATCGGCGTCGTCCCGTCAGGGAAGTGCGGCATAAACACGTCCACGTAGTCCGTGTCGAGACGTCGCAGGCTCGCCTCCAGGGAACGGATCATGGTCTTGCGGCTGTTACCGGTCGTCCCTGGGAGCGACCCGGCCCGCCTCGTCCCGCTGTACTTCGTGATCACCACATAGTCGTCTCGATCCCGGCCGAGCAGCCCACCGAGCACGGATTCCGCTTCCCCGTCTTGATAGATGTTGGACGAGTCGAACGTCGTCCCGCCCGCAGTGACGAAGGCTTCAAAGATCTGACGGGAAGCCTCCAATCCCGCTCCGGCGTCGGACGTGCTGAAGTTGGCAGTGCCGAGTGCATACTCGGACACCCGCAGCCCAGTCTTCCGGCCGAAGGTCTCAAAACGCATGGCGGCTCCTCGATGTTGGTAGCGATGCGGGTACGCTGCCCGGACACTACCAAACAAAGTGAAGGGTCATTCACCTTATGCCGAAGGTAGGTCAGGCTTACCTCGATGCCCGCCGCAATCAGATCGTGGACGCCGCCCGCGCCCGATTCACCAGCCACGGCTTCGCCCGGACCTCGATGGCTGACATCGTTACCGAGTCCGGCCTCTCCACCGGGTCGATCTACCGGTATTTCACGAGCAAGGACGAGATCATCATCGCCGTCTGCGAGCAGGGAAGCGAGGCGTTCCCGTCGGCGCTCACCGTCGAAGCCGTCAACGATTTTCTAGAGCACGTCCGGGCCATGGCCCGGGAGAAAGGACATGCGCGTTTGGTCGCCCAGATCTACGCCGAGGCAGCGCTGTCCCCTGCGCTGGCGGCGATCGTTGCCGAGCAACTTGCGGTGATGCGCGAAGCGATTGCCGATCTGATTCGGGACGACCGCCAAAACGATGCCGAAGAGATCGCCGAGGCGTTTGTGACCATCGGCATCGGTTACAGCCAGCAGCTTGCCGTGCGGGGCGACCTCGATCCAGCGCCCTTCGCCAGAGCATTGATGTCGGTACTTCAGGGGTAGTCCCGTGAGTCGTCGGGCCTTGCCACCGGTA
>Ga0209385_1000421_pt1 | contig 17047 bp, 10 predicted proteins | sample NGEPerB_FD_184506 | JGI IMG/M metagenome (GOLD analysis project Ga0209385, IMG submission 184506) | Arctic peat soil microbial communities from the Barrow Environmental Observatory site, Barrow, Alaska, USA - NGEE PermafrostAB12-B... | ecosystem: Environmental > Terrestrial > Soil > Wetlands >... | reverse complement strand
TCCTTCACGGGACCCGCCCGACCAGAAGTCCGTGTTCCATGGCGTTCGCCCGGGTCCCGTGAAGGATGCGTCCGCGTTGTTGTAGCCGAAGCCGCCCGCGAGCTCGACCATCGCGAGCTTCCCGAGGAGAACGGCGCCGGCGTCGCGCAATTTCGTCACGACCGTTGCGTCTTCGTCGAAGACCTGGTTGCGGTAGGGCTCGGCGCCCCACGTCGTCGGGATGCCCTTCGTCGCGAGGAGATCCTTTACGCCGTAAGGGATCCCGTGGAGCGGGCCGCGCCACTTGCCGGCCAGGATCTCGGCTTCCGCCGCCTTGGCTTCTTGAAGCGCCCGTTCGCGCGTCACCGTCACGACCGCGCCGAGCGTCGGCCCGATGCGCTCGAGCCTCTCGAGGTAGCCCTCCGCGAGAGCGACGGGAGAGATCTGCTTGGCCTTGAGCTTCTTCGACAGCTCGGCGACGGAGAGAAAGAAAGTGTCTTCGGCGAAGGGAGCCATCAGCGGTCTCCCGGGAGTTCCGCGAAGAAGACGACGTCGGGCTCGTCCGCGTTCGTGAGCTTCACTTTCTTCATGGCCTCGGCGCCCTTGAGGCGGCCGTCCAGCGCCTTGGCGATCTCGCCGAGCTGTTCGCCGGAGAGGTGCTTGCCCCAGCGGATGCGCGCGACGTCCGTGAGGGCCTCGGCGACCGAGGACGGTGCCTCGGGGGTGGGAACGGGGGTAAGAGCGGGAGACGGCGTCGGCGCCGGCGCCGTCTGGCCGAGGGCGATGGCGGCCCCGGCGAGAGCGGGCGCGGCCGCCGCGAGCGCGAGACTTTTCGCGAATCCGCGGCGCGAGGCCGAGGGCAGCCGGTTCGAATCGGACATTTGTCGCCTCCGTCAAAGATCTTCGGGGGCTCAATCTATCTTGCTTCGGAGAGCCGCGCTCCCCATACTTCCGGCGCGATGTTGAATTCCCCGGCGACGGCCACCCGGACCATCAAGATTTCGACCCCGACGGGCCGGGGCGTCGTGCGCCTCGTCCTTACCAAGCGTTCCACGGTGGAGAGCGGGCGAGGGGACTAGGCGGAAGGCCACACGGAAACCCCAAAGCCCGCTCCCACGAGGGAGCGGGCTTTTTCGTTCTGCGGACTGTTTCGATCTGGAGGAGAAGAAGGGCATGGCGGGAGAGCAGAGAGAGCGCCGGTGGACCGACGGGGTCAGCCCCGCGCGAAATCCGTTTCGCGAGCACGACGCCTGCGGCGTCGGCTTCGTCGCGCATCCCCGCGACTCGTCGCACCGGATCCTGAGGCTCGCTCTCGGCGGCCTGGCTCGCGTGGCACACCGTGGAGCGACCGGCGCGGATCGAACCGGCGACGGAGCCGGCCTCCTGACGCGCATTCCGGAGGCGTTCTTCCGCCGCGACGCGGCCCGGCGCGGGCTGCCGTTGCCCCCGGGCGCGCCATTCGGCGTCGGCGCGTTCTTCCTTCCGCGCGAGAGTGGAGACGGAAGTGGAGGCGAGAGTGGAGGCAAGAGCAGCGGCGAGGCGAAGGCGAAAGCCCTGATCGAGAAGGCGTTCACGGACGAAGGCCTGGCGTTCCTCGCCTGGCGTGACGTCCCGGTCCGGACCGATCGGCTCGGGGACGCCGCGGAAGCCACCCGCCCGGCGATCCGGCACGCGTTCCTCGGCATGCCGGCCGGCGTGGACGCGGACGAATGGGAGCGCCGGCTGTATCTCGCGGGCCGCGTGGCGTCGCGGCGCGCGCGCGCCGAGGGCCTCGACGGCTTCTGCGCCGTCTCGGTGTCTGCGCGGACGCTCGTCTACAAAGCGCTCCTGACCGGGACCGAGCTGAAATCCTTCTATCCGGATCTCGAGGAGCCCGACTACACGACGCCGATCGCGCTCTTTCACCAGCGTTACTCGACGAACACGGTCCCGAGCTGGGGTCTCGCCCAGCCGTTCCACCTCCTCGCGCACAACGGGGAGATCAACACGCTCTGGGGTAACCGCAACGCGATGCGCGCGCGCGAGCCGGAGCTGTCCTCGCCCCTCTGGGGCGAGCGTCTCCAACGCCTCGTCCCCGTTCTGACCGACGAGGGAAGTGATTCGACGAGCCTCGATGAGGCGCTCGAGCTCCTCGTGCGCTCAGGGCGCGATCCCCTGCATGCGCTCACGATGCTGATCCCCGACGCGCCGCAGGAGTCGACGGACGAAGCGCTTCGCGCCTTCTACGACTTCCATTCGGGGCTCGTGGAGCCGTGGGACGGGCCTGCCGCCGTCGCGTTCTCGGACGGCATCGTCGCGGGCGCCCATCTCGACCGGAACGGCCTCCGGCCCCTGCGCTACAAGATCGCGAAGGACGGGCTCGTCGTCGCCGCCTCGGAAGCGGGAATCGTGGACCTCGAGCCCGAAGACGTCGTGGAGAGCGGGCGCCTCGGTCCCGGCGAAACGATCGCCGTGGACACGGCGACGGGCGAGATCCTCCGTGACCGCGACGTGAAGGCGCGCCTCGCCGCCCGGCGGCCCTGGGGCGAATGGGTGCGGCGCCACCTGCGCCACCTGCGCCCCATCGCCCCCGTGCCAGAGGCGGCCGGGATTACCGACGCTTCGAGACTGCTCCTCTGGCAGGCGGCGCATGGCTGGGGCGTCGAGGACGCGCGCTACGTCCTCGCGCCGATGGCAAGGGGTCTGGAGCCGCTCTTCAGCATGGGAGACGACGCGCCGATTCCGCCCCTCTCGAAGACGCCCCAGCCTCTCTACGCGTTTTTCCGGCAGCGCTTCTCGCAGGTCACGAACCCACCCATCGACTCGCTGCGCGAGACGCTCGTCATGTCGCTTCGCATGGATCTCGGCAAAGGCGGCTCGCTCCTCCTCGAGGAGCCCGGCGACGCCCATTTCCTCACGCTCGAGCATCCGGTCCTCCTCGAGGACGAGATGGCCGGCGTTCTCGCCGCCTCGGAATTCCGTCCGCTTTCGCTCGACGCCACGTTCGAGGCGGCAGGCGGGGAGCGAACCCTGCTGGCCGCGCTCGAGGATCTGTCGCGGCGCGCCGAAGAAGCCGTGCGCGCGGGCTCGGAGATCCTCGTGATCACGGATCGCGCCACGTCGCTCGAGCGGGCCGCGATCCCCTCGCTGCTCGCGCTCGGCGCCGTCCGCGAACACCTCCTCCGCGCGGGCCTCCGCTATCGCGTCGGCCTCGTCGTGGAATCCGGGGACGCGCGCGACGTGCACCACCTCGCGGTCCTCCACGGGTTCGGAGCCGAAGCGGTCCATCCGTGGCTCGCGATCGCCTCCGTGCGGGCGCTGGCTTTGAAGGAGGGCCTGCCCGGTGACGCCGCGGCCGCGTTCCAGTCGTCCGCCGAGAAGGGGCTCCGCAAGGTGCTCGCGAAGATGGGCATCTCGGCCCTCTCGTCCTACTGCGGAGGCCAGGTGTTCGACGCGATCGGGCTCGCGCCCGAGGTGATGGAGCGCTGCTTCCGGGGGACGTCCTCTCCGCTCGGCGGGCTCGGCTTCGCCGAGATCGCCTCGGACGTCCTCGCCTCGCACAACGCCGCCTGGGAAGGCGCGTCGGGCGCGCCGCTTTCGGATCACGGGCGCGTGCGCTATCGCAAGGACGCCGAGGAGCACGCCTGGGCGCCGCCCGTCGTCGTCGCGCTCCAGAAGGCCGCGCGGGGATCGGACGAGGCCTGGGCGGAATTCCGCGAGAAGGCGGACGCGCGGGGAGCCGCCGTGCCACGCGACCTGCTGGGTTTCAGTCCCCGCCAGGCCGTGCAAGTCGAGGAGGTCGAAAGCGCCTTCGAGATCCGCAAGCGTTTCATCGTTTCCGCGATGTCTCTGGGCGCTCTCTCTCCGGAGATGCACGAGACGCTCGCCATCGCCATGAACCGCATGGGAGCGCGCTCGAACTCGGGCGAGGGCGGCGAGGACCCCGCGACGTGGAAGACGGCCGGGGGCGAGCGCCGTGACAACAAGATCAAGCAGGTGGCCTCTGCGCGCTTCGGCGTCACGGCCGAGTATCTCGTCCGGGCCGACGAGCTCGAGATCAAGATGGCGCAGGGGGCCAAGCCCGGGGAGGGCGGCCAGCTGCCCGCGCACAAGAACTCGCCGCTCATCGCGCGGCTCCGGCACGCGGTTCCGGGCATCGCGCTCATTTCGCCGCCGCCCCACCACGACATCTACTCGATCGAGGATCTCGCGCAGCTCATCCACGACCTCAAGGAGGTGAACCCGCGGGCGCGCGTCGGCGTGAAGCTCGTCGCCGAAGCCGGCGTCGGCCGCGTCGCCGCGGGCGTCGCCAAGGCCTACGCCGACTACGTGCTCATCGCCGGGCACTCGGGAGGCACCGGGGCATCGCCGCTGTCGTCGATCAAGCACGCCGGCTCACCGTGGGAGCTCGGGCTCGCCGAGACGCAGCACGCGCTCGTTGAGAACAACCTGCGCAGGCGGATCGAGGTGCGCGTGGACGGCGGCCTTCGCACGGCGAAGGACGTCGTGGTCGCCGCGTGCCTCGGGGCCGAGGCGTTCGGATTCGGGACGGCGCCGCTCATCGCCGCGGGCTGCGTCATGGCGCGGCAGTGCCACCTCAACACCTGCCCGACGGGGATCGCGACGCAGCGCGAGGACCTCCGGAAGAAGTTCCGCGGGACCCCCGACCAGATCGTCGCGTATTTCACGTTTCTCGCCGAGGACGTGCGCGAGATCCTCGCGTCGCTCGGCGCGCGTTCGCTCGACGAGATCGTCGGGCGCGCGGACCTTCTCACCCGCGTCGAGAGGCCCGAGGCGCCGCGGGCGGCTCTCCTCGACATCTCCCTGCTTCTCGTGCGGGCGGGAGACGAATCGAGTCCGCGCCGGAGGATGCAACTTCGCAACGACAAGCCGCGCATCGGCCCCCAGTTTCCGTCGCTCGACAGCGAGATCCTGCCGCAGGCCGCGCTCAGCCTCGGGACGGGGCGCGCGTATTCCGGCTCCTTTGCGGTGCGCAACCACAATCTTTCCGTCGGCGCCCATCTGTCGGGCGAGTTCATGCGCCGCTACGGCGAGCTGCCTCCCGGCGCGGTCCGGTTGAAGTTCCGCGGCCCGGCGGGCCAGAGCTTCGGCGCGTTCGCGATCCGTGGCCTCGTCCTGGAGCTCGAAGGCGAGGCGAACGACGGAGTGGGGAAGGGCCTCTCCGGCGCCGAGATCATCGTCAAGCCGTTTCCGCAGGCGGGCTATGCCGCGCGGTCGGGCGCGCAGACGATCCTCGGGAACGCCGCGCTCTACGGGGCGACCTCCGGGCGCCTGTTCGCGGCGGGTCGCGCCGGCGACCGCTTCGCCGTGCGCAACTCGGGCGCGGTGGCGGTCGTCGAGGGGCTCGGCGCTCACGGCTGCGAGTACATGACGGGCGGTGTCGTCGTGGTTCTTGGGGCGACGGGGGCGAATTTCGGCGCGGGCATGACGAACGGCGTCGCGTTCGTCCTCGACGAGGATGGCCGCTTCGCCTCGCGCTGCAACACGGAGCTCGTCGCGGTCGAGGCCCTCACTGCGGCGGACGAGGAGATCCTCCTGCCGCTCGTCGGAGCCCACCTCGAGAGGACCGGGAGCGCCGTCGCGGCCCGCATCCTGGCCGAGTGGGAATCCGTGCGGCCCTTCGTGCGACGCGTGGCGCCGCGCCCGGCGCCGGCGGTGGCCCTGTCTTTGGCTCCCCCTCCCGCGGCGGAGCTCCCGATTCCGGAAAAGGCGAGGATGGCCCGCCCGGCATAGAGTTCGGGCCATGATTTTCGCCGCGCTGCACCTTCGGCGGCGCCACGTCCGCCTCCGGCTCGGCGTCAGTAGAGCAGGAACGCCGCCCGGCGTTTCTCGAACTCCATCGCGCCCGCCGCCCACGCGGCCGTGATCTCGCCGGCGGTCTCGCCGCGCTGGAAGCGGGCGAGGGCGGCGGCGTTCACGAGGAGGCGGGAGAGCCGCTCGCTCTTCCAGTCCTTCGGGTGCAGGTCGCGGAGCGCTGTGGCGACGTGAAAGCCGAGCGCGACGGCGTTCAATGCGTTGCGGTCGACGACGGTGATCCGCACGCCCGAGCACCTCTCGCCCTTGAAGACGGACGACGCCGGCGTGAACGTGACGGGCGTGAACCGCACGCCGGCGATCCCGCGCGCGTTCAGCGTCGCGGTGACGCGCGCGCCGTCCATCCACGGTGCGCCGAACTGCTCGAACGGCGCGTCCGTGCCGCGCCCGACGGAGACGTTCGTCGTCTCGAGGAGGCCGATCCCGGGATAGAGCGCCGCCTCCGTGACGGAGCGCAGGTTCGGCGACGGGTTCACCCACGGAAGGCCCGTCTCGTCGTACCAGAGATCGCGGGAGTAGCCCGCCATCTTCACGACCGTGATGTCCGCACCGAGCTGCTTCTCGGCGTTGAAGAGGCCGGCGAGCTCGCCAATCGTCATCCCCGTGCGGATCGGAATCGGGTGGTACGCGACGAACGTGAGCGCGTCCGCGTCGGCGGGCGGTCCTTCCACGACGTCCGACCGGATCGGGTTCGGCCGGTCGAGGACGACGACCTTCACCTTCGCCTTCGCGGCCTCCTCGAGGATGTAGCCGAGCGTCGTGAGGTACGTGTAGAAGCGGCAGCCCGCGTCCTGCAGGTCGACGACGACGGCGTCGAGGCCCGCGAGATCCTCGGGACGAGGCCGCCGCGACTCGGGCGTGTCGCCATAGAGCGACCGCACGGGAAGGCCCGTCTTCTCGTCGACGGAGTCGGACACCTTCTCGTCCAGCGCGCCGCGGATCCCATGCTCTGGGGAGAAGAGCTTCGAAAGGGTCACACCCGCCGAACGCGCCGTCGGAGAATTGAGCACGTCGATGGTGGAGCGGCCATCGCGCGTGAGACCGGTGTGGTTGGTCAGGAGGGCAACGCGCTTTCCTGCGAGCGCCTTGAAAGAGGATTCTTCGAGTAGGTCGATGCCGGGCCGGACCTCACCCACGACGCGCGCCGCCGCAGCCGCACTCGTGCTCCTCGGGCTCGACCGCGTGGCACCCACCGCCGCGAGGAGCGCGGTCGATTCCGAAGCCATTCGAAGCTCTTCCGGCTTCCCGTCCGTGATCGCGGCCGCGACGAGCGTCGCGATCTTGCCGCGGAGCGGGATGACGTTGCCGGATTCGTCCGGGTGGTTGCGGTTCGTCAGGAGGATCACGAACGTGTCCGTCACGGGGTCGAGCCACAGCGACGTGCCCGTCCAGCCCGAGTGCCCGTACGATCCGAGCGGGAAGAGGTCGCCCCGGACCGACGAGAAGCTCGTCGCCACGTCCCAGCCGAGGCCCCGAAGGTTCTCGTCGCCGAAAAAGCGCGGGCGCGTCATCGCGGCGACGGTCGCGGGCGAAAGAACGCCGCCGCCGCCCGCGAGCATTGCCGCGCAGAACGTCGCGAGGTCGTCGGCGGTCGAGAAAAGGCCCGCGTGCCCCGCGACGCCGCCGAGGGCATACGCGCGCGGGTCGTGGACGGCCCCCCGGCGGATCTCGCCGTTGATGCGCTCCGTGGGAGCGATGCGCGAGAGGGGCACCCGGCCGTGCCCGTCGGGCCGGAATTCCGTGTCCTTCATCCCGAGGGGAACGAAGACGCGCTGACGCGCGAATTCTTCGAGTGGAAGAGAGGAAACCCGGCGCACCAGCTCGCCCAACACTTCGAACCCCACGTCCGAATACACGAAGCGCGCGCCGGGCGCGCTCGCGAGAGGCTGCCGGTATTTCCTTTCAAAGATCTCTTTCGCCGATCCGACATAGAGAGCCATCGGGTCGTCTGCCGCGAGGCCCGCGCGGTGCGTCAGCAGTTCTTCCACCGTCACCTGGTCCCGCGCGCCCCCACCCGATGCGAACTCGGGGATGTGCTTCGCGACGCGGTCCTGGAGGCGGACCTTGCCGTCCTCGACGAGTGTCATGACGCTCGTCGTCGTCGCGACGACCTTTGTGAGCGAGGCGAGGTCGAAAACGGTGTCGAGGGTCATCGGCTCGACGGAGGGGACGACGGCGCGATGGCCGTAGGCCTTCCGGAAGACGACCTTTCCGTGCCGGCCGACGACCAGGACGGCGCCGGGGCATTCCTTCTTCGCGATCGACTCGGCGACCACCGCGTCGATGCGGGCGAGGCGCTCGGCCGACATCTGCACGGCCGCGGGAGTCGTGACCGCGAGGACAGCCGCTTGAACGGCCGCGAGGACAATAGCGGAAAGCCCCGCGATCACGGCCTGTCCGCCCCTTCCGCGGCCACGATCGCGCGCAGTTCCTCGCTCGTGCGATAGACGCCGCCGCGCACGACGCCCTTCACGGAGCGGGCGTTCGCGATGTCGGCGGCGGGATCCTTCGCGAAGACGACGAGGTCGGCGCGCTTGCCCTTCTCGACCGTGCCGATCTCCTTTTCAAGGGAGAGCGCGCGACTGCCGCCCTTCGTCGCGGCGACGAGGACTTCCATCGGCGTCATTCCCGCGGCCTGCATGGCTTCCATCTCGGCGTACACGGACGGGCCGTGCAGCGTTCCGGGGTTGCCGGCGTCGGTGCCCATGGCGATCGGGATGCCGGAGTCACGGACGCGCTTGAGGTTCGCGCGGCCGACGGCGTTCCTTTCGGCCGTTCGGACCTCGCGCTCGTGGACCTTCGACGCGACGCTCGCCGCGTCGATCTCCGGCGTCGCGGCGAGCCGCGCGCGCGTTGCCGGGTCGACGCACCCGTTCGGGTCGTCGAACGACAGGGCGGCGCCCGCAGCGGCGGCCTTCGCGAGCGCGACATAGCCGTCGATCACGACGAGCGTCGGGCAGTAAATCGCGCCGCTCTTCTTCAGGAGATCGAGGAATTCGTCGTCGACCGGCTTGTCCGAGACGCCGTGGACGAGGAGCGAGGCCCCCGCCCGGAGAGCGACCTTCGCCTCCACGAGGCCGGTCGCATGGACGATGAGCGGCAGGCCCTGCTTCTTCGCTTCGGCGCCGGCCGCGAGGACGGCCGCCTCGGACGCCTCGACGGGACGGTCGGGAGTGACGACGTACCAGACCTTGATGGCCTGAGCGCCCCGCGACGCCAGGTACGAAACGCCCGTCTTCGCAGCCTCCGCGTCCTTGAGGAAGATGAACTGGCGCTCGGCGGGGAGGTTCAGCCAGAAGTCGATCGTCGAGAGAAGCGGCCCGGCGGCGCGAACGCGCGGCGCCAGTGTGTCGTTCTCCGCGCGCGCCGGAAGGTCCAGCGACCATGCGTAGCCGCCGACATCGAAGACGCTCGTGACGCCGGAACAGACGTACGAGCGGAAGAAGCGTTCGGGCCGCGCGCGAAGATCCTTCTGAACGTCTTCATAGGGGTGCTTCGCGCGCACGTCGAAGGCGTCCGGCCGCCCGTCGGCCCATCCGGTCTGGGCGAAGTGGACGTGCGCGTCGATGAGTCCGGGCGCGAGAAACGCACCCGTGAGATCCGTCCGGGCGACGCCGGGTGGAACCGGGCAGGCCGCGCGCGTGCCGACGCAATCGATCCTGCCGCCGCGCACGAGGACGACCGCGTCCTTCACGGGGGGACCCCCGGTGCCGTCGAGGAGCGTCGCGCCCGTGAAGGCGCGGGGCGGCGGGGGCGTGCCGGGCGGGGCTTCGAAGGCGGATGTCACGGCGATCTTCCAGCCCTTCTCGGTCTTCACGAAGAGCCGCTCGGAGATGCCGGCGTGCTCGTCCCCGCCGTAGCGGACGCGATAGCGGTACGTTCCGTAAACGATCCCCTCACGGACGGGAACGAGCTGGAGGTCGGCCGCCTCGAGGGTGTCGGGCCACTTCGTCCCCGCCTGCTTCTCGAAATCCGTGAAACCGAGGGCCTGGCCGTCGGGCGAGGTCCGCACGAGGCGTTCCGAGTCGAGGTAGCAGGCGAGGTAGGCCGCGCGGTCGCGGCTCTGGATGGCCGCGAGGTTCTTCTCGAACAGCGCGCGCGCCTCGTCGACGTCGGAGGCGAAGGCGGAAAGGGACGCACAGGCCGCGCATGCGACCAGGAGCCGGCGGATCGTTCTCATGCGGGGATTATCCCCGCGATGGGTCAGGCCCCCCGCCTCAAGAGCGCGAGCGCCGTCGCCACGAGGGCGATTCCGAGGAGGGCGATCATCCCGCTTGAAAGCGCCGGGACGCTGCTGGCCGCGGCGGGGGGGCCACCGGGCGTGGTGGTCGGCGTCGGTGTCGTCGTAGGCGTCACCGTGGGCGTGGGCGTCGGCGTCGGCGGAGCGCCCCCGGCGGCGAAGCACGCCGAGAACTCCGAGGTGTTGCTTGGTTCTTCCGTCGCGGTCGCGGTGAAGATGGTCTGACCGGGAGGAACAGGAAACACCAGCGGCCCGAAGCTCACGTCGCAGCTTCCAACCGGCGTCGTCACGTCGGTGGAGCCAAGGAACGTCTGTCCCTCGCCGTTACCGGAAGGATCACACGCCACATTCGAGAAGAACTCGAGCCGAAAATCCGCGCTCGCTGTGCTGTTGAGAGTGCCGGAGATCGTGACGTTGCCGGCCGCGATGACAGCGGATGTGATGACGGGGTAGTTCTGACCGTGATTGCCCGGAACGGTGTCGACATCGCACGCGTCGTTGGCCAGAGGGAAGGGGGAAGTGCCGAGGAGGCTGATCCCGAGCTGCGAGTTGGAGTAGATCGAGTTGCCCGAGATGCTGTTCCCGCTCACGTTGGGCGCGACGGTCACGCCCCATCCGGTATTGAAGGCGATGACGTTCGCTTGCCCGAGAGCCGTGCCGCCGACGACGAAGTCGGTCGACCCGAGGTCGATCCCTCCGAAATTGCCGTTTCCGAGGGGACTGACTCCATCTCGCTGGGTTCCGATGAGATTGCCCTGGACGAAGCCGCCGCCGGGGCTCGTGATGAAGATGCCACCGCCGTTGTTGCCCGAAACGAGGTTGCCGGAAATGGTCGTGTTCGTCGTCAGAAACGGAACTCCGCCGAGGATGCGGATGCCGATCTGTGAAGAACCCACGTTCAACGGCAGCGTCCCGGTGACGTCCGTGCCGATGTAGTTGCCGACGATCTGTGTGTTATCGCCATTCTCGACGATGATTTCCCCCTGCAGGTCGCCCGACAGGAGGTTTCGGTCCGCGGCGGCCGCGCCGCCGATGACGTTGTTGTTTCCCAATAGCTGGCGGATGGCGAAACCCCCGGACGATCCGGGCGAGGCCGCCGTACCCGCCGGGTTGGTCCCGATGAAGTTGCCGGCGATGGTGACGTTGCTCGCGTTCACGGTGATTTTGTCGCTCGAAGTTCCACTATTCAGAACGAGTCCGCGGATGGTGGTGCCCGCGGCGTTGATAGTGAGGCTTCCCGAGATGGAGGCTTCGTTCAATTCGATGAGGAGGACGGCGTTGATGCCGGCGTTGAGCGCGTTCGTGTTGGGGGTTGACAGCCCTTGCGTGTAGCCGTTGATGAAGACCGCCTCGGTGATCGCCGGCAGCGCCGAGGCGGGAGCGATGGTCTGCACTCCGGCACCGGGAATGGCGAAGACGATCGTGTCGAGACCCGGGGCTCCGGTCGCGCACTCGCCCGCCGCGGCGCCCGAGGCCGTGTTCGTGTTGGCCGCGAGGATCGCCTCGCGGAGCGTGCACACGCCGTCGTTGGCGACGGTGTCGGCGGTGCTCGTCACCGTGATCGTGGCGGCACGGGCCGACACGGGAGCGAGAAGCAGCGCGGCGGAGGCGACGGCGCAAGCCAGAACGCGACTTAATCTCATTCGCCCAAGAGTATCAGGTTATCTTCGCGCGGCTCTCGAGATTCCGTCCCCGCGCTTCGCGACGCCGGGGATCGTGATCGGAAGCCTGCCGCCGATCGCCGTCTCGCCGAAGAGCGCCTGCACGGCGGCCGCCTGGCTGACGTCCTGGCCGCCCCACGCGCAGAGGTAGGTGGGAAGGTCGGGGAGATCGCGCAGCAGGTAGGGGCTTCCGAACGAGACCGCGACGACGGGCTTGCCGAAAGCGAGAATCTGAGCCAGTGCGTTGCGGCCTGGCTCGGGCACACTGATCTTGCCCTGACCCGAGCGGGTCCTCACAAACAGCGACACGAGAACCACGTCGGCGTCCTTCGCGGCGTCGACGGCGGCCTTCGTCTCCTCGGGTGTCGAGCGCGGATCGAGACGCACCGTTTTCACGGATGGAACGCGTGTCTTCAGATCGGCCGCGAGGGGGCCGGCGGGGCCGTTCAGAGACGCTTCGTCGGCGATGACGAGCGAGAGCAGCTTCGCGCCCTTCTGGAGCGGCAGCACTCCCTTCTCCTCGCGCACGAGTGTGAGCGAACGCCGCGCGATCTCGGCCTCGAGCGCCTGGATGGCCGGCGTATCGACGATCTTCGCGAGGCCGCCCACGAAAGGGATCCGGCCATCGTAGAGTTTCAGCTTCTTTTTCGCGTCGAGGATCCGCTTCACCGACTCGTCGAGGCGCGCCTCGGTGATCCGGCCCGACTTGACGGCGTCCCGCACGGCCGCGATCGCGGCGTCCGTGTCGATCGACATGAGGACCTGATCCGATCCTGCGAGGATCGCGCGCACCGCGGCTTCGCCGGCCGCGAAATGCGACATGATTCCACCCATCTGCATGGAGTCGGTCACGACGAGGCCGGCGAATCCGAGCTCCTTGCGGAGGATTCCGGTGACGATGGGCTCGGACAGGGACGCGGGCATCGTGCCCTTCGTCTCGACCTCGACGTTCTCTCCAACGGCATTCGGGCTCCGGGGAGGCGCCGCGAGCGCCGGCGCGGGCGTCGCGTCGAGGACGGGGACCGAGAGATGCGCGACCATGACTCCCTCGGCGCCCGCTTTGATGCCCGCGCGGAACGACACGAGCTCGACCGATTCGAGGCGGGAGCGGTCGGCGGTGATGATCGCGAGAGAACGGTGCGTGTCGACGTCGGTGTCCCCGTGCCCGGGGAAATGCTTGAGGGTCGCGAGAACGCCGCCGTCCCGCAGCCCTTTCACGGTGGCCTCGACGTAGCGGGACACGTCGGAGGGGTCCTCACCGAAGCTCCGCACGTTGATGACGGGGTTGTCCGGGTTGACGTTCACGTCCGCGACGGGCGCGAAGACCTGCCCGATGCCGATGGCCCTTGCCTCGCGGGCCGTTGCGTACGCGCGCTTCTCGGCGAGCGCCGGATCGCCGGCCGCGGCGATCGCCATCGCCCATGGACCATACGTCACGTCGTCGAAGCGCATCCCGAGACCGGCCTCGAGGTCGGCCGAGACGAGGAGGGGCACCCGCGCGATTTCCTGGAGCTTCCCGACGAGGACGGCGGCCTCGTAGACGTTCGAACGGAACAGGATGACGCCGCCGACCCGGTTGTCGACGACGTGGTGGCGCAGCGTCTGGAACTCCTTCGACTCCTCGCTCATGTAGATGCCGCGGGCCGACACCACGAAGAGCTGGCCGATCTTCTCGTCGAGCGGCAGCGAAATCGCGCGCGGAGGGTCCGCCGTGAGCTGGCCGAAGTCGACGGTCACGGGAGGAAACGGATTACCGCCGCTGCAGGACGCGAAAAGGGCGGATGCCGCGAGAACGGCGGTCAGGCGGAGAGTTTTGTGTTGCATCATTTCGTCTCGTCCCGGAACAGGTCCTCGAACGTCCCGCGGCGGCGGATGAGCGTCGCCGTATCGCCATCGACGAGAACCTCGGCCGGAAGCGGCCGGGCGTTGTATGTCGACGCCATCGCGAAGCCGTAGGCGCCCGCGTCTAGAAAGACTACGAAGTCCCCGGTCCGGGGCCGCGGGAGGCGGCGCTCGGCGGCCAAGATGTCGCCGGTCTCGCAGACGTCGCCCGCGACGTCGAGGATCTCGGGCGCCCCCGAGGCGCCCACGACGCGCGCGCGGTGGTGCGCGGCGTACATCGCGGGGCGAAGGAGCGTGTTCGATCCCGCGTTCACGTTCACGAAGGTCTTGACCGTAGTCGTCTTGACGGAATTCACGCGCGTCACGAGGAAACCCGAGGGGGCGACGAAGAAGCGTCCGGGCTCGAGCCAGAGGGCCGGCGGGTCCCCGCCGAGAGCGGCCATCGCCTCGCTCCAGACCGGCGCGAGGGCGGCGGCCAGGACGGCGGGGGCGAGTCCCTCCTCCCCATCGTGGTACGGCACCGCCAGCCCGCCGCCGAGGTCGACGAATTCGAGCGAGAGGCCGAAATCCCGTTTCAGCTCCCGCACGAAGGCGAGCATCTTTCGCGCCGTTGCGACGTAGCCATCCGTCTCCATGATCTGAGAGCCGATGTGGCAGTGAATGCCCGTGATCGCGACCGAAGGGAGCTCCCGGGCCCGCGCGTAGGCCGCGCGCGCGAGGCCGCCGTCGAGATGGAGGCCGAACTTCGCTTCGGGAATGCCGGTGTTGATGTGATGGAGCGTGTGGGGATCGACGCCGGGGTTGATACGGAACGAGATGCGGACGCGCTTTCCCGCCGCCGCCGCCGAGGTCGCCGCCTGCTCGAGCTCGTCGCGCGAGTCGACGTTCAGGACGGCCCCGATCTCGACCGCCTTCGCGATCTCCTCGGGCCCCTTCGAAGAGCTCGTGAAGAGAATTTCGTCGCCTGCCCATCCCGCGCGGACCGCCATCACGATCTCGCCGAGCGAGACGACCTCGGGCGCCGCGCCCTCGGCGCGCAGCACCGCGAGAAGGGCCCCGTTCCCGTTGGCCTTGAGGGCGTAATGGATGCGGAGCTTCGGGAAGCGGGACGCAAACGCCGCGCGGAGGGAACGAAACTGCGAAACGATCGTCTCGCGGTCGTAGACGTAAAGCGGGGTTCCGAATTCGGACGCGAGACGTGAAACTGCGCTCGAAGCGGCGGGTTCGTGGGCGCGGTCGGCGCGCAGCGCCTCGAGGCCGTCGTGGAGAGTCGAGGGGCTCATGAGGGCGCGATTCTGCCAGCTTCGCGGCTTTGCGTCTTCGCGGTACGATCTGCCCTATGCACGTGGAAGTCCGCAAGGCGAAGGACGTCGTGATCGTCGATCTTCAGGGGAAGCTTCTCGCGGGAGTCGGCGACGAGATCCTCCGCAACGTCGTGAACGAGCTCCTCGCCGAGGGGTGGAAGAAGATCCTCCTCAATCTCTCCGAAGTGACGAGTGTCGATAGCGCGGGAACGGGCGAGCTCGTGGCCAGCCTGAAGGTCAGCGAGCGCTTCGGCGCGAAGCTCAAGCTCCTGAATCTGCACGAGCGGGTGCGGAAGAGCCTCCACCTCGCCGATCTGCTTCCCGTCTTCGAGGTCTATGACGAGGAGAGCGTGGCCCTCCAGCACTACGAGGCGAAGCCGGGCTCCTGAGCTCTCTCGGCAGGACGAAGGGATAGACTAGGCTCCGCCGTGAAGAGGCCGCTCCTTCGCTTTTTCGTCCTGATCCTCCTGTCCCCCTTCGTGCTGGGCGGGGCCTTCGGCCACGTCGACGGCCTGGAGATCCTCTCGCAGGGGACGCAGCTCTTCGCGCCCGACCATCCCGCGCACGCGCCTTTCGTTCCGCAGCACGAGCACGCATGCGCGTCCTGCGCCGTCGCGAACGTGACGCCGCCCGCTTCCGCACCCGTCTTTCTCGTGCCCCGCGTCCTGTGCGCCGTCCACGAGACGCGCGTCGAGCGGCGGGCCCCCGCGTCCGTGCTTCCGGACCTTTCCGGCCGTTCTCCTCCTTCCCTGACCGCGTAGACGAGTTTTCGCTTCGTCCACGGTCGGGAGGCTTCGGCCTCCCCAGATTCAACGCTCAGGGAGGCTCGAAAACATGACCATTCGCTCATCGCCGCGGAAAACGCTGTTTCTTCTTACTCTTTCCCTGCTCGCGGCGCATCCGGCCGGCGCGCAGACCGATGCTCCCTCCGCGACGCCTCCGCCCGACAGTCCACCACCACAGGCGGGAAGCGTCGGCAGCCAGGCGACGAACTACTTCAACCCCAGCATCTCGGTGATTGGGAACTTCCTTGCCGTCGCCGGCCAGAACCAGGTGGAGAACCTCCCCAACGCGAACCTGCGGGAATCGGAGGTCGGCATCCAGGCGATCGTCGACCCATACGGCCGAGCCGATTTCTTCCTTTCCTTCGGTGAGGAGGGCGTCGCGGTGGAAGAGGGCTTCCTGACCTTCACCTCTCTGCCCGCGGGCCTCCTCGCGAAGGTCGGCCGGATGCGCGTGTCGTTCGGCAAGATCAACACCCTTCACCTGCACGTGCTCCCGTGGCCGGATGCGCCCCTCCCGATCGTCAACCTCCTGGGAGGCGAGGAGGGGTGGATTGGAACCGGCGTGTCACTCGCCAAGCTCGTGCCCTTGCCCGGAGACACGTTCTCGGAGATCACCGCACAGGTCTTCCGGGGGGATTCGGCCGGACTGTTCGTCGCCCAGAAGAGGAGCGATCTGGCCTATAACGGGCATTACCGGATCTTCCGCGACCTGAGCGATTCCACGAACCTCGACCTCGGTTTCTCCTACGGGCAGGGCCCGAACGGAACGGCCCCGGACGCGGTGACGCGTCTCGAGGCGATCGACGCGACCTTTCGCTGGAAGCCGCTCGCGCACGGCAGCTACCGATCCGCCTCTCTGAGGGGGGAGCTCTTTCGCAGCCGGCGCGACCAGCCCGACGGCCTCCAAACCGCGCGAGGGTGGTTCGTCTCGGGCGAGTACCAGCTCTCCAAGCGCTGGTTCACCGGAGCGCGCCTCGAGTCATCCGACCATGCGGACGACTCCGCCAAGCGGGACACCGGCGTCGCCGCCACCCTGACCTTCTGGCCGAGCGAGTTCTCCCAGGTTCGCGGAGAGCTCCGGCGCCGCCGTTACGAAGGCCATCCGGGCGCGCCGGAAATCTACACTGCCAACGAACTCCTTCTCCAGTTGCAATTTGCGATCGGTGCGCACGGCGCGCATCCGTTTTGAGGAAATTTCGATGAAAAGAATCAAGATTCTCCTTGCTACCCTGCTTGTTTCCTTCGCTCCGCCTCTTCTGGCGAAGCTCCACGTCGTGACGTCCCTCCAGGACCTTGCCTCGATCGCGGACGCGATCGGCGGCGACCGGGTGGAAACGTACGCGCTGGCGAAGGGATATCAGGACCCGCATTTCGTGGACGCCAAGCCTTCCTTCATCCTGAAGCTTTCCCGCGCCGACGTCC
>Ga0209385_1000420_pt1 | contig 17049 bp, 14 predicted proteins | sample NGEPerB_FD_184506 | JGI IMG/M metagenome (GOLD analysis project Ga0209385, IMG submission 184506) | Arctic peat soil microbial communities from the Barrow Environmental Observatory site, Barrow, Alaska, USA - NGEE PermafrostAB12-B... | ecosystem: Environmental > Terrestrial > Soil > Wetlands >... | reverse complement strand
ATCAAGGGCTCGGATATCAGGGATGCCATAAAGAATACGACCTTCCTGGGCGTCGCAGGCGCCTATAAGTTCGACGAAAACCGCGACCCGATCAAGGCCGCAGTCATTCTGCAGATCAAGAACGGCCAGCAGGTGTACGTGACGACGGTCAACCCGTAACCAACACGATGACAGCCGCGGCAACAGGGTACGCGCCGCGGCTGTCATCACCAACAACGTACGCCCATGCGCCGTAAGCCTCATCCAGACCCTGCACGCATCCCTGACGACCTTATTTATGCCGATCTGTGCTTCGACATGCGTGTCAGTATCCGGACGGCCCATGGACGGGGGGGTTACGTACACCTTGACAATTCTTACGGTACCGCAATAGTGTGCTGTAGAAGATTGAATACATGAAAACGACACTTGGAATATTCCGGACCAGAAACATCAGACTTGATATGAGGTGCTGAAACGCGGCACGCAGAGATCTATTCCGTCACGATCGGATCCGCCCCTTACGCTGCTGGTTTACCTACATCGATCACAGTACGGCACGTCGACCTCTCCCTTATTGTCTGTTCACAGGCCCGCGTGCTCAGTCATGCCGGAAGATGCCGCTAAATGCACTCCTATGGCCCCTTTACAGTCCTTGGCCCCTGTTTGTTGACTTTTCTGCCCACTCTGCGACAATTGGCCATGGATATCACGTGGCTCACCCTTTTGGTTTCACACACTGGTTCATCACTCCCCTTCGGTTTATGCTCACGCCTTGTGCCAGACGGCTTTGCCTCGGACTCACTAACAAGCAGAGCTCTGTCCGGAGTCTACAGTAAGCAGGGACCCAAGCCCTCAGCTTGTGCAATAACTAGAAGACCTCGCGGAAAACACGCCGTGAGGTCTTTTCGCTTCCTTGGAAAGGGGGTGTCGACAGACCTGCAAGCTTGACGAAGCTCTGCTACTCCACGAACTGGTATCACATTCCACATCAAGAGAGGAGAAAATATGAGAAGAATGCTTGCCATTATTCTTGTCTGCGCACTGATTGCCGGCGTTGGCGTTGGATGCAAAAAAGCTGCGGTCACACCCACTGACCAGGTTGTCAACCTGGGCGGTATCTTCCCGATGACCGGCGGATCGGCCACCTTTGGTTCTTCATGCAAGAACGGTCTAGCTATGGCCGTTGAAGAATTCAACACTGCCGGCGGAGCAACAGTCAACGGCGTTAAGACAACGATCAACAGCGTCATCGAGGACGACACTGGTTCCCCCGAGGTCGGCGCCAGCGCCGCCCAGAAGCTCATCAACCAGGACAAAGTCATCGGTATCATCGGTGCCGTCATGAGCAAGGTCTCCCTGGCTGTCGCGCCTATCGCGCAAGCTGCCGGCGTCCCCATGATCTCACCAACGTCTACCAATGCGGGGGTCACGCTGATCGGTGACTACATCTTCCGAGCCTGCTTCATCGACTCGTTCCAGGGAACGGTGATGGCAAACTACGTCTGGAACACGCTGAAGCTCAAGACAGCAGCAGTGCTGTACGACAACGGCAATGACTACAACAAGGGCCTTGCCGAGTTCTTCAAGGCTGGTTTTGAAAAGCTGGGTGGCAAAATCGTCGCCTTTGAAGCCTTCACGGATGAAGCCACGACGGTCGACTACAAGGCCCAGCTGACCAACATCAAAGCTGCCAATCCTGAATTCCTGTATCTGCCCAACTACTACGGCTCAGTAGCCCTTCAGCTGAAGCAGGCACGCGATATGGGTCTGAATGTCCCCGCCGGCGGTGGCGATGGCTGGGATTCAGCTGACCTCGTCAAGATAGGTGGTGCGGCTGTCGAGGGAGGCGTCTTCTCCAATCACTTCTCCAAGGACGACCCCAGCCCAAAAACCCAAACTTTCGTCAAAGCATACACGGCCAAGTATGGGGCAGCGCCCGATTCCTTTGCTGCTCTCGCGTATGATGCTACGGGACTGTTCCTCGACGCGTTCAAGACTGCCGGTTCGATCAAGGGCTCGGACATCAGAGATGCCATGAAGAACACCAGTTTCGTCGGCATCTCCGGTGCCTACAAGTTTGACGCAAACCGCGACCCGATCAAGGCCGCAGTCATTCTGCAGATCAAGAACGGGCAGCAGACGTTCCTGCTGACGGTCAACCCGTAACCAGCACGATGACAGCCGCGGCGACAGGGTACACGCCGCGGCTGTCATTACCAACGACGTACGCCCAAGCGACGCCGAGACCATGGGTCGTTGACACCTGTGAAAACCGTACAGTGGGGACTGGGTATATCCTCTGCCCTGCTTTCCAGCTCACTCTTTGTTGTCTATATTGTTGGCCTCTTCCTCTTTGCCGCGCTCCACTTTTGCAGACAGTCAGCCTGACATTCGACTCCGTCCGGTGTGATGAAGCACCGGATAGGCGGGAGATTACTTACCTCTTGACAATCCCTGCAGCATCGCGATACTCCACATGTATGAGGTTGCGTACATGAAACGATACACGAGATATCCTGGAGTTGAAATGTTGGATTTGATGTGGTCTTCATCACTCTCAGTCGGTTTGTGCTCGCACTTTGTATCAGATGGTTATGTCTCGGGCTCACCAATCAACACTCTGCCTGGAGTCCACAATAAACAGAGACCCAAGCTCTCGGCCTGTGCAGTTACCAGAAGACCTCGCGGAGAATACGCCGTGAGACCTTGTTGCTTTCTTGGGAAAGGGGGATCAACGGGCCTGCAAGCCTAACGATGCTTTGTTGCTTCACAAACCGGTACTACACATCTAAATCAAAAGAGGAGATTATATGAGGAGATTGTTTGCTATTATTCTTGTCTGTGCACTAATCGTCAGCGTTGGCGTTGGATGCAAAAAAGCTGCAGTCACACCCACTGACCAGGTTGTCAATCTGGGCAGTATCTTTGGAATGACCGGCGCTTCGTCTTCCTTCGGCATTGCCGAGGATAAGGGTGCACGTATGGCTGTTGACGAATTCAACGCTGCCGGCGGAGCAACGATCGGTGGCGTCAAGACGACGATCAATTACATTAACGAAGACGACACTGGTTTGCCCGAGGTCGGTGCCAGCGCTGTCCACAAACTCATTGATCAGGACAAAGTCATCGGTATCATCGGCGCACAGACGAGTATGGTCTCTCTGGCCATCGCGCCTGTCCTGCAGAGTGCCGGCATCCCCATGATCTCACCATCATCCACCAATGAGAAGGTCACGCTGGTCGGTGACTACATCTTCCGTTCCTGCTTCCTCGACGCGTTTCAGGGAAGGGTAATGGCAAACTATGTCTGGAACACGCTGAAGCTCAAGACGGCGGCAGTACTGTACGACAACGCCAATGACTACAACATGGGTATTGCCCAGATCTTCAAGACTAGTTTTGAGGCGCTGGGTGGCAAAGTCGTCGCCTATGAAGCCTACACAAATGAAGCCACGACAGTCGACTACAAGCCTCAGTTGACTAAAATCAAGGCTGCCAATCCTGAATTCCTTTATCTGCCCAACTACTACAACGGCGTAGCCCTCCAGTTGAAACAGGCACGCCAGATGGGCCTGAACGCTCCTGCCGGTGGCGGCGACGCCTGGGATTCACCTGACCTCGTCACGATAGGTGGCGCGGCCGTCGAGGGTGCCATCTTCACTAACAATTTCTCCAAGGACGACCCCAGCCCCTTGGTCCAGAACTTCATCAAATCATACACGACCAAGTTTGGGGAAGCACCCGCGGGAGTCTCTTCTCTTGCATATGACGCTACCGGACTGCTCCTCGACGCATTCAAGACCTGCGGTTCAATCAAGGGCTCGGACATCAGGGATGCCATGAAGAATACAACCTTCTCGGGCATCGGCGGCGCCTACAAGTTCGACGAAAACCGCAACCCCGTCAAGTCCGCAGTCATCATCAAGATCGTGAACGGCCAGCAGACATACGTGACGACGGTCAACCCGTAAGCCTAGCTCACATCTGGGCGCAGCGGAAGCCAGGCATGTCCCCGCTGCGCCTCCTGTTGGAGGAGAAAATATGGGCCAGTTCCTGCAGCAACTTATCAATGGTATTCAGATAGGCAGTATTTATGCTCTGATTGCCTTGGGCTATACGATTGTGTATGGCATCGTGGGCCTCATCAATTTTGCTCACGCCGACATTTTCATGGTTGGCGCTTATATGGGATTTTTCCTTGCCCCCGTCATGGCCAAGATCTTTGGCGGCGCCTTCATTCCAACGATCATCGCAGCCATGTTTATTACCGGCGTGTTTGGCTTTGTCATGGAGAAACTTGCGTATCGCCCTCTGCGCTACAAGTCTCGCCTTTCGGCGCTGATCACCGCGCTTGGCGTTTCGCTATTCCTGGAGAACTTCTGCGCACTGCCTTTCGTCTTTGGCCCGCAGTTCCGCAAGTTCCCTGACCTCATCGTCACAAAGCAGATTGTCATACCTGGCAACCTCGGCCTCTCCATCCCCAACGTAGTACTGCTCGACGTCGGCGTTTCCATCTTCCTGATGGTCCTGCTGTTCTGGTTTGTCAACAGGACTCTCATGGGCAAGCAGATGCGCGCGGTGTCGTCTGACAAATCAGCAGCCAGCCTTATGGGAATAAACATCGACATTGTCATCAGCACGGCGTTCATCGTGGGTGCTGCGCTGGCAGGTGCCGGCGGCATCCTGTACGGCACGACCTACGGCATGCTGGCAGCCCCGTACCTGGGCATATGGCCGGGCATGAAGGCGTTCATCGCAGCAGTCCTGGGCGGCATCGGCAACATCCCCGGAGCCGTGCTCGGCGCATATATCATGGGTATCTCGGAAGCGTTTGCGACGTCGGTCGACTCCAATTTAGGGTTCGGCATCGCGTTCGCCATCCTTATTGTCATTCTACTTGCTCGACCAAGCGGCTTACTGGGCAAGTTTATTCCGGAGAAGGTCTGACATGACTTTTCTTCGCGCGCACCGCACCGCAGCCACGGTCATTGTATTGGTGCTGGTCTATGCCGTCATCAAGGTCCTGAATCTGGTGGGCATCCTGAACGCATACTATATCCAGCTTCTCATGCTGGTCGGCATCAACATTGTCATGACGGTCAGCCTGGGTATGGTGAACGGTTTCACCGGCCAGTTCTCCATCGGAAGCGCTGGTTTCATGGCTGTCGGCGCCTATACCTCAGCCATGATTACGACCGTCTGGTTACATGCGAGTACTGCAAATCCATGGGTCGGGTATCCCATCTTCATTGTTGCACTTCTTGCAGGGGGATTGCTGGCTGCCGCAGCAGGCTATCTTGTCGGTGCGCCATCGCTGCGTCTCAAGGGTGACTACCTGGCTATCGTGACACTATCGGCCAGCGAACTCATCCGAACAGTCATCCGCGTTACTAACTTCTTGGGTGGTCCCCGTGGCTTGGGCGGCATCCCAAAGTTCACGAACCTGGAGGTCGTCTTCGTGTTCGCAACCGTGAGTGTCGTTCTCATGCGCAACTACCTGTTCTCGTCGCATGGACGTTCCATGAAAGCGGTCCGCGACTCGGAGATCGCCGCTGAAGCTACAGGTGTCAACACGACAAAGCAGAAGGTGTTTGTGTTCGTCTTCTCGGCCTTTTTCTCTGGAGTCTCGGGTGGTGTCTTTGCCCACCTGCTTCAGTTTATTCACCCAGACAACTTTACGTTCGCAAAGTCGCTGGAATATCTTATTTATCTGTACGTCGGCGGCTCAGCATCAATCAGCGGCGCCATGGTCGGCGCAGCTATCTTCACGGTTTTGCCCGAACTGCTGCGCAGCCTGCAGACGTGGCGCATGGTTATCTACCCGCTGATTCTCATTCTGGTCATGATCTTCCGGACGGAAGGCGTCATGGGCCTCAAGGAATTCGGCTTCATCCTCATTCCCCAACGTCAAAGGAAGGAGGTGAGCGCATAATGGCTCTCCTCGACGTTCAACATCTCACCCAGTTCTTTGGCGGTCTGCGCGCCGTTTCCGACTTCAACATCCAGCTGGAGCACGGCGAGATTGTCGGCCTCATCGGACCCAACGGTGCTGGCAAGACGACCGTCTTCAACGTGATCACCGGCGTCTATATGCCGACCAAAGGTACCATCGTCTTCGACGGGCAGAGCATTGTAGGCAAGAAAACCTTTCAAATCACTCAGGCAGGGATCGCACGCACGTTCCAGAACATCCGCCTATTCAGTAAGTCCAGCGTTATCGACAACGTCAAGATCGCCTATCACTTCCGTATGCCCTATGGCAACACTGATGCGTTCCTGCACACACACAAGTACTGGCAGGGTGAGCAACAGGTCGACGACTACGCCATCGATTTGCTGCGCCTGTTCCACCTTGACGGACATGCCGACGATATCTCGGGTTCCCTCCCCTACGGGGCCCAGCGCCGGCTGGAAATCGCCCGCGCTCTTGCCACCAAACCCAAGCTCCTCATCCTGGACGAGCCCGCAGCCGGCATGAACCCGGCAGAGGCAGACGAACTGATGGAAATGATCCACTGGCTCCGCGACAAGTTCGACCTGACTATCCTGCTCATCGAACACCAGATGAGGGTAGTCATGGGCGTGTGCGAACGCATCAAGGTCATGGACTTCGGCGAAACCATCTGCGAAGGCGTGCCCGAGTACATCCGCAACGACCCCCGGGTCTGCGAAGCATATCTTGGAAAGGGGGCCTGACATGCTACTCGAAGTCAAGAACATCGACGTTTTCTATGGCTCCATCCGTGCGCTGAAGGACGTCTCCTTCAGTGTAGAAAAGGGCGAAATTGTCTCGATCATCGGCGCCAATGGCGCCGGCAAGTCGACGACCCTCCGCGCCATCTCCGGCATCCTGCGTGCAACATCCGGCAGCATTATCTATGACGGACACGATATCACCCACACGCCGCCGTATCTCATCGCGCGCATGGGTATCTCCCACGTTCCCGAAGGCCGTGGTATCTTCGGCAACCTGACCGTGCAGGAAAACTTGGACGTAGCGCTATCGTCGGTCAAGGACAAGCGGTCGGCCGGACCCAACCTGGACAAGGTATTCTCGCTGTTTCCACGTCTCAAGGAGCGCAGGCGGCAGGTCTCCGGTACGCTATCCGGTGGCGAACAACAGATGCTGGCTGTCGGCCGGGGTCTCATGCAGAACAACCCGTTCATGCTCCTCGACGAACCTTCGATGGGCCTGTCGCCCGTACTTGTCGAGGAGATCTTTGGCATCATCACTGAAATCAACCAACTTGGCAAGACCGTGCTGCTCGTCGAGCAGAACGCATTTAAGGCATTGTCGATCGCCCATCGGGGATACGTACTGGAAACCGGTTCCCTGGTACTATCAGGGACTGCAGCGGAGCTACGTGACAACCCGGACGTGAAGAAAGCCTATCTCGGCGGCTAGCCTCCCCGCCATTCCTCCTTCTCAGCGTTTCCGGGCAGTGGAGATACTCCACTGCCCGGAACGTTGTTTCAGGGGTCGCGACCCCAGAGAGCAGCCCGCTATTGCTGGCGCTCCAGTTCGGGACTGTACGAGCCGGAACGGGCTGCGCTATTGCACTTGCTTCGATGATAGAACGCCGCCTGAGCCGCCGCGACGTTTGCCTGCTCGCCGTGCCAGATTGTGAGCGCGGGTTCCTGCAGTGCCCGTCCGTACGAGTAACTCAGTTCCCACGGATGCGGTCCCAGTTTGTTCATTGCATTGAGATGAGCGGTCGCCAGTTCGGATGACTGTCCGCCCGAAAGGAAGACGATGCCCGGAACAGCGGCAGGAACGGTACGGTGAAGTGTGCGCACGGTTGCCTCGGCTACGTCCTGGACTCCCGCCTGATGGGAGCAGGACTTGCCAGAGATCGTCATGCTCGGCTTGAGCAACATACCCTCAAGCAGGACCCCTTGCCGGGCAAGCTCGTTGAAGACCGACCTCAAGACGCCCAGGGTGACGAGCTCACACCGCTCCTGGTCATGCTCGCCGTCCATGAGGACCTCGGGTTCGACGATCGGAACAAGTCCAGCTTCCTGTGCCAGGGCCGCATAGCGCGCAAGGGCCTGGGCGTTGGCACTGACACATGCCCTGCTGGGCATACCCGCCCCGATGGTGATGACGGCACGCCACTTGGTGAACCGCGCGCCCAGCGACCGATACTCGGCCAGCCGTTCACGAAGCCCATCCAGTCCTTGTGTGGCCTTCTCCCCGGGGTGAAGCGCCAGCTCAACCGTTCCCATGTCGACCTTGATGCCGGGGATGACAGCCTTTTCGGCCAGCAGCATGGGGAACAGCGTTCCACCGAGGGACTCCTGACGGATCGTTTCATCATAGAGAATGACGCCTGAGATAAATTCCTCGACACCGGGCGTCGTAAACAACATGTCCCGATAAGCGCGATGCGTCTCGGCAGTCGACGCCACTCCCAGTTTCGCAAATCTCTTGCCGATGGTTCCTACACTCTCGTCGGCCGCCAGGATTCCCTTGTGCGGTGCCACCAGAGCTCTGGCCGTCTCCTTCAACTCACGTTCGTACAACATACCATCCTCCTTATCCGCAGGTCATCTGTGACAATGCGGCACATACGCATCCAATATACGATCAGTCGGCTGAGTCGTCCGGCTCGTCCATATCCTCGTCGGTTTCGTCGAGGTCGGCAGCGCGACTGCGATAGTCTTCTGCCAGCTCTTTGTTTCCCGCTTCCTCGTACGACTCGCTCATTTCCCAAAACAACTGCTGTCGAAGATCGAGATCGGGCTGGTCGGCTTCGAGGTCCAGCGCCTGCTGGAACAGGACGACAGCCTGCTCATGGTTCCCGTCAAGTGCGCTCGCATCGCCGATCGTCTGCAGTGCACGCGCCTGAAAAAGCTTATCGTGCAAAGCCTTGCCAAGAGCACCACCCTTTTCCGCCAACTCACGTGCCTTGACTGCGTCTCCCTGAGCGATGGCCACCTGGCTCATGATGAGAAGAGCATCGGTTTCGAGGTCCTTGTTGCCCATACTCTTCGATGTGGCGCAGGCAACCTGGAAGTAGTGCATCGCCTTGTCCCACTCCTCCATCTCCGTATACATGCCACCGAGGTCACTCGCGTAATGGAGCGTGAGCTCAGGATCCACCGGCAAGTCCTTGGCCAGAGCTTCGGCCTTCAATGAGAAGGTAATGCCCTTCTCCATCTCGTCGAGCATGCCGTACAACGGACCCATGTTGACATAGACGTGGGCCAAGCCGGCATTATCATGCTTGGCCTCGTACAGCACGATCGCCCTGTCCAGCAGGGCCAGCGCGGGTTTGAACTCGTCCTGCTCCGCAAGAACCACCGCGGCATCCAGCAACGCGGTCGCAGGCGGCGTGCCCACCGGACACGCCTGTTCCACCTTCTGAACGAAGTCCTTGGGGTCCTTTTTGAACGAACGCGTCAGCTCGGCGAGGCGTTCCCGCTGTCTCCGGTCCTTGCGGTCTTCTGCACTGCTGCTCATGGGTTCTCTGCTCTTGTCTGTCATGCTTGGTCCTCCTGTGCTGCTCTGCCGCGGCTACGCGCGCGGACTGGCCAGCTGACCCGCGGCAAACGCGATCGCGCGCCGCATGTATGCCTCGTCGAACCCGCTTACAACGGCTGGTGTTTCAAACACCCGGTGCGGGATAGTCAATTTGTTGAAGTCGAAGCCGTTCGCAAACTTGAACGCGAACTTCGCCCGATAGATATCGTCTGCGGTTGCTGCCAGTTGTTCGGCGGTCAGATTGTATCCCGCGGCGGCAAGCGCCCGCAGTGTCAACTCCGGCGTGTAGATGCCACGGGCAAAGAAACATACTGTGAGCGAACTCAGCACCTGGCGCCAGCGCTCCTCGTCCATGAGCTTCTGAGCTAGCTGTTCGGCCGGAATGAGTCCCTTGATCAGCTCCTTCTGGTCGATGGCATAACCGGCATTGTCCAGATGGCTGTGACGTGCTCCCAGCATGAACCCCAGGTAGCCGGCCGGGCCCGTGTGGTATCCGGGCATCTCGTTACCACCAAACGCCATGGCAAAGTCGGCGCCACCATAACGGGCAGCTGCTGCGTCAACACCACGGCTCAGGATGTTCCAGAACTCGTTGGACTTGCTGGTGATGGCCTCGACGCCTGCGACATAGCCGTCGACCTTCCCGAACTCGAGCTTCATGCCGCCCGTGTCCTGTTCCGTGACCAATCCCTTTTCCATGGCTTCGGTCGCCCAGGCCAGGCACACGCCGGAGCTCATGGCGTCCAGTCCCAGAACTTCCACTTCGTCCATGAGGCTCAGCACCTGCTCAGGATTGCTGAGGCCAAGCATCGAGCCGAGCGCATAGATCGGCTCATAATCATAGGAGATCATCGTCGTCTTGTAATAGTACGCCTCATCCTGATAGGGTTCGCGCAGCGCCGCGATGTGGATACACGCGACGGGGCAATGCGAGCAGGCCAGGCGACGGCCGAGGTAATGCTCAGCGTAGTGTTCCCCCGAGATGGCTTCCGCAGACTCGAAGCGTCCCGCCTGCACGTTGCGTGTCGGCAGCCCGCCGAGCGCAGACAGTGGCTGGATGTTCTCCGCTGTTCCCAGATCGTGGTACTTCTTCATGACGGGACTGCTGACCGCCGCGGTGTTGATCTCGTCGTAGAGTGCCCGATACGCGACCTTGTCCGCGACTTCAAGCGTCCGATTGCCGGATACCACGACGGCCTTCAGTTTCTTGCTGCCAAAGACCGCCCCCATGCCGAGCCGCCCGAAGTGCCTGTACGTCTCCGTACTGACGTCGGCGTAGGTCACCAGGTTCTCCCCTGCACGACCGATGCGCATGATGCTGCGCAGACCCGCCGAGCTCTCGCTCTGCCGTATGATGCGCCCTGCCGTCACGCTGGATCTCATGCCCCACAGCGTGGTGGCATCGTGGAAGTATGCCTTGCCTTCCTCGATGCTGAGGTACCCCGGATTGGTGTTGGCGCCGGTGATGACGATTGCGCCGATCCCCGACATACGGATGGCGACTGCACTGCGGCCTCCTGCATGCGATTCGCCCAAGTTGCCCGTGTGTGGCGACTTGAACATCGCCACGGTCTTGGACCCGAGAGGGAAGAGTCCATCCAGAGGTCCGGTCGCAAGCACGATAGGCGCCTCGGGGGCCAGCGGATCCATGCCTGCTGGGCAATTCTCGGTCAGAAGCTGGATAGCAACCCCCGCCCCTCCGAAATACTTCCCAAACAGGTCCTCGCGACGCTCGACCCATGAGCGCTTCTTGCTCAGATCGACGTACAGAACGTTGGCAAGCGGATCATTTGGCAGCATCGGGGACCTCCTCGCGGCGTTCTTCGAGCGCCAGTACTCCATGCGGGCAGTACTTGGCACAGTAGCCACAATGCACACAGATGATCGGCTTCTCTGCTTCCTTGTCCCAGAAAATAGCACTGACGATGCACGCTTGCCGGCACAGTCCACAGCCGGTGCACTTCGAGGGGTTCAGAAGGACTCCTCCGCCCTTGCGCAGGACCAATGCGTCTTCCGGGCATACCTTGGCGCACGGGGGGTCCTGGCATGCTCGACAAACGACCACCGAAAGACCATGTTCCATGCCGCCCACGGACTTGACGTGGATCGCCGTCTTGCCCATTCCCGCATAGCCCAGCCGGCGAGTGCACGCAAACATGCATATCTGGCAGCCTGTACAGCGTTCCGCGTCAATGACGGATAGTCTCATGGATTCTTCTCCTTGCACTGCTACGTTGTTGGTGGCTACATCCGCCTGATCATTCATAGTATATGTCCAGTATGGCTATGTCATGCATACATAGTGACTTACCCAACATACACGTGGATCGTTCCTTCAACTCATGAAGCACAGAACTAATTGCTTCCAGGCCAGAAGCCGCTCTCCAGGACCACAATAGTCATCGGCCATCAAAACCAGACAGTCAAGCTTCCGTTTCTGGCGAGCCTGCGGACTTGTGGTTCGCATAAGATCTAGTTTGGATATACTTTCCTTACAGTACAGGGAGGCTCTGATGGAACAGTTTCATGAGACGATGAGTGGAGCAACGGTCACACGGATGCCGGTCGGACCCCTGTTGACCAATTGCTACCTGGTGCAGTCAGGGACAGAGCTCATGCTGATCGACCCGGGCATGGTCTGGAACCGGGAGCTGGAGGAGGTAGCCACCGTCGTCGAGAGCGCCAACGCCCGCCTCCGGTGGATCGTCTGCACCCATGGGCACTTCGATCACATCTCGGGCGTCGACACGGCAATGAAGCGTTTCCCCGACGCGACGCTCCTCATGGACCCGCGGGAGGTTGAACTCGCCAGAGACCCAGTGGCGAACTACGCCACACAGATGGGGTCCACATTCGCGATGCACGCTGAGCCATCTCCGCTGATTGCCGGGCAGGAAGTACCCCTGGGGCTCATCACCTATCGCATCGCGACCATATCGGGGCATACGCCGGCCGGCAGCGTGCTTATCGCGGGAGACCATGCATTCGTCGGCGATACACTGTTTGCCGGCAGCGTCGGCCGCGCGCCCAACCAGAAAGAGTTCGAACAGTTGCTTGACGGGATACGCGTGACCCTCATGACGCTCCCCCCAGCCACACGCATCTTTCCGGGGCACGGAGAACCGACGAGCATCGGTGCCGAACTGGGCGCGAATCTCTGGCTGTAGGCAGTTGCCGGACCTGGCTCGCAGCTGCGACCGCGTCTGCCCGATGTCGCTAGACTCGCCATGTGCAGGTGGTACAATAAATATAAATAATGACCATTCGTGATTGCACACACTTCAGTGCGATGAGGAGACTTTATGTCCTACCGAACGATTGGTACGGTCCTCAAGGGACAAACAGTGATGGAGGGAGCCGGCGTCCGTCTGCAGCGCATCTTCGGTTTCGGCGATACGGCGCTCACTGACCCGTTTCTCCTGCTTGACCATTTTGGCTCCAATGACTCGGCGGACTATGTGGCCGGGTTCCCATGGCATCCACACCGGGGCATCGAAACGGTCACGTACATGCTCGAAGGAGTCGTCGAACACGCGGACAGCATGGGCAACCGCGGAACCATCGGAGCGGGACAGGTGCAATGGATGACTGCCGGCTCTGGTGTTATTCACCAGGAGATGCCTCAGCCGACGCCGGGAACCATGCGTGGGTACCAGTTGTGGGTCAACCTGCCAGCCGCGAGCAAGATGACTGTTCCGCGCTACCGGGACATCCATGCCGAAGACATTCCAGTCATCCAACGTGATGGCGCGGAGGTACGGGTCATATGTGGGTCCTTTGGCGGCGCTTCCGGCCCAGCACGGGACATCATCGCCCAGCCTTGGTACTTTGATGTCCGGATCCCTCCGGGACGATCCATCGCCCTCGATGTCCGGGTTGAAGACACCGTGTTGTGCTTCGTTGTCGAAGGACACGGGTGCTTGGATGAGAACAAGACACGGCTCTTCGCACCCGACGAGCTTGCCGTCATGGCGAGAGGCAACGCAGTACTGTACACCGCTGCAGACGACGGCATGCGTTTCCTCCTGATGGCCGGAAAACCTCTGCGCGAGCCCATCGCGTGGCGCGGACCCATCGTCATGAACACCGATGACGAGTTGCACACTGCCTTCGAGGAACTGCGCGCGGGCACATTCATCAAACACTGAACAAACGCCCTCTGGTCACCGCTGTCATTTGACCGGGAAGCTCAGCGTGATACCATGAACGTGCGTTACAAGAAAGTCGCAGGAGGTTCATATGATCGACGTTTTTGTTATCGGTGGCGGACCCGGAGGGTACGTCGCTGCAATCAAGGCAGCTCAGTTGGGCCTGTCGGTCGCGCTCGCAGAAGAGGCCGACATGGGCGGGGTCTGCACAAACTGGGGTTGTATCCCCACCAAGACCATGCTGGCCAGCAGCAAGCTCTTCACGCGCATGCAGGAGGCACGCAAGTTTGGTCTGACTGCTGACAACGTGGGTGTTGACTTCGGCGCCGTCATGACTCGCAAGGATCAAGTCGTTGTCCGGCTTCGCAAAGGCATTGAATTCCTGATGAAGAAGAACAATATCCTGGTGTATAAGAGTCGCGCAACACTCAAAGACCCTACTCATGTCTGCATCGACGCGACCGGCGAGGTCGTTGAAGCGAAGAACGTCATCATTGCCACCGGCAGCTCTCCCATCAAGTTTCCCCCCTTCACTGACCCGGGCATCTGGACCAGTGATGACGTCTTCCGCAACAGGGAGCAGCCGAAGGAGCTGGTCGTGATCGGTGGCGGTGTTATCGGCGTGGAGATGGCGACATTCTTCAGCGCCATCGGAACAAAGGTCACCATCGTCGAGCTCATGCCACATATCCTGCCTATCGAGGATGAGGACGTAGCACTGGCCCTCGCTGCAACCCTCAAGAAGCGAGGTATCACCATCATCACCGGGGCGAAGACCCAGTCGGTCACGCCCACGGAGACTGGTTACAGCCTGACACTCGATGTGAACGGCGCCACACAGGAAGTCCATGGTGATCACGTTCTGCTTTCTATCGGACGGCGGTCGAACGTCGGTCCGGAACTGGAAGTGGCAGGGATCACCCTGTCCAAGAAAGGCATCGTCGTCGACGACCACATGTGCACCAGCGTCCCCGGCGTCTATGCTGTCGGTGACGTAAAAGGGACTTACATGCTGGCACACGTCGCCGAGAAAGAAGGAGTCGTCGCTGCCGAGAACATCGCGGGGCACGACTCTCACATGGTCTATACCGCCGTCCCTTCGGTCGTGTTCACCGACCCGGAGATCAGCGTCGTGGGCAAGAGAGAATACGAACTCAAGGCAGAAGGCATCCCGTACAAAGCGGGGACATTCCCCGTCAGCGCCAGCGGCAAGGCGCGGACGATGGAGGAAAGCATCGGTTTTGCTAAGGTCTTGGCGCATGCCGAAACCCACGAGATCCTGGGGATCGCCCTCTATTGCCCCGAAGCCACCGACCTCGTCATGGAATCAGTCCTGGCCGTACAGTTCGGCATGACCGCGGAGAAGCTGCTTGAGGCGATCCACCCCCACCCGACGATGACAGAGATGATCATGGAGGCCACAGAAGGCTCGATTGGACTACCTCTGCAATTGTGAATACCCAAAATGCCTGGCACTATGGGGATTCACAATTGAGGGCGAGCGGTTGCCCGGGCACGCTGTGCATCACTGAGTAGCCGGAGGAGGGTTTTCTCCTTCTCCACCGCTTGCTCCCCGGCAAAGTCTACGTCATAGACACGCCAGACAAGGCCTTCAATGTCGGGAGACGGCGCGGTACGATGAACAAGCTCGAGAAGCGTCTCGCCGGGCAGTCGCCGTTCTCCGACAAGGTCCTCCAGCGCTGAAGCGAGCCGGCCACGCCTGTCCTCCACCCGGCGGCGCAGGAACAGGAATGCCAGGGTGGCTGCAACCACAATACCGGAAAGGACACGCCAATCGCGCAGCAGACGTGACGCCACCCTCCGGAAGGACTCGAACGCAGAGGTGATGGCACGGCCGCTGCCCGTAAAGAACCGGCCGAGACTGTTGGCAGTCTGCACCTGCCTCGCCAGGTCATACGTGACGACGTTCCGGTACCAGGCCATGCGAACGGTGTCCAGGATATTTGTGATCAGCGACACTTGCTGGAAGGAACTGGGCGTCGGGTCGTACCGGACCCAAGTGTTCCCGTCCAGGACTTCCACCCACGTGTGCGCGTCCCTTGCCCGTACAATGAGATACCCTGAAGCTTTATTCCACTCTGTGGCCACGAAGCCTGACACCAGGCGAGCGCGGACCCCCTGGGCACGCAGCAGTAACACCATGGACGTGGCAAAGTGCTCACAGTACCCGGTATGCCGGTTGACGACGAAGTCCTCGACCGACGTTGCTGTCGGATTCAGTGAGTACTCATAGTTGGCCAGGAGATAGTCGCGAGTCGCCTGCGCCTTGTCTCTGACCGTCAGACCCCGCACGACGCGTGCGGCAACGTCCCTGAAAGCCTGCGAAAGTTCCGGGACCTGAAGGTACCTGTCCAGTAATGCGGCTCGATGAGCCACGAGACTGTCGACAGGGACCGTGTCCTGGTCGAGGGACGAGACGTCATATCGGATGGTCTTGTAGTAGGGCGCATCCGTGAACAGGTTGCCCTCCGCGTCGCGGCGGAGGTACTGGAACTGCCCTCGCAGACCAGTAATGTGTTCCAGCCCAAAGACGACATCCGTCCCGGTCGGCTCGAGGTAGACGGTCGTCTGCGTATCGGGCTGCTGGTCGCTCACTATGAACGAATCGATCCCGGAGGACGCGTACAGGGACTCAGGGTGACCGGCCGCGATCAGCCATTGCCTGCCACTGAAGGTCGTGTAGCGCATACCCGAGATATAGGCCGGCAGGGGCAACCGGGACCCACCCTTCCCGGGATCGATACGCATGACAACGGTATTGTCCTGCTGTACCTCCCCAGGAGTGATCGTGACGTCCTTGGAGAAACCTGTCGTCTGGGTCACCAGCACAGGACTGCCTTTGATATAGCCCAGTGTCCACCGTGGAAGGGCGAAGAACACGCCAAATGCAAACACAAACGACACGAGCGCAGACACGACGATGGCGCTATAGAATCCCCGACCGATGTGTGGGACCCTGCCTTCGAACTGGGCCATGATCAGCAGGACAGTCGCGATCAGAAACTCGGCGAGCAGCAAAAGCCCGAACGCCACCGAGATGGACCCGGCGGCAGACAGGACGGTCACGAAAACAGCGATGAGCACCAGCCCCTGATAGTCGCGCGTATTGTCCGTCAAGACGAATCGACACACCATTGCTGCCAGCATCGCCTGCGCCAGGAGGGCGAAAAGCTGAGTCCCCAGGACCATAAGGACGAGGAACCAGACGAGGGGGAGTGCTTCGAGGGCACGCCGTCCCCAGCGCCCATGAACATGCCCGGCCAGAAGCAGGGCTACGGCGAATGCGACGGCATACAGAGCATACCAGGGCTCGACGATGGACAGAAACCCACACGCCGTAAGACCGAGCAGGAACGCCAACACGCGCCGGATGTCCAGCGAACTCCTCATGGGGCACCGTTCACGAAGCTGATG
>Ga0209385_1000419_pt1 | contig 17061 bp, 16 predicted proteins | sample NGEPerB_FD_184506 | JGI IMG/M metagenome (GOLD analysis project Ga0209385, IMG submission 184506) | Arctic peat soil microbial communities from the Barrow Environmental Observatory site, Barrow, Alaska, USA - NGEE PermafrostAB12-B... | ecosystem: Environmental > Terrestrial > Soil > Wetlands >... | reverse complement strand
CGCCATCGGTTACGGCAAGTACTCGGCGCGCAGCATTCTGGCGCGCGTGCTCCCCGCCGACGCCTCGTCTGGGGTGTCAGGCGCAGGCGAACCGGAGAAGGGCCCGTCGGGAGGATTCACCAGCGTCATCCGCCGCGTGTTTGGCTCGGAAACCTCGGCCATCATGGTAACTGGACACGACGACCTGCTGGTGTACCGCGCGCAATGTTGTAATCCAATTCGTGGCGAGGAGATTGTTGGGTATGTCACCCGGGGCAAAGGAGTGGCCGTGCACTCCAAGGCTTGTCCTAACGTCACCAACCTGATGTACGAGCCGGACCGACGCATCGCCGTGGAATGGGGAAAGAATGCGGCTTCGCCGAACTGGCAAGCGGGTTATCCGGTGAAGCTGGCCGTTCACTGCGATAACCGTCCCGGCATGTTGAAACAGATCGCAACGGTCATCAGCGACGCGAACACCAACATCCGCAACATCGAAGCCAAGACCGCCGAAGACCACGCCACGGTTGACCTGATTGCCGACATCGCCGACCTCAAGCACCTGGAGCGCATCGTCACCGGCGTGCGCAAGATCCCCGGAGTGCGCGACGTGCAGCGCATGCAGAAGCTGTAGGGGCCGCTTTTCGCTGCTCGCTCTTCGCTATTCGCTAAGATCTCTCGCCGCCGCTTTTCGTAGTCGCTTTTCCCAAGAAAGAAACGCATCTCGTCTCCAGACCAAAATGAAACCTGAGTGCCGTTCTATCCCGATTTTGGCGAGCCCAGACTCGATGAAGGGAGTCTCGTTTGACAGTGCTCTGTATCGAGGTTAGGGTGAGGACATGACGATTGATCTGAAGCCTGAACAGCAGCGTGTGATTGACCTGGCCGTCCGGTCCGGCGCATATCAGAATGCCGCAGAAGTCCTCGATCAGGCTTTCGAGATCATCCGCGAACAACTTAATCTTGAGGACTGGATGCTCAGTCAACGCGAGGAGGTGGCTGCGCATATCGCAACCGGATTTGCGCAAGCCGAGCGGGGCGAATTGATCGACGAGGATGACACGCTTGAGATGTTGCGGAAGCGCCGCGCCTCGCGACCAAGACCGCAGGGATGAAGCCGCGGATTCGGTTCACGCCTCAGGCCGCGGAAGACCTCGACGCCATTTGGTGGGCTATCGCGGAAGACAATCGGGATGCGGCCGACCGGGTGGAGAGGGAAATTCTTGCCACCTGTCACCGGCTGGCGAAACATCCCCGGATGGGAACTAAGCGGCGGGACATCACGCCGTTACCTGTGCGCTTCTGGACCGTCGCGAGATTCCCTAACTACGTAATCGTCTTATCGCCCAGAAACTGTCCCGTTGCAGGTGGTCGCCGTTCTGCACGGGAAGCGCGATCTGAAAGAGGTTCTGGAAAGCCGGTCCTGAGGGGAACGAAAACCCCACCCAAGCAAAATCAGCTTGAGTGGGGCCCCCGGCGCTAGCAATCAACACTGGGTGCCACCCGGACTCTTTCTATCCACTATTCACTAACCACTATCCACTTTCTTCAACTCCGCCTGCACGAAGTCGCGTTCGCGGGGCATCTTCAGTTCGGTGAAGATGGCGAGCGCCTGCTCCAGCTTGTCCTTTTCGGTTTTGCGGTCGCCCTGCGCCCGCGCCAAAAGGCCCCAGTTCCAGTAGCAATAACCGAGACCGTCCTTGTTGCCCAACTCCAGGCAAATCGCTTCTTTTTTCTTGTGCAGTGCCAGTGCCTCCTCCAGCCGCCCCCACGCCTGCAGGATCACCGCCTGGTTGCCGTAGCTGCGCTGCAGACTGTCCTTGTTGCCCAACTCCAGGCAGATGGCTTCCTTTTTCTGGTGCAGCGCCAGCGCCTCCTCCAGCCGCCCCCACGCATAAAGAATGTTCGCCTGGTTGCCGTAGCACGCTTGCAACCCGTCCTTGTTGCCCAACTCCAGGCAGATGGCTTCTTCCTTCTTGTGCAGCGCCAACGCCTCCTCCAGCCGCCCCCACGCCTGCAGGATCAGCGCCCGGCCTGCATAGCTCTTGCCCAAGCTGTCCTTGTTGCCCAACTCCAGGCAGATGGCTTCCTTTTTCTTGTGCAGCGCCAGCGCCTCCTCCAGCCGCCCCCACGCATAAAGAATGTTCGCCTGGTTGCCGTAGCACGCTTGCAGCCCGTCCTTGTTGCCCAACTCCAGGCAGATGGTTTCTTCCTTCTTGTGCAGCGCCAGCGCCTCCTCCAGCCGCCCCCACCTTTTCAGGATCAGCGCCTGGTTGCCGTAGCTGGCTTGCAACCCGTCCTTGTTGCCCAACTCCAGGCAGATGGCTTCCTTTTTCTTGTGCAGCGCCAGCGCCTCCTCCAGCCGCCCCCACGCCTTCAGGATCACCGCCTGGTTGCCGTAGCTGGCCTGCAACCCGTTCTTGTTGCCGAGGTTCATGCATCTCTCACCTCGCTGCTTGGTGATGCGGAAGGAAATATCCAGCTCGCCAACTACCTCGGCGATGTCGTAACCCCAGAAACTAAGCTGCCCGCCTCTTGAGTCTTCGCCACGGCGGGAGAGGAAGGCAGCTGCCGGAATAATCTCCTCCAGGCATTCGCGGCAATCATGCCAGCGCGTCTCTCGATCCTTGAACAGGCGTTCCAGCGCCGCGGCATGGCGCTCCTGCAACTTGCTGAGGCCATCGTCACCCTGCCGCGTACGCACTTGGTCCCGCAGCAACGAGTGCAACTGAAAGCGCCGCCGCTCGCGATCGAGCACGCGCAGCAGCGAGGAATGTACCAATCGGTCGGCGGCGTCTTCCGCCTCGTCCTCACTGAGTTCTGCAACCTCGGCGGCGAGCGGCAGCCAGAAGCCCTCCTGCACGCACACGGCGCTGGCCGCCAGCAAGCGCCGCTCGCGCTCGGGCTGCGATGCGATGGCCGTGCGGAACAGAGCATTCACATCTTTGGAGCCGTCCGTCAAGGCATCGAGCCGCAGCTTGAGGACAGCTCGCCCTAACGCGCTGGCCGATTTTTCCCGCAGCAGACTGGCGCCCACGGCCACGGCAATCGGCAGCATTTCGACCCGTCGCGCGAAACCCAGCAGGGCATCGCGCTGCAGCGTGACCTCGTTCTCGCCGAAAACAGAATCGAGGTAAGTGTGGAACAGCTCCTCCGCCTCCGCCTCGGTAAACGTCTCCACCTTTGCGGATCGCGTCGGTACAATCCAGGGCAACGACGTCAGCCGCGAGGTACAGAGCACCGAACAATTTGGGCCCGGCGCGAGCTGTTTGATGTCAGCCGCCCACACATCATCTAGTACGAGGAGCGATTGGCGTTCGTGCAGCCAGGCTTTGGCCGCCGTGCGCTGCTCCTCCGGCGGCCTGGTCTTGACGTCAATCGGCAAACGCTCGGCAAGTTCCGCCGTGATCGCATCCAGCGGCCGCTGGCCGCAGGTCTGGAAGATGACGGCGTCGAAGTCCTTCTGCGCCTCCCAAGCAAATTTCAACGCCAGCATGGATTTGCCCGCGCCGGGCTCGCCATAGAGCAAAAACACTCCCGGCTCGGCCGTGAGGGTATCCTGCAGGCGCGTGAGGTAGGCGCTGCGCCCGACGAAATCTTGCGGGCGGTAGTCAGGCAGATAAACCGGGGCGCGCAGTCCCGAAAGCCGCTGAACCGCCTGTCTTCCTTTCAGCCATTGCAGCGTCTCGCGGACGCCGGCTGCCGGGTCCCACCGCGCTTCGATAAAGTTGCTGGTGCGCAGCAGCGGCGGAAGCGGGTGGTCGCGCAGCATGACGATGGCGAGGCGGATTTTGTGTTCCGCCACCTGCTGCGCCAGCAAAGAGGTCCATTCCTGTTCGGTCCAGGCGGACATTGCGGCATCGGGCGACCAAACCAGCAGCGCCACATCCGATTGCGCCAGTCCCTCGTTGATCTTGCTGACGAAGTTCGCGCCCTTCTCAATGTCCACCTCGCACAGCCACGGCGTGAACCCGTTGGCCTCAAGCGCGATGGCCAGCTTCTCGACGAAGTCGGCGTCTTTGGTGCTATGCGAGAGGAAGACCGTCGTGCCATTGGCGTCGCAGCGGGTTGTGGTCTGCGGCATCATGGGCGACGGCTATGCTAATTGACTGTGGGTGGGACCCACTACTATCCCGCCTTCTTCACATGCGCCAGCACCTCTTCCGCGTGGCCCTCGGGCTTCACGTTCTCGAAGATGTGGGCGATCTTGCCGTCCGGCCCGATGAGGAACGTGGTGCGCGCGATGCCCATCACCTTCTTGCCGTACATGTTCTTCTCTTTCAGGACGCCGAACTTTTTCGCGACCTCTTTCTTGTCGTCGGCCAGCAAGGTATACGGCAGGTCGTATTTTTCTTTAAACTTTAGTTGTGCCTTCGGCGTGTCGCCGGAGATGCCCAGCACGACCAGTCCGGCCTTCTGCAATTTGCTGTATGCGTCACGGAACCCGGACGCCTCTATGGTTCAGCCGGGCGTGTTGGCCCTGGGGTAGAAAAACAGCACCACGGTCTTGCCGCGGAACTGATCGAGCGAAACCGGGTTACCGTTTTCGTCGGGCAGGGTGAAGTCGGGAGCTTTCGATTTGATTTCCATATCGCACTATCTATACCGCAAATCCGGCAAATGGGCCACCGCGGTGCCGCTTGCGGTCTTGCTGCTGTCAACTTTCGTCACCGCGCAGATTCGCGACCGCACCGAGCACAAGCCCGCTGACCAGGACCAGCAGGCGGCGAAGAAGAGCGACAAGAAGAGCAAACGCGGCCCGCGCGCCATTGCCGTGGTTGAGTTTCTGCCCGGCGGCGGCACGCGGCTGGTGCCAATTGCACTATGGATCGACGGCCGCTTCTACGATGCCAGTCTCTACGGCGCCCATCCCGAGCCTATGGCGCTGGAGCCTGAAACCCTGTACGAAGCGCTGGCTTACGGCGAGCCTGCGGGATGGTTTACCGTCACCACGCCGCGAGACGTCAACGGGAACTGGATTGCGGATGGGCAATGGAAGCCGGCACAGCCGCTCGAAATCAGGCTTGCCGAGCAGGCCGCGAAGCAGCCCAAGCCGAAGCCCAAGGGGCACGACGTGCTCAGCGATGACCAGGGCCCGCCAGTGCTGCGCCGCCCTGGATCGAGCGACTCGTCTTCTGCGGGCGGTGGGCAGGGCAGCGCGCCAGCTTCCACCTCGGGAGGGAATTCGACCTCTTCCGCCAGCGGGAGTTCAACTGCCAGCAGCAATGCTCCGCCGAAGCCGGACGATGATTCTGACCGTCCGACGCTTAAAGCCTCGCCGTCTGCCGCTTCTTCTGCGCCTTCGGATTCCAAGCCGACCCTCGGCGACAACACCCAGCAAGCGAAAGCGCCAGCTGTGCCGTCCAACGCCCCGCCAGCGTCGTCATCCAACGAAGACGATCCCGACCGTCCCGTTCTACGGCGTGGCAAGCCGGTCGAGCAGCCGACTGTCGACTCGACCAACACACCGGGATCGAATGCGACTGTAAGTAAGGCCGCCAAACCACTCGCATCGAGCGGTGCAACCGCCGCTCCGGGTGCGGCGGCCAAAGCCACACAGGCGCCGCGGGCTTATGCTGCGATCTCCGATGCGGGCAACTACGAAACTCGCTCCTTGCTCTATGGGATGGCGGCCGGGGAAAGGCAAAGCCTGGGCGAGCCGATGTCGAAAATGGCGATGGACGAGGTCCGCAAGTACGCCAGCAAGCATAACGGTCCGCCGCCGCCCAAGACCGCCACCATCACCGACTACGATCTGCGTGGCTTCGATCTCGACTACAGTAACTCCGCCACGCTGGTGCTGAGTGCCAAGCTGCCGGTGGCGCCTGCAAAGGCAACGTCCGCAGCCGAGTTCGACTACTTCGTCACCGTGGTGGCCAGGGTTGATGTCAACGGAACGCCGCAAAAGATCTTCAGCGTGGTTACCGACCGCAACCACCTTGACGCCTATCCGCGCATGCAGATCATCGACGCCTTGGACGCCGACGCCAACGGCCGTGGCGACCTGCTCTTCCGCCAGTACTCGGATACCGGCATCAGCTACGCTCTCTATCGCGTGTTCCCCTACCAGATGGAGAAGATCTTCGAGGGCGGGGCGGGGATGTAGGTGGGCAGACTGGCGCCTGAATGTCTCCTCTACAACATGAGATATACTCATAATCCGCAATCCTGAGTGAGTGCCTCGGTAATCTCCATGCGGACTGTGATAAAGCTTCTTTGGCTTCTCTTTTGCTTGGTAATTATTCTGCTCGTGTATGACTTGGGTTGGAAGGAGTTTGGCGATACCCAAAAGATAGCACCGGACCCCGTATCAAACGCGAAGTTTACAGGTCGTCTGCTTTTGGGAGCGCTGAAGTATGACACATTGTCGCGGTCAATCAGGTCGACGGAGACATTAGAAATTACATCGGTGGCAAGCGATGACATAAGGACTATTTCCTTTACTCCACGTTACGACCCAGATGATACTAAGTGGCTTAAATGGACTAAGGGGGACACAACGAACGACTGCTCAGCCCCGGCTACTTATGAGGTGAATGATGCAAAAGGAACGAGGCACTCTTGGCTACAACTGAACTGTGGCGAATTGGGCCTTCCTATCGTCCGTCACAGGCGCGAGATTTGGTATCCGTTCGATTACTATGAAGTATCAATAAATCCCCGGGCCTGCGCGAATGATCCGGCTGGTGCTTGTTTAGGCGGTTCAGGTCAAATTTCGTTTGAATCCGTTGAAGTCGAGCTTGCGGATCAGAATCTCATAGTCAACCGGGATTCAGCTGCAGGGGGTGGAATCGTACTGAAGTTGCATCGACGATTATTCGTGGGGCTTGTTAGCGTGATATTTCTAGTCCTGGCGTTAGTTTTCTTGGTGTCTTTCGTGGCAATAGGAGATGCGAAGGATTTACTTCAGAAATCAATTGGTTTTTTTGCCGCGCTCTGGGGTCTTCGGGCGCTGATAGTGCCGACATCCGTTAGCATCTTTCCGACGATCGTTGATTACGCAATACTTTCGCTTTTTTGTTTACTATTTTTTCTAGTCCTGCTAAAGCTTGCGTATCGCAAGGAGGCCCAAAATAATGCCAGTAACTCGAATTCTGGCGCTGCTCCTACTCGCCTTGGCAAGTCAATCGACGATAGCGCAGGTAACACAGTCTCCGACGACCAATGCGGTAAGCAACAAAACCAGCCCGTCCAAAACGCCGAGTGATCAGACGAAGTTCGTCCTTTCAGGCGACGGCAAGGAATATCATTCCGAACAGCTGATCACACCATCCGACACTGTCGGAATAACAGACAAGATTCAAGTTCAGGTTGGAAGGATCAATGGCAAACCCGCATATCAAGCAATCGTGGTAAAACCAACTAACGCGCCTAAGAACTCGAAAGAGGTCGACGAACTTCTCCGCACCTCGCCCGTCATGGCTGCTGCCCAATCAGACATGCAGCAACTTTGTACCGGCGAAAAAGTCTGCGTCGAGACCAAGAAACTTAACGGCCATGACGTTTGCGTGAAGTGGAGATGCAAGTAAATTAAATAGCCATGCGAGCGCCAGCGAGTTACAGTATGTAGCGCGACAAGTCCTGGTCCTTCACGATGTCGGTGAGGGTCTTGCGCACGTAGTCGGCGTCGATGGTCACGCTCTTCTCTTTCATGTCCGGAGCCTCGAAGCTGATCTCGTCCAGCACGCGCTCCATGATGGTGTGCAGGCGACGTGCGCCGATGTTCTCTGTCCCTTCGTTCACGCGGAAGGCGAAGTTCGCGACTTCCGCCAATGCTTCCGGCGTGAACTCCAGCTTCAGTCCTTCAGTGTCGAGCAGCGCGATGTACTGCTTGGTGAGCGACGACTTCGGCTCGGTGAGGATCTTGATGAAGTCTTCCACTGTCAGCGATTGCAGCTCCACGCGGATGGGGAAGCGCCCCTGCAATTCGGGGATCAGGTCGCTGGGCTTGGAAACGTGGAATGCGCCGGCGGCGATGAACAGGATGTGGTCGGTGCGCACCATGCCGTAGCGCGTGTTCACCGTGGTGCCTTCGACGATGGGCAAAATGTCGCGTTGCACGCCTTCGCGCGAGACGTCAGGCCCATGCCCGCCTTCGCGCCCGGCGATCTTGTCGATTTCGTCGAGGAAGATTATGCCCGAGTTCTCTACGCGCTCCACGGCGATGCGCGTGACCTGGTCCATGTCGATCAGACGCTGCTCTTCTTCCTGGATGAGGTACTCGAACGCCTCGCTGACCTTCATCTTCCGCTTTTTGGTGCGCTGGCCGAAGATGTTGGGCAACATGTCTTTCATGTTGACGTCCATCTCCTCGACCCCCTGGTTGGTGATGATCTCGAACGCAGGCATCGATTTTTCGCGGACGTCCAGCTCCACGATGCGCTCGTCGAGCTTGCCTTCGCGCAACTGCTGGCGAAACTTCTCGCGAGTACGCGACCCGGGTTCACCGGCCAGCAAGGGTTCGCCGCCGATTCCAATGTTGAATCCGATCTGTTGCGGGTCTTGCGCGGCGGGACGCGTCTGCACCGGAGCCGGCATCGCCGGCAGGAGCAGGTCGAGCAGTCGCTCTTCCGCGTTTAGCTCGGCCTTGTCGGCCACGTCTTCCAGCTTCTCCTCGCGCACCATGTCGATAGCGATCTCTACCAGGTCGCGGATCATGGACTCGACGTCGCGGCCTACATAGCCGACCTCGGTGAACTTCGACGCCTCTACCTTCATGAAGGGAGAATTGGCCAGCTTCGCCAGTCGGCGCGCGATCTCGGTTTTCCCTACGCCCGTGGGTCCGATCATGATGATGTTCTTCGGGATCACCTCTTCGGCGAGCTCAGCCGAGAGCTTCTGGCGGCGCATGCGATTGCGCAGGGCGATGGCCACGGCGCGCTTCGCCTGATTCTGCCCTACGACGTACTTGTCGAGTTCGCGCACGATCTCGCGCGGGGTTAATTCGTCGAGTGCGACGTGTTCGTCATCTGCGGTTGCTGGAAGATAAATAGCCAATGAATTTCCCTCTTGCGGCCCTGAAGGCCGATTACTTTACAAAGCGAGTTTACGTTGGGCCAAACTAAGCGACGCTCCTTCGGAGTGCGGTGCGCCTGGAAAACCGTGCCATCTTGCGCATCCCGCGCCCGCCAGGGAGACCGCTCTCCCGGCGTTATTCCGCTTGCAGACGTGCGGCTTCCGCTGCCAGCTCTTCTTTGGGCATGGCAATCACTTTGCCGTCACGCCAAATGTAAAACGGCGCTCCGGTGCGCGCATGGTCAATTATCAGCTTCTCGACTGCGGCCTTGAAGGCCATCACAGCGCGCTGTTCCAGGGGCAGCTCAAGGACATTTGGAGGCGGCTTGGTCATGGGACTCCGTAGCGAGCGGTCAGTAGGTTATAAAGCGCCGTATTTATTATACGGAGATGTTGTTCCTTAATGGCGATCGGTTGTGGCGTGGCGCCGGAATTATCAAACAAAAGCCATGTATCGGCTAGCGGCTGATGGTGGACAAAAAAACCTCGAATTGAACGGTCAAACCGACGTCGCACAACAGATTCAGGAACGGAGTGACCACCCTCCAAGATCCGGTTCTTGATTCGGGTCAGCGCGAGGTCAACCGCCGACAGCCACAGAAAGAAAAGATGCACCTTATATCCGCGCTGCTTGAGATCACGAATCAGGCCCACATGACTGCGTCCAGAAAGCGTCGTCTCGAATCCAAAATCTTCGCCGCGTCGGGCATGGACATCGATCTCCTCCAGCATTAAACGCCCTGCTCGAAAAGCAGCCGCTTCGGGAGAAAATGGCGACACACCCTCCGCAATCAGGTCGGCGTTGACGAAATTCTTGCAGTCTCCGTAGTTCGGAAGAAATTCGCGCGCGAAGGTCGTCTTACCAGCACCGTTGGGCCCGGCAATGACGTAAAGGTTAGGGCTCATTATTTAGGTGACGGGCTGCCTTTACATCCCCGGCATCTTCATCCCTGCCAGCCGGCGAGCGAAGCTGGGCTTGCCCATGCTCTTGAACATCTTACGCATCTGCGCGTACTGGCGCAGCAACTGGTTTATTTCCTGAACGCTGGTCCCCGAGCCGCGGGCGATGCGCTTGCGCCGGCTACCGTTGATGACCTCGTGGTGGTCGCGTTCGTGCGGAGTCATGGAGTTTATGATGGCCTCGACGCGGTTGAGTTGCTTTTCGTCCACTTTGTCCGCCGACTTCTGCATGTTGGCGAACGGTCCGATCTTGGGCATCATGCCCATGATGCTCTGTAACGAGCCGAGTTTTTTCACCTGCCGCAACTGATCGCGAAAATCCTCCAGCGAGAAGCCGTCGGCGCTGAGCGCCTTCTGCGCAAACTCTTCCGACTTCTTCTTGTCGAGGTGGGCTTCGGCCTTCTCGATCAGCGAGAGGATGTCGCCCATCCCCAGAATCCGCCCCACAATACGATCGGGATGAAACAACTCCAGGGCATCGTATTTTTCGCCCATGCCGATGAACTTGATGGGCTGCCCGGTGACCTTGCGGATGGAAAGTGCCGCGCCACCACGGGCATCGCCATCCATCTTGGTGAGTATCACGCCGGTGAGCGTGAGCTTCTTGTGAAACTCATCGGCCGACTTCACCGCGTCCTGGCCGGTCATCGCGTCAGCGACGAAGAGGATCTCCTGCGGATTGAGGATCTTCTTCAGCGACTGCATCTCGTCCATCAACTGCTCGTCGATGTGCAGCCGGCCAGCGGTGTCGACGATGAGCACGTCGCAGGCGTTGTTGATGGCCTCGCGCCGCGCTTCCTTCACCAGCCGTTCGACGGTGGCGGTGTTCGATTCCTCGACCTTGCCTTCATAGATATGGGCCTTGATGGCCTGCGCAACGACTCTTAGCTGCTCACGCGCCGCCGGACGGTAGACGTCAACCGAGACCAGCATGGGCCGGTGTCCGCCTTGCTTGAGCCAGTTCGCCAGCTTGCCGGAAGTGGTCGTCTTACCGGAACCCTGCAGACCCGCCATGAGCACAACCGTGGGCGGCTGGGAGGCGAACTTCAGCTTGGCTGAGTCTTTGCCCAGGACGGCGATCAGTTCGTCGCGAACAATCTTCACCACCTGCTCGGCGGGGGAAAGCGCGGTCAGCACTTCCTGACCCAGCGCCTTCTCGCGGATGTGCTCGATTAATTCTTTGACTACGTTGAAGTTAACGTCGGCTTCGAGCAGCGCCATGCGGATTTCTTTCTTTCAGCGCTTCGCCGATGTTCTCTTCCGTCAGGGTGCCCTGTCCGCGCAAATTCTTAAAGGCACGCTGCAGCTTATCTGTAAGGTTCTCAAACATTGTCGGGAGTCCACAGCTCTGGCTGGCTGGGCGAAAACCTACGGTTTCCGCGCTGAAATCAGGATATCACGCAGTTGCCTGCCATTTTGACGCTGCGGTGACAACGTGTTCACAAACGGGCCCTATGATGCGCAGTACAATCCGCTGATCAGGGAGGTATCCGCTATGCTGAGGACACGCGCACTTTCCCTTTCGCTCGCGGCCGCTACGCTCTGTGCGCCTTCCATGGCTCAACGGGGCCACCGAAATCCGCCCGACATCTTCCAGGACCAAAGTCACCCGCCTGCCGCCACGCAGCGCGGCCCCGACCCCAAAGTGATGCTGGAACAAGCCAACCAGATGAAGCAATTGAGCGATGCCATACCGGATGACATCCAGAAACTCTCACAGGGCGTGATTGCCAAAGACTTGAGCGAGCGCCTGAAGAAAATCGAGAAGCTGGCGAAGAAACTTAGAGAGCAAGTGCAGCAATAAAGCCTATCGCGATGTTTCACTCGGCGCTGTGCGGTACACCTCAGCCGCCGCAACCACGGTGTTGCAGTGAATGGTCACCGTGTCTTCGATGTGGTTCGCATAGCCGCCGGCGTAGGTGACCATCACGGGTATGTCGCGTGCGCGCGCGGCCCGGAAGACAAGCTCGTCGCGTTGCTTCAACCCCGCGAGGGACAGATTCAGTCCGCCAAGCTGGTCGTCGGCGAAAGGATCGGCGCCCGCAACGTAGCAGATCAGTTGCGGCTCAAACAGCCGCAAACCGGAACTCAGAGCGTTATCGAGCCAGGCCAGATATTCGACATCGCCACAGCCATCGGGCAGGTTGACGTCGATGGAAGATGGCGGCTTGACGAAGGGATAGTTGTTCTCCTGATGCAAGGAAATCGTGAACACATCTTTGCTGGAGCCTTCCATCATGGTGGTCCGCCGCGGAGTTCCCATTGTTGCAGCCGGCCAGGAGGGTAAAGTGCCCGGGTTGGGCCGCGGACTTCCAAAGATAAAGGCAGTGCCGTTTCCCTGATGTACGTCGCAATCGACCGTCATGGCGCGACGAATCGCGCCGCGCTTCTGCATGACCCGAATGGCCACGGCGAAATCGTTGATCATGCAGAAGCCTTCCCCGTGTTCGGGAAAGGCGTGGTGAAATCCGCCGCCCATGTTGATACCGACGCCATCTTCCAGTGCGCGTTCCGCTGCCAGGATCGAACCTCCGGTGTGGAGCATGAAGGCATCCACCACCTGCGGCGAGTACGGAATCTCCATTTCCAACTCCTCGCGCGCGCTCAGGCTGCCTTCCATCAACTTGTTCACATAAAGCGGCGAATGCACCAGAAGGACGTCGGCCTCGCTGGCCGGTTGCGGAACCACAAAGTCGGAGTCTTCGGCGACGCCTTGCTCAAGCAAGCGTTCGCGAATGAGACGAAACTTGTCGGCGCGAAAGATGTGCTCGCCGATGGGCAGGAAATACTTTTCGCTATAGACCAGTTTGAAGGGCAACATGGGCCGAAATGCCTGTACACGCGTTTGAACCCACGATTCTAGTCCCTGGAGCTTGATGCCGCGAGAGTTCCGTCATTTCGTGGCTTAAGTGACGCTGCCTCTACCCGATTGGTGATGGAGTTGTCCCCCATTAACGTCGAAGGAAAGCGGACAAAGCGCGGGAATGCGGCCATCGTCCCAGTTTTCGCTTTACGAGATGCCGCGGATGGGGCACACTTCGCAAATCGCAAAACCTAAGGAGGCTGTACATGAAGCAAGCTTTGCGGCTCGCAGCAGCAGCATTGTGTTTCTCTCTTCTGTCTCTGGCCACGGCGACAGCGCAAGACCAATACACCGAGGGCCCGGTGGACCGTGTCGTGCTGGTCCATATCCTCCCCGGTCAGTTCAACGCGTTCATGGACGACGTGAAGAACAACATCAAGCCGATCTGGGACGCCGAGAAGAGCGCCGGGCTCATCGAGGGCTATGGCATTTTCCTGAACCAGACGAAAGCCAGCGTGGACGACTGGGACATTGGTTTCGAGCTCACCTACAAGAACATGGCCGCTCTCGATGGACTGGCCATGAAAGTCCTGGAGCTGCGCATGAAACAATATGGCGACAAGAGCAAAGAGCAGCAGGTGATCGACAAGCGAGTCGAGCACGGACGGACCGTCGCCAGCTATCTGACCCGGGAGATCACGTTGAAGTAGCTACCCTGAGCCAAAATTTCGAGCGCTGGGCGGCGTTTTCGAAAGAGCGCCGCCGTATTCATTTAACATGATGCTGCATGGCGTCCGCCGCACAACTTGTTTCGCTCCGCCGGGCTGCCGGCTATAACCTGCTCGCAACTGCGGGTCTCGTAATGGTCGCCATCTTCGTGTTGTGCGCTCTATTCGCGCCCTGGATCGCTCCCCACGATCCCGCCCAGATCGAGCTGCCGGCGCGACTCATGGGACCCTCGGCCTCACACTGGTTTGGCACCGACGAACTGGGACGCGACATCCTCTCGCGCATCATCTACGGGGCCCGCATCTCGATGCTGGTGGGAAGTTGCGTGGTGGCGGCGTCGCTCACGCTGGGACTGATCTTCGGCTCGATTGCGGGCTACTATGGCGGAGTAACCGACCGCGTGCTCAACGTGGTCGTGATGAACGCTTTCATGTCGTTCCCTGGAATCCTGCTGGCGATCGCGTTTGTGGCGTTTCTCGGCCCTGGCATCTTCAATCTGATCCTGGCGCTCTCGATTGGAGGATGGGTAGGCTATGCCCGATTGGTCCGCGCTCAGGTGCTGGCGGTTCGCGAACGCGAATTCGTGGAAGCCGCGCGCGCACTGGGGGCCAGCGACCTGCGGATCATCGTGCGGCATATCCTCCCCAACATCATTCAGCCCATTATCGTGCAGGCGGCCATCGGAATGGCGGGCGCCATCCTGGCTGAAGCTACCATGAGTTTCCTCGGGCTGGGTGTCCCGCCTCCGGCGGCAAGCTGGGGTTCGATGCTGAACGACGCGCGCTCCCACCTGTTCGATTCGCCCCACCTGGTACTTTTCCCCGCCGCCGCAGTCATGCTGGCGGTGCTGTCGTTCAACTTCATTGGCGACGGCCTGCGGGATTATCTCGATCCACGGTCAAGGATCGAGGTAGGGCTGTAATAGCGCGCTCGTGAGTTTCGACTGTGGTTAGAGCGGTTTCCAGGATTGGTGTATCCGCTTGTAGGGCAAACCCGGCAGCGAAGTAAGTTATTGATTATAAATTGATTCTAGCGCTCCTTCGAACTGCCTAGCACTTACATGTTTATTTATTGACCACTATTTGGCTACTCGACATGCATCCCAAAGTGCCTCTATTTTCGCATTAGAGCCCCCTCTGAGCGACTTTCTCGACCTCGGACGCCTTCCAGGTCATCCAGCGCCCCGAACGCGCTCATAAGTCAAATAAACGCGGAATTCCAAATTTTGGACACTAGGTTGGCGCAGGCCTGGTAGAGCCAGCCTTTAGGCTGGCATCCAAGATTGCCCCATACTGCAGGCTTGAGCCGCTGCGGTCAAAATGACCGCAGCGGCTCAAGCGGTTCGTCTGTCGCACGGAACGCGGCGCTGAAGCGCCGCTCTACCCGGACTCGCCAAACTACACCAATACTGGAAGTGCAATGGAGCGCGGTCCAGCACGGTCTAGAGGATTACCCGCTCATCTCCCACCCGGCGCGTCACCCGCTCGCGATCGAGATATTCGAGCAGAGGGATGGCGTATTTCCGCGTCACCCCGAACAGGTCCTTGAAGTTTCCCACGTTGAGCTTGGGCGTCTTCGCTTTCTGCGCGACAATCTGCCGGCGCATGACCTCCAGCGCATCGCGATGAAACACCAGGTCATCCGAAAGCTTTACCAGCACGCGATCGCGCAGCAGCAGCGTGACAATCTTCTGCGCGCGCACCTTGTCCACAGGCAGCGAGGCCAGTACGTCCTTGAGCGCCGGGACCTGCAAACCTGCCTTGGCGAAGGCCTGCTCGATCTGCGACTTCGACTCCGCTTCCTCGTCGCGGAGGACCACGCCTCGCCCAGGAAGACGCAGCAGCTCGCCGTCGGCTTCGAGCTTCTTCTCGCGCAGCAACCCAGCGACGACTCCATCGAACAGCTCGGGATGGCCCCACTTTGCTGCGCGAAGCTCTTCCTTGTTGATTCCCGCCAGCAAAGGGTTTGCGTCATGGAAATGACGGGTAAGGGACAGGATGTCCTGATGAATTCTTTCCAGCCAGCGGGAGGTGATCAGAACATTGCCGAAAATAGCTATCTCGCCCGCCTGCTTCAGTTCAGCGGCGAGCTGTTGCACGCGAGTGGGGAGCCATCCCGTTTCCGCCACGGCTTCGGCAAGGGTGAGTCCAAAGATCCACCGCCGATTTATGCGCGCCAACAGCGCTTCCCTAGGACTGGCGTTGGCGATGGTCTGAAGAAAGGGCAAGCTTTGATCGCGTGCAATACGTATCGGCGGGTCGCCCGCGTCGAGCACGCGCCCTCCTCCAATGGTGACCACGGGAGAGTATTGCCGGAGGATGAATCGGTCGCCGGGGAACAACACGATCGGACGGTCGAGCTTCAAGCGCGCGAATCCCGACTCGCCGGGCAGAAGCTGCTTTGCGCCGAGCAGGGTCACTCGCGCGATGGTCTCGGCCGCGAACACGTGCAAGTGGACGCGAGCATACTGCCGCAGTGGCCTTGCCGAAGGCAGCAGGTCAAGCTGGACTCCCAACCGAACCACCGGATGGAACATTTCCGGCGGCGTCAGCATCATGCCGCGAGCCAGCTCTGTGGTCTCGACGCCGGCGAGGTTCAACGCCGTGCGTTGTCCGGCGATGGCTTCTTCCGCCGGGTGCCCATGCACCTGCACTCCCCGCACCCTCAGGCGTTTGCCGGTAGGATGGACTTCGACCTCCTGCTCTTTGTGGACCGTGCCCGAGATCAGGGTGCCGGTAACGACCGTTCCGAAACCCTTCATGGTGAAGACGCGATCAATCGGCAGCCGGAAGACTGCGCTGGAATCTTTGGCCGGGACCTCGGCGGCCAGCCGCGCTAATTCGCGTTGCAGTTGGTCGAGTCCCGCGCCCGTCTTGGAACTGACAGGGATAATCGGCGAAGTTGCCGGATCGAGGAACGAGCCGGCGAGGAACTCCGCCACTTCCATGGTCACGACCTCGAGTGTTTCTGCGTCGACCAGATCAGACTTGGTCAGAACCGTGATCCCGCGCTGTACCGAAAGCAGGCGGCAGATTTCGAAGTGCTCGCGGGTCTGGGGCTTGACGGATTCGTCAGCCGCCACCACCAGCAGCACCAGATCGATGCCGCCGACTCCGGCCAGCATGTTGCGCACAAAGCGCTCATGGCCGGGCACATCGACCAGGCCAATGCGAATCGGCTCTCCGGTGGGGCTTTGCAAGTCGAGGTTGGCGAAGCCGAGGTCGATCGTGATGCCGCGGCGCTTCTCTTCCTCCAGGCGGTCGGGGTCGATGCCAGTGAGGGCGCGAACCAGCGCGCTCTTGCCGTGGTCAATATGGCCCGCAGTGCCGACGATCACTGACTTCATGGCACACAGTGTACCTTTTGGGCAGCCGGCCAGTTTCCGATTTTCCCGTTACTCGAGAATTGGGATTGCGACAGGCCAAAGGCACAAGTTCGCTATGAGTGGGAGTAGTCGAATTGCAGCATGCGTGGGTCTGTACTGAGCGCTTGGCAGAAGCCGCACTTCCTCAGCACGGCGACAGAGGCCGGATTATCAGGACGGGTGTGAGCAATGATCTTCGTTGCGCCACTCC
>Ga0209385_1000416_pt1 | contig 17096 bp, 16 predicted proteins | sample NGEPerB_FD_184506 | JGI IMG/M metagenome (GOLD analysis project Ga0209385, IMG submission 184506) | Arctic peat soil microbial communities from the Barrow Environmental Observatory site, Barrow, Alaska, USA - NGEE PermafrostAB12-B... | ecosystem: Environmental > Terrestrial > Soil > Wetlands >... | reverse complement strand
CGCGTAGACAATGCGCGGCATGGCGCTCAAGTCAATGACGGTGACCGGCGGTGTGGATGACCGGGGACAAGAGCCGCCGTCACGGCACTATTCGAACAAGCTTAACTGCTCCGTTGCCGGCTTGGGCGCGCGGAAATGCGCGGTCGAGAGCGAGAACTTGCAGGCATTGAGCCCGAGCTTCTCACAGGCCATCTCGAAGCGGCGGCCGATCATCCAGGCATAGGGTCCGGTGCCCTTCATGCGCTTGCCCCAGGTTGAATCGTAGTCCTTGCCGCCGCGCGTCTCGCGGATCAGCTTGAACACATGGCGATCGCGGTCGGGATAATTCGCCATCAGCCATTCGCGAAAGAGATCGCGCACCTCCAGCGGCAGCCGCAGCAGCACGTAGCCCGCTTCCTTCACGCCGGCCGCCTGCGCGGCATCGAGAATGCGCTCGATTTCCATGTCGTTGAGCGCCGGGATCACCGGCGCCACCATCACCGTCGTCGGCACACCGACTTGCGCGAGCCGCCGCAAGGTTTCCAGCCGCCGCATCGGGGTCGCCGCGCGCGGCTCCATCTTGCGCGCCAGCTCGGGGTCGAGCGTGGTCACCGACAGCGCGACCTTGGCGAGATTGCGCTCGGCCATGCGCGCGAGGATATCGAGATCGCGCAACACCAGCGCCGATTTGGTAACGATGCCGACTGGGTGGCCGGCGCGCTCGAGCACTTCCAGGATGCGGCGCATGACTTGGTAGCGCCGTTCGATCGGCTGATAGGGATCGGTGTTGGTGCCGATGGCGAGCACCTTCGGCTCATAGCCGGGCGCCGACAATTCGCGCTCCAAGAGCTCGGCTGCCTCCGGCTTCACGAACAATTTGGATTCGAAATCGAGCCCGGGCGACAGGCCGAGATAGGCATGGGTCGGGCGCGCGTAGCAGTAGACGCAGCCGTGCTCGCAGCCGCGATAGGGATTGATCGAGCGGTCGAAGCCGATGTCGGGTGAATCGTTGCGGGTGATGATCTTGCGGGTGGCGTCGGTTTGCACCGTGGTCTTGAACGGCGGCAGCTCGTCGAGCGAGCGCCAGCCGTCGTCAAAGGCGATGCGCGCCAGCGGCTCGTAGCGGCCGGAGGCATTGGTCTGCGCGCCGCGTCCGCGCCGGCGCTCGTGCTCGACCACGACGCCGAGCAGTTCGGTGGCGTCGTCGACAAAGATGCCCGCCGGCGCGGAGGGCAGCTCCTTAACCGGCGGGCGTCTCAAGGCTGCGGTATTTCGAGCCATAGTGGCACCTTAGCTGATGTATAAGAACATAACAAGAACGTTTTGCGGCGGCCCACAATTTGAGCATTTTGGGGCCCGATCTCGTGGCGCGTTCGGCAAATTCCACATGATATGGTGCCAACCAATCCACACGACTTGGGTTCCGAAGATTTGGGTTCCATGCTGAGCGCGATCATCTCCACCCACGAATCGGAACGCGTCCTGGTGCCGACGCTGGCCGCGCTGGTACCGGCCGCTACCGCCGGCCTGCTCGGCGAGGTGATCGTGGCCGACGCCAGCTCGCGCGACGCTACTGCGGAAGTGGCCGACGTCGCCGGCTGCCGATTTATGGCCTCGAGTGAGCCGCTAGGCGCGCGGCTGAAGGCGGCGGCGGCGAGTACGCGCACGCCGTGGCTGCTGTTCCTGCGCGCCGGCTGCGTGCCGGAGCCGGGCTGGGTCGAAGCCACTGAGCGCTTCATCGAGGCAAGCGGCGGCATCGAGCGCGCCGCGGTGTTCCGCCCGCCCGGCGTCGCCGACCTGCTGCGCCCGGGCCTGGCCGAACTGATCGCGCTGCTGCGCGTCACGCTCGGCGGCGGCGCTCGACCTGAGCAGGGCCTGCTGATCGCGCGGCAACATTACGACCGCATCGGCGGCCACCCCGGCGGCGCCGACGCCGAGGCCGCCATTTTGCGCCGGATCGGCCGGCGGCGGCTGACGATGCTGGCGACCGGGGCGCGTTTCGCGCGCTGAGGCAAATTCGATATCTATGAGGAGATCTACGCCGTCGCGCCTTTGGCTTTCGGCCGCCGCAGGTGCTCGTCGAGCCGCGGTAGGATCTCCACGAAATTGCACGGCCGGTAGCGGTAATCGAGCTGGTGCAGCAGGATCTCGTCCCAGGCGTCCTTGCAGGCGCCGGGCGAACCCGGCAGGCAGAAAATATAAGTCGCGTTGGCGACGCCGGCGGTGGCGCGGGTCTGGATCGCCGAGGTGCCGATCTTCTTTTCGCTTATCAGCAGGAACATGGTGGAGAAGCCGTCCATCTTTTTTTCGAGCAACGGCTCGACCGCCTCCGGCGTCACGTCGCGGCCGGTGAAACCGGTGCCGCCGGTCGAGATCACCACGTCGATGAATTTGTCCTCGATCCAGGCCTTCACGCGCTGGCGGATTGCCTTCACGTCGTCCTTGACGATCGAGCGCTCGGCTAAAACGTGACCGGCGGCGCGGATGCGCTCGACCAGGGTGTTGCCGGATTTGTCGTCGCCGAGCTCACGAGTGTCGGACACCGTGAGCACCGCGATCTTGAGCGGCACGAATTGTCTGTTTTCATCGATTCCGGGCATGTCACATGTCCTTAGAGCTGTGCCGCCGCGAACGTATCGCAGGCCGACAGCTTGCCTTGCGTGAAACCGGTGGTGAACCAGCGCTTGCGCTGCTCCGCCGAGCCGTGGGTAAACGCGTCCGGCACGATGCGCCCCTGCGCACGCTTCTGCAGCGTGTCGTCGCCGATCGCGCTGGCGGTCTGCAACGCCGCATCGATGTCGCCGGGATCGAGGAATTGTTTGCGTTGCTCGGAATGGTTTGCCCATACGCCGGCGTAGCAATCCGCCTGCAATTCGACTCGCACCTGGATGCGGTTGGCGGCGGCTTTGTTGCCGGCGGCGCGTTGCGCGGCCTGCGCCTTGGGCAGAGTGCCGAGCAGGTTCTGTACGTGGTGACCGACCTCATGCGCAATCACATAGGCCTGCGAGAATTTGCAGACGTTGCCTTGGCAACCGTGAAAGCGCGTCTCGATCTCACGAAAAAAAGACGTGTCGAGATAGATGCGGCGGTCGCTCGGGCAGTAGAACGGCCCCATCGCCGCCTGCGCGAAGCCGCAGCCGCCCTGCTCCGAGCCGGAGAACAGCCGCAAGCGCGGCGCGCGGTATTGCTGCCCGCTGCTCCGAAAAATATCGTTCCAAGTGTCCTCGGTATTGCCCAGCACGGCTGCGACGAATTGACCCATCGCGTCGGTCGGCGCGCCGGTGCGGCGGCTGGCCGGCCGGTATGGCTGCTGGTAGCGCGATCCGCCGCTGACAAGTTGCGCGCCGCCGATCAGCACGCTGGGATCGATGCCGGTCGCCCAGCCGATCAGCCCAAGCACGATGATGGTTCCAATGCCGAGCCCGCCGCCCCCGCCGGGTATACCGAAACCGCCGCCGCTAAAGCCGCCGCCGGCGCCGCGATCGTCCTCGATATTGTCGCTGCGGCGGAAATCATCCCAACGCATTTAATTCGTCTCCGAAAACAGGCACGAGGATCATTACTGAAGCCGTCATCGACGTCCAATGTGACTCATTTTGCGACACCGCTGGGGCTACTTAAGCCTCGGTTAAATAGGCAGAATTTGCCGAGTCGGAGGTACTGCCGATAAACCGTTTCTTCACCTTGAGCGAACATGATGCAGGCCTGTCGGTTGTAGGTCCCGCGTCGCCGACCGCGTCACCTGAGTCAGAGTCCTGAGTCATGGTTGTGTCGCGTCGCGGGGCGCCCGGAAGGGCGCCCCGTGGAGTTTCAGAGACTCCCTCCCAGCACCGCATCCTGGTCGGCGACTGCGTCGCCGAGATGGCGAAGCTGCCCGCCGGTTCCGTCGATCTGGTGTTCGCCGATCCGCCCTACAATCTCCAGCTCGCCAACGACCTTAAGCGCCCGGATGACTCGCATGTCGATGCGGTCACCGACGACTGGGACAAGTTCGACAGCTTCGCGACCTATGACGCCTTCACCAAGGGCTGGCTCAACGCCTGCCGGCGTGTGCTCAAGCCCGCCGGCACCATCTGGGTGATCGGGTCCTACCACAACATCTTCCGCGTCGGCGCGATGATGCAGGATCTCGGGTTCTGGATCCTCAACGATGTGATCTGGCGCAAGACCAATCCAATGCCGAATTTCCGCGGCCGCCGTTTCACCAACGCGCATGAGACCATGATCTGGGCCTCACGCGACGCTAACGCCAAGGGCTACACATTCAACTATGAGGCGCTCAAAGCCGGCAACGAAGACGTGCAGATGCGCTCGGACTGGACCTTTCCCCTTTGCACCGGCGAGGAACGGCTGAAAGGCGCCGACGGCAAGAAGCTGCATCCGACCCAGAAGCCGGAAGCGCTGCTGGCGCGCGTCATTCTGGCGGCGTCGCGGCCCGACGATCTGGTGCTCGACCCGTTCAACGGCACCGGCACCACCGGCGCAATGGCAAAACGGCTCGGCCGCCGCTTCATCGGCATCGAGCGTGAAGCGAAATACGCCAAGGCCGCGCAAAAGCGTATTGCTGGCGTTGAGTGCGTGCCCTCGCCGTCGATCGCGCCGTTTGTGACCGCGCGCGAAGCGCCGCGCGTGGCATTCTCGTTGCTGATCGAACGCGGCCTGGTGTCACCCGGCGCCTTGCTGGTCGACGCCAAGAAGCGTCACAAGGCGACGGTGCGCGCCGACGGCGCGGTATCGCTCGGCGATACGGTCGGCTCGATCCACCGCATCGGCGCGCTGGCGCAAGGCCTGGAAGCCTGCAACGGCTGGACCTTCTGGCACCTGCAGACGCCGAAGGGGCTCACGCTGATCGACGAGTTGCGCGCCGTGGTGCGTTCCGAGATGGCGGAAGCGGCGGAATAGCCTGCGTTAAGTCTTGGCGGATATCGCCTCGTAGAGAAGCTCGAGCGCGCGCTTGGCAAAAGCATCCATATTCGCCCGCCGGTCGGCGCTTCCCGTTTCCAACGTAGTTGCGCGTTCAATCGGCCCGGCGATCGCCATGCAGCTGTGACCCGCCGCATCGCCATAGCGGTTGCCGCTCGGCCCGCTCGCTCCGGTTTCCCCAAGGCCCCAGGTCGCGCCGTGCCGCTCGCGCACGCGCCGCGCAACCAACAACGAATAGGCTTCGGTCGCGGGCCGCAGGCCTTGCATATCGGCATCCCCGATACCGAGCAGCGTAGCGCGCGCGACCTTCGTATAAACCACCGCACCGCCGACGAAGTAGGCGGACGCGCCAGGGATCGCGAGCAAGGCCGCGGCGATCAACCCGCCGGTAGAAGATTCGGCAATGGCAATTGTCTCGCGGCGCTCGATCAGACGAGACGCTATCTTCTCAGCGAGTGTTAATGACGGTTGCATCGCCATCCTCTTTTGGGTTTGTTCATTTGGTTTCGAGCGCGTGCGCCAGCACCTTGCGCATCACGTTCGGCAAGGCTTCGCCCGGCAAATCGACAAGTTTGACCCAACGCGCGCCTTTCGGTGCAGACGTTGCGCGCGGCACGGGCGCCATGAACACCGTGAGCTCGAGCGGAAAATGCGTGAACACATGGCGCACGACGCCGGGCAGCCGCCGCCACGCGGCTTTCGCCTTGAAGCGCGGTGCGCAATCAAGCGCCTGCGCGATATCGAAATCATGCGCCCATGCGCTGCCCGGCACTTCGGTCATGGCGCCGAGCAGTCCTTTTTCCGGGCGCGTGCGCAGCAGCACACGACCGTCGGTGCGCAGCGCGACATAGGCCGCGCCGCGGCGCAGTTTGCCTTCGCGCTTTGGCGCCTTGCGCGGCAACGTCTCCTGGTTGCCGCGCGCATACGCCAAACACGACTCGTTCCACGGGCACAGCGCACAGGCCGGCCGCTTCGGCGAACATATGGTGGCGCCGAGATCCATCAGCGCTTGCGCGAAATCGCCGGCGCGGCGCGCCGGCAGTAATGACGCCGCCAGCCGCTTAACGGTCGCCTTGGCCGCGGGCAGCTTTTCTTCTATGGCAAAAAGCCGCGCCACCACGCGCTCGACATTGCCGTCCACCGGCACCGTCGGCGCATCGAACGCGATCGCCGCCACCGCCGCCGCGGTGTAGTCGCCGATGCCGGGCAATGCCCGCAGCGCTTCGAGGTTATTCGGAAAAATCCCGCCGTGGCGCTCGACCACCGCGCGCGCGCAGGCATGCAGATTGCGCGCGCGCGCGTAATAGCCGAGCCCGGCCCAGGCGCGCAGCACGTCGTCGAGACTGGCTGCGGCGAGCGCGGCCACCGTCGGCCAGCGCGCCACGAACCGCGCGTAATAGGGCGCGACCGTCTTCACCGTGGTCTGCTGCAGCATGATCTCCGATAGCCAGACCCGGTATGGGTCGGGCTTCTCGCCGCGTCGCGCGCGCCAGGGGAGCACGCGGCGGTGGCGGTCGTACCAGGCCAGCAAATCGGCCGGGTCCGGCCCGCTCGTTGCTTTCTTCCGCCGCGGCAATCGGACTGCTACGCTCATGGCGCCGACGATGGCATGAGAACCTCGCGCATGATCCCGAAAAGTGGGAACCGGTTTTCGGATAAGATCATGCGCCATGGAAAAATCTAAATGAACAAGCCCTCGCGCAGTTTTCCCCGGCCGCTTTCGGAGTTCCTGGGCGCTACCTTGAGCGACAGCCTCAAGACGCAGGGCTTCGCTTCGACCGAAATCATCGCCCGCTGGGCCGATATCGTCGGCACGGAAATCGCCGCCCATAGCGAGCCGATGAAGATCACCTGGCCACGCGCAAATACGACCGGCGACATGGACGACGGCGTTCCGGAACCGGCCACCCTGGTGCTGCGGGTGGAAGGCCCGGCTGCGCTCGAAATTCAGCACTTATCGGCGGTGATCCTGGAGCGGGTCAACCGCTTCTTCGGCTGGCAGGCGATCGGCCGTATCGCCTTGCGACAGGCGCCGCTGCGCCGCCGCGAGCCGCCGATCCCGCCACCGCCGCTCGATCCGGAGGTCGCCGCCCGTATCGCCGCCAGCCTGCCGGCGATCGCGGACGAGGACCTGCGCCAGGCGCTCGCCCGCCTGGGTGCGGCCATCAAGCGAAAGTGAGCCTTTTCTGGACCTTGGCAGGGCGGCCCGCCATTGCCACAATTGTAGTATCGAGCTAGCCAACTCCCATTCGGCCCTAGCTAAAAGCCCACGGAGCATCAGTTGCACATCACCCGACGTGAATTCTGTAAGAGCACCGCCACCATAGCGCTCGCCGCCGCCGTGCTCGGCGCATCTGTGCTGCCGCCGTTCCCGAGCGATGCGCTGGCGGAAGCGGTGTCCACCGCCGACCTGATGAAGCCGGATGCGCTGCCCGATCTGGCCTTGGGCGACGACAAGGCGCCGGTCACCATCGTCGAATATGCCTCGATGACCTGCCCGCACTGCGCGCATTTCCAGGAGGCTACATTCCCGGAACTTAAGAAGCGCTACATCGACACCGGCAAGGTCCGCTACATCCTGCGCGATTTCCCGCTCGACAATCTGGCGGGCGCGGCGTTCGTGCTCGCGCATTGCGCCGCCAAGGACGACAAGAACAAATATTATTCCATGATCGACACGTTGTTCAGCCAGCAGCAGCAGTGGGCGGTCGAAAAACCGATCCCGCCGCTGATGGCGATCGCCAAGCAGGCCGGCCTCACCGAGCAGAGTTTCAACGCCTGCCTGACGAATCAGAAGGCCTGGGATGCCATGGAAAGCGTGCGTCAGCGCGCCATGAACCAGTTCAAAGTGCAGTCGACCCCGACATTTTTCATCAATGGGACGCTGGTCAACGGCGCCGTCTCGATCGAGGACTTTGCCAAGGTGATCGACCCCTATCTCAAGGGCGGATAAGGGTTTTTCGGCGCGGCACGCTGCCCGCGGCAGCGCCATTCCTGAGCCGGGCCAAGCCGAAAGGTCTGGAAAACCACGCTTCTCCACCGCTGCCCTGTTGCTCAAGCGGGCGCGGCGATTCATTCTCCGGCCGATGCAGCACAAGCCAGCCAGCCTTCGGGGCTATGCCCCGGACAGGATTACGATTCTGCCAAATGCAACACCAAGCGCGACCGCGGGCTCCCGCGCGGCGCATGATCCCGAAAAGTGGGAACCGGTTTTCGGACAAGATCATGCGCAGACAAAAAACTTCGAGGCCTGAATTATGAAACTTACGCGGCTGCGCCTAATCGGGTTCAAGTCGTTCGTCGAGCCGACCGATTTCCTGATCCAGCCGGGGCTCACCGGCGTGGTCGGGCCGAACGGTTGCGGCAAATCCAACCTGGTCGAAGCGCTGCGCTGGGTGATGGGCGAGTCCTCGTACAAGTCCATGCGCGCTTCCTCGATGGACGAGGTGATTTTCTCCGGCACCAATAATCGCCCGGCGCGCAACAATGCCGAGGTCGGGATATCGATCGACAATGCCGAACGCTCGGCGCCGTCCGCGTTCAACGATTCCGACGCCATCGACATCGCCCGCCGCATCGAGCGCGAGGCCGGTTCCACCTATCGCATCAACGGGCGCGAAGTACGCGCCCGCGACGTGCAGATCCTGTTCGCCGACGCCTCCACCGGCGCGCGCTCGCCGGCGCTGGTGCATCAGGGCCGCATCGGCGAGATCATCCAGGCCAAGCCCGAACAGCGCCGCCGCGTGCTGGAGGAAGCCGCTGGGGTCGCCGGCCTGCATGCACGCCGGCACGAGGCGGAACTGCGGTTGAAGGCGGCGGAAACCAATTTGCTGCGGATAGAGGATGTGATCGGCCAGCTCGCCGCCCAGGTCGACGGGCTGAAGAAACAGGCGCGCCAGGCGATCCGCTATCGCACCGTGTCCGCGCAAGTGCGCAAGTCGGAGGCGACGCTCTACCATCTGCGCTGGGCCGCCGCGAGCGGCGAGGTGACCGAGGCCGAGCACGCCAAGGATGTTTGCGTGCGCGAGGTCGCGACCCGCACCGGCGCGCAAGCGGAAGCCTCCAAGCGCCAGGCGCTGGCTTCCGCCACGCTGCCCGAATTGCGCGAGGCCGAGGCGCGCGCCGGCGCTGCTTTGCACCGGCTCAATATCGCGCTGGCCGACCTCGACCGCGAGGAAGCGCGCGCCAAGGACCGCATCGCCGAACTCGATCTGCGGCTGGTGCAATTCGCCGCTGACGGCGAGCGCGAGCGCAAGCTCGCCGCCGACGCCGAAGCGGCGCTGGCGCGTCTGGCCGCCGAGGAAGACAACATCCGCAAGGAAGCGCGCGAAAGCGCTGGCCGCCGTAGCGGCGTCGATGCCAAAGTGGCGACGGCCGATGGTGAACTCAGCGCCGCCGAGAAGATTTTCTCCGATCTAACCACCGCGCTCGCCGATCTCACCGCCCAGCGCAACCAGTTCGAGAACGCCGCGCGCGAGCAAGGCGAGCGCATCGCGCGCATCGCCGGCGAGATCGCGGCGATCGAGCGCGAATTGGCCACGCTCAAGAGCGCCAACCACGCCCCGCTCACCGCCGCGGTCGAAGGCGCACAGGCAGCCCTGACCGAGGCGGAAGCCGCCGCGGTGGCCGCCGAGGCAGCGCACAACAATGCGCGCGTGGATATGGAAGCCGCGCGCGCTGCGCTAGGTGAATCCGAAAAGCGTGTGCAGCGGCTGGAGACCGAGGCCAAGACGCTCGGCCAGATGCTCTCGCTGGAGACGCGCAATTTGTGGCCGCCGGTGATCGACCATGTTTCGGTCGACAAAGGTTACGAGAAGGCGCTGGGCGCCGCGCTCGGCGACGATCTCGACGCTCCGGTCGATGCCTCTGCGCCCATGCACTGGTCGAAAGTTGCGATCGACGCCAGCGATCCGGCATTGCCGAAAGGCGCCGAGCCGCTATCGCGCTTTGTCAAAGCGCCGGCGCAGCTGGCCCGCCGGCTGGCGCAGATCGGCGTGGTCGACCGCGAAACCGGCAGCAAACTCGCCGTAACCCTCAAGTCCGGCCAGCGGCTGGTCTCGCGCGAAGGCGATCTCTGGCGCTGGGATGGTTACGTCGCGGCCGCGCATGCCCCGACCGGGGCGGCGCGCCGGCTGGCGCAGCGCAGCCGCTTTGCCGAGATCGACGGCGAACTGGTGACGGCACGCGCCGAGGTCGACGACAAGCGCCGCGCGCTTGATAGCGCGCAAGCGGCCTTCGATACCGCGAGCCACACTGAGACCGAGACGCGCGCGCGCGAACGCGACCTCAACCGCCAGGCGGCACGGCTGTCCGCGCTGGCCGAGGCGCGCACGCGCCTGACCGCGAGCCGCGACGAGGCGATTGCCGCCAAGGCCGAGGCCGAGCGCGCGCTGGCTGCGCTGGCGCCCGCCGCCAAAATTGAAAGCAAGCTCGCCGCCGTGCGCGACGACATCGCCGGCAGGCGCGCCACGCTCGCCGAGGTGCACGCCGAGCAGCAGGCGATCGTGCGCGAAGCGGAACTGGCCGACCGGCGCCTGGCGGCGCTTGCCACCGACAAGGCCGGCTGGATCGAGCGCCGCGACGGCGCGCGCAACCAGATCGCCACCCTCGACCAGCGCATCGCCGAGGCCAAGCGCGACCGCGCCGAACTGGAAAACGCGCCGCAGATTTTCGCCGGCAAACGCAAGATCATGATCGGCGAAGTTTCGAACGCGGAAACCGCGCGGCGCGCCTGCGCGGACCGCCTGCAAGAGGCCGAGAACGCGCTGGCGGAAGCCGACCGCGACGCCCGCGCCGCTTTGGAAGCCGCCAGCGCCGCGCGCGAGGAACTCGCCCGCGCCGAGGAGCGCTTCGAGGGCGCCAAGCGGCGGCTGGCCGACATTGGCCGCGAAATCCACGACATGCTGGAGATCGAGCCGTCGGCGGTGGCGGAACTCGCCGGCATCAAGCCCGGCGCTGAACTGCCGGACCTGGCCGAGATCGAGGCGACGCTGGAACGGCTGCGCCGCGAGCGCGAGCGACTGGGCGCGGTCAACCTGCGCGCCGAGGAAGAGCTGCGCGAGGTCGAGACCCAGCACATCACGCTCGCCACCGAGCGCGACGACTTGGTGGAAGCGATCAAGAAACTGCGCCTGGGGATCCAGAGCCTCAACCGCGAGGCGCGCGAGCGGCTGCTGTTGTCGTTCGAACAGGTCAACAAGCACTTCCAGCATCTGTTCACCCGGCTGTTCGGCGGCGGCACCGCCGAATTGCAATTGATCGAAAGCGACGATCCGCTCGAAGCCGGCCTCGAGATCATGGCCAAGCCGCCGGGCAAGAAGCCGGCGACGCTTTCGCTGCTCTCGGGCGGCGAACAGGCGCTCACCGCGCTAGCGCTGATCTTCGCGGTGTTCCTGACCAATCCGGCGCCGATCTGCGTGCTGGACGAAGTGGACGCGCCGCTCGACGATCACAACGTGGAGCGCTTCTGCGACCTGCTCGACGAGATGACGAAGTCCACGGATACGCGCTTCGTGATCATCACCCACAACCCGATCACCATGGCGCGCATGAACCGCCTGTTCGGCGTCACCATGGCCGAGCGCGGGGTATCGCAACTCGTGTCGGTCGATCTGGAAGCCGCGGTGCGGTTCCGCGAGGCGGGCTAACCCGCAGTCCCGGTCCGGCGCCGCCCGTTGTTCGGCTCGTCGGCAAGCCAGGCGGAACTTGTGGCCCAGACGTGCTCCTGCCCGCAGGCCGGGCAGAGTATGCGGGCGCTGACCTTGGGCAATTTGCGGAACACAGTCGGCTCGACCTCAATCGCGGTCGACACCGGCTCGCCGGTAATGGGGCACCTAATCATCATGGAGCTCATGGCCGGGCCCTCCGAATGGATTTGCATCCCAACGCGATACTCAATGGAACTCTTGGGCGCATGGAACCTTGGGATCGTGACCGCCTTAAGACCGTCTGCCCCCTGTGGATAAAGTCTCGGTGATCGCTGCGAACCCCGGAACCAATCCCGGGTGGCCGCGTTATTAAGGTGTGTTTCAGTCGGGCGGCTCCCCCCTTACCCCCCGAATAGCCGTCTGGCGATAAGGCCTCGAGCTTCGGCTCGGGGCCTTTTTTTTCAATATCAATGGGTTATGGGGCATCTCGCGGGCGGGACGCCGCACCGGCCGCCCCCTACCCGGTTGCCGTTGGCTTGCTGCATCCCATCTAGGCTACGCTAGGCTAGTTCCGTTCCAACGTTTCCCTTTCAGGAGCCGTTCCATGTCCACCACCGGCTGGGTCGTTCTCGGCGTTATTGTCGTGATCGTGATCTGGGCGATCAGCATCTACAACGGCCTGGTCGCCATGCGGCAGAGGACCAACCAGGCCTTCGCCGACATCGACGTGCAACTCAAGCAGCGCCACGACCTGATCCCCAATCTGGTGGAGACGGTGAAGGGCTATGCCGCCCACGAGCGCGGAACCTTGGAAGCCGTGATTGCGGCCCGCAACACCGCCATCGCCGCGCCCGGCGTGGAGCAGAAGGTGGCGGCGGAAAATATGCTCAGCGGTGCATTGCGGCAATTGTTCGCGCTGTCGGAGAACTATCCGAACCTAAAGGCCAATGCGAATTTTCAGCAGTTGCAGTCGGACCTCTCCGACATCGAGAACAAGCTCGCCGCCTCGCGCCGCTTCTACAACAACGCGGTGCAGGAATATAACACCGGCATCCAGCAGTTCCCGGCCGCGCTGTTCGCCGGCATGTTCGGCTTCGGCCAACGCCAGTTCTTCGACGTCGGCGAGGACCGCGCGCAACTCGAGCAGGCGCCGAGTGTGAAGTTCTAGGACGCGGGTCGCCGCGTCCCTTGCCGAAGGACGGAGCATGGCCGCCTACGGTCTCTACACCCATATCAAGTCGAACAAGCGCCGCTCGGTCGTGCTGCTGATCGGCCTGTTCTTCCTGGTCTATGTGATGGTGTTCGCCGGCGCGCTCTTGGCCGAGTCGCTCACCGCATACGACAACCAGCCGCTCGATTACCTGATCCGCGCGGCGGAATTCGACTTCATCAAGGCGCTGCCATTTGCCACCGTCGGCACCGTGATTTGGATCGCGATCGCCTACAAATTCCACCAGCGGATGATCGACGCGGTCACCGGCGCGCATGAAGTCAGCCGGACAGAAGAGCCGCGGCTCTACAATCTGCTGGAGAACCTCTGCATCTCGCGCGGCATCACCATGCCGAAGCTGCGCGTCGCCGACGACGACGCGCTCAATGCCTTCGCCACCGGCCTCAACGACAAGCAATATTCCATCACGGTGACGCGCGGGCTGATCAACGCGCTCAACGATCGGGAAATCGAATCCGTGCTCGGCCACGAGCTCACCCACATCCGCAACGGCGACGTGCGCATGATGGTGATCGCCATGGTGATCGCCGGCGTGATTTCGTTCTTCGGCGAACTGGTGTTCCGCGTCTTCTTCCAGAACGTGTTCTGGGGCGGTGGCCGGCGCTCGAGTGGCGGCGACAAAAAGGGCGGCGCCGGCTTGGCCATCGTGATCGCGCTAGCGATCATCGCACTGGTCTGGATATTGTCGATCGTCATCCGCTTCGCGCTGTCGCGCCAGCGCGAATATCTCGCCGATTCCGGCTCGGTGGAACTGACGAAAAACCCCGACGCCATGATCTCGGCGCTGCGCAAGATCGAGGGGCGCGGCGAAATCCCCGGCGCCAATTCGGCGGTGATGGAGATGTGCATCGACAATCCGCGCGAGGGATTTTCCAATATTTTCGACACCCACCCGGCGGTCGACAAGCGGGTCGAGGCGCTGGTGAAATTCGCCGGCGGCCACGATTCCGGCCCGCTGGCGCTGCCGGGGCCGGATGACGCTGTGGCGTCAGAACCGCCGCCGGGCGGGCCGTGGGCTGGCGACGCCGCGCAGCAGACCACCGCGCCGTCTGGCCCCTGGGCGCCAGAACCGGGTCCAAATCCACCCGGCCCAAGCGGTCCGTGGGGTCCGCCGCGATAAATTTTAGCTACGCGTGATCTTGTCCGAAAACCGGTTCCCACTTTTCGGGATCACGCCCTAATGCCCCTCGAATGAAATCAGCGTCCTGACCGGCACGTCCATCTTGCGCAGCTTGTCGGCACCGCCGAGTTCCGGCAAATCGATAACGAAGCAGGCGGCCAGCACGTTGGCGCCGAGCTGGCGCAGCAGCTTCACCGCCGCTTCCGCCGTGCCGCCGGTGGCGATCAGATCGTCCACCAGCACCACGCGCTCGCCCGCGACCAGCGCGTCGGCGTGCATCTCGATCATGTCCTCGCCGTATTCCAACGCATAGGCGACGCTCACCCTTTTATGCGGCAGCTTGCCCTTCTTGCGGATCGGCACGAAACCGGCCGACACCTGGTGCGCCACCGCGCCGCCCAGAATAAAGCCGCGCGCCTCGATGCCGGCGACCTTGTCGATCTTCATGCCGGCCCAGGGCTGCACCAATTCGTCCACCGCGCGGCGGAACGCACGCGCGTCGCCGAGCAGCGTGGTGATGTCGCGGAACATGATGCCCGGCTTGGGATAGTCCGGGATCGAGCGGATCGAAGCGCGCAGGTCGAAGTCGGGAGTGGAATTGGCCATTATTGTTATCCTTGGCATCTAGCCTTTCAACATCCGGCCCGCGACCGCGTCGAGCTTTTTGATCAGCGCGGGATCGCGCGCCTCGGGGGCGGTGATCAGCGCGGTGTCGAGCGCGCGGTCCGAGCCAATGGGACACGGCTCGTGCTCACGGGGAAAATCGCGCGCCAGCCGCGCCACCAGACGCTGCGCGCGATCGGCATTCTCCATCAGCACCTTGATGATGTCTGGCATGGTGACGGCATCGTGGTCGGGATGCCAGCAGTCGAAGTCGGTCACCATGGCGACCGTGGCGTAACAAATCTCCGCCTCGCGCGCGAGCTTGGCCTCCGGCATGTTGGTCATGCCGATCACCGAATAGCCGAGTTGCTTGTAAGTCAGGCTCTCCGCCAGCGTGGAGAACTGCGGGCCTTCCATGCACACATAGGTGCCGCCGAAGTGCGGCTCGATGCCTTCCAACAAAGCGGCCTCGCCGAGCCGCGCGCGCAACCGCGGGCTAACCGGATGCGCCATCGACACATGCGCCACCAGCCCCTGGCCGAAGAACGAGCTCTCGCGCTTGTAGGTGCGGTCGACGAACTGGTCGACCAAGACAAACGTACCGGGCGGCAGTTCCTCCTTGAACGAGCCGCAGGCCGACAGCGACACCAGGTCGGTGACGCCGGCGCGCTTGAGCACGTCGATATTAGCCCGGTAGTTGATGTCGGAGGGCGACAGCCGGTGGCCCTTGTCGTGGCGCGACAGAAACACCACCGGCAAGCCATCGATGTCGCCGATGCGCAGGGCGCCCGACGGCTCGCCCCACGGGCTGGGGATGCGCTGCTCGCGCACGTTTTGCAGCCCCGGCAGATCGTAGATGCCGGACCCGCCGATGATGCCGAGGACTGATTTTGTCATGTCCGCCTCAGTTCATGTTCCCAGAAAAACGAAGGGGCCCGAAACGGGGCCCCAGCGTCAAGAGGTTTCGTGGCGCGCTGTTTTTGCCGGCGCATGATCGTTTCCGAAAACCGGTTCCCACTTTTCGGGATCATGCGCTAGTGCACCGCCGACCACACCTTCTTCTTGGTGAAGTACATGAGCCCGGCCAGCACGATCAGGAAGATCATGACCTGGAAGCCGATGCGCTTGCGCGCGTCGAGGTGCGGCTCGGCCGCCCACATCAGGAACGCCGCCGCGTCCTTGGAATACTGTTCCGCGGTCTGCGGCGAAGCGTCGTCATAGGTCACCTGCCCCGCTTGCAGCGGCGGCGGCATGGCGGTGGTATGGCCGGGGAAATATTCATTGTAGTGGCCGCCCTCCGGCAGAACGAAGCCCTTCGGCGCGTCCTTGTAGCCATTGAGATAGGCGGCGATGTAATCCGGGCCGTGCTCCTGGTATTGCGTGACCATGTCGAACACGAACCAGGGAAAGCCTCGGCTGTAGCTGCGCGCCTTGGCCAGCGTCGACATGTCGGGCGGGGCGACGCCGTGGGTCGCCTTCGCCGCAAGTTCATTCGCGAACGGCGCCGGGAAATGGTCCGCCAGCCGGCCGGCCCGCTCGATCGGATTGCCGAGATCGTCGAGGTCCTTGACCTTGTATTCGGCGGCGACCGCCTCGGCCTGCGCCTCGCTGAAGCCGGGACCGCCCGCGTCCGCCAGATTGCGGAACGAGAGCATGTCCATCGAATGGCAGTTCGCGCAGACCTCGCGGTAGATCTTGAAACCGCGCTGCAGCTGCGCCTGGTCGTATTTTCCGAACGGGCCGGCGAACGACCATTTCAGCCGCGGTGGCGGCACCTGCTCGGTCAATTGCGCGGACGCGGGCAGCGCCATGGCGGCCAGCGAACCGGCGAGGACAAGGGCGAAGATGGGGCGCTGTATGTTCATGACCATCCTCACGCCTTGGCGCCCAGAACCGATTCCGAAATCGAATTCGGCAGCGGCTTGGTCTTCTCGAAGATGCCGAGCAGCGGCAAGACGATCAGGAAAAAGGCGAAGTAGTAGAACGTTAAGATGCGCGCGAGGATGACATAGATGCCCTCCGGCGGCTTGGTGCCGAGCCAGCCGAGCCCGACGGCCGCGATCACGAACAGCCAGAAAAACTGCCGGAACAGCGGCCGATAGCGCGCCGAGCGCACCTTCGAGGTGTCGAGCCAGGGCAGGAACGCCAGAATGCCGATCGAACCGAACAGCGCGATCACGCCGAGCAGCTTGTTCGGGATCGAGCGCAGGATGGCGTAGAACGGCAGGTAATACCATTCGGGCACGATTTCCGACGGCGTCACCGCCGGATTGGCCGGGATGTAGTTGTCGGAATGGCCGAGGAAGTTCGGGATGTAGAACACGAACCAGGCAAATAGGATGCAAAAGCACACCATCAGGAAGCCGTCCTTGATGGTCGCATAGGGCGTGAACGACACCGTGTCCTGGTCCGACTTCGGCTCGATGCCGGTTGGATTGTTCTGACCCGTCACGTGCAGCGCCCAGACGTGCAGCACCACCACACCGGCGATCACGAACGGCAGCAGGTAGTGCAGCGAGTAGAAGCGATTGAGCGTCGGATTGCCGACCGCGTAGCCGCCCCACAGCCAGGTGACGATGGCGTCGCCGACGCC
>Ga0209385_1000415_pt1 | contig 17124 bp, 12 predicted proteins | sample NGEPerB_FD_184506 | JGI IMG/M metagenome (GOLD analysis project Ga0209385, IMG submission 184506) | Arctic peat soil microbial communities from the Barrow Environmental Observatory site, Barrow, Alaska, USA - NGEE PermafrostAB12-B... | ecosystem: Environmental > Terrestrial > Soil > Wetlands >... | reverse complement strand
CATCAGCGCCATCGCGTCGGCGAGGCTGAGCTTCCTGTCGGGCTTGATCCAGAGCGGCAGCGGCGCCGGCACGCCCTTGGCGGCATCGAACGGCAGGTTCGCCGACGGCGCGGCGCGCCGGAACATGCTCCACACCCGCGCCTCGCACGCCCGCAGCGAGCCGAAGTCGGCCGGGGCGTAGGTGTCGGCGAACGAGAACTCCTCGTCCTTGCCCGAGAACCACCCCTTCGCCCGCGCGAACGAGATGACGTCGGGGGCGTAGAGGCAGTTGGCCGGGTCGTGGAGCGTGAACGTCCGGATGCGCGACTGGTTGGCGTGGCCGGAGATGGCGCCGTCGGGGATGCGGCGCGCGACCCACAGTGCACCCTTGGCCCCCTCCCCCTTGCCGATCATCTCGAGGATCCAAGCCTCGTTCGGGTCGGCGACCGAGAACGACTCGCCCTCGGAGGCGTAGCCGTACTCGGTGGCGAGGTCGGTCATGACCTTGATCGCCTCGCGCGCGGTCTTCGCCCGCTCGAGCGCGATGTACATGAGGGAGCCGTAGTCCACCACCGCCTTCTTCTCGGGCTTGGCGAGCTCTTCGCGGCCGCCGAACGTCGTCTCGCCGACCGAGACCTGATGCTCGTTGATATTGCCGACCCGCCAGTACGTCACCGGGACCTGCGGGATCCGGCCGAGGAACTTCCCCGTGTCCCACTCGATGATGTCGCGCATCGCGCCGGGGGGGAACAACCCGCCCGGTTGCAGGTAAAGCTCGCCGTACAGCTCGTGCGAGTCCGCGGCGTACGAGATGAACGTCGAGCCGTCGGCCGACGCCCCCTTCGTGATGATCAGGTTGGTGCACGCGCGTGCGGGCCGCGGCGCGAGGGCAAGCAGGGTCAACAGGCCGACAACGACGGCGACGTCTCGTCTCATGGTGTCCCCTCCCGGGGAATGCCGGCGCTGGATGGCGCCGCCGGGCAAGGATATCAGGAGTTCGGGATTCTCACTGGAGTGATCCGAGGCGGTGGACGAGCCGGCCCCAGGGCACGGACAGCCCTGCGGCCCGAAGCCCGGAACCCGGGCCAGGTTCAGGCCAGCCGGATCCGGATGGAGCGTTCTTCGCGCTCGATTGCCACCTTCCCCTCGCGCGCCAGCCAGCCGAGCGCCATGTAAACCAGGCTGCGCGGTGCGTCCACGCCCTTCTCGATCGCGGAGAGGCTGACCGGGCCGCTCGCGGCCAGAAAGCCCCACACCTTGCCCGCGGTCGCCCCGATCTCTTCGACGTACGTCATGGCCGATGCCTCCAGTGATTCCTCATCTTGATCGATGCGGGCCGCGAGCGCAAACGGCGCCCGTGACCGCGGTCACCTGCCCGCTGCTGGACGCCCCTGCGAAGGCGGGTCACCCGCACTTGAGGAACAGCGCGGCGAGCGGCGGCAACAGCAGGGGGAGCGAGAAGCCGCGGCCGTGCGCCGGCACCGCCTCGGCCTGTACCGCGCCCAGGTTACCCATCCCGCTGCCGCCGTACTCGGCCGCGTCGCTGTTGAAGATCTCCCGCCAGGTGCCGCCGCGGGGCACCCCGATCCGGTAGCCGAGCCGCGGGACCGGCGTGAAGTTGCAGGCCACGAGGATCGACTCAGCGCCGGCGCCCTTGCGCAGGAAGGACACGGTGCTCCCCTGCCAGTCGGCGCAGTCCACCCACTCGAACCCGGCCGAATTGCAGTCGAACAGGTGCAGCGCGGGCTCCTCGCGGTACACGCGGTTGAGCTCTGCCACGAGCCGGCGCACCCCCTCGTGCGGCGCCCGCTCCAGGAGGTCCCAGTCGAGGCTCTCGTCGTGGCGCCATTCGCGCCACTGCCCGATCTCGCCCCCCATGAACAGGAGCTTCTTGCCCGGTTGCGCCCACATGTACGACAGGAGGAGCCTCAGGTTGGCGAAGCGCTGCCACTCGTCCCCCGGCATCTTGTCGAGCAGCGACCCCTTGCCGTGCACGACCTCGTCGTGGGAGAGCGGCAGCACGAAGTTCTCGTGAAACGCGTAGAGCTGCCGGAAGGTGAGCTGGTCGTGGTGGTACTTGCGGTGCACGGGATCGCGGCGCATGTACTCGAGGGTGTCGTGCATCCACCCCATGTCCCACTTGAGGCCGAAGCCGAGGCCGCCAACGTAGGTGGGGCGCGACACCATCGGCCACGCGGTGGACTCCTCGGCCATCGTCTGGACGTCCGGATGGCGGCGGTAGACCTCCTCGTTGGTCCGCCGCAGGAACGCGATCGCGTCCAGGTTCTCGCGGCCGCCAAACCGGTTCGGGATCCACTCCCCTTGCTTGCGGGAGTAGTCGAGGTAGAGCATCGAGGCGACGGCGTCCACCCGCAGCGCATCCGCGTGGTACACCGACAGCCAGTACAGCGCGTTCGAGGTGAGGAAGCTGCGCACCTCGCTGCGACCGTAGTTGAAGATGTAGCTCCCCCAGTCCGGGTGGTATCCCTGGCGAGGGTCGGCGTGCTCGTACAGGTGCGTGCCGTCGAAGTACGCGGGGCCGTGCTCGTCGGATGGGAAGTGCGACGGCACCCAGTCGAGGATCACGCCCACGCCGGCCCGGTGCAGCGTGTCCACCAGGAACATGAAATCCTGAGGGGTCCCGTACCGGCTCGTCGGCGCGAAGAAGCCGGTGATCTGGTACCCCCAGGAGCCGTAGAACGGGTGCTCCATCACCGGCATGAACTCGACGTGGGTGAACCCCATCCCGCGCGCGTACTCGGCGAGTTTGGGCGCCAGCTCCCGGTACGAAAGGAAGCGGTTGCCGTCCTCGGGCACCCGCATCCAGGAACCGATGTGCACCTCGTACACCGATATCGGCGCGTCGAGGCGGACGGTCGCGCCGCGCCCCGCCATCCACTCGGCGTCGTTCCAGGCGTAGTCGAGGTCCCACACCACCGAGCCCGTCCGCGGCGGGACCTCTTGCCGGACGCCGAACGGATCGGCCTTGTCGGCGCGGTAGCCTAAGAAGCGGGAGCGGACATGGTACTTGTAGAGTGTGCCCTTGCCGACTCCCGGGATGAACCCTTCCCAGATCCCCGAGGTCCCGCGTGCGGCGAGCCGGTGACTCTCCTTGTTCCAGCCGTTGAAGTCGCCGCACACGCTGACGGTCTCGGCGTCGGGCGCCCAGACCGCGAAGCAGACGCCCGCCTCGCCGTCGGCGATCGTCGGGTGCGCGCCGAGCTTCTCCCAGAGCGCGAAGTGGCTTCCTTCGTTGAACAGGAAGAGGTCGTCGCCGGAGAGCAGGCTGACGTCGTGGCGGACTCCGCCATTGCGCGCATTCACCGTTGTGCGCCTCCCGTTGCCCGCCTACTCATGGAGCCACGATAGCAGAGGCCGCAACGCCGGACGGGCGGCCCGCGACTTCACATCTTCATCCCGACCAGGTCTCCGGGACCTCGTTTTTCGCCCCGGCCGACCGTGAAGCGCGCGGTGACCGTGGACTCGACCTGCGACAGGTCGTCGCGCACGCTGACCGAGACCGTCTGTGCGCCGGAGGTCATCATGAGCTTGAACACGTAGCTCACGCTCTTGCGCAGCGCCGCCGGGAGATCGGCCTCGGGGATCCGCACCGCGAACACGCGCTTGATCGGCGGTGTGATGCGGTCCTCGCCGTCCTTGGCGGCGAGCCAGATCGAGATCGAGCCTTCCTGCACGCCGTCCTTCGGCAGCAACGCCAGCTTGGCGAGGGGGATCGTCACCATGACCGGCACGAGGAAAACGTTGCTCTTCTGCAGCGCGTCGTTGCCCACGGCGACCCCGGCGTCGAGCGCGTTGTAACCCGAGTCGTACATCAGCGCCGCCAGGCTCCGGTCGGCCATGCGGTCGTCGGCGGTCTTGTCGAGATAGTGCCGGCGGTGCCGGACGTTCACCCCGTCCCGCTTCACCTTGACTGAGATCGAGTGGTCTTCGCCGTCGCCGATGTGGGGCGCCGCGTACGCCAGCGAGTAGAAGGCGTCGAAGTCCTCGACGATGCGCGCCAGGGCGGGCGACGCCTGCGGCGTGCTGACCACGGTCGTGCCGCCGGTGGCGTAGGCAAGGTACTGGAGCGAGTAGGCCCGTCCCATCGTCTCGCCCTTCCCCACGCTGGGGTCCGAATCGAGGTTGGCCTGCTCGGCCGACAGGGGGCCTCCGGCGCCCGTGCCGCCCGTCGCGTCGAGCGCGTAGAAGGTCACCCGGTCGGCGCTCGCCCGCGCCACCAGGTCGCGGAACTCGGGCGTCACGGAAAGCCGCGTGGCCTCGATCGCGGCGGAGAAGCCGGGCACGATGGCCGAGCGTCCGAACCGGCTCTCCCAGCGCTCGAGCAACGTCTCCCCCGGCCGCTGCGGGATGCCGTTGCCCACGTAGCAGACCGCCTTGCGTCCCGGCAGGCCGGCGAGGGTGGAGATGAAGCTCTTCATCGCGGCGAGCATGGCGCGCGTTCGCTCGTGCGCCTGCTCCGCCGCGGCGCGCACGGTCTGAAGTGAGGAAATTGCATCTTCGCGGTCGAAGTCCGACATCAGGGCCCCGCTGTTCGCGCCCGAGCGCGGGGCGATCGTGCTGCGGCTCATCACCCCCTCGATGAGCGCGTTGCTGAGGTCGGCGCCGACCGCGTCGGTGGGCTCGCCGGCCACCGCCTTGAGCGCGGCGGCGAGGGCGGCGGCGTCGTTCGTGAACGGCTGGCGGATCCGCGCGGACTGTGCGTACGTCACCACCATCACCTCGGCGTGCGGCAGCTTAAGCGCCGCGTCGAGCAGGGCGCGCGCGTGCTGCAGGGCGATGTTGCGCTGCGCCGGCGTGATCCCGTTGTCGTCCACGAACAGCACCAGCGAAAGCCGCTGCTCCAGAGGCGGTGGGGGCGGCTCGAGGGCCTCCGGGGACGGGACCGGCGACGCCGGCGCCGGAGAGGCCGCCGCGGCCGGCAACGCGGGGCTGGCGTAGAAATTGGTCAACGCCACGCGAACGCCGTCCTCGAACACCTCGAAGTCCTCCGGCCGCAGGCCGGTCACCGGCTTCCCGGCCTTGTCGGTCACGAACACCTCGACGTTGATCAGGTTCACCTGCGCCGTGGCAGAGAACGTCCCGACCGGCGCCTTCTCCTGCGCCGAACCCGGCAGCGTGAACGCGGCGGCCGCCATCAGCCAGGACGCCACGTGCAATAAACGCGGTCTTACCATCCCCGGGCCCTCCCTCGCCGACACCCGCCCGCGGCGCCCTGTTCACCGCCCGACCCGATACGGTACAACGGCGGCCGCCGCCGTGCGAGGGCGACCTTCGTCTCGGTGGGGTCAGTATTCAGTAGTCGAGATACCCGTCGCGCGTGTGAACGGTGTAGGCGGGGTCCTTGACTTTGACGACGACCTTGCGCCACGTCCCGTCGTGACGCCGCTCGCTCGGGTTGTACCCCAGGACGAACTGTCCGCGCAGCTCCTTGAGGATGTCGACGAACGCCGGTCCGATACGGTCGAGGGAGTTCACGGCGACGATCCGCCCACCGCTCTCCTGAACGGTCTCGACGAGCTCCTGAAACTCGCGCCGGTGCGACGCCATGTCCCGCCACGTCGAGGAGAGGCTCGGCAGTTCGCCGGTTGCGTGCCCGATGTCGTTCATGCGGATCCAGTAGATGATCGCCTGGCTCGAACGCGCGGCCTTCCGCACCTGGGTCATCGCCAACGCGCTGTGCGAGTCGATGCCGTCGGAGAGCAAGATCACGACGCGGCGCCCCTGACGTTGGTCCGCGTCGCGCAGCGCGATGTACAGGTGATCGTTGAGGGCCGTACCGCCCTGGGCTTGAATGCCGTCGAGACCGGTGAGCAGCACGTCGCTGACGGAAGTGAAGGGCGAGACGTGAAGCAACCGGTCCGAGAAGACGATCAACCTCCCCTCGTCGAGCGGAGCCATCGCTCGGAAGAATGTCTTCGCTCCGCCGAGCGCGGCCTTGAGCCGCTCGCCCGCCATCGACAGGCTGGCGTCGAGCAGCACGACGGCGGCCAGGGGCGTCTCCCCGCTCGCGAAGGTCTTGATCGTCTGTTCCTTTCCGTCGTCGAGGACCGTGAAGTCGCCCTGCCTCAGCCCGGTCGTCTGGGAGTCCACCAACGCGGCCTTCTCGTGCTCACCCTGGGCCAACTTTCTGGTGACACGCACGTAGAGCTGCCTCAGCTCGACATCGACCTTCTGGTTGGACTTGAAGATGGGCGTGCGCAGTTCGGCGGCGGCGACGGCGCCGGAGACGGTGACCACCTCGGCGCGGAAGGTGTGCTCGACGTTCTCGTCGGCCAGCATGGTGATGATCGAGTACGGCGCTTGCGTCCGCTCGCCGACCGGCTGCCCGTCCACGATGAACCGCACCCGGGCGACCGCCTCGTCGGTCTTTACGGCGATGGCGAACTGGACGGCCCCGAACGCCGGCGTCGCGGCCCGGGGGCTCGTGATCTGGACCTGCGGCGGAGCAGCCGCCACGACCGCGGAGAAGAGCAGAAAGACGGGGGTGAGCGCGTTCACGGGCGTTCCTCCTTGTCGGCCGCCGCCAGGGCGGCCAGGCTCTGAGCCCTCGTCTCGTCGAACCGACTCCGGATTGCGTCGATGTCGTCGTGAGGCGGCTGGGCGTAGAGCAACCTTGCGGACATCGTGGCCGCGTCCGGGTGGCCGACGATGGAATTCACGACCGCGTTGGCTTCCCGGTAGTGGCGCTCGAGGTCGAGCGTCGAGGCGAGCAGCACCTGCAAGCCCTCGTCGGCCGGCAGGGCAGTCGTGGCCTGGCGCAGGATGCGGAGCGCCTCTCCGGGTTTCCCGTCCTCGAGCTCCAGCGAGGCCAGCTCCTGCCAGGCAACGGCTCGCACCCAGGAGGGCCGATCCTCGGCGGTGCAGCCGGTCAACGCCTTGCGTGCCGCGGCCTCGCGGCCGGCGTGCCGCAGGTTGACGCCGAGCCGGAGCTGCGCCTCCACGTGCCCCGGCCGGCGGGAGAGGACCTGATCGAGGAGCTCGATCGCGTGCTTGCCATCGCCCACCCGCTCGAGGATCGCGGCCCGGCCGATGAGGGCCGCCACGTCGTCCGGGTCCAGCACCACGGCGCGGGCGAACAGCCGGTCCGCAGAACCGTAGGAACCGACCGCTTGCAGCTCCGAGGCGAAGATCGTGAGAACGCCGGCGGCGGTGCGCTTGCCCTCCGCGTTTGAAGCGTCAGCCAGCATTTCCGCCATCTCATCGATCACCCGGCGCGAGTGTCCGATCGCCAGGTACGCGGAGTCGCGGCTGTGCTCGCGGTAGACGTCGAGCTGGATGAGGCACAGGCCGAGCAACGCCTGAGGCGAGACCTTCCCGACGCTCCGGGCGAGGGACCGTTCGGCGCTCGCGAGTCGGCCCATGTCGCCGGCGGAGCCGCCGGCGAGCGCGTGCTGCTCGAACTCGACGATCTTCCGCAGCGACTCGAATGTGGCGTCGGCCGCGTATCTCGCGACCGCCTCGCGGTATGCGGCCTTCAGCTGCGGCGGCGCCTCTTCATCGGAGGGGCGCGTACCCACGTTCGGCTTTGCCAGCGCCACGACTTTCCCGCTCGCGTCAATGGGAACCGCCGGCCATATCAGCGCCGTGGCCACCTTGTCGGGCGGCGCGACTCGGAATTGCGTGCCGACAGACCCTGCGTCGAGTCCGCCGGCGGGACGGCACGTCACGATGAGACCGTGCTCGCCCGGCGGGATGTCCGACGGCAGCGTCACGGCCACGTCGAGCCGCTCGAACGGCCCGGCCGGCGCCGGCAACCGGCTCATGATGCGCGCCGAGCATGCGACCGTGGGCCGCCCGTCGGTGTAGACCACTCGAGCCCGCGCCTCGAGGTTGGCCGGCAACCCCTCGCCGAGCAACGCGACCTTGAGGACGGTGCCGGGCTTGACCACCGGTCTGGTCGCCGGTAAGGCGCCCCTGCCTGCGAGCGAGAAGGGCGCACCCTTGGCGTCGGCCCCAGCGCCGCCCAACCCGACCACGACCCACGCCCCGGCGGGATCCGCCGCGACGAGCGCCAGCAAGCCCGAGCGGCCGGTCATCCCTTCGAACCCGGTGCCGACCATCGCGCCGCTGCCGCCCTGGGCGTCGCTCACAGCTGCCTGACCGAAACCGACGTTCCGGGGCATGCCGCCGGCTCGCGTCGGGATCGGCACCTCCCAGTTCCCGAACGCGCCGGACGAGGGCTCCCGCACGAGCACCCGGAGCATCGTCGGCGGGAACGAGGCGTCCACGTACCCCAGCAGCTTCAGCCCGCCGCCGGTCTGCCACGACGCCGGGACATCGGTGATGTGGAGCGTGTCCTCCTCGTGGCCGACGATTTCGCCGCTCGCCCGCTGCAGATAGACCGCCAGCTCGAGGTCCAACGCGTCGTCCTCGGCCATCGAGGCGAGCGTAAACCCAGGGATGTCGATGATCCAGGGGATACGCTCCGTCCTGCCCGCGCTGGCCGACGGGAACACCTTGATCGAGACGGCGATCTGACCGCCCTGCTGGCCCGAGACGAGCAGTGCGACGTCACGTCCCGGCAAACCGCGGCGGGGCGCCACCTCGACCCGCGGCGAGGCGGCAGACGTGGCTGCGGGTGTCGGCTCGGCCTGCGCAAACGCTTCGCCCGAGAAGGCAACAGCCAGAAGTGATAGAACTGCGATGGTGCTCGTGGCCTGTCTCATGGTGTCACTCCAGGGGTCGGCTCAGTGGCCGGGGCCACGGGGACGACCGTTGTCGAGGTCTGCATGCCGATCTCGTCGCGCACCGTCACGGCGACGGCGCCCGGACCGGCCTTCATGGGGACCCTGAAGGCGTACCCCGCGGTTTGTGACAGCGCCGTCAGCAACCTGTCGTTGGGCACGCTGACCGGGAACTTCGCCTTCGGCGCCCGGATCACCTGCCCCTCGCCGTCGCGCGCGGCGAGCCAGAGCGTGATGTCGCAGTCGTGAGACACGCCCCTAGCCTCGAACGCAAGGTTCCCGAGCGGGAGCGTCACCAAGACGGTGACCAACTGCGTCGCTTCCTTCGGTTTCTGCTCGCTGGTCACGGAGACCTGAATCCCGAGCGGGTCGTCCTCGAACCCGAGGAGCAGGGCGGCCAGCGTGCGCTCGGCCATCCGCTCATCCTCCTTGGCGTCAAGGAAAGCGGAGCGGGCACGCACGGTGACCCCCTCGCGCTTCACCCGGACCCGCAGGCGGTGCAGCCCGCCGTCGCCGCGGGAGGAAGGTGCGAACCCGACCGACCAGGCGCTCTTGAAGTCACGGACGACGCCGACCAGGGCGGCGCCGGCATCGGCGCCCTCCGTCACGGCGAGGCCGCCCGCCGTCGCCACGGCCAACTGCGCGGCGGCGGTGGATATCGTCGCACCGGGCAGCCCCTTTGCACCCTGTCTTGTTGCGTCGAGTTGGTCCGGCACACGGCTGCCGCCCGAAGCGTCGATCGAATAGAGGGTGACGCCCGCGGCGTTCGCCTTGCCGGCGAGGATCCGGAGAAGCTCGGACCGCTCCGGAGAGCTCGATCCGGCCGCGGGCGCCGGGCCATCCCCCCCAACGTACACGAAGGCCTTGCGTCCGGGCAGCATACCGAGCGACTCCATGAGCGCGGCAACGCTCGTCGTCGCGGCGCCCCCCCGGTCGGGTTGCGTCCCCGTAGCGCCCGCATCCCGACCGCGTCCGGTCTGGAGGGCTTCGAGCGCGTGGACGACCTGCCCCGGGTCGGCGGTGAACGCCTGCCGCACCGCGACGCCTCCGCTTCCGGAGGCGACCAGGACGCGGGAGCGGGCGCCACTGAGGAGTTCGCCGGCCACCGTGTCGGCCTTCGCGAAAACGGCCTGGCACTCCGCGGGTGTCGCCGTGTCGTCAACGAACAGGGCAACGACGAGTTGCCGCGCGCGGGCGATCTCGTCGGAGGATGCTCCTCGTACCTGTGTCGGGCCTACGCAGCTGACGACCGGCACCGGAGCCCCGTCCTCGAGCACCTCGATGTCCCCGGGCCGCAAGCCGGTCACCGGCCTGCCGGCGGCATCGGCCACGAACACGTCGGCAAAAACGGGGTCCGCGGGAGGAGCCGGCTGCCCGGCCACCGGCGGCGTCACCGTGCCGAGGGCGATCAGCGCAAGGGCCGCTCTCGCGGTGCGGGGTAGGTTCATTCCTGCGGGTTCCCGATCCGAATTTGGGCCGACCGTCCGGACCCTTCCGATGGAGGCTACTACAGACGCATTGAACTAGCGAGTTGAGCCTTGGTCGCGACCGCCGTCGGCCGCCGGCCCGGCGCCCCGGAAGCCCAGGCCGAGCTCCTCGAGCTGTGACGCGTCCACCGTATTCGGCGCGTCGGTGAGCAGGCAGTTCCCCGCGGTCGTCTTGGGGAAGGCGATCACGTCCCTGATCGAGTCGCGCCCCGCCATCAGCATCACCATCCGGTCGAGGCCGAGCGCGAGGCCTCCGTGCGGCGGTGCGCCGTAGCGGAACGCGTCGAGCAGGAAACCGAACTTGTGCTTCGCCTGCGCCTCGTCGATCGAAAGCGCCGCGAACACCCGGCGTTGCAGGTTGGAGTCGTGGATCCGGATCGAGCCGCCGCCGAGTTCGACGCCGTCCATCACGACGTCGTAGGCGCGCGCCCGCACCGCGCCGGGGTCGCTCTCGAGCCTGGCGACGTCGTCCGGGTTCGGCGCGGTGAACGGGTGGTGCGTCGCGTACCAGCGCGCCGTCGCCTCGTCCCACTCCAGGAGCGGGAACTCGGTGACCCACAGGAACGCGTGCGAACCCGGCGCGATCACGCCCAGCGTGCGGCCGAGTTCGACCCGCAGCGCGCCGAGCGCGGCGAACACGACCTTGGGGGCGCCTCCGACCACGACGAGGAGGTCGCCGCCGCCCGCCTTCGCGGCTGCGAGGAACGACGCCACCCCGTCGTCACCGAGCGCTTTCTTCGCCGGGGAGACGTACCCCTCCGCGGTCTTGCGGAACCAGAGCACGCCCGGCGCGCCGAACGGCTTGACCGACTCGGAGAGGCCGTCGAGCTGCTTGCGCGAGAAGGCGGCGCCGCCCGGGACCACGATCCCCTTGACCCGGCCGGCCGCCGCGGCCTTGCGCAGGACCTCGAAGCCGCATGCCGCCGCGGTCTCACCGAGCTCGACGAGTTCCATGCCGAAGCGCATGTCCGGGCGGTCGGAGCCGAACCGTTCCATCGCCTCGGCGTAGGTCAAGCGGGGAAAGCGCTCGGGCGGTTTGATCCCGACGATCGGGAACACCTTCGCGAACAGGCCCTCGATCAGCGCGTAGAGGTCCTCCTCTTCGACGAACGAAGCCTCGACGTCGACCTGCGTGAACTCGGGCTGGCGGTCTGCGCGCAGGTCCTCGTCGCGGAAGCAGCGGGCGATCTGCACGTAGCGGCCGAGCCCGGCGACTTGCAGCAGCTGCTTGAACAGCTGCGGCGACTGCGGCAGCGCGTAGAACATCCCTTTGGAGAGACGCGAGGGGACGAGGAAATCGCGCGCCCCCTCCGGCGTCGAACGGGTCATGACCGGGGTCTCGACCTCGACGAAGCCGGCGTGATGGAAGTACTCGCGGATGGCGAACGTGATGCGGTCGCGCAGCATGAGCGTCGCCATCATCTCGGGGCGGCGCAGGTCGAGGTAGCGGTAGCGCAGGCGCAGTTCCTCGGAGGCGTTGACGCGGTCTTCGACCACGAACGGCGGCGTCTCGGCGGCGGTGAGCAGATCCACCTCTTCGGCGATGACCTCGATCTCGCCGGTGGGCATCTCGCGGTTGACGGTGTCGGCCGAGCGCGCGGCCACGGTGCCGACGACGCGCACCACGTCCTCCTGGGAGAGCTTTTCCCCCGCCTCGCGCAGCGCGTCGCGCAGCAGCACCTGCGCCCACCCCTCGCGGTCGCGCAGGTCCACGAACACGATCCCACCGAGGTTGCGGCGACGGCGCACCCAGCCGACCAGCTCGACGCGGCGGCCGACGTCGGCGGCCCGCAGGCTGCCGCAGAACGGCCGCTCGAACGCTCCCATCAACCGCTCGCCCATACCGCCCTCCGATTGCGTCGCCAACGGCGCGATTCTAGCAGGGCGATCGGCCGCCGAGGGAACTCCGGTACACTCTCGCCACTTGAGGAGGAAGCCACGATGGAGATCGCCAGGACCCCCGGATCGACCGCCGCTGCGTGCCTGATCACCCTCGCTCTCGCCGCAGGCACGGCGCTCGGACAGGTGTCGCCCGCGGCGCCGCGCGCGCAGGATTCCGCCACCCCGGGACCGACCCGGGTGCCGATCGGCGCCACGACGATCAAGCTGCCGGAACCGCGCGCCAAGAGCGCGACGTCGGTGGAGGAAGCGTTGCGCGGCCGCCGCGCGCCGCGCACGTTCGGGACGGCTCCTGTGACGCTCCAAGAGGTCGGCCAGCTGCTCTGGGCCGCCCAGGGCATCACGGGCAACTACGGCCGCCGCGCGGCCCCGTCGGCCGGCGGGTTGTTCCCGCTCGAGGTCATCCTCGTGGCCGCCAACGTGACCGGGCTTCCGCCCGCGGTCTACCGGTACCGCCCGACGACTCACGACCTCGTGCGCATCGGAGAGGGCGATCCGAGGCCCGCGATTGCGGACGCGTGCCACTTCCAGCCGCTCACGGGCGTGCCGGCGATCTTTGTGATCACGACGGTCGAGTCGCGGACCGCGAAGGCGTATGGCGACCGGGCGCCCAAGTACGTCGCGCTCGAAGCCGGTGCCGCGGCTCAGAACCTCTCCCTCGAAGCGGTGGCGCTCGATCTCGGCTGCGGCATAATGGTCGAATTCGAGTTGCCGAAGCTCGCCCAGGCGGTCGGGGTGGGGCCCGACGAAAAGCCCTTCACGGTGCTTGCCGTGACCGGGCCCGAGCCCGCACCCCGCTCGTGACACCGGACTGAACCAAACGCTCTCCGAGAGCGTACTGGGAGCAAGGCCGGGAGGAGCGCGATGGGAAAATTCCTGCTGTGGTTGATCCTGCTGCTGCTGTGCTGGCCGCTCGCGCTTGCAGCGCTCGTGCTCTACCCGCTGGTGTGGCTCCTGCTGCTGCCCTTTCGCCTCATCGGGGTCGCCGTGGAAGGCGTGCTCAATCTGCTGCGCGCCGTCATCACGCTCCCCGCCCACCTGCTCGGCGGCTCGGGACGGCTCTGAACCGCCGGCGCACCGCCGCCCCGGTCGAGTCGGCGCCCGAGAGTGTTCACCGTTGGTCCCACGGCAGTCGGGCCCGGACGGAGACCTCTGGGCGCCATCGGGGTCCAGTAATCCTTCGCCAACTGGCCGGCTTAGACTCGGAGCCGGGCCCCCTATGGCCCGTGCACGGTCACCAGAGGGTCGGGCACCAGCACGGTCGGGGTGTCCCATACGCTCCACGACCAGATCGTTCCGTCCGCGCGCACCCAGGCCGTGAGCTCGGAGGCTGTGACTGTCTCGCTCGTCTGGACGTACGGCTGGCCACCCGGTGCCACGGCCCATGAGGCCTTCGGCCAGTGGTGCAGCCGCTCCCAGGTGAAGATCCTGTCGCCGCCGGCGACGGTCGAGACCCGGGTGGGCGGCCCGAACCGCGAGATCGCGTCGCGCACGTTCCGACCCGTCATCGCCGCGCGGGGTCCGTCGCGGCACAGCCGATCGCCAGCACTGCGAGGGGGATCGCCGCTGCTGCTGCGAACGCCAAGCGGGTCATCCTCATGGGAGCACCCCCCACCCGATCCAAGAGCATGGGCCGTGCCAGGAACGAGTTGCGTCTCATCACCGTATCCGAGCCAGAAACGTCATCTCAGGAGAACAGCCTGTCCCCCAGCGCGCGTCCGAGGTGATGGCGCCGTTCGCGCCCACCGTCGTCACCCGGAACGCAGCCGGAGCAGCCAGCCGCCGGTCAGGCGCGAGGCGCCTCACTGGTCGACGAGGTTGCAGGAGGTGATGATGCCGTTCGCGTCCACGGTCATCATCCGGATCTTGACGTGGGTCTCCCGCGTGGCGCCGGGAAACCCGCCCATCCCCTCCATCGTGTGCTTCGACTCCCAGACGTAGAGCTTGCCGGTCTGGGACGGTTCGATCCTCTTGGGCGGACCATAGGCGGCGATCGCGTCCTCGACCCTGCGGCCTTCCCACTTGGTCTCCGGCGGCGTCGAGACACAGGCCGCGAGGAAAGCGACGAAGACGGCGCACGTCGCGAGCAGGACGGTGGCGCGCGAGAGCTTCATGAGATCCTCCAGTGCGAGGATTGTACATCGGCAACACTCGGGCCGGCCACCAAGCGTTGGTGCCCGAGCGTCACCCCGCGGCGGGCGCCGGCGGCGGCGTCCCGGCCGGTCCCCCCGCGGGCTTGCGCCGGCGGCGGCGGCGCTTCTTCCCCGGCTGAGGGGACGCCTCGGCAGCGGGGGACGGCGCGGCGGGTGGCGGCACAGAAGGCGGCGGCGCGGCGGGCGCCGAGCGCTGCGGCGTCTCGTGACGGGTGTGCCCCTGCGGCCGCGGCCGCGGCAGCACCCGCTTGAACATCGCGTCGTCCGCGAACTTGACCGGGATGCTGGCGCCCAGAAGCTTTTCAATCGACGGCAACGAGAAGACGAAGTTCTCGCACGCAAGGGAGATCGCCTTGCCGTCGGCGCCGACGCGCGCGGTCCGGCCCACCCGGTGGATGTAGTCCTCGGGGTCCTGCGGCAGGTCGTAGTTGATCACGTGCGAGACGCCCTCGATGTGAAGACCGCGCGAGGCAACGTCCGTCGCCACCAGGATCGGCAGCGTCCCGTCCTTGAAGTCGGAGAGCACGCTCAGGCGCCGGCGCTGGATCACCGAGCCGGTCAACTGGCGGGCGTCGTACCCGTGGCGCTCGAGACGCTCGACGAGGCGGCGCGCCTCCTCGCGGGTGTTGACGAAGATCATCGTGCGGCTGTACCCCTCCTGGGCCAGCAGCCCCAGCAGCAACGAGAACTTCTCGCGCGCGCCGACGTGGTACAGCGCCTGCTCGAGGCGGTCCGGCGTGATCTCCTCGGGGTTGACGACGATCTCGGCCGGGTTGCGCATCTCGTTGTAGCCGAGCGCCAGCACGCGGGGGGAGAGCGTCGCGGTGTAGAACATCGTCTGCCGCTTGGAAGGCGGCGGCAGCCGGCGCGTTATCTCCCGCAGGTCGTCCACGAACCCCATGTCGAACATGCGGTCGGCCTCGTCCACCACGAACACTTCGACGTGCCGCAGCGAGGTCACGCCCTGGCGCAGGTAGTCCAGCAGCCGCCCCGGGGTCCCGACCAGGAGATCCACCCCGTGCAGCAACTCGTCGCGCTGCTCGCGGTAGTCCATCCCGCCGAACACCGCCTCGGTGACGAGCCCGGTGTGCCGTCCCAGCTTCTCGGCGTCGTCCGCCACCTGCACGACCAACTCGCGGGTCGGGGCGATGATGAGCGCCCGCGGCACCCGCGGCTCGGGCGCCGGCGCGGAAAGCAGCTTGGTGAAGATCGTGACCAGGTACGCCGCGGTCTTGCCGGTGCCGGTCTGCGCCTGGGCCGCCACGTCGCGCCCCGCGAGGGTGAGCGGCAGCACCTCGGCCTGAACGAGCGTGCACTGCGTGAACCCGGCGTCGTCGAGGCCTTGCTGGACCTGCGGAAGAAGGTTGAACTCGGAGAACGTGCGCTGCGAAAAAAGGGTGCTCGGTGTACTCACCGCGACAGTATACGCGATCGCACCGCCTCGACCTTGGCACTTTCCCGACCTCAGCTTTTCGCCGGCTCCGCACCGACGGTGGTGACGACGACGGATTCGACCTGGCTCACGTCGTCGCGGGCGCTCACCGAGATCGTCGCCTCGCCCGGCTCGAGCAGCAGCGAGAAGGCGAACGATACGTTGCCGCCGAGGAAGGCCACGACGTGCTGCGACGGCACCCGGATGGGGAACGTCTTGCGGGTGAGCTCGGACCGCCGGCCCCCGGCCCGGGCCGCCGCGATCGTCACCGAAACCTGCCCCTCGTGCATCGTGCCGTTCTCCAGCAGCACCAGGTTGCGTGCCGGCACGACGACCGTGAGTGGCAGCAGGAGCTTCGATCGCCCCTGCTTCTCCGGGATGCCGAGCTTCACGGTGGCCGCGAGCGGGTTGCTGTTCCCGCCGGCGAACAGCGCGGCGCTCGTCGCGTCCTTCTGCCGCTCCTCCGGCCTCTTGTCGAGGTACCCCTCGCGGTACCGCGCGGAGAGGCCGGCGCGCTTCAACGTGACCGAAAGCCGGTGGTACCTGCCGTCGCCGAAGTGGTCCGGGGAGTACCCGAGCGAGTACGCGGTGTCGAGATCGGCCGCCATCGCCGGCAGGGCCTCGGCGTTGGGCAGCTTCAGCCCACCGGTTCCGACCGTGAGCGCGGTCAGCGACGGGTCGCGGTTGAAGAAATCGGTCGCGTCGGTGTCCGTGCCTGGGACCGTCGCGATATCGGCGGAGACATCGCGGCCCGACGAGGCGCCGCTGTTGATCGTGTAGAAGGCGATCCGGCTCGCGTTGGCGTGATGCACGACATCCAGAAGCCGGAGCCGTAACGTGGCTGCCCCGGTGAGATCGACCTCCGTCGGTTCAGCGTTGGGGAGCGCCGCAGCCTCGCCGAGTACGTCCGCTCCCGGCTCGAGTGGCACCCCGTCGCTGACGTAGAGGACGGCCTTTCGCCCCGGGACCCCGGCCAGCGAGTCAACGAGCTTGATCAGCACGCCCAGCAGGTCTCGGTTCAGCTGCTCCTGCTCGAGGGCGAAGAACTGGGCCTGAGTGCTGAGGCCCGTGCGCTCGAGATCGGCGGTTCGGCCGCTCTCCTGTGCCGCGCGTCCCATGTCGCGCAGGAGCTTGTCCCGCTGCGCCCTGGTCATCAAACCCTCGTAGGCGGTGTGCTCGAGCTTGTCGAGCGCGGCCGCCAGCACCTTCGGGTCGGAGGTGAGCGGCGTGTGCTGCTGCAGCGACCGGTTGTAGCTCAGAATCACCACCCGATAGCCCTCGGCGGTCCGCTCGGCGAGGAAACCGCGGAGCTTGTCCAGCACCGGCTTGCGGCTTCGCTGCGTGAGGTTGAGGTCGTCCACGAACACCACGAGCGTGCGTTGGCGCGCTTCGTCCGACGGTTGTTGGATCCGGGCCGGACCAGGCGTCGAGGCCGGGGCGGGCGGTGGTGCCGCCTCGGCCTCGACGCC
>Ga0209385_1000414_pt1 | contig 17144 bp, 18 predicted proteins | sample NGEPerB_FD_184506 | JGI IMG/M metagenome (GOLD analysis project Ga0209385, IMG submission 184506) | Arctic peat soil microbial communities from the Barrow Environmental Observatory site, Barrow, Alaska, USA - NGEE PermafrostAB12-B... | ecosystem: Environmental > Terrestrial > Soil > Wetlands >... | reverse complement strand
GTCCTCGCGGCTGTCCAGCGCGTAGGTGATGTGGTGAAAACGTCCTTTCGTGCCGGTGTGGTCGCGGGTATAGGCGAAATCGTAGGACTTGTTGGTGGCGGTCATCCACATGCCAGCCTCAGAGCCGTCGTCGAGCACGATCTGCTCGGTCAGCATGAAGCCGAGATAGTTCTGAAAGAATTCCCGGTTCGCCTTGATGTCCACCGCCAGGCCATTGAAATGATCGATGCGCCGCACATTGATGCCGCGCGCCGGATAGCGCTGCGCCTGATTTTTCAGCGCCGGCCTCTCGCCGGGCGGCGCCTGGTACCATTCGGTGTCATAATAGAGTTCGATGACGTGGCCGTCGGGATCCTTACAGACGAAAGTTTTGCCGTGGCCGAGGTCGCCGTCGCTCCAGCCGACATCGAAACCGGAGCCTTTGAGCGCCGCCGCGCGCCGCTCGAGCGCCTGTGGACTGCGCGTACGGAACGCCGCATGTCCCATGCCCGAGGTCTTCGCGGCGGTGAGCTTGAGCGAATAGCGCTCATAGTCGTCCCAGCCGCGCAGATAAACGCTGTCGCCCTTCTCGCCGCTCTGGGTCATGCCCATCACGTCGATGAAGAACTTAGCACTTTCCGCGAATTTGGCGGTGAGGATTTCGACATGGCCGAGATGGGCGATGTCGCGAATGGGTTCGGGTTGCATCGGACCGTTCTAGTGCGCTGGTGTCATTTGATCAATTCTGGCGAACTGCGCGCGAACGTCAGGACCAGATTGTTGGCCGGCATGGGCGCGATCTCGGCTGCCGTCAGGCCGGCTTCTTGCGCGAGCGCGTTCAGATCGGCCAGGTCGCGCACGCCCCATGCGGGATTTTCCGCCCGCAAGCTGGCGTCGAAGGCGGCGTTGCTCGGCGCTGTGTGTTGCCCGGAGCGCATGAACGGGCCGTAGACGAACAGCCGGCCATTGGCGCGCAAATAACGGCCGGCGCCGGCAAACAGGTTTTGCGCCACTCGCCAGGGCGCGATGTGCAGCACGTTGATGCAGAGCAGGGCGGTGAGCGCAGCCCCCGCTTGCCCATCCGCCATCCAAGACCAAGCGGGATCGGCAAGGTCGATCCGCTGCGGCGCGCGCAGGTTTGCAAGCCCCGCATGCCGCCGCCAGGCCTCGATGCTGGCGAGATGCGATGGGTAAATATCGCTCGGCCACCAGGTGATGTCGGGCGCCAGGCGCGCAAACTCGGCAATGTGCTGCCCGGTGCCGCTGCCGATTTCCAGCACGTCGCCTGTCCGCCCGAGCAGAAAGGGCGAGAGTGCCGACCAGATGGCGTCATGGTTGCGGTGAAAGGCCGGGCCATGCAGCCGTCCGTCGGGCGCAGGCGGCGCTCCGGATTTTCCGAATTCGACGACGAATTCCGCCATGACGGCCATCGGCCTTTTTGCGTTGCGCGTTGCAATTAACCTTTGCCCGTCGCTCCGGTCAAAGGCCAATTATTGAGGCTGGTGGCGGGATTACGCGGGCCTTGTTCGTTGTTTTTGGAGGGCCAATCGGGCAATATCGCGCCTCCAGCGGATAAGCCCGCGACCCGTTCGATGTCGTAGGGCGCTTCGGACCGGCTTTAAAAAGGAATCTGGGAGGATTCACATGCGCAAACTGTATTCGACGCTGGCGGCGATTGCCGTTGTGGCGCTGGCGCTGCCGGGCGCGGCCAACGCACAGCAGAAGGTCGTCATCGGCATCCCGACCTCGCCGCCTAATATCGTCCACATGCCGGTGATCGTCGCTAAAGAGCTCGGCCTTTACAAAAAAGCCGGCCTCGATGTCGACATTGTCTCGCTCGGTGACGGCGTGAAGGTTTATCGCGCGTTGCTCTCCGGCAACATCGATATGGGGCTTACCCCCGGTGCGCCGACCATCATTGGCCGCTCAAACGGCGCCACCGTGAAGGGTCTTTCCGCCAATCTGCCGAAGTTCGAAGCCTCGATGATCGTACGCGCCAACGTCAAGACCATGGCCGACCTCAAGGGCAAGCGCATCGGCATCCAGGAGCCCGGCGGTTTTGCCGACCTGCTCAGCCGCAGCGTGCTGCGCGCGGCCAAGATCGACCCCAAGGACGTCAACTTCGTCAGCATCGCGAGCGAAGACGTGCCGGCGCTGGTGGCGGACCAGGTCGACACCGCGATCTTGCATGTCGAGCAGGAAATGCTCGCCAAGAGCAAGGTGCCGGACCTGCACGCCATTGGGCGGATGTGGGAGCTGCAGCCGAAGACGCTCTATACCTTCCTGTCGGCTACCGAAAAAACGATGAAGGAAAAGCCGGCGATGGTGCAGGCCATCGTCACGGCAAACATCGAAGCGACCCGCATCATGTACCAGGACAAGGCCAAGATCATGCCTATCCTGATCAAGCAGACCGGCTATCCGGAAAAGATCCTGTCCGAGAGTTTTGACTTCATGGTGACGAACTGCATTTGGGACGCCAACAGCGGCTTGAGCGCCGAGCGCGTGAATTTTACCGCCGAGCTGATGACCAAAATCGGCAACATCAAGGAAGGCAAGACGCCGACCTACGACGATATCGTCGACACCACTTTCGCCAAAAAGGCGCTCGAGCAGCTTGGCGAATGGAAAGGCCCGGTCTGCCCAACGGCCGCGTTTTAAGCGATAAAGGCGTGAAGGAAGGATCACGATGAGCGTTGCCAATGAGGTTCAGGCCGCGGCGGTCGCCGACGGGACGCGACCGGCCGCAGACGTGGTCAGGACGCCGTGGTGGGAGCAGCCGGCGCTTTTCCGCTACGGCTTCGTCGCGCTCATCCTGATCGTCTGGGAAATCGTCGGGCCGTTCATCAGCCCGATCTTCTTTACTTATCCGACCAAAATTGCGGTCGCATTCTACGATCTGACCATCTCCGGCGAACTGCTTTATTACCTCGGCCAGAGCCTGGAGGTCATGATCTACGGCCTGAGCATCGCCGTCATCGTCGGCATTCCGCTGGCGGTGGCGATGGCCCGCGTGCGCTGGCTCGACTGGGCGCTCGACCTGCCGATCAACGCGCTCTACGCGACACCTTTGGTCGCGGTGGTGCCGTTGCTGGTGCTGTGGTTCGGCATTTATCTCAAAGCCAAGATCATCGTCGTATTTCTGTTCGCGGTATTCCCGGTCCTGATCAACACCTATCAGGGCGTGCGCGAATGCGACAAGAACATGATCGAAGTGGCGCGCTCGTACCGCTCCAGCGAATGGCGGATGTGGCAGGATGTGCTACTGCCGTTCGCGGTGCCCTATATCATCGCCGGCATCCGGCTCGCCATCGGCCGCGGGCTGATCGGCATGATTATCGCCGAATTCTACACCACCATCTCCGGCCTCGGTTTCATGATAACGCGCTACGCCAACGTGTTCGAGATGGACAAGGTGTTCGTGCCGGTGATCGTGCTGATGGTGCTCGGAGTGTCGCTCACCACCATGCTGAAATGGTTCGGGCGCCGCATCGCGCCCTGGAGCCACGGCAATCGCTGATCGGCGGGGCTCTCGCCGTATTGTCAGCCAACAAGAAGCCGCCGTCGCCGGCAGCCACGTGCAAGCGAGCAGGGACCGGCCGTTAAATGAGCGCGGTCGTGACGCTCGTAAACGTCTTATTAAGGCCGGTGCCCAGGCCAAACACCACGGCGATGATCGCAACCGAGATGCCGGCGGCAATCAGACCATATTCTATGGCGGTAGCCCCCGAATCGTTCTTCAAGAACGCAACAAATTTGGACATGTGAACCCTCCGCGTTGTGTGCACGCGGGAACTATAGTTCGACGGGTTTAAAGATACCTTCCACTGAGCGTTTACAAATTTACGAGAAATTCGTCGGCCGGGATGTCAATCCAGCAGTTGTGATTGAAAAACCCAATCGATTGCATCCGCATTTTGCAACGTACGGAGTTTTCAATAGATTTTTGCGAGGCGCGTTAAGTTATTGTTACCTATGCCGCCTAGACGTCTTCCGGCTTGTCGACATAGACCAGCCCGGCTTTCTGTAAGCCCTCGCGCATCTTGTATATATCGAGACTGAGCACACCAGCCGCGAGCTGCTTGCGCTTGCCGACCTCGTCGTCGTTGCGCTTCTGCGCCTTGGCCGCTGTCTCGACCGCGAGCTTTTTCGGGATGACGACCACGCCATCGTCATCGGCCACCACCACGTCGCCCGGCTCGACGTTCACACCCGCACAAACAACCGGAATGTTGACGGCGCCGAGCGCGGCCTTGACCGTGCCCTTGGCCGAGATCGCCTTCGACCAGACCGGAAAGCCCATCTCGGTGAGCGGCTTGACGTCGCGGCAGCCGGCGTCGATGACGAGGCCGATCACCCCGCGCGCATGCAGCGCGGTCGCCAGCAATTCGCCGAACATGCCGTCGGTGTTGTCGGAGGTGCAGCCGACCACCAGCACGTCGCCTTTCTGGCATTGCTCGACCGCGACATGGATCATCCAATTGTCGCCCGGCTGCGCCAGCACGGTGACCGCCGGACCGCCGATCGCGGCGCCGGCGTAAATCGGGCGCATATAGGGTTTCATCAGGCCCGAGCGCCCGAGCGCCTCATGCGCGGTGGAGACGCCGACGGCGGCGAGCGTGCCGATGGCGTTGGGATCGGCGCGTTTGATGTTGCGGACGACGACGGGTTTCATTTCAGGATCTCCTCCACGGTCGGGAACAGCCGCTGATAGGCCTCGCCATAGGTCATCGGCACGCCGGTGTTGCGGTTGCCCTGCATGCCGCGGTTGAGCGCCACGCGCTCATAATAAGCCCACAAATGTTTTTGCGCGGCCAGGATTTGGAACGCCTTGTATTTCTGCTCCCACACCTCGTCGATCTTGAGAATGAGGTTGGGCTTGTAGTTGCACATTTCGGGCTGGTGCGGCTCGAACAGAAACACCGGCGGCGCAGAGTACTTGTATTGCGCGCCCGGCTTGTGGCCCATGGCCTGCGCCACCACGCGAGTTTCCTGCGCGAAATGCGCGGCGTTGGGATGGTCGAAATTATACGGGTCCTCCAGCGCGTGGCTGAGCACGAAGGACGGATTGAGTTCGCGGTAGATATCGACCGTGCGATCGAAATGCTCTTCGGTGACTCTCAGCGGATAGTCGCCGCAATCGAAGAATTCGATCTCCGCGCCGAGCAGGGCAGCGGCCCGTTCGGCCTCGTCCTTGCGGCCGGCCTTGACCTTCGCCAGCGTGGCGCCCGGCTCCTTCCAGGCGAACTGGCTCTCGCCGCGCTCGCCGAACGATAGGCACACGATCTTGACGCGATATCCGCGTCTGGCGTGCAGCGCGATGGCGCCGCCCGCGCGCCAGACGAAGTCGCCCGGATGGGCCGTGATGACAAGTCCGGTCTGCTGTTCCGGCATGGACGTAACAACTCCCTTTTTCCGTGAGGATTCTTTAGACTAAATGGGGCCCCAAAAGAAAGCCTACTTCCCATGCCCGACGCCACCACCCTTCGCATCGCCATCGGCGACTATCCGCACACGCTGCCGCTCAAGCGCGGCGAAATCGTCTCGCCGTGGCTCAAGCTCGATTTCGTCGAGATCAAGCCGATGCATAAGGCATTCAAGCCGATGGTGCGGGAGCACGCCTATGACGCCAGTGAGATGGCGTTGGTCACCTATCTGCAGGCGAAAGCCTACAACAAGGGCCTGGCGCTGCTGCCGGCCGCCATGCTGGCGCGCTTTCAGCACGGCTGCATGCTGTTCAACGCCGAGCGCGGAAAACTCGCTCCCGCCAATCTGGCGGGCTGCCGCGTCGGCGTGCGCGCCTACAGCCAGACCACCGGCGCCTGGCTGCGCGGCATTCTGCAAAACGACTATGCGGTCGATTTTTCCCGCGTGCAGTGGGTGACCTTCGAGGACGGCCATGTGGCCGAGGCGAAGGAGCCTGCCGGCGTGATCCGCGCCCGCCCCGATCAGGACATGACGAAAATGTTGATCGACGGCGAACTCGATGCCGCGATCTACGGCGCCGAACTGCCGAAGGATAAGCGCCTGCAAAGCGTGATCCCCGATCCGGACGCGGCGGCGCGCGCCTGGTACGGCCAGCACGCTTTGGTGCCGGTGAATCACATGGTGGTGGTGACGCAGGCCCTGGCGCGCGCAAACCCGCAGGCGGTCGCCGAGCTTTACCGGCTGTTGGAAGCCGGCAAGAAGGCGTCCGGCCTGCCCAAGGCCGGCCAAATCGATACCGCGCCGTTTGGCAAGGAGGCCAACCGGCCTTGCCTCGAACTGCTTGTTTCTTACGCGGTCCAGCAGCGTTTGATTCCACGCCAGCTCGCTGTCGACGAGCTTTGGCAGATCTGACGGGCCGTATTAGGCCTGAGAGAATCTAAAGCATGCTGCCTATTATTTAATCGATGGTCTCAGCCTGCAAATTGGGCAATCCACAGGCGGCGTGCAAATAATATTGCTTTTCCAATGAGTTAGGCAGCAATCGCGGCCTTGGCACAGGCCTTGCGATTTGCGTTATGCGCGGAAATGTCGCCGGGCACCATCGCGCGCGTCAAACGCAGGGGACTACGCTCATGTTCAACACAATTCAGGCGGTCGCCAAGCGACCGAATGCACGCCGGTGGCTTTCCGCTACCGCAGGGTTGGCTTTTGCCGCTGCGGCGGCGGTCCAGCCCGCCAAGGCCGAGGACACCATCAAAATCGGCATCCTTCACTCGCTCTCCGGCACCATGGCGATCAGCGAAACCACGCTGAAGGACACCATGCTGTATCTCATCGACGAGCAGAACAAGAAAGGCGGCCTGCTCGGCAAGAAACTCGAAGCGGTTGTCGTCGATCCGGCCTCGAACTGGCCGCTGTTCGCCGAGAAGGCGCGCGAATTGATCTCCAAGGACAAGGTCGCCGTCGTGTTCGGCTGCTGGACCTCGGTGTCGCGCAAGTCGGTGCTGCCGGTGTTCAAGGAACTCAATTCGATCCTGTTCTATCCGGTGCAGTACGAAGGCGAGGAGAGCGAGCGCAACGTGTTTTACACCGGCGCCGCTCCCAACCAGCAGGCGATCCCAGCCGTCGACTATCTGATGAGCAAGGACGGCGGCTCGGTGAAGCGCTGGGTGCTCGCGGGCACCGACTACGTCTATCCGCGCACCACCAACAAGATTCTCGAGGCCTATCTGAAGCAGAAAGGCGTCAAGCAAGAAGACATCATGATCAACTACACGCCGTTCGGGCACTCCGACTGGCAGACGATCGTGTCCGACATCAAGAAGTTCGGCTCGGCCGGCAAGAAGACCGCGGTGGTTTCCACCATCAACGGTGATGCCAACGTGCCGTTCTACAAGGAGCTCGGCAACCAGGGCGTCAAGGCGACCGACATCCCGGTGGTGGCGTTCTCGGTCGGCGAAGAAGAACTCGCCGGTCTCGACACCAAGCCGCTGCTCGGCCATCTCGCCGCCTGGAATTACTTCGAGTCGATCAAGACCCCGGCCAACGCCACTTTCATCAAGAACTGGCAGGCCTTCACCAAGAATCCGAAGCGCACCACCAACGACCCGATGGAAGCCCACGTGATCGGCTTCGCCATGTGGGTCAAGGCGGTTGAGAAGGTGAAGTCCACCGATGCCGACAAGGTAATCGACGCGCTGCCTGGCATCACCGCGCCGAATCTGACCGGTGGCACCTCCACCATGCTGCCCAACCATCACATCACCAAGCCGGTGTTCGTGGGCGAAGTCCGCGCCGACGGCCAGTTCGACGTGGTGTGGAAGAGCAAGGGTCTGGTGCCCGGCGATGCCTGGTCGGACTACCTGCCAGGTTCGAAGGACCTGGAGTCCGATTGGGTCAAGTTGAAATGCGGCAATTACAATATGGTCACGAAGAAATGCGGCGGGGCGTCCTGACGCCGCGCGGATGGCGCGACTGACATGACACCGACGGAGGCGGCGGGCCAAGCCGCCGCCTCCAAATAAAAACAATGCCGCATGATCCCGAAAAGTGGGAACCGGTTTTCGGAAAAGATCATGCGTAAAAAAATGATGCCGGGATCGAATGCCATGCGTGCTTTCTACGATCGCATCATAGCGTTCGTAATCGCCCTCGGTTTGCTCGTCGCCGGCGCCGGGTTCACATACGCCGGCCCCTACGAGGACGCGCTGGCGGGCTTCACCACCGACGATTTCAGCGACACCGCCGATGCGGTCAACGCGGTCGCTGCCAGCGGCAGTCCGTTGGCGGGGCCGCTGATCGAGGCGCTGCAGGACGGACGGCTGTCATTTAGCGCCAAGGACAAGAAGGTCTACATCAAGACCAATGACGGCGCGCTGCTCGACGCCGCGACCGGCAAGCCGGCCGTAGGTGCGCCGCCCGACGATATCGATGCGGTCCGCCTCAATAACCGGCTGCGCGGCGTGGTCGACGCGGCGGTCGGCGGCCTGACTTTGATGGCCTCCGATCCCAACCGGCGCTATGACGCGGCGCAAGCGGTGTTCAAGTCGCGCGCGGCCGGCGTTCTGCCGGCGCTCGACAAGGCGCTCGCCGCGGAAACCAACCCGCGCGTGAAAAAGGCGATGATCGAGGCGCGCGCGGCCATCGTCCTCTCGTCCGACGATAGCAGCCCGGCGGACAAGATCGCCGCCATCGCCGTTATTCGCGACCGCGGCGACCAGGATGCGCTCGGCCTGATCGACGGTTTGCCGACCGACCAGCCAGATGCCGTGCGCAAGGCCGCGCTGGCGGCGAGCGGAAAGATCCAGAGCAATCTGGCGATCTGGAGCGCCGTGCAGAACGCCTGGTACGGGCTTTCGCTCGGCTCGGTCTTGCTGCTGGCGGCGATCGGGCTCGCCATCACCTTCGGTGTGATGGGCGTCATCAACATGGCGCATGGCGAAATGGTGATGCTCGGCGCCTACACGACGTTCGTCGTGCAGGAATTGATCCGCACGAGAAATCCGGCGCTGTTCGACTATTCGCTCGCCATCGCGCTTCCGCTCGCCTTCATGGTTTCCGGCTCGGTCGGAATCCTGATCGAACGCACGGTGATCCGCTTTCTCTACGGCCGGCCGCTGGAAACTTTGCTCGCCACCTGGGGCCTGTCGCTGGTTATGCAGCAGGCGGTGCGCGCGAGCTTCGGGCCGACCAACAAGGAAGTCGGCAATCCATCTTGGATGAGCGGCGCCTTCGACCTCGGCGGCATCACCATCACCTATAACCGGATGTGGATCATCGTCTTCACGCTGATGGTGTTCGTGGCGTTGCTCGCCATGCTGCGCTTCACCCGGCTCGGGCTGGAAATGCGCGCGGTGACGCAGAACCGCGCGATGGCGGCCGTCATGGGCATCCGCACCGCGCGCATCGACGCGCTCACCTTCGGACTCGGCTCCGGTATCGCCGGGATCGCCGGCGTCGCGCTCTCGCAGATCGACAACGTCAGCCCCAATCTCGGCCAAGGCTACATCATCGACAGCTTCATGGTGGTGGTGTTCGGCGGGGTGGGAAATTTGTGGGGCACACTGGTCGGCGCCCTGACGCTCGGCATCGCCAACAAATTCCTCGAGCCCTTTGCCGGGGCGGTGCTCGGCAAGATCGCCATCCTGGTGTTCATCATCTTGTTCATCCAGAAGCGACCGCGCGGCATGTTCGCGCTCAAGGGCAGGGCGGTGGAAGCATGAGGGTCGCGTTTCCGCTCACCCGCCTGATCGAGCGCGGCACCATGATCTTCCTGGTGCTGCTCGGCGCCTTCGCCCTCGCCATTCCGGTGATGAATCTGCTGGTGCCGGCCGGTTCGGTGCTGCATGTCTCGACCTATCTGGTCGCGTTGTTCGGCAAATACATCTGTTACGGGCTGCTGGCGCTCTCGATCGACCTGATCTGGGGCTATGCCGGCATCCTGTCGCTCGGCCACGGAGCGTTTTTCGCTCTGGGCGGCTATGCCATGGGCATGTATCTGATGCGGCAGATCGGCACCCGCGGCGTCTATGCCAATCCGATCCTGCCCGACTTCATGGTGTTCCTGAACTGGCACGAACTGCCGTTCTATTGGTTCGGCTTCGACTGGTTCATCTACGCGGTGTTGATGGTGCTGCTGGTGCCTGGCCTGCTCGCCCTGGTGTTCGGCTGGTTCGCGTTCCGCAGCCGCGTCACCGGCGTCTATCTGTCGATCATCACGCAGGCGATGACCTACGCGCTGCTGCTCGGCTTCTTCCGCAACAATTTCGGTTTCGGCGGCAACAACGGGCTGACCGATTTCAAGGACATTCTCGGCTTCAACGTGCAGGCCGAGACTACGCGTAACGCACTTTTGGTCATCTCCTGCGTCGCGCTCGCCATCGGCTTCCTGATCTGCCGCGCCATCGTCACCTCGAAATTCGGCAAGGTGCTGGTGGCGATCCGCGATGCGGAGGCGCGCACCCGCTTTCTCGGCTACCGGGTGGAGAACTACAAGCTGTTCTTGTTCACGGTGTCGGCCTGCATGGCGGGCGTCGCCGGCGCGCTCTACGTGCCGCAGGTCGGCATCATCAATCCGAGCGAATTCGCGCCCGCCAACTCGATCGAAGCCGTGATCTGGGTGGCGGTCGGCGGCCGCGGCACGCTCACCGGCGCGGTGCTCGGCGCCTTCGTGGTCAACTACGCCAAGACCTATTTCACCTCCGGCATTCTGGCGCCCTACTGGCTGTTCATGCTGGGCGGCCTGTTCATCGGCGTCACCTTGCTGATGCCGCGTGGCATCATCGGCACCTACAATTTATGGCGCGCCAATCGCGCCGAAAAGAATGAAGCCACGGCGCCGGTCGCAAGCCCGAGCGCAGCCGAGTAGCCCCATGACCGACATCCCATTAGAAAAGCAAACCACTTTCGCGCTGCTCTATCTCGACGGCATCAGCGTGTCGTTCGACGGCTTCAAGGCGCTCAACGAATTGTCGTTCGTCATCGAGCCGGGCGAGATGCGTGCCATCATCGGACCGAACGGCGCCGGCAAGACCACCATGATGGACGTGATCACCGGCAAGACTCGGCCGGATTCCGGCGACGTGTTCTTCGAGGAGGGCACCCACGACCTCTCCAAGCTCGACGAAACCGAGATCGCCGCGCTCGGCATCGGCCGCAAGTTCCAGAAGCCGACCGTGTTCGAAATGCACACGGTCGAGGACAATCTGCTGCTGGCGCTGAAGAACGACCGCACCGTGGGGGCGACGCTGCTGTGGCAGTCGTCGAAGCCGCAGGAGCAACGCATCGACGAGGTGCTCGACACCGTCCGGCTCAAGGCGCTGCGCGCGCGCGTGGCCGGCAGCCTGTCACACGGGCAAAAACAATGGCTGGAGATCGGCATGCTGCTAGCGCAGGAGCCGAAATTGCTTCTGGTGGACGAGCCGGTCGCCGGCATGACCGACGCCGAGACGCGGCAGACCGCCGAGCTGCTCAAGGAAATCAACCGCGACAAGACCGTGGTCGTGGTCGAGCACGACATGGCCTTCGTGCGCGACCTCGGCGTCAAGGTGACCTGCCTGCATGAAGGCTCGGTACTGGCGGAAGGCAGCATCGACCAGGTGTCGCAGGACGAGCGCGTGGTCGAGGTGTATCTAGGACGTTGACTATGCTTGAGGCGACTAACATCGATCTGCACTACGGCGCTGCGCAGGCGCTGCGCGGCGTTTCGCTCAAGGCCGAGCCCGGCCAGGTGACCTGCGTGCTCGGCCGCAACGGCGTCGGCAAGACCAGCCTGCTGCGCGCGCTGGTCGGCCAGCGTCCGGTGAGCGCCGGTTCGATCATGTTCGAAGGCGACGACATCACCCGGCTCTCCACGGTCGAGCGCGCGCGCCGCGGCATCGCCTATGTGCCGCAAGGCCGCGAGATTTTTCCGCTGCTCACGGTGGAAGAAAACCTGGAGACCGGCTTCGCGCCGCTGTCGCGCGAGCAGCGCAGCGTGCCCGACGACGTATTCTCGCTGTTTCCGGTGCTCAACAGCATGCTCGGCCGGCGCGGCGGCGACCTCTCCGGCGGCCAGCAGCAGCAACTGGCGATCGGCCGCGCGCTGGTGATGCGGCCGCGCCTGCTGCTGCTCGACGAGCCGACCGAAGGCATCCAGCCCTCGATCATCAAGGACATCGGCCGCGCCATCTCCTACCTGCGCGACTTGAAGGACATGGCCATCGTGCTGGTCGAGCAATATCTCGACTTCGCGCAAGAGCTCGGCGACCATCTGGTGGTCATGGACCGCGGCGCGATCGTCTACTCGTGCGACAAAGCGACGATGGACGAGGGCGCACTCAAGCGGGCGCTGGCGATTTGAGAATGGCACGCACAAGTGCGACAGTGACGCGGGGAACGGGCGTGAGGATGGCCGCAGCCTTGCACGAAATCTTCGCCGCCAATCGCGCGACGGGGCACATCGTGCTCGGCGTGGCCGCGAACGGCGGCCGCACCCGGCGCACCCGCGTGCATGAGGACGGCTCGCTGCGCGTGCGCTTTCCCAATGCCGCGGGCGACGCGCTGGAAGCGGTGATCGTCAACACCGGCGGCGGTATGACCGGCGGCGACCGGCTCAAAGTCGAGATCGCGCTTGCGCCGGGCGCGCGCCTGATCGCCGGCACCGCCGCGGCGGAAAAAATCTACCGCTCCACCGGTCCGGATGCGGAGATGAACGTCAAGCTCTCGCTGGGCGAGGGCGCCCAGCTCGCCTGGCTGCCGCAGGAAACCATTTTGTTCGACCGCGCCCGCCTCTCGCGGCGCATCGACGTCGATCTGGCCGAGAGCGCGTCGCTGCTGATGGCGGAGGCGGTGGTGTTCGGGCGCGCCGCCATGGGCGAGGCGATGCGCCAGGGCTTCTTTGCCGATCGCTGGCGCGTGCGCCGTGCCGGCAAGCTCATCTTCGCCGACAGCGCGCGGCTCGACGGCGCGGTGGCCGAGACACTCGCCGCCCCGGCATCGGCGGCCGGCGGCATCGCCATCGCCACCGTGCTGATGGCGCCTTCGGATGGCGGCAAGCTCGCCGCCGTGCGAGCGCTGAGTGAACAGTTCACCGGCGAGGTCGGCATTTCGGCGTGGGGCGGCATCGCGGTGGCGCGGCTGTGCGCCAAGGACGGCGCCGCGCTGCGCCACGACCTGATCGCCCTGCTGGCGGCGTTGGGCGCAAGCGTGCCGCGGCTTTGGCTCAACTGAGGCAACAATGAATTTGACGCCGCGCGAAAAGGACAAATTGCTGATCGCCATGGCCGCCATGGTGGCGCGTCGCCGGCTCGAGCGCGGCGTCAAGCTCAACCATCCGGAGGCGGTGGCGCTGATCAGCGACTTCATCCTGGAAGGCGCGCGCGACGGCAAGAGCGTGGCGCAGTTGATGGAAGCGGGCGCCTATGTGCTCACGCGCGCACAGGTGATGGATGGAATCCCCGAGATGATCCACGACATCCAGGTGGAAGCGACATTCCCCGACGGCACCAAGTTGGTCACGGTTCACAATCCGATCCGCTGAAAGGAAACTGACATGAAACGTCTCGCACTTACGTTCCTCGTTCTTGTGCTCGGCTCAGGCGCTGCCTTCGCGCATCCCGGTCACGGCTCGACCGCCTCGTTCGCGGCCGGCCTCGCGCATCCGCTCGGCGGCCTAGACCATATCGCGGTGATGATCGCGGTCGGCCTGTGGGCGGCGCTCAAGGGCGGGCGCGCGCTGTGGGTCTGGCCCGCCGCCTTTGTTGGCGTCATGTTGCTTGGCGGCGCGCTCGGCATGGCGCATGTGCCGGTGCCGTTCGTCGAGCCGGGCATTCTCGCTTCGGTGGTTGCGCTCGGCCTGCTGGTGGCGCTCGCAGTCGATCTGCCGGTCGCGGCCGGTGCGGCGATCGTCGCCGTGTTCGCGCTGTTGCATGGCCACGCCCACGGGGGCGAAGTCGCGGAGACGATGAGCGGCGCCGAATACATGGCGGGCTTCGCGCTCGCCACCGCCGCGTTGCATCTGACCGGCATTGGCGCGGCGCTCGGCCTCGCGCGCGCTCACCTGCGCGGCATGGTGCGCGCCGCCGGCGCGGTTTGCGTGCTGATCGGCGTTGGACTGTGGACCGGGGTGTTCTGATGATCCCCGGCGAAATGTTCATCAAGGACGGCGACATTACGCTCAACGCCGGGCGCAAGACGGTGACGCTCACCGTCGCCAATTCCGGCGACCGGCCGATCCAGGTCGGCTCGCATTATCATTTCTTCGAAACCAACCCGGCGCTGAAATTCGAGCGCAAAAAAGCGCGCGGCATGCGGCTCGATATCGCCGCCGGCACCGCGGTGCGTTTCGAGCCGGGGCAGACGCGCGAGGTCACGCTCGTCGCGCTCGCCGGCAAGCGCACGATTTACGGTTTTCGCGGCGATGTGATGGGGAAGCTTTGATGGGTGCCCCAGAAAGCCATAACGGGCAGACCGTCGTCTGCCCGTCACAAGCTCTCGGATCCATTTCCGGCACTCGTGGGCGTGAGCCCGTGAGCGTCGTACCCAGTTACTGAGAGCCAGGACCGGCAAACATGGACCACGAATACTGCAAGCAGCACCCACGTCCCATGCCCGCTCCGGTCATGGCGGCCATCCCTGTTCGGCGTGAGCCGAAGATGGCTGACCTATCGGTAAGCCTATCCACCTTTGCGCATCAGGCAAGGGCGGAATAAATGCGGTTGTGAACTTCGGGGATAACGTCATGCCGATCACCATGAAACGCGCGGCCTATGCGGACATGTTCGGGCCGACCACCGGCGACCGCGTGCGGTTGGCCGACACCGATCTCATCATTGAGGTCGAAAAAGATTTCACCGTCTACGGCGAGGAGGTGAAGTTCGGTGGCGGCAAGGTGATCCGCGACGGCATGGGGCAGTCGCAAGTCACCAACCAGCAGGGCGCGGTCGACACCGTCATCACCAACGCGTTGATCCTCGACCACTGGGGCATCGTCAAGGCCGACGTCGGCATCAAGGAAGGCCGCATCGCCGCCATCGGCAAGGCCGGCAATCCCGACATCCAGCCCGGCGTCACCATCGTCATCGGCCCCGGCACCGAGATCATCGCCGGCGAAGGAAAGATTCTCACCGCCGGCGGCTTCGACACCCACATCCATTTCATTTGCCCGCAGCAGGTCGACGAGGCGCTCTATTCCGGCGTCACCTCCATGCTCGGCGGCGGCACCGGACCGGCGGCCGGCACCAACGCCACCACCTGCACGCCCGGGCCGTGGCATCTCGGCCGCATGATCCAGGCGGCGGACGCCTTCCCGGTCAATCTCGGTTTCGCCGGCAAGGGCAACGCCTCGCGCCCGGCGGCGCTCGAGGAAATGATCAAGGCCGGCGCCTGTGCGCTCAAGCTGCATGAAGACTGGGGCACCACGCCGGCGGCAATCGACTGCTGCCTGTCGGTGGCGGAGAAATACGACATTCAGGTGATGATCCACACCGACACGCTGAACGAGAGCGGTTTCGTCGAGGACACCATCAAGGCGTTCAAGGGCCGCACCATTCACGCCTTCCACACTGAAGGCGCCGGCGGCGGCCACGCGCCCGATATCATCAAGGTGGCGGGCCTGAAGAACGTGCTGCCGTCTTCCACCAATCCGACCCGGCCGTTCACCCGCAACACCATCGACGAGCATCTCGACATGCTGATGGTGTGTCACCATCTCGATCCGTCGATCGCGGAAGATCTGGCGTTCGCTGAAAGCCGCATCCGCAAGGAGACCATCGCGGCCGAGGATATTCTGCACGACCTCGGCGCTCTCTCGATGATGTCGTCGGACAGCCAAGCCATGGGCCGGCTGGGCGAAGTCATCACCCGCACCTGGCAGACCGCCGACAAGATGAAGAAGCAGCGCGGCTCGCTGCCCGGCGAAAAGAGCGACAACGACAACAAGCGGGTGAAGCGCTACGTCGCCAAATACACTATCAATCCGGCCATCGCGCACGGCGTCGCCAAGCACATCGGCTCGGTCGAGAAGGGCAAGCTCGCCGATCTGGTTCTGTGGGCGCCGGCCTTTTTCGGCGTCAAGCCGGAGATCGTCATCAAGGGCGGCTCTATCGTCGCGGCGCAGATGGGCGATCCCAACGCCTCGATCCCGACCCCGCAGCCGGTGCATTACCGGCCGATGTTCGGCGCTTTCGGCAAGGCGCTGACGGCGAGTTCGCTGGTGTTCGTGTCGAAAGCGGCGGCCAAGAGCAATTTGCGCAACAGGCTCGGCGTCGACAAGCAGTTCGTCGCGGTCGAGCACACTCGCGACATCGGCAAGAAGAACATGATCCACAACAATGCCACGCCCGAGATGGAGGTCGATCCGGAAACCTATGAGGTGCGCGCCGACGGCGAGCTGCTGACCTGCGCGCCGGCCGAGGTGCTGCCGATGGCGCAGCGGTACTTCCTCTTCTAGACTGACGCGATGAAACGTGTCTCTGCGATCAAACCGGCCGGCAACTGGGCCGCCGCGTCGGCGATCGACCGTGTCGTGCTCGACGCTGGCGATCGCAATCGGCGGCGCATTGTGCTGACGGCTGAGAAGGGCACGCAATTTCTGCTCGACTTCGCAAAGCCGGTGAGCTTGCGCGACGGCGACGGTCTGCTGCTCGATGACGGGTCGATCGTACTGGTAGCGGGCGAACAAGAGAAGCTCGTGGAGATTTCGGCTCGCCACGCGCTCGATTGCGTGCGGCTGGCCTGGCATCTCGGCAACCGCCACACCGACGTGCAAGTCATCGGCGACAGACTGCGCATCCGGCGCGATCATGTGCTGGAGGATATGCTGCATGGCCTTGGCGCGCAGCTTACGCTGCTCGACGCGGCCTTCGATCCGGAAGCCGCGGCGCCGCATGAGTGAAGACCTGCAACCAGCGGCCCTCTACCGCCTGCTCGCCTGGCTCTCGCCGGCGTTTCCGGTCGGCGCGTTTTCCTATTCCAGCGGCATCGAATGGACGGTGGAAGCGGGCGACATCAAGGACGCCGACACGCTGAAGGCCTGGCTCAGCGTCATGCTGACCGAGGGCGGGGGCTACTGCGATGCGGTGCTGTTCTCGCACGCGCACCGCGCGACGCTCAGCGGCGACGACAAGGCGTTGCGCGCGGTGGCCGAGTTGGCGGCCGCCTTCGCGCCGTCGAAGGAGCGCCATCTGGAGACCACCGCGCAAGGCAACGCCTTCGTGGAGGCGACGCGCGCCGCCTGGCCCTGCGCCGCGCTCGAGCGG
>Ga0209385_1000411_pt1 | contig 17185 bp, 17 predicted proteins | sample NGEPerB_FD_184506 | JGI IMG/M metagenome (GOLD analysis project Ga0209385, IMG submission 184506) | Arctic peat soil microbial communities from the Barrow Environmental Observatory site, Barrow, Alaska, USA - NGEE PermafrostAB12-B... | ecosystem: Environmental > Terrestrial > Soil > Wetlands >... | reverse complement strand
CCGCGGCCGCGATAATCGAGCGCGATGACGCGGCGCGGCAGGCTCTCGTCGCTCGCCAGCGCTTTGCCAAGCGCGTCGAAATCCTCCGCCGTGCGGGCCAGTCCCGGCAGGCAGACCACCGGCAGCGCGGGCGCGCTGCGGGCGCCATAGCAGCGCGCATGCAGCCGCAGTCCGTCGGGGGCGGAGATGAAGGTGGAGGTGGCGCGGTCGGGCATCGTCATGCCTGTCATGGCAGCGCAGGGTGACCGATCAGCCAAGAGATTTCAATTCGCCGCGCCGCGCTTGAGATCGGCCTCGATCGTCAGCCTGTTGCCGCCGCCGAAACGGGCGCGATAGACCTGCAAATTCTCCATGATCCGCGCCACATAATTGCGGGTCTCGGAGATCGGGATGCGCTCGACCCAATCGACCGGATCGACTTTCGGGTCGCGCGGATCGCCATAGGCGGCGATCCACTGCCGCACGCGGCCGCGCCCGGCATTGTAGCCGGCGAAGGTGAGGATATAGGAGCCGTTATAGCCGGCGAGCAGGTTGGAGAGCTCGGCCGCGCCCATCTGCATATTGTAGACCGGATCGCTCAGCAGGCGGGCGCGGTTATAGACCGCCTTGAACTTCTTGGCGGTATCGATCGCCGCCGCCGGCGTCACCTGCATCAGGCCCATGGCATGGGCGACCGAGACGACCTTCTGGCTGAAGTGGCTTTCCTGGCGCGCGATCGAATAGGCCACCGCCGAGTCGATCGGCGGGGCGATCGGCGGGTAGTCCGGCAGGCCGACGGTTGGGTAGGCGTAATATTCGAGCGGCAGCCCGCGCCCATAGGCGCCTTCGCCGAGCAGCAGCATGGCGCGGCCGTCGCCGTTCTTGCCGGCGACTTCGGCCAGCGCTGAGAGGCCCGCGACATCGGTGCCGCTTTCGCCGAGTTCGGCATAGATCGACGCCAGAAAGTCGCGCTCGTTGAGCGCATAGAGGATTTCGGCCGCGCGCACGACCTCGAAATTGCCCATCATGCCGTGCTCGGCCGGCGCGAGCGAGGGCGGTCCGCGCAGGCCTAGATCGGTTAAGCCCAGCCGTGCCCGCGCAATCTGGCCGTAATAGGTCGCGGTGTATTGCGCCGCCGTCTCGTAATAGGCCTTGGCCTGCGCGCGCTGGCCCATGGCCTCGGCGGTGCGGCCTTGCCAATAGCCGCCGCGCGACAGCGCATAGGGACTGACGGTGTTCTCGACGATATGAGCGAAATGGGCGGCGGCGGTCTTCGGATCGTGCAGGAAACGCAGCGCGATCCAGCCGGCGGTGAAAAAGGCATCGACCCGGTGAAAGCCGCGCGGCGGCGGGGCGGCGTCGCGCGCGACCCGGTAGGCGGTCTGCGGGTCGTTGTCGTCGAGCAGCTTGCGCACCAGGATGCGCCGCTCCAGCCACCACTGGTCGAGATCGACCAGCGCGGCCGGGTCCTGCGGCACGGTGAGGATCAGCTGGCCGGCTTCTTCCGGTTTGTTGTCTTTGCGCAGCCATTGCACGCGTGAAAAAATGTAGCCGGGATCCTGGCGCGCGCTCGCCGGCACCGCGTCGAGCAGCGCCTTGGCATTGCTCAGCCGCTTGATCACCGCGGCGCGGGCGCGGCCGATCGCCAGCTCGTCGCCGCCGAGCCGGGTGGCGGCGCGCATGCCGGCTTCGACGTCGTCGGCATAGAAGCGCTGCTCCATGCGCACCTTGTGGTCGGCGCGCGTAAACATGCTACCGTACATCTCGAGCACTTTGTTCTCGACGTCGGCGCTGCATTCTTCGTGGCGCCAGGCGTAGCGCACCAGCGCCGCGGCGCCTTCGCGGTCGCCCTTGGCGAGCAGCGTGCGCGCCAGCATGTAGCGGCCCTTGGCGGTGCGCGGCTTATGGTTGGTGAAAAAGGCGAGTACCGCGGCGTCGCTGACGCCGTCGTTCCACAGCGCGTTCTCGGCGCGGCGGCGGAACAAAGGCGCATGCGGCCAGTTCGGATTGGCGCTCACGAAAGCGGCGTAGCGCTCGAAGGACGGCTTGGTGTTGTCGCTGCGCAGGATCACCCACTCGGCCAGCTTGCGCGCAGCCGGATCGCTGATGCGTTTCTGCACGGCATCGGCGTCGGCTTCCTTGCCCTTGCGGGTGGCCTCGATCACACGTTTCACCGCGGCGATGTCGTCCGGCGCGACGGTGGCCACGGGCGCAGGCTCGAAGCGCCCGGACAGCGGGTGCGCCACCGGATTGAACAAAGCGGGGCTCGCAGTCACCGGCCCGCGCAGGGCCACTTTGCTTGGCACGGGGGCTGACGCGCCGGCGGCCGGCAATGGCCGTTTGCGAGGCAGCGGGACATGGCGGACCACCTGCACGGCCGGACGTTTGGCCGCATGGATGGCCGGTTTGGGCTGGGCGGCGGGAACTTTCTTAGGCGCGCCCATGGCGGTTTGGGCGCTCAAAGCGCCAGCCGCCGTAAGCGCCAGGGCCAAGCCTAAGGTCATGCCCCGGCGGTTCCGTATAATCGCTTCCATTCAACCCCTTGTCCGGTCGTCGGTCGGGTTCTGGGCGCCGACTCGAAACGGCCGCCCGGCGCCTCCCATTAGGCCAATATCGCGGCCGAAAGGATAGCCAAAATCCCCATGAACCGAGGCATATACCGCAAGCCGGGCGAAAGCGGGGCGGAGCCCTATTTATCAAGCCAATTCATGGGCCTATTTGGCTGGAGGGCTTTCATCGCTGGCGGCGACCCGATATCTATGGGGTGCGCCGGCGCATGATCCCGAAAAGTGGGAACCGGTTTTCGGAAAAGATCATGCGTAAGCAAGAATGCTTCCCCTGTGGAGAAGTCGTGCCAAGGAAAACACCATGACCGCCAAGACGAGCTTCCGTGGATCGTTCACCGCGCTGGTCACGCCGTTCAAGAACGGCGCGCTCGACGAAAAGGCATTCCGCGACCTGGTGGATTGGCAGATCGCCGAGGGCACCAACGGGCTGGTGCCGGTCGGCACCACCGGCGAGAGCCCCACGCTCAGTCATGACGAGCACAAGGAGGTGGTGGAGTGGTGCGTCGACCAGGTCGACGGCCGCGTGCCGGTGGTCGCCGGCGCCGGCTCGAACTCGACCGCCGAGGCGATCGAGTTGTCGAAGCACGCCGAGATGGCGGGCGCCGACGCGGTGCTGATCGTGACGCCCTATTACAACAAGCCGACCCAGGAAGGGCTCTACCAGCACTACAAGGCGATCAACGACGCCATCGGCATTCCGATCATCATCTACAACATCCCCGGCAGGTCTATCGTCGATATGTCGGTCGACACCATGAAGCGGTTGTTCGAGTGCAAGAACATCGCCGGCGTCAAGGACGCCACCGCCAATATGGCGCGGGTGTCGCAGCAACGCGCGGCGATCGGTGAGGATTTCAACCAGATGTCCGGCGAGGACATCACCGCGCTCGGCTTCATGGCGCATGGCGGCCATGGCTGCATCTCGGTGACCTCGAACGTGGCGCCGCGGCTGTGCGCCGAATTCCAGAGCGCGTGCCTCAAGGGCGACTTCAAGACTGCGCTCAAGCTGCAGGATAAGCTGGCGCCGTTGCACATCAATCTTTTCGTCGAAACGAGCCCGGCGCCGATCAAATATGCCATGTCGCTGATCGGCAAATGCGCCAATACGCTGCGGCTGCCCATGGTGCCAGCGAGCGAAAAGGCGCAAGCCGCGGTACGCGAGGCCATGGTGCACGCCGGGCTGATCAACTAGCGCTTGGACTCATAAAATCCCCGGACAGACCATTACCCAGTTCCCACGGTCCGCAGCGAGCCCATCCGCATCACGGCGGGAACCTATATAATCAAGATCATTCGCACCTAGCCAGCAGTCAGCTAGAAAATATCGGGTGTGATGGCGACGATCGCGCTTAAAAAAATTAATCGCGCGCGGCTTGAGCGCGCTGCCGACGGACTTGCCGCCGTGGTTGCGGCCTCGCTACCCTGGTCCACGTCTGCGACGAGTATCTTACTGGTGCTCTGGTTGATCGTGCTGATTCCGACGTTCCGATGGTCCGATCTGCGCCGCGAACCGATACTGACAACGCTAGCGGGCGGCCTGCCGGTGTTATTGTGGCTGCTTGCGCTGCTCGGCATGCTTTGGTCGGATGTTAGTCTTTCAGAACGTCTTGCGGGTCTCTCCGGCTACCACAAGCTGCTGGCGATTCCGCTGCTGCTTGCGCAATTCCGCCGGTCGGACCGCGCTCGATGGGTGATCGCCGGCTTTTTTCTGGCGTCCGTCGGTGTCTTGTTGGTCTCGTGGCTGCCGACCATGTTTCGGGGTCTTGAGGGCATTGCCTGGAGGAGGGGGCCGGGCGTTGTCGCGAAGGATTACCTGACGCAGAGTGGTATTTTTCAACTTTGCGGTTTTGCCCTCGCCTATGTGGCCGCCGATGATTGGCGTCGTAGCCGCCGTTGGCGCGCGTTCATTCTTGCGGGCCTCGCGCTGCTGTTCTTCGCAAACATCATCTATCTCGCGAGCGGTCGTACCGAACTCGTGCTCATGCCGATATTTATTTTGCTTCTCGGATTTAGGCTGTACGGCTGGCGTGGTCTTATTGCGGGGCTTGTGGCAGGTACGGTGCTGGCTGGAATCGCCTGGACCTCTTCCGCTTACATGCGTGGACAGCTGACAAGTCTCATCACCATCTGGAACACACCAGATTACATGCGTGCGCAGCTGATGAATCTCATCAAAGGATCCAAGCTAGATCCGGGAGACGTGGCGCTGGCCTCGGCCGGATTGCGACTCGAATACTATCGAAAGTCCATTGCCGTCATCATGAACGCGCCAATTATGGGCCACGGCACGGGAACGATCCGTGCGCGCTTTGAAGACGCCGCAGCCGGCGAGACGGGGGTAGCCGGCATCACCACCGGGAATCCCCATCAGCAAACGTTTGCTGTTGCCATCCAACTTGGCCTAGTCGGCGCGGCGCTCCTGTGTGCAATGTGGATCACACACCTTCTCCTATTCCGCGGGGCGGGTGTTGTTCCGTGGCTTGGCCTGCTCGTGGTGGTGCAGAATATCCTCGGCTCGACGTTCAATTCTAATCTGTTCGATTTTACCGAAGGCTGGATCTATGTTTTCGGGGTCGGAGTGTTAGGAGGCGCTGTATTGCGCGGGATCCCGGATCAAATGAGCACCGCAACGTCGGCGCGCAACGATTTATGACGACGCGCCCTCGTCCCGTCTATTTGATCTCGACCAGCCCCACTTGATTGACCAGGCTGTTGGCGGTCACCGGGTTGCCGTCTGGCGTCACATCCATGTTGCGCACGATGTCGCCGCCGCCGGGGATCGCCCAGCTCTGGAATTTTTCTTCCTTCGGATCGAAGCGCACGATCGTGTTCGGCTTGGCGAAGGATTCGTTGTACCAGAGCGCGCCTTTGGTGAAGACGAGGCCGTAGGGCTCGGACTTGGGGCCGCTCGGCGATGGCCATTCGCTGACCTTGCCGGTGGCCGGCTCGAGGCGGCCGAGGAAGCCGCGCGCGAAATCCGTGTACCAGATCATGTCGTCGGGAGCGATCGCGATGCGGCGCGGGCGCGCGCCGGGGTCGGGCAGGAGGTATTCCTTGATCGCCATGGTGTTAGCGTCGATGGTGGCGATCTTGTTGGCGCCGAACTCGACAAAGTGCACGACGTTTTTCGAATTCACCGCCATTCCATAGGGCCGCGACTTCGGCGTCGGCGAGGTGACGAGCTTCACCTCGCCGGTCTTGGGATCGAGCCGGCCGATGAAATTGCCTTGCTGCACCGTGAACCACAGAATGCCGTCGTGATCGAACACGAGGGTGTGCGGGTCTTTGGCTGCCGGATTTCCTAAATTGTATTCGGTGACAAGCCCGGTTTTCGGGTCGAGCTTGCCGATGAAGCCGGCGACATTGCCGGTGAACCAGATGTTGCCGTCTTTGTCCTCGGTGAGGCCGTGCGGGCCGCTATGCGGCGTCTTCAGGCTGTATTCTCGCATAGTGCCGGTCTTGGGATCGATCCGCCCAAGCTTGTTGGACAACTGTCCGGCCCACCAGATCGCGCCGTCCTTGGCGGCGGCCGGGTCGTGCGGGCGCGATCCCAGCGTCGGGACGTCCCACATCTTTATCGTCGCCTGCACCGGGCCGGCAATCAGCACCGCCGGCGGCCGCGCCTTTTCCGGGAAGTTTTTCATCAGATAGGTGGTGACCGCCGGCCAATCCTCCGGCGCGATCGGTGCGGCCATGTTCTGCATCATGTGCTGGAGCATGTTCCAGCCGGCCGGCGTATAGCCGGCGCGAAGGCGATTGATGGCATGGCAGCCGCCGCAGGTGGCGACCACGATGTCCTTGCCGGGGCCGTCCGGGAAGTTTTGCGGCGCCGGCTGGCTCCAGGCCGCCGACGCGCAGCACAGCAGCGTGGCCGCGAAAATGGGCAGAATGGCTCTGTTTAGCATGACGCCTCCCCTGACATGCGCTTCTCGGTTTAATCCGGGCGCGGCCTTCGGTGACGATCTTGTCGCTCGGCTGGACGCAGCGTCAAGGCGCTGCTTCTAGCGTTTCTTGGCGCGGTTGACCGGACCCCCGGCATTTGGTCGATTGCCGGCATGGCCGCCAAAACCAATCCCCGCTTCAAGGTCGTCGCCGACAACCGCAAGGCGCGCTTTAACTACGAGATCGGCGAGGTCTACGAGGCTGGCATCGCGCTCACCGGCAGCGAAGTGAAATCGCTGCGCGCCGGCAAGGCGACGATCGCGGAATCCTATGCCGATGCGCGCGGCGGCGAGATCTGGCTGATCAATTCCAATATTCCGGAATATCTGCAAGCACACCGCTTCAACCATTTGCCCAAGCGGCCGCGCAAATTGCTGCTGCATGCGCGCCAGATCGACAAGCTGGTCGGCGCGGTCGAGCGCGAGGGCATGACCATCGTGCCGCTCAAGCTCTATTTCAACGCGAAGGGGCGGGCGAAGGTGGAGATCGCGCTGGCGCGCGGCAAGAAGCTGCACGACAAGCGCGAGACGCTCAAAAAACGCTCCTGGGAGCGCGAGCGCGGCCGGCTGATGCGGCAGAAGGAGTAACGGTCCGCGCTCGATCTCGGGGCTGCACTTACTGAATCACGCCGCAGGCGATGCGGCCGCCGGCATCGCCGGTCGGATCGGTCTTGTAGTCGTCGCTGCCGGCATGGATCACGATGGCGGAGCCGTCGGCGTCGAATAGCGAGTTCGGCTTACCCTTTTCGAGCGTAACGTCGGCATTCACCGTTTCGACCGTCAGGTCGCCGCTCTGCGGGATGTGCAGGTTGGGCATGTCGCCGGCATGGTAGCCTTCCGCTGCCATCATGCCGTGCTTCTTGTTGGTCGGATTGAAGTGGCCGCCGGCCGAGGTAAAGGGCGGCTCGCACTTTCCGACCGCGTGAACGTGGAAGGCGTGTTCGCCCGGCGGCAGTCCTTTCACCGAAATATTGATCAGCACGCCGTGCGGCGTCTGGGTCAGGTTGGCCGAGCCCACTTCCTTGCCCTCTGCGTTCTTGAGGGCAGCGCTGGCAGTCTGCGCCGCGGCGGGCAGCGATGAGATCGCAAACATGATCGCGCCTGCGGCGGCCGTGCTGACGAAGTGAATGGTTTTCATGTGTTGCTCCCTGTCGTTTCCTTGTTGACCCCAAGCATATAGTATTTGGCGTCCGTCTCCGGAGGTTTGCGATCACGGTGCCGTGACACTTTGTGCCAGGGGTCGCCGCCATGCCGCCGACCAAACTCGACCACTGCGTCATCCACGTCTCCGACTGGGAGCGCGCGAACCAATTCTATACGCAAGTGATGGGCGCCGAACTGGTGGCGCGGCCGGTGGGCTTTGCCTATCGTTTCGGCGACAAGCAGCTCAACGTGCATGGGCCGGGCGTGACGCCGGCGGAAGTGGCGCGACTGCCGGTGCAGCCGGGCAATTCCGATCTTTGTTTCGAATGGCGCGGGCCGATTGAAGACGCGCTCGCGCATCTCACGGCGCACGGGATTGCGATCGAGCGCGGGCCGCTGCAACGTTTCGGCGCCAAGGGGCCGGGCACCTCGGTCTATTTCCGCGATCCGGATGGCTCGCTGATGGAATTCATGAGCTACGGAAATGCGAAATGACCGAAGCGCCTGGCACCCATAATCCGCAATTCCTGCCCCCCAATATTCCGGCGCCGCATGATGATGGCGCGGCAAAGCATCTACCCGGCGCGAAGCTGCCTGACCTGGCGCTGCCGGCGACCACAGGCGCAGCCGTCAATCTAGCGAAGCTAAAGGGCCGCACCGTGGTCTATATTTATCCGCGCACCGGCGTGCCGGGCGTCGATCTACCGCCGGGCTGGAACGACATCCCGGGCGCGCGCGGCTGCACGCCGCAATCCTGCGGCTTCCGCGACCATTTCGGCGAGCTCAAACGGCTGGGCGTGGCGCAGCTTTACGGGCTGTCGACGCAGGACACCGCCTATCAGCAGGAAGCGGCGACGCGGCTGCATCTGCCGTTTGCGATCCTGTCGGATGAGGCGTTCGCGCTCACCAAGGCGCTCAAGCTGCCGACCTTCACGACCACGGGCATGACGCTGCTCAAGCGCATGGCGCTGGTGATCGACGATGGTGTGATCAGCAAGGCGTTCTACCCGGTGTTCCCGCCCAACAAGAATGCCGAAGAAGTCATTGCCTGGCTTCAGGCGTCGCGCGCATGATCCCGAAAAGTGGGAACCGGTTTTCGGATAAGATCATGCGCCATCTAAAAAGCCGCGAACGGCCGCAAACACCTTGCGGAACATCTCCGGCGTGAGCACACCGGTATTGGTGTTGTAGCGCGAGCAGTGATAGCTGCTGAACAGTGTCAGATTTCCGAGCGTGTTCTTGCCGCCATGCTTGAAGGGCCTCGCTGACTTCTTCGCCCCGAAGGCCGTTACCACGCTGTCATGGGCGATGCGCCCGAGCGCGACGATTGTCGTAAGCTTCGGCATTTCCGCGATGGTCATTTTAAGGAAATCGCGGCAGGTCGCGATCTCGGCGGTCGTCGGCTTATTTTCCGGCGGCACGCAGCGCACCGCATTGCTGATGCGGCAATCGGTCAGCTGCAATCCGTCGTCGGGGTGCGCGCCGTATTGGCCGCGCGCGAAATCGTAGCGGGCAAGCGTTTCGTACAGCAGCACGCCGGCATAATCGCCGGTGAACGGGCGGCCGGTGCGGTTGGCGCCTTGCAGGCCGGGGGCCAGCCCCACGATCAGCAGCCGCGCATCGAGCGGTCCGAAGGAGGGGACCGGCGCGTTGAACCATTCCGGCTCTTGCGCGCGCCATGTCTTGCGGAACGCCGCCAGCCGCGGGCAGCGCGGACAGTTGCGCCCGGGCTTGCCCTCGGTTTCCGGCATCGCCACCAAAACTGCTATTCGAACGACTCTTCGTCGTCGTCGGCGCCGACATTGGCGGTCGCGTCGGCCCGTTGCGGCACCGGCGGACGCTGCAGGAATTGCGGCGTGTGCTGCGGCGACTCGCGATCGTCGCGCGGACCGCGCGATGCTTCGCGGGCGGCACGCTCGGCCGGGTCGCGGCCGATCTTGGCCTGCAGCGTGACGATGTCGGTGAAGATGTCGGCCTGGCGGCGCAATTCGTCGGCCACCATCGGCGGCTGCGTGGTGACGGTCGATATCACCGTGACGCGCACGCCGCGCCGCTGCACGGCTTCCACCAGCGAGCGGAAATCGCCGTCGCCGGAGAACAGCACCATGTGGTCGATCGATCCGGCGATCTCCATGGCATCGACCGCGAGTTCGATGTCCATGTTGCCCTTGACCTTGCGGCGGCCGGTCTGGTCGACGAATTCCTTGGTCGCCTTGGTGACGACCGAATAGCCGTTGTAGTCGAGCCAATCGATCAGCGGGCGGATCGAGGAATATTCCTGATCCTCAATCACCGCGGTGTAATAGAACGCCCGCAGCAGATAGCCGCGCGACTGGAACTCGCGCAGCAGCTTCTTGTAGTCGATATCGAAGCCGAGCGATTTGGCGGTGGCGTAAAGATTGGCGCCGTCAATGAACATTGCGATTTTTTCGCCGGGGACTGTCATGGTCTTGTCTTTCTCGCAATAAGAACCAAAATTGATCCTGCGCACGCCTCAAAAATGCAACCTGCGCGATGCACATCCGCGCCTCATTGAATCGGCGTTAACAGAACGGTTGAAGGCACCTTTGATCAATTCAGCCGGTACCCACGCAATCACGCTGATGCCGCTAAAATCCGGTCGGTCGGCCTGCTTGCAACGATTTCGGTAACAGAGGCCTGCGCTTAATCCAAGACAAAAATACTTGAACTTTCACCCCACACGGTCTACTTACCGGTCGAAATCAGGACAAAGTTCCCTTTAAAGGAGTGACGAGCCGATGGCCCGTGTCACCGTAGAAGATTGCATCGACAAGGTTGAGAACCGCTTCGATCTCGTCCTTCTGGCGAGCCACCGGGCGCGCATGATCTCGTCCGGGTCGCAGATTACCGTTGAGCGCGACAACGACAAGAATCCGGTCGTCGCGTTGCGCGAGATCGCGGAAACGACGGTATCCCCCGGCGACCTGAAGGAAGACTTGATCCACAGTTTGCAGAAATATGTCGAGGTCGACGAGCCGGAGCCGGAAATGCCGCTGATCGGGGCCGGTCCCGGCGCCAGCATCGATTCCGACGATACCGAAGTGACCGCCGAGCGCATGACCGAGGAAGAGCTGCTCAAGGGCCTCGAAGGCCTGGCGCCGCCGGAAGAAGTGCCGGAAGAGGACGCCGAGTAACCAATTTACTGGCGTTTTGCATCGATTTTACGGTACGGCCCGGCCCCAGCGCCGGGCCGTTGCTTTTTCATCAACCAGAACGACAAGCCCTTGCGGCTCCAGCGAATTGTCGTGATATCTATGGTAGAAACGGTCGCCGGCGCCGTTTTTCACGCAGATTCGGCGGCCGTGAGGCACGACAATGGCGCGCGCGCGCTCAGATTTACCGCGGATGCAGAAGCAGTCGCCCACCCGGGCGCCGCTCGAGCGGGCCGTTGCGCTGCCCCAAGTAATTGAAAAGCCGACGCAATCCCGTAAGCCGCCGATGATGCGGCAATACGACCTGATCGAACGGGTGCGCCGCTACAATCCCAAAACCAACGAAGCGCTGCTCAACCGCGCCTATGTCTACGCCATGAAGGCGCATGGCGAGCAACGGCGCGCCTCGGGCGACCCGTATTTCTCCCACCCGATCGAGGTGGCGGCGATTCTCACCGACCTCAAGCTTGACGACGCCACCATCGCCGCTGCGCTTTTGCATGACACCATTGAGGATACCGCAACCACCCGCGCCGAGATCGATAGCCTGTTCGGGCCCGACATCGGCACGCTGGTCGACGGGTTAACCAAGCTCAAGAAGCTCGATCTGGTCACCAAGGAAGCCAAGCAGGCGGAAAACCTGCGCAAGCTGCTGCTGGCGATCGCCGCCGATGTGCGCGTGCTGCTGGTCAAGCTCGCCGACCGTCTGCACAACATGCGTACGCTCGACTACATGCCGGTCGAGGCGCGCCGGCGCGCCGCCGAGGAGACGCTCGAAATCTATGCGCCGCTCGCCGGCCGCATGGGCATGCATGCGATGCGCGAGGAGCTCGATGACCTGGCGTTCCGCGAGCTTTATCCGGAAGCCTGTGAGGTGGTCAGTGGCAGGCTCAATGCGCTGGCCGACCGCCACAAGCATTTGATTACCGAGATCGAGCAGCAGCTCACCAAGAAACTCGCCGACCGCGGCATCGAAGCGCGGGTGTTAGGGCGGCGCAAGCGCGCCTATTCGATCTGGCGCAAGATGGAACGCAAGTCGGTCGGCTTCGAGCAACTGTCCGACATTTTCGGGTTCCGCGTGATCGTGAAGACGGTGGCGGACTGCTACCAGGCGCTCGGCATCGTGCATACCACCTGGCCGACGGTGCCGGGACGCTTCAAGGATTACGTCTCGACTCCTAAAGCAAACGACTACCGTTCGATTCACACCACCGTGATCGGCCCGGGCAAGCAGCGCGTCGAACTGCAGATCCGCACCACCGAGATGCACGAGCTGGCCGAATACGGCATCTCCGCGCACGCGCTCTACAAGGACAATGCCGGCTCGCCGACCGAAATGTTGTCGCGCGAATCGAGCGCCTATGCCTGGCTGCGGCGGACCATCGAGCTCTTGGCTGAAGGGTCGAACCCGGAGGAATTTCTCGAGCACACCAAGTTAGAGCTGTTCCATGATCAGGTGTTCTGCTTCACGCCCAAGGGCAAGCTGATCGCACTGCCGCGCAAGGCGACGCCGATCGACTTCGCCTATGCGGTGCACACCGACGTCGGCAACACCGCGGTGGGCTGCAAGATCAACGGCCAGATCGCGCCGCTCGGCTCGGAAATCATCAATGGCGACGAGGTCGATATCCTCACCTCGAAGGCGCAAACGGCGCCGCCGGCGGCGTGGGAATCGATCGTGGTCACCGGCAAGGCGCGCGCCGCGATCCGGCGCGCCACGCGCACGGCGGTGCGCAAGCAATATACCGGGCTCGGCCGCCGCATCGTCGAACGCCTGTTCCAGCGCGCCAAGATCGCCTACTCGGACGAGAAGCTCACCGGCGCGCTGCCGCGGCTGGCGCGCGCGTCCATCGAAGACGTGATGGCGGCGGTCGGGCGCAGCGAATTGAAAGCCTCGGACGTCGCGCGCGCCATGTATCCCGACTACAAGGAAGAGCGCGCCGCCGCCATGGCGGTGAAGCCCAAGTCCGAAAGCGGCTGGTTCGGCTTGAAGAAGCTCACCTCGGTCAAGTTCAAGGTGCCGGGCATCGCCGCGGTTGGCCCGGCGATCCCGATCCGCGGCATCAACGGCGACCTGCCGGTCAGTTTTGCGCCGGACGGCGGCGCGGTGCCGGGCGACCGCATTGTCGGCATCCTCACGCCGGGCGAGGGGATCACCATCTACCCGATCCAATCCCACGCCTTGAGTGAGTTCGAGGACAAGCCGGAACGCTGGCTGGACGTGCGCTGGGACGAGGAAGCGAGCACGCCGCGCCGCTTCCCGGCGCGCATCGCGGTGCAGTCGGTGAACGAGCCCGGCTCGTTCGCCCAAATCGCACAAGTGATCGCCGAGCACGACGGCAATATCGACAATATCCGCATGACGCGGCGGGCGCCGGACTTCACCGATGTGCTGATCGATCTGGAGGTCTACGACCTCAAGCATCTCACCGACATCATCGCGCAGTTGCGCGCCAAAGCGGTGGTGGCGAAGGCGGAACGGGTCAACGGTTAGATAAATGAGCCCGCCCCGTTTGCGCCTCGGCATCAATGTCGACCACGTCGCCACCATCCGCAATGCGCGCGGCGGGCGCCATCCCGATCCGGTGCGCGCGGCCAAGCTCGCGATCGCGGCCGGCTGCGACGGCATCACCGCGCATTTGCGCGAGGACCGCCGTCATATCCGCGACGACGATATCGCGCGCCTGAAGGCGGAAATCGACAAGCCGCTCAATTTCGAAATGGCGGCGACCGATGAGATGACAGCGATCGCGCTTAAATTGCAGCCGCACGCGGTTTGTCTGGTGCCGGAAAAGCGCACCGAGCGCACCACCGAGGGCGGGCTCGATTGCCTAAAGCAACGCGCGCAGCTCGCGCCGGTGGTGCATGCGCTCAAGCACGCCGGCATCCGGGTTTCGCTATTCATTGGTGCGGCGCCGGCGCAGATCGAGGCGGCGGTCGAGCTGGGCGCGCCGGTGATCGAAATTCATACCGGTTCCTGGTGCGACGCGCTGATCGAGAACCGGGCGGCCGAGGCCCGCGCCGAATGGCAACTGATCCGCGCCGGTGCGCTGCTGGCCAAAGGCCTCGGCCTTGAAGTCCATGCCGGCCACGGGCTCGATTATGCGAGCGCGGAAATCATCGCGTCGCTGCCGCAGATCGTCGAACTCAATATCGGCCATTTTTTGGTCGGTGAATCGGTGTTCGAGGGGTTGGCCGACACCGTGAAGTTCATGCGCGCGGCCATGGACCGCGGTCGCCAGAAGGCCCGCGCATGATCCCGAAACAGCATGTCCCGGGCCTGACCCGGGATGGATACCGGTTTTCGGACAAGATCATGCGCAAGGAAAAAGCATGATCCTCGGGCTCGGCTCCGACATGGTCGACGTACGGCGCATCGCGCGCAGCATCGAGCGTTACGGCGAACGTTTTCTCGGGCGCATTTTCACGCCCGCCGAACGCGCCAAGGCGGAGAACCGCGCCAACACGGTCGAGACCTATGCCAAGCGTTTTGCCGCCAAGGAAGCCTGCTCCAAGGCGCTCGGCACTGGTTTCCGCAGCGGCGTGTTCTGGCGCGACATGGGCGTGGTCAATCTGGCCTCGGGCCGCCCCACCATGAAGTTGACCGGCGGCGCGCTCAAACGGCTGCAGGCGATCACGCCGGCCGGTTGCGAGGCGCAGATCGACGTGTCGCTCACCGACGAAGGCCCAAGCGCGCAGGCCATCGTCATCATTTCGGCGCAGTCCAGAGCATGATCCCGAAAAGTGGGTACCGGTTTTCGGATAAGATCATGCTCCAAATTCCGGCAATGAAGAGACCTGCGCGAGCCTAAGAAACGCAATCCGACCAAGTGCTTATACAGTGGCGCGAGCGTTCTTGATTGCGCCCTGGAATGGCAGCCGCTACAAGGTCGCCGGGGCGCAGAGCCTTTAGTGGCGGGACAAGAGGCCGATGAGCGTGACATCCGGAACAAAACGGAAAGAAGGCGGCATTGCCGAAACAATCCGCGTGGTTTTCCACGCGCTGATCATCGCGCTGGTGATCCGCACCTTCCTGTTTCAGCCCTTCAATATCCCCTCCGGCTCGATGAAGGCGACGCTGCTGGTCGGCGATTACCTGTTCGTGTCGAAATATTCCTATGGCTACAGCCACTTCTCGCTGCCTTTGTCGCCGCCACTGTTCTCCGGACGGCTTCCGAGCGGCTGGCTGCCGGCGCGCGGCGACGTGGTGGTGTTTCGCCTGCCCAGGGATACCGACACCGACTACATCAAGCGCGTGATCGGCCTGCCCGGTGACAAGATCCAGGTGATCGACGGCGTCGTCAGCATCAATGGCGTTCCGGTCAAGCACGAGCCGGCGCCGCCGTTCATCGAGACCGAGGAGGGCACGCGCGCCGCTCCGGTCAAGCGCTGGAAGGATACGCTACCGGAAGGCGTGAGCTTCTACACGCTCGACCTGGTAGACAACGGCTTTGCCGACAACACCCAGGTTTACACCGTGCCGGCCGGCCATTATTTCATGATGGGCGACAATCGCGACAATTCCACCGACAGCCGCTTCAGCCAAGTCGGCACGGTGCCGTTCGAGAATATCGTCGGCAAGGCGCAGATCATTTTCTTCTCCGTCTATGAGGGCGAGCGCGCCTGGCAATTCTGGCGCTGGCCGGTGGCGGTGCGCTGGAGCAGGCTGTTCACGATCGTGCGATGAGCCGCAAGGCCAAGGACAGAGCGGCGCTCGAGGAGCGGATCGGCTACAAGTTCGCCGATAAGGCGCTGCTGGAGCGCGCGGTCACGCATATTTCCGCGCTGGCGGGCGGCGCCACCCGCGCCAACAGCTACCAGCGCCTGGAATTCCTCGGCGATCACGTGCTCGGCCTGGTCATTTCCGACATGCTCTATCGCGCATTCCCGAAAGCCAATGAGGGCGAGCTGTCGCGCCGGCTCGCCGATCTGGTGCGCAAGGAAACCTGCGCGGAGGTGGCGCGCGCCATGGATCTCGGGCCGGCGCTCAAGCTCGGCAATTCGGAATCGCACGCCGGCGGGCGCTTGCGCTCCACCATCCTGGCCGACGCCTGCGAGGCGCTGGTGGGGGCGGTGTTTATCGACGGCGGATACGAAGCCGCCGATGCGCTGATCGCGCGGTTCTGGAAGGAACGCATGCTCAAGCCGCTGCGCCCGTTGCGCGACCCCAAGACCATGCTGCAGGAATGGGCGCAGGCGCGCGGGTTGCCGACGCCGGCCTATCGGGAATTGGCGCGCACCGGCCCGCATCACGATCCGGAATTCCGCGTCGCGGTGGTGCTGCCCGACCGGCCGCCGGCCGAGGGCATGGGCGCATCGAAGCGGGCCGCCGAACAGGCCGCCGCCGCCGCCATGTTGACGCGCGTCGGCGTGGCGGTGGACAAACTCGATGGTTGACCAGGCCAAACCAGCGAGCGACACGCGCTGCGGCTTCGTCGCGCTGATCGGCGCGCCCAATGCCGGCAAGTCGACGCTGCTCAATGCATTGGTCGGCTCCAAGGTCACCATCGTCTCGCACAAGGTGCAGACCACCCGTGCGCTGATCCGCGGCATCACGTTAGAGGGCAAGGCGCAACTTATCTTCGTCGACACGCCGGGAATTTTCGCTCCGAAGCGGCGGCTCGACCGCGCTATGGTGACGACGGCCTGGAGCGGTGCGCACGAGGCCGATCTGATCGGCGTGCTGATCGATGCGCGCAAGGGGATCGACGAAGAGGCGGAAGCTCTGCTCGATCGGCTCGCCGACGTGAAGCCGACGAAAATCCTGATCCTCAACAAGATCGATCTGGTGCCGCGCGCCACGCTGCTGTTGCTGACCAAGATCGCCAATGAAAAGGCCAAGTTCGATTCGACCTTCATGATCTCGGCGCTCACCGGCGACGGCGTGGCCGATCTCAAGACCTGGCTCGCCGACCGCATGCCGCCAAGTCCGTGGCTTTATCCGCCCGATCAAATGTCGGATGCGCCGGTGCGCCAACTGGCGGCCGAGATCACGCGCGAGAAGCTGTTCGAGCGGCTGCACCAGGAACTGCCCTACCATTCCACGGTCGAGACCGAAACGTGGAAGGAACTGCGGGGCGGCGATATCCGGGTCGAGCAGACGATCTATGTGGAACGCGAGAGCCAGCGCAAGATCGTGATCGGCAAAGGCGGGCAGACTCTCAAGTCGATCGGCGAATCGGCGCGGCGGGAAATCGCCGAGATCGTCGAGCACAAGGTGCACCTGTTCCTGTTCGTCAAGGTGCGCGAGGGCTGGGGCGACGACCCGGAGCGCTACCGGGCCATGGGGCTGGAGTTTCCCAAGGAGTAGGGTTCTGTCATTCCGGGGCGCGCGAAGGCGCGAACCCGGAATCCAGATGCTAGGGTCAGGACTCATTGATTA
>Ga0209385_1000409_pt1 | contig 17233 bp, 22 predicted proteins | sample NGEPerB_FD_184506 | JGI IMG/M metagenome (GOLD analysis project Ga0209385, IMG submission 184506) | Arctic peat soil microbial communities from the Barrow Environmental Observatory site, Barrow, Alaska, USA - NGEE PermafrostAB12-B... | ecosystem: Environmental > Terrestrial > Soil > Wetlands >... | reverse complement strand
GCTATAGACATGGTATTGCATCATCGACCTCCTTCTTGGGGGCTGTCCGCTATATATAGTTATATTTGAATAGCGCTTAAACCCCGGCTCCGGTTCCGCAACGGATTTCGTTCGCGCCGCCAGGTGATAGTGTTGCGGATCACCCGGGGAGACAACGCATGCGAGCCGCCTATTACGAACAGAACGGTTCCGCGCGCGAGGTACTGCGCGTGGCTGAGGTCGAGACGCCGCAGGCCGGCCCCGGCGAGGTGCGGGTCAAACTCAGCCACTCCGGCGTCAACCCGTCCGACGTCAAATCGCGCCAGGGTGCGACCCGCAAGATCGCCTGGCCGCGCCTGATCCCGCACAGCGACGGCGCCGGCGTGATCGACCAGCTCGGCGACGGCATCGCCAAATCGCGCCTGGGCGAGCGGGTCTGGGTCTGGAATGGGCAATGGAAGCGCGCCTCCGGCACGGCCGCCGAATACATCGTGTTGCCGGCCGCGCATGCGGTCAAGCTGCCGGACAAAGTGAGCTTGGAGGCCGGCGCCTGCCTCGGCATTCCGGCCATGACCGCCATTCATGCCGTCGCGCTCGCCGCCGCCGACAAGGGCTCAACCCTGCTGATCGCCGGCGGCGCGGGGTCGGTCAGCCAATACGCCATCCAGTTCGCCAAGGCGCTGGGCGCGACCGTCCTCACCACCATTTCCTCGCCCGAAAAGGCTTTAGCCGCGCGCGAGGCCGGCGCCGACCATGCGATCGACTACAGACGCGAGGATGTCGGCGAGCGGGTAATGGAACTCACCGGCAAACGCGGCGTCGACGCGGTGATCGAGATGGATCTCGCCGCCAATGCCAAGCTCATTCCGTTCGTGCTGCGTCCAAAAGGCAGCGTCATCGTCTATGGCACCGGCGCACCGATGGTGAGCCTGCCGGCCTTCTTCTGCCTCACCCAATCCATTCGCGTGCAGTTCTTCCTGGTCTACGAACTCGACACCAACGAACGCGAGCGCGCGGTTTCCGCCATCACCCGCGCGCTCGAGCAAAGCTCCCTTAGCATTGGCAAACTGATCAACCGGGTCGCAACGCCGACCTATGCGTTGGCCGACACAGCCGCCGCCCATGAGGCGGTGGAGCGCGGGACGATCGGCAACGTGATCGTGACGATGTGAGAGCTACGGCGCCACTTCTGCGTCCTTGAAGCCGGCGGCATCGAGCGCACGGCGCACCAGGCCGGATTTCTTGGCGTCTTCGAGCAGGCCGCTGGCGAGATTGAGCGCCGCCGGCCGGCCCTTCGGCGCCGCCACCGCGATCCCCGTTTGTTGGAAATGCCCCGGCAACACGCGCGCGCCGGGAAGCTTCGGCAGCAGCCCGGCAAACGAGTCATGCGACAGCGCGAAGGCGTCGCCCTGCCCCGCTGCCGCCATCTCGGTCATCCGATCGACACTCGGCACTTCCTCGACCGTGGCATGGGGCGCGGTGCGGCGCGCGCTGCGCGCGGTCGTGGTGTTGGAGATGGCGACGATGCGCACGCCGGGGCGGTTGACCTCGTCGATGCTTTGGATTTTGGAGCCGGCGGGCACCAGGTAGGTGCTGGAGATGAAATAATAGGCTGGGCCGAAATCGACTTTCTTGGCGCGCTCGGCATCCTGCGGCATGAAGGCGAGGTCGCAGGCGGCGCTGGCAACGGCATCAGTGACCTGGCCCGAATTGTCATAGACCTGCAGCACGAGCGGCAATTTCAGGGTTTCGGCAAAGGCACGCAGAAGATCGAGCGTGACGCCCCGCACCTCGCCCTTGCCGTCCTTGATGGCAAAAAACACGGAAGCCGCCGGCGATACCACCACGCCGCCGCGCAGTTTTCCGGTCGGTGCCAGTTGTTTGAGATCGTCGGGATTTATCATGCGGCCCGCATTTAGCATGCGGCCATTGAGCGTGCCACCCATCGGGTTATGATGCGACTATGCGAGGTCCGGCCCTGCCGGCTTCTTTTGGGGAGGCGATCATGAGATTCATTCTGGGCGTATTCGTCGGTGCGGCGCTGCTGCTCGGCTCGGCCTATCTGCACGACAAGGGCGTGGTGAACGCCGGCCCGAAGCAGGCTTTCGTCAACTGGGACGTTGTGACCGGGATGCTCGGACGCTGAGCATCAAAACTTCTCCACCCACGGCCGCAGCTCGATCTCGTGCGTCCAGGCGCTGCGCGGCTGGTTGAGCACGGCGAGATATGTCGCGGCGATGGCGTCGGGGTCGAGCAGCGAGTCCGGGCTGGCCGCCGGCTCGGCGCGGCGCGCGCTGCGGATGCCGCCGTCGATCACGAAATGCGCGACGTGAATGCCCTGCGGCGACAATTCGCGCGCCATGCTCTGCGCCAGCCCGCGCAGCGCGAACTTCGCCATGGCGAACGGCGCCGACTGCGCATAGCCCTTCACGCTCGCCGAGGCGCCGGTGAACAAAATGGCGCCATGGGCGCGCGGCAGCATGCGGCGAACTGCGGCCTGCCCTACCAGGAAGCCGCCATAGGCTGTGATCTCGATCGCCTTGGCGACTTCGACCGGATCGAGCTCGATGAACGGCCCGCGCGTGCGGTAACTGGCGTTGTACACGACGACGTCGGGCGTCATTTGCGAGGCATCGAGATCGGCGAACAGCCGGTCGACCTCGTCGCGCTTGGCGGCATCGCAGTTGAAGGCTTTGCAGCCGGTCGCTTTGACGAACTCATCGAGCTTGGCAGCGGAGCGTGCTGCCAATGCGACTTTCATACCGGCCTTCGTGAACGCGCGCGCCAGCGAGGCCGAGAGCCCGGAGCCGGCGCCGACGATGAGGGCGGAGTGGTAAGCCTTGCTCATCGCCACTTGCCTACTGCTCTGTCTCTTTCGCTTAATTCGTACGTTCGAATTCGATAAGCCAACTGTGCACTGTTTGCCAAGGATCGTGCTTTTTGCGAAATGTTAAAAAGTACGGTCGATGACGCTGCAGCCAACCGAAAAACAAAAACATGGCTATGGCAGAACCTTTATCCCCTTCGCACATACTCCAAACGCGTTGAATCTCTTGTTTAGCATCGCTCACCTTGATCCGATGTATAGGCTCCTCAGCGAAACAGTCGCGCCAACTATCAAGTTCATCAAAAACTGACCCTCTGATCATTCGGCCCGGACTAGGCTGAGCGACAAAGGTGCGCCTATTAATGGTGCGCACTTTGGCGCACCGCCCGCACCATTCTTGACCCAAGTAGCGAACTATTTGAACTCCATTGGACCCCGAACCTGCAGTTCGACCGCATGAGGGGCAGATCCAATTGATTGTCGCTTCTGCATTCATTGAGCAATGCCGCTCTTTCACATCCTAAACACCCCGAACTTCGTCTCCGGCACCGGCGCGTTGAGCGCGGCGGAAAACGCCAGCGCCAGCACCCGCCGCGTCTCCGACGGCGCGATGATGCCGTCGTCCCACAGTCGCGCGGTGGCGTAATAGGGATTGCCCTCCGCCTCGTATTGCTCGCGGATCGGCGCCTTGAAGTCCTCCTCCTCGGCCGCCGACCACTTGGCGCCATCGGCCTCGATATTGTCGCGTTTGACGGTGGCCAGCACCGAGGCCGCCTGCTCGCCGCCCATCACCGAGATGCGCGCGTTCGGCCACATGAACAGGAAGCGCGGCCCGTAAGCGCGCCCGCACATGCCGTAATTGCCGGCCCCGTAGGACCCGCCGACGATCACGGTGATCTTGGGCACTTGGGCGCAGGCCACCGCGGTCACCATCTTGGCGCCGTCCTTGGCGATGCCGCCGGCCTCGTAGTCGCGCCCGACCATGAAGCCGACGATATTCTGCAAAAACAGTAATGGAATGCGGCGCTGACAGCACAGCTCGACAAAATGCGCGGCCTTCAGTGCGCTTTCGGAAAACAATATGCTGTTGTTGCCGAGGATGCCGACCGGCATGCCGTGGATATGCGCAAAGCCGGTCACCAGTGTGGTGCCGTAAAGCTGCTTGAACTCGTCGAACTCTGAAGCGTCGACGATGCGCGCGATCGCCTCGCGCACGTCGTATTGCTTCTTGAGGTCGACCGGCACCAGCCCATCGAGCTCCGCGATATCGAGCGCCGGCTCGCGCGGCGCATGAAGCGGAATGTCCACGGTCTTCTTGCTGTTGAGATTGGCGACGATCCGCCGCGCAATGCTCAAAGCATGATGATCGTCCTGCGCCAGATGATCGGCGACGCCCGACTTGCGCGCATGCACGTCGGCGCCGCCCAATTCCTCCGCGCTCACCACCTCGCCGGTCGCCGCCTTCACCAAAGGCGGGCCGCCGAGGAAGATGGTGCCCTGGTTTTTGACGATGATGGTCTCGTCCGACATCGCCGGCACATAGGCGCCGCCGGCGGTGCAGGAGCCCATCACCACGGCGATCTGCGGAATCGCTAAGCTCGATAAAATCGCCTGGTTGTAGAAGATGCGGCCGAAATGCTCGCGGTCGGGGAACACGTCGGTTTGCGTCGGCAGGTTGGCGCCGCCGCTGTCGACCAGATAGATGCAGGGCAGCCGGTTCTCGCGCGCGATTTCTTGGGCGCGCAAATGTTTTTTGACCGTCATCGGATGATAGCTGCCGCCCTTGATGGTGGCGTCGTTGGCCACGATCATGCATTCGCGCCCTTCGACGCGGCCGATGCCGGTAATGATGCCGGCGCCGTGGATGTCGCCGTCATACATGTCGAAGGCGGCGAGCGGCGACAGTTCCAGGAATGGCGAGCCGGGATCGATCAGGTTCATCACCCGCTCGCGGGGAAGAAGTTTGCCGCGGCCGACATGCCGTTCGCGCGACTTTTCCGATCCGCCCAAGGCGGCCTCGGCGCGGCGCGCCTGCAATTGCGCGGTGAGCGCGCGCATTTTCTCGGCATTGGCGCGAAATTCGGCGCTGCCCGTATCGATGGCGGATGACAGAATCGCCAACGTCCCCTCCCTTAGCTCTTTCGGGAAGGGTGCCTTGGCGGAACCCGGAACGCAATGGCGTGGGAACTGCGGCAGAACAAAGATTGCGGAACAGACGCGGCCTCGCGACGTTCTTATTAAGCACGCCACAACGTCAAGCACGTCGGGAGGTGCCCAGAGGAGGATTCAATGATGATGAAAGCAAGACTGTTATCGACCGTAGCGGCCGCTTTGCTGCTCAGCGTCGGCGCCGCATCGGCGCAACCAATGGATAAGGACGAAGCGCCGGCTCGCGCGCCTGCCGCGCAGCAGAAGGCGCCGGCCGAGAAGGTGGCGCCAGCGTTGAAGCCCGGCGAGCAGAAGGCCAGCACGAAAAAGGGCCCGGAGACGATCAGTGAGGCGCCGAAAGCGTCGGAGCCCGACAAGAGCCAAATGAAGAAGAGCCAGACGATGGATAAGGCCAGCCCGGCCGGCCCTGCGGCCAAGGGTTCATCCGACGCCAATGGCGGCCCGAACAAGTCCAAGAGCACGAACAGCACAGCCGAAAGTGCTCCAGGCACGGCAGCGCCGGCCGCCAAATCGGCCGACGAAAGCAAGAAGAGCACCACCGGTCAGGGCGCGGCCGCGGGTTCAGCCAAGCTGTCGACCGAGCAGCGCAGCAAGATCACTACCATCTTCCGGCAGAACAAGGTGGAACCGGCGCATCTCAATATCTCAGTGAGCGTGGGTACCCGTGTGCCGGATAGCGTGCATTTCTATCCGCTGCCGGTGGAAGTCATCGTGGTCTATCCCGAGTGGCGCGGCTACGACTACATTCTGGTCGGCAACGAGATCCTCGTCATCGATCCGCGCACGCACGAGATCGTCGCGATTCTCGAAGCGTAATGCGTCACGCGTAACGCGATAATCGGCAGACGGCCGGGACCATTCCCGGCCGTTTTGCCATTGCGCTTCGCCCGTTGTCGGATCGCGGCAATCGGTCGCACGTGCGCGGCGGCGGAACCTTCGTAGATGTTCATTCGTTGTCATCACGACCCCTACACCCCATAACGAAAGGACGAACACAATGAACAAGGATCGCATTCAAGGCAGCGTCGAGCAGGCCAAAGGCAAAGTCAAGGAAGTCGCCGGCAAAGTGACCGGTGACAGCAAGCTTGAGACCGAAGGTAAAGTGCAGCAGGCCACCGGCAAGATTCAGAACGCGGTCGGCGGCTTCAAGGACGTGGTGAAGGAAGCCGTCAAGCCTTGATGGCTGGCTAACCACGCAGCTTGAATTGGAAAGCCCGGCGCTTTTGCGCCGGGTTTTTCGTTCTTCACCTTCCGCGCGTCGCAGGGCGCGCCAAAGGCGACGCGTCACGCCTTCAGCACCCTCGGCCAATCGACCTCGTCGGCGGCCAGCACCCAAGGCTCCTTGACCGCGGCATCGTGCCATTCGCGCCAGGCCGGCAGCGCCATCATCGCGTCCATATAAGCGCGTGCGCCGGCGCCGACCGCGACCGCATAGGTGTGCAGGCGCGCGACCACCGGCGCATACATGGCATCGGCGGCGCCAAAGCGGCCGAACAAAAACGGCCCGGCTTTGTTCGTTTTTTGGCCGAAACGCGCACGGCAATCATTCCAGATCGCCTCGATGCGCGCCACGTTCACGGCCGCCTCCGGCGTCAGCTCGCGTTTGATCACCGGTCGCCACATATTCATCGGCAGCAGGCGGCGCAGCGGTAAAAATCCGGCATGCATTTCATTGGCGACGACGCGCGCATGCGCCCGTGCCGCGGTATCCGCCGGCCACAAACCGGCATTGGGGAATTTTTCCGCCAGATATTCCATGATCGCCAGGGATTCCCACACCTGCACATCGTTGTCGATCAGCACCGGCACCTTGCCGGTGCCGGACACGGAGCCGACATGCGCTTTGAAATCCGCCGCATCGAGCGAAATCACCGTCTCCTCGAAGGCAATGCCGGCTACTTTCATGGCGATCCAGGGGCGGAACGACCATGAGGAGTAGTTCTTGTTGCCGATGATCAGCTTGAGCGCCATCGTCGTTCGACCGCTCAGGCTTTCTTCGGCTCGCCCGGCATGGTGTCCGGCGCTTCCACCGGGCCGCCCAGCTTCTTCCAGGCTCCGAAGCCGCCCTTGATATGGGCGACCGGCTTGAGGCCCATGCGCTGGGCGGTCTGCGCGGCCAGCGCCGAGCGCAAGCCGCCGGCGCAGAAGAACACGAAGCGCTTGTCTTCGGTGAATTTCGGCTTGTGATAGGGGCTCTGCGGGTCGATCCAGAATTCCAGCAGGCCGCGCGGACAATGGAAGGCGCCGGGCACCCTGCCCTCGCGCTGCAATTCGCGGATGTCGCGGATGTCGACCAGCACCACGCTATCGCTACCGGCGAGCTTGATCGCCTCCTCGGTCGGCAGCGTCTCGACTTCGCGTTCGGCGGCGTCCACGAGGGTGCGGTATCCGGTGGTGATGTTTTGCGGCATCAAATCCTCCTGCTCGGGCCGATGGTGGCAGAGCGACGGAGATCGCTCAAGGCGGCAGTTGTAGGGCGCGACGAGAGCGGGCACCATGCGGTCTCGGAGTCGTGCCCATGGCGGCTTTCACCCTGCTGGACCTGCTCGCCCTCGCCTGGTTCCTCGGCGTCTGGATCGGCTATTCGCTGCTGATCGAGAAGACCGCCAAGGGCCGCAGCGGCCTCAATTCGCTGATGAACGGCTATCGCGATGAATGGATGGAGCGCCTGCTGGCGCGCGACATGCGTATGGTGGATGCGCAGGTCACCGCCTCGCTGCAGAACGGCACCGCTTTCTTCGCCTCCACCAGCCTGATCGCCATCGGCGGCACGCTCACGCTGCTGCGCTCGACCGAGCAGGTATTGACTGTCGTGTCCGCGCTGCCGTTTGGCGTCGCACAGTCGCCGGAATTGTGGGAGATGAAGATGGTGGGGCTCGCCATCATTTTCGTCTATGCCTTCTTCAAATTCGCCTGGTCGTACCGGCTGTTCAATTATTTCGCCATCATGGTGGGCGCGGCGCCGCCGCCGGAGCAGAAGGACACCGCCGCAGCACAGGCCTTTGCCCACCGCGCCGCGCGGCTCTGCGCCGATGCCGGCCGCCATTTCAATCGCGGCCAGCGCGCGTTCTTCTTCGCGCTCGGTTATCTCGGCTGGTTCCTGGGGCCGCTGCCGCTGGCGCTCACCACCACCGGCATCGTGATCGTGATGTGGCGGCGGCAGTTCGCCTCCGACGCACGCCTGGCGTTTTCGCAAACGCCGCCGCCAGGTCCGGGCATGAACTAACGAACAGCCAGCATGGTCAAAACCGACGAGCAGGCCACCGACGAGCGCATGATGCGGCGTTGCTTTGCGCTGGCTACACAGTCGGCCGAACAGGGCGAATATCCCTACGGCGCCGTCATCGCGCGTAACGGCAGAATCGTGGCCGAGACCACCAACCAGGTCGCGCACGACCGCGACGTCACCCGCCATGCCGAAGTGGTGGCGATTTGCGAGGCACAGAAGACGCTCGGCAGCACCGATCTTGCCGACTGCACCATCTACGCGAACGTGGAGCCCTGCGCCTTTTGCTGCTACGCGATCCGCGAGAGCCGGATCGCCAAGGTGGTCTATTCCATGCGCTCGCCGATCATGGGCGGCGCGTCGCGCTGGAACATATTGGGCGACCGCACACTGTCGGATGCGATGCCGGAAGTGTTCGCGCCGCCGCCCGTTCTGTTGGCGGAATTCCTGTCCGAGGAAGGCGCTGCGACGCTGCGGCGAAGCTCGCCGCTGGCCTGGGCCTTCATGCGGGCGCGCGGGCTCTTGGTCACGCCGTCGCGGCACCATGCCGGCGGCGATCACGCTCACACCGGCACCACCCGGCGCGCGCGCGGATTTAGCGGCGCGGCGAAATGGATCATGCGCGTGCTGCGCAAGAATGTCTTCGATCGCTTCGGGCGCGGCGGCGCCGCGCGCCGGAAAAAACGCTAAGCCATCCCCATCACGACGGCGATAAGCGCCACGACCAACACCGCCAGGCTTGCGGCGACGATGGTGACGATATGCTCGCTCCAATCGGGATAGAGCGCACCAAGCCTGTCCGCCGCCGGTTCGTCTGGCGCATCGGGATGAATTGTATGAACATGCAAAGCCATGGGCAGCCCCTTGTTGGCATCGCGTGGCCGCGATGACGCACGAGCACGCTGACGCGAACCCGGGCTGCGAATCGCCCATAACCAAAAAAGATTACCACGGTTTTGTGAATGGCCCGACCGCGACGGGCTGACATTTTACTTATGCATGATCTTGTCCGAAAACCGGTTCCCACTTTTCGGGATCATGCGCTAACGCTTCTTCTTCCACTCCTCGTAGCGCTTCTTGTTCTCGTCATTGGGCGGATAGAGGCCGGGCAGCTTGGCGCCCTTCTCCACCTCCTGCACCAGCCAGCTTTCCATGAGCTCGTGCTCGGCGCCTTCGCTGGCGACGAAATCGGCGAGCGCGGCCGGGATCACCACCGCGCCGTCGTCGTCGGCGACGACGATGTCGCCGGGGAAGATCGCGCAGCCGCCGCAGCCGATCGGCTCGTTCCAGCCCACGAAGGTCAGTTGGTTGACCGAGGCCGGCGCCGCCACGCCCGCGCACCAGACCGGTAGGCCGGTGGCGATGACGCCGTGCTTGTCGCGCATCACGCCGTCGGTGATCAGCGCGCTGACGCCGCGCTTGACCATGCGCATGCATAAAATGTCACCGAAGATGCCGGCGCCGGTGATGCCCATGGCGTCGGCCACCACCACGCAGTTTTCCGGCATGGCTTCGATCGCGCTGCGGGTGGAGATCGGCTTCGACCAGCTCTCCGGTGTGGCCAGATCCTCGCGCACCGGCACGAAGCGCAGCGTAAAGGCCGGACCCACAACACGTTTTCCGGAAAAGCCGAAGGGCATGGCGCCGGCCATCCAGGAGCGGCGGATGCCTTTCTTCAGCAGCATGGTGGTGATGGTGCCGGTGGTGACGTTACGCAGCGTCTCGAGCGTGGATGTCATTGATTCCTCACGCGGGTTTCAGGCCGAGCCGCTCGTCGCGGCGGCGCAGATAGGCGACGAATGGGGTGGCCAGCAGCACCATCCAGAGCTTGCCGACGATCTGGCCGAACAGGAAGTCGAGCGAGCCGAAGGACAGCCACAGGAACACGATCGAGTCGATGACCAGGCCGACCAGGCTGGAGGCCATCACGGCGAGCACCAGGCGGCGGCGGGCGAGCGGGGTATAGACCGCGAAATCGGCGAATTCGGACAACAGGAACGCCGCCGCCGAGGCGATCACCAGCGCGGCCGGCGCCAACACTGCCGAAATCACAGCACCGACGACGATGGCTCCAATACCGAATTCGACGCCTAGTCGGCGCTGAACAAGGTCGCGGAGCACCAGAGCAGCGCCGATCATCAGCACGCCGGACGGCGCCATGAGGTGGGGCGCCACCGGCAATAGGCAGGGGCCGTTAGGCAGGCAAAGCGTCCCGACGTGGCCGATCATCCAATTGGCCGCCGGTATGGTCAGGCAGAATAGGACCAGAAAAACCCAGCCCTCAATGTTGTTCTGCTTTTCGATGTCGCGCATTTTCATTTTGTTCTTCGCCGGCTCATGAATGTCGCAAACCCTTTCGCCCGCAGCTTGCAGGCCGGGCACTCGCCGCAGCCATAGCCCCAATCGTGCCGGCGCGTGCGGTCGCCCAGATAACAGCTATGGGTGTCCTCGACAACGAGATCGAGCAAGGCCGCGCCGCCGAGGTCCTCGGCCATGGCGAAGGTCGCCGCCTTGTCGATCCACATCAGCGGGGTATGGATGGTGACGCGCTTGTCCATGCCGAGCGTCAGCGCCACCTGCATGGCCTTGACGGTGTCGTCGCGGCAATCGGGATAGCCGGAATAATCGGTCTCGCACATGCCGGCCACGAGGTGCCGTGCGCCGCGGCGATAGGCGAGCGCACCGGCGAAGCTGAAGAAAATCAGATTGCGGCCGGGCACGAAACTGGTCGGCAGCCCGTTGTCGGCGAGTTCGATCGCGGTTTCGCGGGTGAGCGCGCTGTCGGAAATGGCGGCCAGCGCATCGAGCGTGATTATGTGATCCTCGCCCAGCCGCGCTTTCCATTCCGGGCGCAGCGCCGCCAGCCGTTCGCGCAGGCGCGGACGAACCGCAAGCTCGACCGCATGACGCTGGCCATAGTCGAAACCGACGGTTTCCACGCGCGCGAAACGTTCCAGCGCCCAGGCCAGGCAGACCGTGGAATCCTGCCCGCCGGAGAACAGGACGAGGGCGCAATCGGGGCTGAGGTCAGCGGTCACCGTTCAATCCCATTTCGGCGACCAGGTCCAATCGACGATGCGGCCGCCACGGCTGGCAAGCCCGGCAATCTCCCTCATCTCCGCATCCGACAAGTCGAAATCCAGAATCGAAAAATTCTCCTTCAACCGCTCGATCTTGCTGGTGCGCGGGATCACCACGATGCCCTGCTGGGTAAGCCAGCGCAGGCAGGTCTGCGCCGCGGTCTTGCCATGGGCCTTGCCGATTTTTTCCAGCAGCTTGTCGCCCTTGGCGTTACCGCGCGCGATCGGACTATAGGCGACCACGGCCATGCCGACTTTGCGGCAGGCCGCGATCACCTTGTCCTGGTCGAGATAGGGATGGCACTCGACCTGGTTGCAGACCAGCGGTTCGCTGGTGACCTTGTTGGCCTCGTCGAGCAAGGCGACCGTGAAATTCGACACCCCGATCGCCCTGGCGTAGCCCGCGCGTTTCATCTTGGCCATGGCGCCGAGCGTTTCGGAAAGCGGCACGCGCGGGTTCGGCCAGTGGATCAGCAACAGGTCGATGACGTCGAGCCGCAGCTGCGCCAGGCTTTCCTTCACCGAGCGCTCAAGATCGCGCGGCGCCAGCAGCGTCGGCTGAATCTTCGTCGTGACCATCACCTCGTCGCGTAAGCCGGAGGCGCGCACCCCCTCGCCCACTTCGCGCTCGTTGCCGTACATCTGCGCGCTGTCGATGTGGCGATAGCCGATGCGGATCGCCTGCTCGACCAGGCGCGCGCAATCGCGCCCGCCCAGCGTCCAGGTGCCGAGGCCGACGATCGGGATGCGGAAACCTTTGGCTTCGACAGCCTGAATCAAGGCGTATCCCACACCGGCGCGTGCGGCGGACTGACCACGCGCATATTGGTGGCGTTGAGCTTCTTCAGCTCCGCCATCTCGGCGTCCGACAATTTGAAGTCGAACACGTCGAGATTTTCCTTCAGGTGCGCCGGGTTCGCCGTGCGCGGGATCGCGCACAGGCCGAGTTGCACCAGATAGCGCAACGACACCTGCGCGGCGCTCTTGCCGTGCGTCTTGCCGATGCGCTCCAGCGCCTCGGCGCCCGGCACCTTGCCGCGCGCGATCGGCACATAGGCGACCACCGCCATGCCGTGCTTCTTGCTGGCCGCCAGTACCTTGTCCTGGTTGATGAAGGGATGCACCTCGATCTGATTGCAGACCAGCGGCTCGCTGGTCACCGCCCAGGCCGCGTCCAGCATCGCCGTGGTGAAATTGGCGACGCCGACATGCTTGGCCTTGCCGTCCTTCTTGGCCTGGCATAGGGCGCCGATGCTGATCTTGAAGGGAATGTCCTTGTTGTTCCAATGGATCAGCAGCAGATCGACATAGGGCAATTGCAGATTGGCGAGGCTCTGGTCGAGCGACTTGGTGAAGTTTTCCGGCAGCAGATTGTTCTCCCGCACCTTGGTGCAGATGAGCACGTCTTCGCGCTTGATGCCGGAGGCGCGCAGACCCGCCCCGTTCTCCTTTTCGTTGCCGTAAAAGGCGGCGGTGTCGATATGACGGTAGCCGAGCTGCAACGCGGTCTTCACCGCCTGCACGCAGACATCCTCCTTCAGGGTCATGGTGCCAAGACCGATTTGGGGGATGCGGGCGCCATGGGCTTCAACAAATTGCATCACGATCTCCTTGAACCTCGGATGGAATGGGTTGGCGGGTGGGAGGCGGAGAATGCCCGGTCTACGCCGCCCTGCCAACCGGGTCCGCTCTCGGACGAAATTTGCATGGCTTCGCGATTTAACGCTGGCTCAAAATGTGACAATACTTGGTACCCCAGCTTTTGGCTCCAGCCTTACATTGGAATAATTCGAGTGTAAAAATAAGGACTTGCATCAATAGCTATTAATGGTTTTGTGTGGGCCGATCTCTCGTGTGAAATGCAAATGGGTAAGCTTTTGGTCGCAGAATAAAACCATGCTCGGCGCCCTTGTCATCGTCTTTCGCGAAGTCATCGAAGCCGGCTTGATCGTCGGCATCGTGATGGCGGCGACGCGCGGCGTCGCCGGGCGCGGGCGCTGGGTCGGCTTCGGCATCCTTGCCGGCGTGCTCGGCGCCACGGTGGTGGCGATATTCGCCGGCGTGATCTCGCAAGCCTTCGAGGGCGCGGGGCAGGAACTGTTCAATGCCAGCGTGCTCGGCCTCGCCGTGGTCATGCTGATGTGGCACAACGCTTGGATGGCGCGGCACGGCCGCGAGATCGCCGAGGAAATGCTCAAGGTCGGCGCGGCAGTGAGCAAAGGCGCCAAGCCGCTCACCGCGCTCGCCATCGTGGTGGGCTTAGCGGTGCTGCGCGAAGGCTCGGAAGTGGTGCTGTTTCTCTATGGCATTATGGCCTCCGGCACCTCGGGCTCGGCCTTGCTGGTGGGCGGCGTGCTCGGCATCGCCGCCGGCGCGGCGTTCACCGGGCTCACCTATGTCGGCCTGCTGGCGATCCCGAACCGCTATATTTTCTCGGTGACGAGCTGGCTGATCGCGCTGCTCGCCGCCGGCATGGCGGCGCAGGCGGTGCAGTTCCTCAACAATGCCGGCGTGGTGGTCGCGCTCGACCGCACGGTCTGGGACACATCCTGGCTGCTGTCGGATGGCAGCCTGTTCGGAAAATTGCTGCACACCTTGATCGGCTACACCGAACGACCGACCGAAATGCAACTGATGACCTATATCGCGACGCTGTTCGCGATGTTCCTGCTGATGCGGCTGGCGCGCCCTGCTCCGCGCGAGCAGATTGCGGCTTAACGCCTGCGACCACCTAAAGCCGCGAAGGCCGCGTCCGGCGCGTTGTCGATCAGCTTGAGCAGCGCGCGCGCCGGGCCGCGCGGGTGACGCTTGCCCTGCTCCCAATTGCGCACGGTCTCGATCGGCACCTCGATCTTTTCGGCAAAGGCCGCCTGCGTGAGCCCGCAGCGCGCCCGCACCTGGCGCACGAACGACGCCGGATCGCTGTGATCGAGGGTTTTCTCAGCTCCGTCGGGCATGATCTCGACGATCCGCCCATCGGCTTTCAGCCGCACCCGCATCATGGCCTTTTCCCCATCACTGGTGGAGTCGGCCAATGCACTACATGATTCGCGGGCGGCAAAAGTTAATGCGAGCGCGCCGTGGCCTAGCGGATGAGGCGGATATCGATGCCGATATCAAGCATCGACCACTTGCGGTCGGCGGTCAGGACCGGCAGCCGTTCACGTTCCGCCAGCGCCAAACAGGCTCGGTCGGCGAGTGAGAGGCCGAGTTGCCTAGTGAGCGGACGCAGCTCGCCGGCGCGGCGGGCAAGCGGCGCGTCATGCGCGACGATATGGAATCCCATGGCGGCGAGCTTGCGCAACGCGCCGTTCAACGCGTCGCCGCGGTCGAGGAGCTTGCCGATCACTTCGGTGTAGTTAACCGATGATAGCCGCGCGCCAGGCAAGATCGCCTGCACTTGATCGGCGCCGGGCTCATCGAAATAGACAGCGAGCACGGCCGAGGCGTCGAGTACGGCGGTCATCACCGTTTGCGCTTGCGGTCGCGCAGCCAGCGCCGCGCTTCTTCGTCGTCCTTGGCGGCTTCCGCCCGGCGCTCGGCGATCAACTCATCCGACGCATAGACCGTGCCCTTGGCCATCGACGAGGCCTCGGTCTGGATCTTGCGCAGGCCGTGCAGATGGCTGTGCATGCGCAATTCGCCGTCTTTCAGCCAGCCGGTAATGACGTCGCCCTCCTCCAGTCCCATGGCCGCGCGCAAATCGGCGGGCAATAGGACCCGGCCCTTCGGCCCCAGTACGAGGAAATAGCGGACAGTGCCATCTGGCAGCTTCTCGGGCGGGGGCAGCTTGCGCTTGCCCTGTGCGATTTTCTCTGCCGCCTTGCCGCCCGAGCGCGGGGCACCATAGGACGTCTTCGGTTCGGCAAAGCCTTTCGGGCTCGACTTGCGCGCCATAGTCATCCGCTCCACTGGAGTGAATAATGGCACAAAATGCCTAAAGTGTCACTAGAATAAATAGTGGCACTATCTATTACCGCGTCTTTTCGAAAATCTCCCGCCCGATCAGCATCCGCCTGATCTCGCTCGTGCCGGCGCCGATCTCGTAGAGCTTGGCGTCGCGCAGCAGGCGGCCGGTGGGGAAATCGTTGATGTAGCCGCTACCGCCGAGGCACTGGATCGCCTCCAGCGCCATCCAGGTGGCGCGCTCGGCGGCATAGAGGATAGCGCCGGCGGCGTCCTCGCGGGTGGTGCGGCCCTCGTCGCAGGCCTTCGCCACCGTGTAGACGTAAGAGCGGGCCGCGTTCATGGTCACGTACATGTCGGCGAGCTTGGCCTGCATCAGCTGAAAGCGCCCGATCGCCTGGCCGAACTGCTGGCGCTGGTGCACATAGGGGATCACCACGTCCATGCAGGCCTGCATGATGCCCAAGGGCCCGGCGGCCAACACCACGCGTTCGTAGTCGAGGCCGGACATCAGCACGTTGACGCCGTTGCCGACCGCACCCAGCACGTTCTCCTCCGGCACCGCGCAGTCGGTGAACACCAGTTCGCTGGTGTCGGAGCCGCGCATCCCGAGCTTGTCGAGCTTCTGCGCCGGCGCAAAACCCTTCATGCCCTTTTCGATGATGAAGGCGGTGATGCCGCGCGCGCCGGCGGTGCGGTCGGTCTTGGCGTAAACCACCAGCGTGTCGGCGACCGGGCCGTTGGTGATCCACATTTTCGAGCCGTTGAGAATGTAGCGGTCGCCCTTTTTGTCGGCGCGCGTGCGCATCGACACCACGTCGGAGCCAGCGCCCGGCTCCGACATCGCCAGCGCGCCGACATGCTCGCCGGAAATCAGCTTGGGCAGATATTTCTTCTTCTGCTCGGCATTGCCGTTGCGGCTGAGCTGGTTGACGCAGAGATTGGAATGCGCGCCGTAGGACAGGCCGACCGAGGCGCTGGCGCGCGAGATTTCCTCCATCGCCACGCAATGCTCGAGATAGCCCTGACCGGAGCCGCCGTATTGCTCCTCCGCCGTGATGCCGTGCAAGCCGAGCGCACCCATCTCCGGCCACAGATCGCGCGGAAACGTGTTGTCGCGGTCGATGGCGGCGGCGCGCGGCGCGATGCGGTCCTGCGCGAAATCGTGCACGGATTTACGCAGCATTTCGACGTCGGGCCCGAGGCCGAAATCGAAGCCCGCCCAGGCATTGGGGATCATCACGTGGTCTCCGCCGCGCGCCTCTGGGCGCGCTTATTTTTAGTCGCGCATGATCTTCACCGAAAACCGGTTTCCACTTTTCGGGATCATGCGCTTCGGAGACGACTCTATAGGCTTGCGCTTACGCTGTCAGCGCCTCGGCGGGCGACGGCGTGCGGCCGGGTTTGGCTTGCGCCAGCAGCCGGTCAATCGCCTTGGCCGGTGCCGGCCGTGCGAACAGGTAGCCCTGCATCTCGTCGCAGCCGGCCAGCCGCAGCAAGACCCGCTGCTGCTCGGTCTCCACGCCCTCCACCACCACCGTCAGCCCGAGCGCGCGTCCGAGCGCAACGATGGCCTGGATGATCACCCCGCCATTGGCGGAGTTGCCGAGCGCGGTCACGAAGCTACGGTCGATCTTGAGCTTGTCGAGCGGGAAGCGCTGCAGGTAGCCCAAGTTCGAATAGCCGGAGCCAAAATCGTCCAACGCAATGCGCACGCCGAGCCCGTGCAGGTCCTCGATGCGCTTGACCATCTCGTCCGGATTGTCGATCAGCACGCCCTCGGTTATTTCCAGCATCAGCCGCGCCGGCGGCACGCCGCTCTCGGCCAAGGCCTCGCGCACCAGCTTGACGATTGCTGCGTCGCGCACCTGCAACGGCGACAGGTTCACCGCCACGTAGAGGTCCGGCCAGCGCTTGGCTTCGCTGAGCGCGCGGCGCAGCACGAAGGCGCCGAGCGTGTCCATCAGGCCCATCTGTTCGGCGACCGGGATGAAGATCGCAGGCGGAATCGGCCCGCACATGGCATGGGTCCAGCGCAGCAAAGCC
>Ga0209385_1000408_pt1 | contig 17289 bp, 15 predicted proteins | sample NGEPerB_FD_184506 | JGI IMG/M metagenome (GOLD analysis project Ga0209385, IMG submission 184506) | Arctic peat soil microbial communities from the Barrow Environmental Observatory site, Barrow, Alaska, USA - NGEE PermafrostAB12-B... | ecosystem: Environmental > Terrestrial > Soil > Wetlands >... | reverse complement strand
AGGCGCGCGTGGTGAAGCCGAGGATCTCGACCTTGACGCCGCAGCGCTCGAGCGTGCGCGCCAGGATGTCGGCGCAGGTGGCGGCGACCGTGATCGGGCGCCCGCGCATGGAGCCGGAATTGTCCAAGAGCAACGTCACCACGGTGTCGCGGAACTGCATCTCCTTCTCGGCCTTGAACGAGAGCGGATGCAGGGGATCGATGACAATGCGCGACAGGCGGGCCGGATCGAGCACGCCTTCCTCAAGATCGAACTCCCAGGAGCGGTTCTGCTGCGCCATCAGCCGGCGTTGCAGGCGATTGGCGAGGCGGGCGACCACGCCCTGCAAATTCGACAGCTGCTTGTCGAGATAGCCGCGCAACCGGTCCAGTTCCTCCGGCTCGCACAGCTCCTCGGCGGCGATGGTTTCGTCGAACTTGACGGTGAAGGCGCGATAATCCGGACCGCGCGGCTCGTTGGCGCCGAAATGACGCGGCCGCTGCGGCTCGCCCGGGGTTTCGGCGTCGCCCATATCGGTGTCGTCGGCCATGTCGGCTGTCGGCGCATCGGCCGCCTCGGCGGCGGCATCCGGCATGTCCTCGGCGGACACTTGGCTGTCCTCCGTGCTCATGCGCTGCATCTCGTCGCTGTCGGCGGCGTCGCCGTCCTCGCCGGAATCCTGCTTGCGGCGATCCTCCTCGCCGTCCTCGTCTTCGTCCTCGGAGTCGCGGCTGCGGTCGTCGCCCATCTCTAACGCGTCGAGCAGGTCGTGCACCGCGTCGCCGAACTGGCGCTGGTCCTCGAGCACGGTTTCCAGCCGATCGAGATCGCGCCCGGCGCGGTCCTCGATCAGCGGACGCCAGAGATCGACCAGCTTCTTGGCCGCCGGCGGCGGCGCCATGCCGGTGAGGCGCTCGCGCACCAAGAGCGCCAGCGCGTCCTCGATCGGCGCGTCGGCGCGCTCGGTGATCTCGTCGAATTTTCCGCGGTGGAAGCGCTCGTCCAGCATGGCGGACAGATTCTTGGCGACGCCGTCCATGCGCCGCGCGCCGATCGCCTCGACGCGCGCCTGCTCGACCGCCTCGAACACCGCGCGCCCCTGCTGGCCGGCCGGCTGCAGGCGGCGATGCACCGCCGGATCGTGGCAGGCAATTCTCAATGCAATAGCATCGGCATGGCCGCGCACGATCGCCGCCTCGCCCTTGCTGAGCTTGCGCGGCGGCTCCGGCAGCCGCACTTTCCCACTTATCAGGCCGGGACGCTCGGCGGCGAACGACACTTCGAGATCGGGCTTGCGCGCGATCGCGCGCAAGCAGCCGGCGACCGCCCGCTTGAACGGCTCGGTCGGCGAGTCCTTCGACGACGGTTTGCTTCTGATATTCGAGGCCATGGTTTTCTCCCTCTCCCGCTTGCAGGGAGAGGCAAACCTAGCTCAGCGCCACGTTGACTGAACTCTCCGGCAGCTCGACGCCGAAGCAGCGCTGATAGAACTCGGCCACGATCGGCCGCTCCAGCTCGTCGCACTTGTTCAGGAAGGTGAGCCGGAACGCGAAACCGATATCGTTGAAGATTTCGGAATTCTCCGCCCAGGTGATCACCGTGCGCGGGCTCATCACCGTCGAGATGTCGCCGTTCATGAAGGCGTTGCGCGTCAAGTCGGCGACGCGCACCATCTTGTTGACGATGTCGCGGCCCTGCTCGTTGCGATAGTGCTTGGCCTTGGCCAGCACGATCTCGACCTCGTTGTCGTGCGGCAGATAATTCAGCGTGGTGACGATCGACCAGCGGTCCATCTGGCCCTGGTTGATCTGCTGGGTGCCGTGATAGAGGCCCGAGGTGTCGCCGAGGCCGACCGTGTTGGCGGTGGCGAACAGGCGGAAATAGGGATGCGGCTTGATCACCTTGCTCTGGTCGAGCAGCGTCAGGCGGCCGGAGGCTTCCAGCACGCGCTGGATCACGAACATCACGTCCGGCCGGCCGGCGTCGTATTCGTCGAAGCAGAGCGCCACATTGTTTTGCAGCGCCCATGGCAAGATGCCTTCGCGGAACTCGGTGATCTGCTGGTTATCCTTGATGACGATGGCATCCTTGCCGATCAGATCGATGCGGCTGATATGGCTGTCGAGATTGACGCGCACCAAGGGCCAGTTGAGTCGCGCCGCCACCTGCTCGATATGGGTGGACTTGCCGGTGCCGTGATAGCCGGTGACGATGACGCGGCGGTTCCTGGCGAAGCCGGCGAGAATCGCGAGCGTGGTCGGCGGGTCGAACCGGTAATCGGGGTCGATGTCGGGCACGTGCTCATCGGGCTTGGAATAGGCCGGCACTTCCATATCGCTATCGATGCCGAATTGCTGGCGGATCGACACCTTCATGTCGGGCAAGTTTTCGTAAGGTTTGCCGGCGATTTCCTCAGTTGCAGCAGTCAATTGAACCTCCGTGGCTTCGCGTTCCCCCGAAGCCTGTTACGCCCCGACTCGTCCGTCCGGCTGATAGGACGGCAACTTAGCAGAGCCGCGCCCTGCAAAAAACCCGCCAGCGGCGAATAGCACCATCAATGATATCAATGAGATAGGTATGATCGGGCCTGAGCGGAAGGCGGGTCTGGGTTGCGTTGGCAGCCGCGCGGTTAGGGCGTGTCCTCATAAAACACGCTGTGCGCTATGTCCGCTATTCGCCAAAAAGCAGACATCCACCAACGCGATGGGCACGTCCGCTAAGTGCGAGAAGCGGACTCTTCCGTTGCGGTATCCTAACGGATTGGCAACTGCGCCGCCTCGGCAATGCTCGTTCCATAGGCGATTAACCATGGCAGCCCGCGCCAACCCCTCATGCGGGCCGATAAAATCCTTGATCGGGGTCAATGACTCTTGATCGGGGTCAATGATACGAAATCCAAAGAAATGCCGTGATAGATGCTCTTTCGGGAACCAGAAACACCCTTCTACGGCTAAGGCGGGCGACAAGCCTTCGTCGCCCGCAACAGATCTTGAACGAGGAGATTTCCCTTGCAGCGCACATTTGGCCGCTTTTCGCCCGCCGCCCTCATCGTCTGCTGTCTAGTCGCCCTGGTCTCGGCGTTCTTCATCCCGCTGCTGCCCACAGCGGCGGCCACGGGACCCTTTGCCGATTTCAGCGGCACCTGGTCCGGAACGGGAACCGTCCGGACCGGCGGCAATGCCCCAGAACGCATCCGTTGCAACGCGAATTACCGCCAGCGCGGCAGCAGTCAGCATGAAGTCGATCTGCAACTGCGCTGCGCCAGCGACAGCTATAATTTCGATCTCGCCGGCCAGTTCACGGCCGACGATCGCAACGAGATCACCGGACAATGGACCGAACGCAGCCGCAATACCGGCGGCACGGCCATCGGCCGTGCGAACGGCGAGCGCCTGGACGTTCACGTCGAAAGTGGGGGCTTCGCCGCCGATCTGGTAATGGTGACCCGCAACCGGCGGCAAAGTGTGACCATCGACTCGCAGGGTGGCGGACAGACCGTGAAGGCGTCCATTTCCCTCAGCCGGAACTGATCGGCCCGAGCGCGGCGCGCGAGGGCTTTAGAGCCTTGACTGGAACGGCATCATGGAGACCCGCGCCCGCTACATCCTGATCGGCTCCTTCGCGCTGGCCGTTCTCCTGGCCGGCTTCGGCTTTGTCTATTGGATCAAGACCCTCGGCGGTTTCGGACAGCGGGCGGTCTACGATGTCCGCTTCGAGCAGCCGGTGTCGGGGCTAACCGCAGGCGCGGGCGTCCTGTTCAACGGCATCCGCGCCGGCACCGTGACACGCATCGATCTTAATCCCAACAATCCGAAGCAAGTCACCGCCGCGATCTCCGTCGATCCGCAGACGCCCATCCGCGCCGACACCCAGGTGGACATCACCTATCTGGGATTCACCGGCGCCCCGGCGATCGCGCTGAAAGGCGGCTCGGCGCAGGCGCCGCGGCTGACGTCTGAAAACGGGCATCCAGCGGTCCTTATCGCGGCGCCCGATGCCGGCCGCAGCCTGACCGAGTCGGCGCAGGAGACGCTGCGCCGTGTCGACGACATCCTGAAGCAGAATGCGGAGCCGCTGCACACGGCGATAACGGGTATCGCGACCTTCGCCGATATGCTTGGGCGCAATTCGCAGCGCGTCGAAGGCCTCATCGGCGGACTGGAGAACCTAGCCGGTACCGGCGCGCCGAAGCAGGGCCCGGCGATCTACGACCTCGCGGCGGCGACCGCCTTTCCGCAGATCGCGAAGACCATCAAGGGCCACCTCGTCGTGCCCGACCCCAGCGCCATTATTCTGTTCGACACGCAGAAGATCCTGATCCGCAGCGGCGCGGGCACCTACACAAACGTCAACGCTGCGCAGTGGGCCGACAACCTGCCGAAGCTGTTGCAGGCGAGGATCGTGCAGAGCTTCGAGAATGCGCATCAGCTCAGTGCCGTGAGCCGGCCGCTCGAGCAGCTCACGGCGGAATACCGGCTGGAGCTGGCGATCCGCAGCTTCCAGATCATGTTGGAACCGTCACCGAATGCGGTGGTCGACGTCACGGCGCGGCTCGTCAGCGACAAGGGAGTGGTCGCCGGCGCGCGCATGTTCACGGCAAGCATCCCCGCCAAAAGCACCGAGGCAGCGGATGCGGTCGCGGCGCTCAACCAGGCGTTCTCACAGGTGGCCGGAGAGATCGTGGTCTGGACGGTCGGAGCGATTTAGCGGCCGTTGCGCGTCCGTGTGCTCGACGACGGTCGCGCCATTGCCGGAGGCATTGCTGAGATCATTCGACCCGATCCAACCGTGCCCTTTGTTCAGCCGAACCCGGCCGATTTCAGGTAGTTGTACGCTTGGATGACCTCGACCAGCCGATCCTCGGTCGAGCGATCGCCGCCATTGGCGTCGGGATGAAACTGCTTCACCAGTTCCTTGAAGCGCATCTTCACTTGATGCGGGGTGGCGCCGATGTCGAGCCCGAGCCTATCGAGCGCCTTGCGCTCGGCGTTGCGGATCGGCCGAGCGGTCTCCGCGCGCGCCTGCTGCTCGCCGCGCAGGCCTTCTCCGAACAGGCTGAACGGATCGCCACCGCTGCCGATGCCGTGAAAATCCGCCCGCGCATGGGCCTTGCCGGTTCCCATCTTCCAGGTCGGGCGGTGGCCGGTAATGGCGTCCTTCTGGTAGGCCATCACCGCGGCGTCGTTCATGCCCTTGAAGAAATTGTACGACTGATTGTATTGCCGCACGTGCTCGAGGCAGAAGCGCCAGTAGTCCTTCTCGTTCTCCCGCCCCTTGGGCGCGCGGTGACTGGCCTTCTCCTTGCAGCCCGACCATTGGCAAGCCGGCCCGCCGGTTTTTACCCGGCGATCCTTGCCCGGTTTGACGCGGACGCTATCAAAAAGAGGCGAGTCGAATTTCATGACCGATCATTATGCGCTTTTGCGCATGCTACCTTCAAGACTTGACATTGCTGCGATGCCCCTGAATCGCCGCGAAGTAGGCATTGACCCACGCCCCGCCCTCTCCTAATCGAGGGCAGCATGCGAACCGCCGATCTCATCACAAAGAAGCTGACCGAGGCTTTCACGCCGCAAAGCCTCAAGGTGGTGGACGAATCGCACCAGCACGAAGGCCATGCCGGCTCCCGGCCGGGCGGGCAAACTCATTACCGGGTTTATATCGTGTCGGAGGCGTTCAAAGGTAAGACCCGGATCGAGCGCCACCGCATGATTAATGGGGCGCTTTCGGGTGAACTCGCCGGTGGCGTGCATGCTCTCGCCATCCACGCCGCCGCGCCGGGGGAAGGCGGGGCTTCCTAGGGCTCGGACTCAGGCCGTCTGAACCGAAGCTGCGAGGGCCGCATAGCCCTGCATGCTGTTGGCGGCTATGGCCTGGCGCTGGCACAGATGGAAGATGCAATTCGTGGCGAGGTCGAAAGATCGGTAGCAATGATGTGCGATGATGGCGAGATGCTTTAGCTGCTCGTCGCTCATGCGCTGCGGTTGCGTGAAATCACGGACATAGACCATATCGGCCTCAAGCAACTGATTCAGCGCAGCATAGGGATTCCGCTCATCAAACAGTGGCGCAATCATGCGTCGATTAATTGCGGCGAATGTGTGCGGAATGAATCCAAGCGTGCGCAACACTTGATCGATTTCCGCAAATGTCGGCTGTTTCTCGTATAGCGGTAAAAAGGAAACCTCTGTTTGTATTGTGACGGCAGACGCAAGACAGTGCCGGCCATTTTCGATTGCGGTCAACTCGCCACCCTGAACGTCAATCTTCAGAAAATCGAGCGCATCCTCGGCGATCACATCGTCGAGCCGGCTTGTCGATACCGGAATTTCCTTAATAACCGTTCCCCATTCCGGAAAGCTACGAAAGTGATTGAGCATTTGGGCAGCCGGCTTGTAGAGGCTCGTCATGCCCGGTGCCCGACATATGTGCAGCATCGCCGACTTGCCATCGGCGATGACATTAGGGAGATATGTCTCGAGGTCGCTTTTGCGTGTATTGAGAACCGCCAGCGCCTCGGCCTGTGGTTCAAAGCCGGTCACGCGACATAAGCGTTTTTGCAGCAAGGTTTTATAGGGTGGATCACCGTCGATCGGATTGGCGCCGACATCGACCACGGCGGTGAGCCGCTTGGGCCTCAAGAGTTTCAGCAGCGGATCATCGGACATGACGCGACCCTAACCCGCCTTCGCCGCCGGCTTGCGCGGCAGCGGCTGGATGCGCAGCGCGGTGATGCGATTGCGCTCGCGGCGCAGCACCCGGAAACGGAAACCGTGGAAGGTGAAGCTCTGGCCCACTTCCGGGATCGAGCGCGCCTCGTGGATGACCAAGCCGGCGATGGTGGTCGCCTCCTGGTCCGGCAAATTCCAGTCCATGATGCGGTTGAGATCGCGGATCGGCACGGCGCCGTCCACATTGGCCGAGCCATCCGGCTGGCGCCGCACGCCCGGTATGGCGACATCGTGCTCGTCGGTGATGTCGCCGACGATTTCTTCCAAAATATCCTCGAGCGTGACCAGGCCTTCGACCTCGCCATATTCGTCCACCACCAGCGCGATCTGCGTCTTGCGGCGGCGGAACGCCTTGAGCTGCTCCGAAACGGGGCGCATATCGGGCACGAACCAGGGCGGCGTCATCAACGCGGCAATGTCGATCTTGGCGGCATCGCCGTCGACCGCATGCAGCGCGCGCAACAGATCCTTCACGTGCAGGATGCCGACGATGTTTTCCGGATTGCCGCGCCAGAGCGGCAGCCGCGTCACCGGCGAGGCGATCACCGCGTTGACCAGGTCTTCGGACGAATCGTCTGCGTTCAAGGTGATCATGCCGGTGCGGTGGATCATCACGTCGGACACCACCAAGTCGCGCAGATCGAGCACGCCGCCGAACATGTCACGGTCGAGCGTCTCCACGTCGCCTTCACTGTGCAGCAAATCGACGGCGCCGCGCAATTCCTCGCGCGCCGACAGCACCTCCTGATCTTCACCGACCGTCATGCCTATCTGCTTGAGCAGCCAGCGCACCAGCGCCTCGACCGCCATCAGCACCGGGCCGAACAATTTGACGAACCAATACATCGGGCGTGCAACCGCGAGCGCGATGCGGTCGGGCGCGTTGAACGCGGCGGTTTTCGGTAGCACTTCGGAGAACACGACGACGATGATCGTCATTACCACCGTGGCATAGAGCACGCCGGCATGGCCAAACCAGGTCAGCAGCACGCCGGTCGCCAGCGCCGAGGCCGCGATGTTCACCGCGTTGTTACCGAACAGCAGCGCGCCGAGCAGCCGCTCGCGCTGTTCGAGCAGGCGATTGACGATGCCGGCGCGGCGGTTTCCCTGTTTCTCCAGCCGCGCCATGCTGGCGCGCGAGGAGGCGGTGAGCGCGGTCTCGCTGCCGGCAAAGAACGCCGATAGCAGCAGCAACACGAACACGGTGATGATTGCGAGCCAGTCGTGGGCGTCCATCAGTTTAGACTCTGATCCGTTGAGTTTGAATCAGCGGGACAGGCTTTCAAGTTCACGCGTTAAGTTTATCGGTGAGGAAGGCGCGCACCTCGGCCGCACTGACGTCATTCTCGACGAAGGCTTGGCCGATGCCGCGCACCAGGATAAACGTGAGCTTGCCGCGCTTAACTTTCTTGTCTTGTGCGATCAGGTCCATCAGCGCGTCGATACCCGGCACGCCGCCGGGGACATCCTTGAGATAAGTGGGCAGGCCAACCGCGGCAAGATGAGCGCGCGCCCGCGCGGCGTCCGCTTCGCTTATCAGGCCCTTGCGGGCGGAGAATTCGAACGCCAGCGCCGTGCCGAGCGCCACCGCCTCGCCATGCAGCAGCCGGCCGGAGAAGCCGGCGCCGGCCTCCAGCGCGTGACCGAAGGTGTGGCCGAGATTGAGCAGCGCGCGCTCGCCGGTTTCGCGCTCGTCGCGCGCCACGATGCCGGCCTTGCCGCGGCAGCAGACCGCGATGGCGTGCTCGCGCGCCGTGTTACCTGCAAAAATGTCCTGCCAGTTGGCTTCCAGCCAGGAGAAGAACGCGGCGTCGCCGAGCAGTCCGAATTTGGCGACCTCGGCATAGCCGGCGCGGAATTCGCGTTTCGGCAGCGTGTCGAGCAGCGCGGTGTCGGCGACCACCAGGATCGGCTGATGGAAGGCGCCGACCAGGTTCTTGCCGTGGCGGGAATTGATTCCGGTCTTGCCGCCGACCGATGAATCGACTTGCGCGAGGAGAGTTGTCGGCACCTGCACGAAGTCGAGCCCGCGCCGCGCGCTCGCCGCTGCGAAGCCGGCGAGATCGCCGATCACGCCGCCGCCGAGCGCGATCACCAGATCGCCGCGCTCGATATGGGCCGCGACGATGGCCTCACACACGGTCTCGAACGTCGCGTAGCTCTTGGAGCCCTCGCCTTCCGGCACCACGATGGCCGAGCTCTCGATGCCGGCCGATTTCAGCGCGGCCTCGGTGGCGGCAAGATGGCGCTTGGCCACGGTGGCGTCGGTGACGACCGCTACCTTGGCGCCCGGCCGCAGCGCCGCGATGCGCTCGCCCAGGCTCGCGATCAGCCCGCGGCCGATGACGATGTCGTAGGCGCGCGTCCCCAGCGCGACCGGCACCACGATCGGCTCGGCAGGAGAGCCGGCTTGGCGCAGCGGCGCGGTCATGGCTTGCCCTCCGCGTCGGCCGCGATGCCGAGCGGCTTTGCCAGCATGGCAATGATTTCGTCGACGATGGTGTCGTGCGGCTCGTCGCGCGACTGCACGACGATATCGGACTGCGCATAGACCGGCTCGCGCAGCGGCAGCAGCTCCTTGATCTTTTCCGCCAGCGGGCGGTCGCTGCGCCGCATGGTGCGCTTCATCAGCACGTCGAGATCGGCCTTCAGCCAGACCGAGATGCCTTTGATGTGGATCAGGTCGCGGGTGTTCTGGTCCATGATCGAGCCGCCGCCGGTCGCCAGCACCTGCGGGCCGTTGTCCAGCAACCGGGCGATCACGCGCGCCTCGCCGGAGCGAAAATAGCTCTCGCCGTGCTTGTCGAAGATTTCCGGAATGGTCATGCCGGCGGCGCTTTCGATCTCGCTATCGGCATCGACAAAGGGAATCGCGAGCCGGGCGGCGAGTCGGCGGCCGACCGACGACTTGCCGGCGCCCATCATGCCGACCAGCACGATGGAACGGGCCCGGAGCGCGCGCACGATCGCCGATTCCGGGCCGTTTTCCGCCGTTTTTTGAATGGCACTGTTAGCCATGCTAGAGTTCCAAATCGACGCCACGGTTCCATATACCAGTAATTGAGACAACCGCGGGGGCGGGTCTTGCCCCTGGTTAAGGGAACCGGCCACCACACGCGAAATTCGTCCGTTTGGCGCGGGCCGCCGCCGGATCTCGATCATGCCGAGTCTGTTCAGATTTCTGGTTTTCGTCGGCCTTATCGGCGGGATCGGCTATGTCGCGGTGTTCGCGCTCGCCAATTTCGTGAAGTACCAGCCGCGCGAGATCGTGGTGACGATTCCGCCCGACAAATTCCTCAAGAACCACTAGCGCCGGAACCGCGCAAGGCGATGGCCCGCCGGCGACAAGCATCCGACGAAGCGCTGGTCGAGCTGTTCCTCGACATGCTGGCGGCCGAGCGCGGCGCCGGCGAAAATACCCTCGCCGCCTATCGCAACGACCTCGCCGATCTCACCGCGCATCTGCGCGCCGCCGGCCGCACGATTGCCAACGCCGACACCGACGACCTGCGCGGATTTCTCAAGAGCCTGGCCGAGCGCGGCTTCAAAGCCTCGTCGCTGGCGCGGCGTTTGTCGGCGGTGCGTCAGCTTTATCGTTTCCTCTACGCGGAAGGAAAGCGCAGCGACGATCCGGCCGCCGTGCTGGAAGGGCCCAAGCGCGGGCGCACACTGCCGAAGGTTCTCTCCATCGCGGAAGTCGACGGTCTGCTGGCGCAGGCGCGCAAAAACATGGAAGACGCCGAGCAGCCGCCGGCCGGCCGCCTGCGCGCGGCGCGGCTGCTCTGCCTGCTCGAAGTCGTTTACGCCACTGGCTTGCGGGTGTCCGAGCTGGTGGCGCTGCCGGCTTCCGCCGCGCGGCGCGATCAAAGAATGTTGGTGGTGCGCGGCAAGGGCGGCAAAGAGCGGCTGGTGCCGCTCAACCAGGCCGCCAAGCGCGCCATGGCGGAATACCTCAAGCTGTATGCCGATGCCGGCAGCGATGCGCCGTCGAAATGGCTGTTCCCGTCGTTCGGCGAACAGGGCCACCTCACCCGCCAGCACTTCGCGCGCGAATTGAAGGCGCACGGCTCATCCTGCGGCATCGCGCCGGCGCGGCTGAGCCCGCACGTGCTGCGGCATGCGTTTGCCAGCCACCTGCTCCATAACGGCGCCGACCTGCGCGTGGTGCAGACCCTGCTCGGGCACGCCGATATCTCGACCACGCAGATCTACACCCACGTACTGGAAGAACGGCTGAAGGCGCTGGTGCGCGACCTGCACCCGCTGACGGACGGCTAGCACCGAGCGGCCGTAAGAACCATATTAACCCGATTGCTTGACTTAGAGGCTTCGCCCGGTTCACTTCGCCCCGATCATCACCCCCCGGATCCCATGCGCAGCTATCTCGATTTCGAAAAGCCGGTGGCCGAATTGGAGGCCAAAGTCGAGGAGCTGCGCGCCGTGGCGGAGAGCGGCAGCGCCGTCTCGGTCGGCGACGAAATCAATCGCCTCGAGGTGAAGGCGGCGCTCGCGCTTAAAGATCTCTATGCCGACCTCACCCCCTGGCAGAAGACGCAGGTGGCGCGCCATCCGCAGCGGCCGCATTGCCTCGACTATGTCGCGTGCCTAATCGGCAATTTCGTCCCGCTCGCCGGCGACCGTAAATTCGGCGACGATGCGGCCATCGTCGGCGGCTTCGGCCACTTCCGCGGTGAGAGCGTCTGCATCATCGGCCACGAGAAGGGCTCCGACACCGAGAGCCGGATCAAGCACAATTTCGGCATGGCGCGCCCGGAAGGCTACCGCAAGGCGGTGCGGCTGATGGAAATGGCCGACCGCTTCGGCATTCCGGTGATCGCGCTGGTGGACACCGCCGGCGCCTATCCCGGCATCGGCGCGGAAGAGCGCGGCCAAGCCGAGGCCATCGCGCGCTCGACCGACGCCTGCCTTGCGCTCGGCGTGCCCAATGTTGCTGTCATTCTTGGCGAAGGCGGCTCGGGCGGTGCCATCGCCATCGCCACCGCCAACCGCGTGCTGATGCTGGAGCACGCCATCTATTCCGTAATCTCGCCGGAAGGCGCTGCCTCCATCCTGTGGCGCGACACCGCCAAGGCGCAGGAGGCAGCGACCAACATGAAGATCACCGCCCAGGACATGGTGCGCTTCGGGGTGATCGACACCGTGGTGCCAGAGCCGACCGGCGGCGCCCACCGCGATTCCGCCGCCGCCATCGCCGTCACCGGCGAGGCGATCGCCAATGCGCTGGCCGAGTTGCGGCCGCTCGACCGGGAAACGGTGCGCCGGCAGCGGCGCGAGAAGTTCCTCGCGATGGGCCGCACGCCCGCCTAGACCGCCCGTGGCAGCGTCTGGCATTGCGTTTCAGCCGCCCCAGAGGACTGAATCCGCATGGCTTTTGAGGTATTTACTTTCGGTTCACCATAGGCTTACCGCTAGTCACAGGCGCTCTCGTTTGCCTTGCGGATGCCACATCTTATGGATAACGATATATCAATGAGGGCCCGCCCCTTCGGGGAGTACCGCGTTTGAATCGACCCTTTGTACGCACCCTGGTCGCGTCGGCGGCTGTTGCCGCGGCGATTGCGCTTGCGGGCTGCGACCCCGACAGCATCACCCCGACCGGCCGCTCCCTGGCCCCGCTTTCCGCGAAGACGCTCGCCGAATTCGATGCGAAGCAAATGGACAAGGATTCGCCGATCCTGGTTCGTATCTTCAAGGAAGAAGCGGAGATGGAGGTCTGGAAGAAGAACCGCAACGGCGAATTCGCGCTGCTGAAGACCTATCCGATCTGCCGCTGGTCGGGCGATCTCGGGCCCAAGGTGAAGGAAGGCGACCGTCAGGCGCCCGAGGGCTTCTATACGATCACGCCCGGGCAGATGAATCCAAATTCCAATTACTACCTCGCCTTCAACACCGGCTATCCGAACGCCTTTGACCGCGCCTGGAACCGCACCGGCTCCGAGCTGATGGTGCATGGCGACTGCTCGTCGCGCGGCTGCTACGCCATGACTGACGAACAGATCCAGGAAATCTATGCGCTGGCGCGCGAGTCGTTCTTCGGCGGGCAGAAGGACTTTCAGCTCGCGGCCTTTCCATTCCGCATGACCGCGCTGAACATGGCCAAGCACCGCAACAATCCGAACTTCGCGTTCTGGAAGATGATCAAGGAAGGCTACGATCATTTCGAAGCCACCCACCAGGAGCCGAAGGTCGCGGTCTGCGAGAAGCGCTACGTGTTCGACCCGGCCCAGCCTGAAAATGCTTCGAGGCCGCTCAAGTTCGACGCGCGCGGCCAATGCCCGGTATTCCAGCTCGACCCGACCATCGCCGACGCAGTGCTCGATCACCACCGGCAAGAGCAGGTTCAGATGGCCAACTATATCGCGCACGACGTCGCGACCGTGCCGTTCCGCGTCGGCGACGGCGGCATGAACCCGGTGTTTGCGGCCAAGCTCGCCGCGCATGATACATTCGACAATAACGGCCGCGCCTATCAGGTCGCCGGCAGTTCGCAGGCGCCCGGCGCGTTGCCGCGCACGCCCAATCCGCCGGCCGTGACTGCGCAGCCGGCGCCGGCCAGCCAGCCCTTGGTGATGGCGAGCGTGCCGATGCCGCAGCCGGCGCCGCAAGCGAAGGAAGGCGAAGCGCCGCCCGCGCAGCCAAAATCGATCGCGGGCCTGCTGGGCAATCTTTTCGGCGGCTCGCCGGCGGAGAGCCAGACGGTTGCCTTACGCGGCAGCAATACCGAAATGGCCGCCAAGCCGAAACGCGCCACCCCGGTGCGCACCGCTTCAGCGCCGGCCGTGCTGCATGCCAAGCCACAGGCCGCCGAGCCGACGGCGGTGGCGAAAAATGCACCGGCTCCGGGCGTGCAGCAAGCCCGCAAGGAAGACAAGTCGCCCGCGCCGGAAATGCGCACCGCTTATTCGGCGCCGCCGCCCGCGAGCAAAAACGGCTTGTTGCAGGGCGCGCAGCCGGTGGTTCCGGCCGGCTCGTTCGAGAGCCGCTGGACCGCGCTGCGCTAAGCCGCGCGATTTGAGCGCGAGTCGGACGACGCATGGACTGCTTCGTCTACGTTCTCGGCACCCGCACCAAAACCCGCCACCTGACCTATGTCGGCTGGACCAGCGACCTCGCGCGCCGTCTTGCGCAGCATAATTCCGGCAAGGGCGCACGCACGACGCGCGGGCGCGCTTGGGTGCTGCTGCACTCGGAACGTTGCAAGAGCAAGCGCGCCGCGATGAGCCGCGAGTGGCATCTCAAGCGCGACCGCGCGTTCCGCAAAAAGCTGGCGCAGGCGCTGAAAGGCGAACGCGCCCGATGAGCATTTTCAAAGAGCCAAAGATCGACTGCCACGTCCACGTGCTCGATCCGATCAATTTTCCCTACGGCAAGGATATCGAATACAAGCCGTCCGGCCAGGAGATCGGCACGCCTTCACAGCTTCGCCAAGTCATGCAGACCTACGGCGTCAGCCACGCGCTGCTGGTGCAGCCGAATTCCGGCTACGGCAGCGACAACTCCTGCATGCTCGATACGATCGCGCGCGGCGGCGGACGCTTCAAGGGCATCGCCATCATCGCCTTCGACGCCGACCTGGCGGCTTTGCACGAATTGAAAGCCCAAGGAATCGTCGGCGCGGCATTCAACCCGACCTTCCACGGCATCGACTACTACAAGCGATCCGCCGATCTGATCGGCAAGCTCGCGCAGCTCGACATGTTCCTGCAAATCCAGAGCGAGCACGACCAGTTGTCGATGTTCGTGCCCTGGATCGAAGCCATGCCGATCCGCGTGCTGATCGATCACTGCGGGCGCCCGTCGCCGGAAGCCGGATTGGACCAGCCCGGCTTCAAGGTGCTGTTGCGGCTCGCCGCTACCCAGCGGGTCAGCGTTAAGCTGTCCGGCTATTCGAAATTTTCGCAAGTCCCCTACCCGTTCGACGACACCTGGCCGTTTGTGCGCGCCATTGTCGACGCTTTCACGCTTGACCGCTGCCTATGGGCTTCGGATTGGCCGTACTTGCGCGCGCCGCAAAGGCAGGATTACGGCCCGTTGCTCGAATTGGCGCAAATGCTGTTCCCCGATCCGGCCGAGCGGCAGGCTGTTTTGCGACACGCCGCGCCGCTTGTTCGGCTTCGGCGATAGCCCCCTGATGATCCACGCTTAATTCAACAGCCCTTCCTCGATCGCCTTGATCTGGAGCGCTCGCATCGCAAAAAAAAACGCCGGCCAAAGCCGGCGTTTTTCATCTCGAAAGGTCGGCGCAGCGCTGCCGTCGTTAAGCGTATTTGCCATGGCAGTGCTTGTATTTCTTGCCGGAGCCGCAGGGGCACGACTCGTTGCGGCCGACCTTGCCCCAGGTCGCGGGGTCTTTCGGATTACGTTCGGCCTGCGCGCCATTGCCGTTGCCGACCAGCATCGGCACCAGCGGGGCGAGCGCCATTTCGTCCTCGCCGGTGGCGGGGTCGACCTTGTGCGCTTCCATGTAAGGCAATTCCGGTGACGGTCGTGTTCCGCGGGGCAAATCTGCCTGATCGGGCGGCAACCCCTCCGGCGGCTGCTGCACGATCTCCACGCGCATCAACTGTCCGGTGACCGCCTCGCGCAGACGCGTCATCATCGCCTCGAACAGGCTGAAGGCCTCCGCCTTGTATTCGTTGAGCGGATCGCGCTGGCCGTAGCCGCGCAGGCCGACCACCTGGCGCAGGTGCTCGAGCATGACCAGATGCTCGCGCCAGAGATGGTCGACCGTCTGCAGCAGGATCGATTTTTCCACGTAGCGCATGACGTCGGGGCTCCATTTGGCCACCTTGCCCGCCATGTGCTCGTCGGCGCGGCGCTCGATGCGTTCGCGCACTTCCTCGTCTGCGATGCCTTCTTCCTTGGCCCACTCCTTCACCGGCAGATCGAGCGTGAGCACCTCGCGCAGCGCCGTGTCGAGGCCGGCGACGTCCCACTGCTCGGCATAGGCATTGGCGGGAATATGCTTGGCGACCAGATCCTCGATCACCGAACGGCGCATGTCGGCGATGGTCTCGTCCACCGACTCGTCGCGCATCAGGTCGAGGCGCTCCTTGAAGATCACCGTGCGCTGGTCGTTCATCACGTTGTCGAACTTGAGCAGGTTCTTGCGGATGTCGAAGTTGCGCGCCTCGACCTTCTGCTGCGCCTTCTCCAGCGCCTTGTTGATCCACGGGTGGATGATCGCCTCGTTTTCCTTGAGGCCGAGCTTTTGCAGCATGCCGTCGAGCTTGTCGGAGCCGAAGATGCGCATCAGGTCGTCTTCCAGCGACAGGAAGAACTTGGAATGGCCGGGATCGCCCTGGCGGCCGGAGCGGCCGCGCAACTGGTTGTCGATGCGCCGGCTCTCGTGCCGCTCGGTGCCGAGCACGAACAGCCCGCCGGCGGCGAGCGCCTTCTGCTTGAGGCGCGCGATCTGGGCGCGGATCTCATCGGCGCGCGGGCTTTTTTCGCGCTCGCGCGGATTCTCGATCTCGGTGATCTCCTGCCGAATGCGCATGTCGGCATTGCCGCCGAGCTGGATGTCGGTGCCGCGACCGGCCATGTTGGTGGCAATGGTGATCGCGCCCGGTACGCCGGCCTGCGAGACGATAAACGCCTCCTGCTCGTGATAGCGGGCGTTGAGGATGGCGAACACCTTGGTCTTGGTGGCGCCGTCGTCGCCGGAATAAAGCGCGGCGAAGGCGTTCGGATCGGTGAAGTCGTGCGCCTCCCAGCCGGCCTCGCGCAGCATTTGGGCGAGCTGCTCGGATTTCTCGATTGACGTCGTGCCGACCAGCACCGGCTGGCCGCGCAGCTTGCAGTCCTCGATCAATGTAATGATCGAGCGGTATTTCTCCTTGGCGGTGCGGTAGACCTCGTCGTCGTCGTCGATGCGCACCAGCGGCATGTTGGTGGGCACTTCCAGCACGTCGAGGTTATAGATGTCGAGGAACTCGTCGGCCTCGGTGAGCGCCGTGCCGGTCATGCCGGCGAGCTTCTCATACATGCGGAAATAATTCTGGAAGGTGATCGAGGCGAGCGTCTGGTTCTCCGGCTGGATCGGCTGATGCTCCTTAGCCTCTAACGCCTGATGCAGCCCTTCCGAATAGCGCCGGCCCGGCATCATGCGGCCGGTGAATTCGTCGATGATCACCACCTCGCCATTGCGCACGATATAGTCCTTGTCGCGCTGGAACAGCTTGTGCGCGCGCAGCGCCTGATTGACGTGATGGACGACGGAGACATTCTCGACGTCGTAGAGCGACTCGCCCTTGAGCTGGCCGGCGGCGCGCAGCCGCTGCTCGAGCTTCTCCATGCCGGCTTCGGTCAGCGTCACCGTGCGCTGCTTCTCGTCGACCTCGTAGTCGGTCTTGTCGAGCAGCGGGATGTAGGTATCGATGGTGTTGTAGAATTCGGAGCGGTCGTCGAGCGGGCCGGAAATGATCAGCGGCGTGCGCGCCTCGTCGATCAGGATGCTATCCACTTCGTCGACGATGGCGTAGATGTGGCCGCGCTGGACCATGTCCTCCATGCGGTACTTCATGTTGTCGCGCAGATAGTCGAAGCCGAGCTCGTT
>Ga0209385_1000401_pt1 | contig 17479 bp, 13 predicted proteins | sample NGEPerB_FD_184506 | JGI IMG/M metagenome (GOLD analysis project Ga0209385, IMG submission 184506) | Arctic peat soil microbial communities from the Barrow Environmental Observatory site, Barrow, Alaska, USA - NGEE PermafrostAB12-B... | ecosystem: Environmental > Terrestrial > Soil > Wetlands >... | reverse complement strand
GCTTCTGATCTTCGACCCGGCGCCGCACCTCTTGGGGACCATTGTCCCCATCGCGGCACTGTTCGTCGGCCTGTGGCTCACCATGCTGGCAGGGGTCGGCGCGTACCAGATCGAGAAGGTGGGGGTGGGCAGCGCGGAGTTCAATGCCGTCCTGCTGGGGACGTTCTTCGCCGCCGGGGCGCTGGGGGTCACGGCGTACCTCACGGCCTACGACCTCTCTCGGGGCTTCTACGTGCTGCTCTTCCTGGTGGGACTGCCCCTGCTCCTCGTCGAGCGGTTCTTCACCCGTCGCCTGGTCCGGATCTTCCGCACCAAGGGGAAGCTGTACACTCCGGTCATCCTGGTCGGCGATCACGAGCACGTGGACGAGATCGCGGCAGTCCTCCGGAGGACCACGTTCCTCGGCTACCGGGTGGTCGGTGTCCTGAGCCCGAGTCCAGAGGACGAGCTGACGCCGTCCGGTCTGCCTGTGCTTGGTTCGCTGGACGACATCCTTCCCGCGCTGCGGGCCACAGCCGCCCAAGCAGTCATCTTCACGGACGGGGCACTGCCGTCGGCGAGTGCTTTCAACCGGCTGGCCCGCCAGCTCGAGGACCAGGAAGCGCAACTGGTGGTCGTCCCAGGGCTCACCGACGTGTCGGCGGCCCGGATGAACCTGCGGCCCGTGGCCGGCCTCCCCCTGGTCTACGTGGAACGTCCCCGTGCGGCACTGGCCATGCGCTGGGGCAAGCGACTCTTCGACGTGGTCGGTTCGGTCCTGGCTCTCGTCCTCGCGGCCCCCGTGATGGCCCTGATCGCCCTGGCCATCAAGGTCGAGGACCGTGGGCCTGTCGTGTTCAGGCAGATCCGCGTCGGGCTGAAGGGCCAACCCTTCGGCTTCTACAAGTTCCGTTCGATGGGGGTGGATGCAGAGCAGCGACTCGCCCAACTGCAGAACGAGCAGAACAGCGTCCTGTTCAAGATCAAGAGCGACCCCCGGGTCACCCGTGTCGGCCGGCTCATCAGGCGGCTCTCGCTCGATGAGCTGCCACAGCTGCTGAACGTCCTGCAGGGTCAGATGAGCCTCGTCGGGCCCCGTCCCGCTTTGCCGCGGGAGGTGGCCCTGTACCACCAGGACGTACACAGGCGGCTCGACGTGCGCCCGGGCCTGACCGGCCTCTGGCAGGTGTCAGGCCGATCGGACCTCTCGTGGGACGACACGGTGCGGCTGGACCTCTACTACGTCGACAACTGGTCGTTGCTCCAGGACCTCATGATCCTGACACGCACCGTCGGAGCAGTCCTTAACTCTCGGGGTGCGTATTGACGAATGCACAACGTGGGCTTAGGGCTGGAGCAGACGCCGTCTTCGGCCCTATACCGCGACGACAGGAGCAACTAGCATGACCAACTGGGGGGGATGGGCATGGCTGGGCCAGTAGCGTTCCGGCAGGTGTCCGTGCCTGACTCGACTCAAGCTCGACTCACGTAGGAGAGGCATGGACAAGCTAAGGATCGCCGTCATCGGCGCGGGGTACTGGGGTCCGAACCTCGTACGCAACTTCAGGAGCAGCCCCGATTGGGATCTGGTCGCCGTCTGCGATCTCGACCCTCAACGTGCCGCGCGCGTTGTTGGCGACCGTTCGACGGTCGAGGTCGAGACCGACGTGTCCCGGCTCCTCCAGCGGGACGATGTGGACGCGGTGGCCATCGCGACCCCAGCGCGTACCCACGCCGAGCTCGCGATCGCTGCATTGGAGGCCGGCAAGCACGTCCTCGTGGAGAAGCCGCTGGCGGCCAACCTGGACGACGCGCGACGCATGGTCGAGGTGGCTGCCGCCCAGGGCCGGGCGCTGATGCTCGATCACACGTTCTGCTACACGCCGGCTGTGAGACACATCCGCCAGATGATCGCCGACGGTGTCATCGGCGATGTGCTGTACGTCGACTCGGTGCGCATCAACCTGGGGTTGGTGCAGCCGGACGTCAACGTCTTCTGGGATCTGGCCCCGCACGACCTGTCCATCCTCGACTTCATTCTGCCGTCGGGCCTCGACGTGGGTCCGGTGACGGCGACGGGAGCCGATCCTCTCGACACGGGCCGGGCCTGCATCGGTCATGCCAGCCTGCCGCTTCCGGGCGGGGCGATCGCCAACATCAGCGTCAACTGGCTCTCTCCTACGAAGATCCGATCGTTCGTGATCGGCGGACGGAAGAGCACCCTGGTCTGGGACGACCTGAACCCCATGCAGCGCGTGGCGCTGTACGACCGCGGGGTCGATGTGACCAGGCGTCCAGACGACCTCGCCGAGCGCAAGCAGGTCGCGGTCTCGTACCGCATGGGCGATATCCACGTACCCGCGCTGCGGGAGGCGGAGGCGCTCGGGCTCATGGTCGCGGAGTTCGCCGCAGCGATCCGCGAGGGTCGTCCACCGCTCACGGACGGCCACTCGGGCATGCGCGTCCTGTCCGTGCTCCAGGCCATCGACGAGAGCCTGGCCACGGGTCATCCGGTGGCGCCGCAGACCGAGGTCGCAGTATGACGTCGTTGCGTGGCGCTACCGCTCTGGTGACCGGCGGCGCCGGAACGATCGGGTCGAGCGTGGTCGACCAGCTGTTGGATGCGGGAGTGGCCGAGGTGCGCGTACTGGACAACCTGGTCCGCGGCCGCCGGGCGAACCTGCGGGATGCCCTGGACGACCCTCGTACGCGACTGGTCGAGGGCGACATCCGGGACCGCGACCTCGTCCACGACCTCACGCAGGGCAGCGACCTGGTGTTCCACCTGGCGGCGATCCGGATCACCCAGTGCGCCGAAGAGCCGCGACTGGCCAACGAGGTACTCATCGACGGTACGTTCAACGTCGTCGAGGCGGCGGCCGACCATCGGGTGGGCAAGGTCATCGCGTCCTCGTCGGCGTCGCTGTACGGGCTCGCCGAGGAGTTCCCCACCACCGAGCGGCACCACCCGTGGAACAACGACACGTTCTACGGCTGGGCGAAGGTGATGAACGAGGGGATGCTCAAGAGCTTCCGCGCCATGCAGGGGCTCGACTACGTCGCGCTGCGCTACTTCAACGTGTACGGCCCGCGCATGGACATCCACGGCCTCTACACCGAGGTGCTGATCCGGTGGATGCAGCGGATCGCGGCCGGGCAGCCTCCCCTGATCTTCGGCGACGGGGCGCAGACCATGGACTTCGTCTTCACCACCGACATCGCACACGCCAACCTGCTGGCGGCCGCCTCGGACGTGACCGAAGGCGTGTACAACATCGCCAGCGAGCAGGAGACCTCCCTGCGCGGCCTGGCCGAGGCGCTGCTGCGGACGATGGGTTCGGACCTGGCCATCGAGTTCGGACCGGCCCGCCAGGTGAACGGCGTTACCCGGCGTCTGGCGTCGACCGCGGCTGCCCGCCACGACCTGGGCTGGACCGCCACGATCGGCCTGGACGAGGGGTTGCACCGCCTCGTCGACTGGTGGCTCGTCGAGCGGGAGACCGACGCCGAGCTCAGCGGGGTGGTGTGACGTGGAGCGCATCAACGTCATGCAGCCGTGGCTCGGCGAGGAGGAAGTGGCCGCGGTCACTGAGGTTCTGCGCTCCGGCTGGGTGGCCCAAGGCCCGCGGGTCAAGCAGTTCGAGGAGACGTTCGCCACCCGGCAGCGGTCTCCGTACGCCGTCGCAGTGTCGTCCTGTACGACCGCGCTCCACCTTGCTCTGCACGTCGCAGGGATCGGGCCCGGCGACGAGGTGGTGGTGCCGTCGTTCTCGTTCATCGCCACCACGAATGCGGTGCGCTACGTGGGTGCCGAGCCGGTGTTCGCCGACGTGGAAGCCCTCAGCGGGAACATCACTGCCGACACGGTCGCCCCTCACCTCACCTCTCGTACCCGTGCTGTCATCGCGGTCGACCAGGGCGGCGTACCGGTCGACCTGGACCCGATTCGTGAGCTGTGCGACCCGCGCAGAATCCTCGTGCTCGAAGATGCGGCGTGCGGCGCGGGTTCGACCTACCGTGGACGCCCCGTTGGCGCCGGCGCCGAGATGACCGCCTGGTCGTTCCATCCTCGAAAGCTCCTCACGACCGGTGAGGGGGGCATGCTCACCAGCCTCCGGGAGGACTGGGCGGCGCGTGCCCGACGGTTGCGAGAGCACGCGATGAGCGTGTCGGCGGCCGACCGGCACGCGAGCACGCTGGCGCCGATGGAGACGTACGACGAGGTCGGGTTCAACTTCCGGATGACGGACCTGCAGGCCGCGGTCGGCCTCGTACAGCTGGGCAAGCTCGATGCGATCATCGCTCGCCGCAGGCTGATTGCCGGACGCTACCAAGAGGCGATCGCAGCGATCCCAGGGCTGCGCGCTGTCGCCGATCCCGACTACGGCACCGGTAACTACCAGTCGTTCTGGGTCGAGGTGTGCGCTGACTACCCCCTTGATCGCGAGGGGTTGCTGGCCGCGCTCGCGGACGCCGGCGTGTCCGCCCGGCGAGGGATCATGGCCGCCCACCGGCAAACGCCGTACCGGCATCTGCCGGCCGACCTGCCGGTGACCGAGCGACTCACCGACGGGACCCTGATCCTGCCCGTCTTCCACCAGCTGGAGGAGCCCGACCAGGACCGTGTGATCGACGTGCTGCTGAGTGCCTCATGAGCGCGCCGCTGCTGCTGGTAGCCGGAAGCGGACTTGCCCGCGAGGTCCTTGCCGTCTGCGATGCGACGGGCCGCACCGTCCTCGGTGTCCTGGACGACGACCCGGTCAAAGCGGGTACGGCGCTCGGGGCCACCTCCGTGCTGGGCCCGCTGGATCAGGTCCGGCATCACCCGGACGCGGAGCTGCTGCTGTGCGCGGGGAAGGGCTCCGTACGCCGCGACCTGGCCGTACGTCTCGCGGCCCTCGGGGTCGGCGACGACCGGTACGCGACGGTGGTGGACCCCTCCGTACGCGTGCCCAGTTCCTGCTCGGTGGGGGTAGGCACGATCCTGCTGGGCGGAGTGGTGCTGACGGCCGACGTACGTGTCGGACGGCACGTGGTGTGCATGCCTCACGTCACGCTCACCCACGACGACGATCTGGCGGACTACGTCACGTTGACCACCGGGGTGAGCCTGGGCGGTGGGGTCAACGTCGGTGAGGCCGCGTACATCGGAATGAACGCCTCGGTCCGGGAACAGCGCACCGTGGGCGCTGGCTGCGTCCTGGGCATGGGGGCGGTCCTGGTCTCGGACCAACCGCCCGGAACCGTCTACGCCGGGGTCCCGGCGCGACCGATCGGCAAGGAGTGAGCCATGGGCGTCCCATTCATCGACCTTCAGGCGCAGCAGGCGGAGATCGCCGCCGAGGTGGAACCAGCTGTGCTGGACATTCTTCGCCGGGCCGCCTTCGTCGGCGGGCCGAGGGTCACCGCCTTCGAGGAGGAGTTTGCAGCCTTCCTGGGCGTAGCCCACTGCGTGGGGGTGGCGAACGGCACCGACGCCGTTGAGCTCGCGCTTCGTGCCGTTGGCGTTCAGCCCGGTGGCGAGGTGATCATGCCGGCGAACACGTTCATCGCCACGGCGGAGGCCGCGTCCCGCATCGGCGCCATCCCCGTACCGGTCGACGTCGATCCCGAGTACCTGCTGATCGACCCGGACGCCGTGGTGGCTGCCATCACGCCCCGTACACAAGCCATCGTCCCGGTGCACCTGTTCGGCCAGGTGGCTCCCGTGGAGCGGCTCGAAGCCATCGCCGCCGCCCACGGGCTGCCGATCGTCGAGGACGCGGCGCAGTCCCAGGGGGCGGAGCGTCTGGGCCGGAAGGCGGGGACGCTCGGCCGCGTCGCGGCGACGAGCTTCTACCCCGGAAAGAACCTCGGTGCCTCCGGCGACGGTGGCGCCGTGGTCACCGACGACGCCGACATCGCGCACTTCGTACGGCTCATGGGGGCCCACGGGTCGATCGTGAAGTACCGGCACGAGATCGTCGGCGTGAACTCGCGCCTTGACGCCATCCATGCGATCACCCTGAGCGCGAAGCTGCGGCGCCTGCCGGAGTGGAACGAGCGTCGGCGGCAGGCGGCGGCCCGCTACGCCGAGCTGCTGGCCGATCTACCAGGCGTGAGGGTTCCCCGGTCCATGCCCGGCAACACGGACATCTGGCACCTGTACGTGATCCGTGTCGCGGTGGAGCGCGACCGCGTCCTGGCCGAGCTGACCGCGGCCGGGATCGGCGCCGGACTGCACTACCCGGACCCATGGCATCTCACACCCGCGTACGCCCACCTCGGCTACGCGCGAGGCACATGCCCGGTGGCTGAGAAGGCGGCGGCGGAGATCCTGTCGCTGCCCATGTTCCCGCACCTGACCGAGGTTCAGCAGGAGTTGGTGGTTGCGGCGCTCCGCACCGCGGTGATCGATGGCTGACGGGGCGCCTCCCCTGGCCGGTCGCGCGTCCCGCGCCCTCGGCTGGAGTTTCGCGAACACCGTGGTCTCCCGCCTGGGAACCCTGGCGATCGGCATCGCCTTGGCCCGCGTGCTTGGCCCCAGCGAGTTCGGCGTCTTCGCGATCGCCATGGTCACCTTGCTGGCGATCCTCAGCTTCAACGAGCTGGGCGTCAGCCTGGCCATCGTCCGGTGGCCTGACGAGCCTCGAGGCATCGCTCCCACCGTCAACACCATCGCTGTCGCCACCAGCGCACTCCTCACGACCGCCGTCGTGGCGGCGGCTCCCTGGATCTCGACGGCTCTTGGCGACGTCAGGGCCACGCCGGTGATTCGGGTGCTGGCCGTGTCCATCCTGATCAACGGCCTGGTCGCGACGCCGGCAGCCATGCTGCAGCGGGAGTTCATGTCGAGGCAGCGGATGATCGCCGACCAGCTCAACTCCTGGCTGGGGCGGGCGTGTCCCTCGCGCTGGCCGGCTGGGGCGCCATGAGCCTTGCGGTTGGGAAGGATCGTGGGCAGCGTCGCTGCTGCCATCGTGTTCTTCCGGTGGTCACCGGTCCCCTACCGCTTCGGCTGGGACCCTGCGGTGGCCCGTCATCTTTTCTCATTCGGGTTGCCGCTGGCGGCCTCGAGCATCGTGGTGTTCGGGTCCGGGTACGCCGACCAAGTCGTGGTCGGCACCACCCTCGGCGCCACTGCCCTGGGCTACTACGCGCTCGCGTTCAACCTGGCCAGCTGGCCGGTCTCGATCTTCTCGCAGCCGCTCCGGCTGGTGGCGCCAGCAGCGTTCGCGCGGCTGCAGCATGACCCGGAGCGGATGCGTAGGAACTTCGCCTCCGCGGCCGTCGTGCTCTCCGCGGTCGCGCTGCCCGCGTGCCTCGCGATCGCGGGGGCGGCCAAGCCGGTCGTCGGCTTCGTCTACGGCAGCCCCTGGTTTCCGGCGGCCGCAGCTCTCGCGTGGCTCGCAGCGCAGGCGGCCCTTCGGATCTGGTTCGAGCTCACCTACGACTACCTCGTCATCCTGGGTCGAAGCCGCGGCCTGCTGCTGATCCAGGTGGGCTGGTTCGCGGCGGGCGTCCCCGCGATGCTCCTCGGGGCCCGGTTGGCAGGGATCGGTGGGGTCGCCGCGGCCCAGTTCCTCGTGGCGCTCACGGTGGTCGTCGGGCTCTACGGTTGGCAGCTGCAGCGTTCGGGAATGCGCTTGTGGCCGCTGCTCCGTGGCCTGTGGCTGCCCGTGCTCGCCGGCATCGGCTCAGGCGCCATCGCGTACGGCATCGCCCAGCTCGGCCTCGGACAGTTCCTCGCCAGCCTCTTGGCGGGACTGGCGTCCTGCGCCGTCATCGGGGTGCTGCTCCTGCGCCACCGACCGGAGCTGGCGCGGCTGCGCAACGCGGAGGGCAGCGCATGAAGGTCCTCGTGTATCCCCACGATCTCGGCATGGGGGGCAGCCAGACCAACGCGATCGAGCTCGCGGGCGAGCTGGTACGCCTCGGCGTGGAGTGCACCGTCTTCGGCCGACCGGGCACGCTGAACGCCCGCATCGAGGAGCTGGGGCTCCCGTTCATCGAGTCCGTCGATCCCGGGCGTCGGCCATCCCTCGAGGTGATGCGACAGTTACGCGACCTCGTCGCGAAGGGCGGCTTCGACATCGTCCATGGCTACGAGTGGCCGCCGACCCTCGAAGCCGTCCTCGCGGTGCGCGGCCTGCCTGGCACGGCGGTCGTCTCGACGGTGATGTCGATGGCGGTCGCGCCGTTCATCCCGTCCTGGGTCCCGCTGGTGGTGGGAACCCAACAAATCGCCGCCACCGAGAAGGCCGGCGGGCGCCCCCGGGTGGAGCTGCTGGAGCCACCCGTCGACCTGCGCCACAACGTTTCCCCGGACCCCGACGCCCTCCAAGCCTTCCGTCGCTCGTGGGGACTGGACGGGCGTCCGTTGGTCGTGTGCGTCACCCGGTTGGCCGCCCGGCTGAAGCTGGAAGGACAGCTCACCGCGATCGAGGCGGCCGGAGGCCAGCAGGAGTTCCAACTCCTGATCGTTGGCGACGGCCCTGCTCGGGCGGAGGTGATGCGGGCCGCCGAGCGTGCGAACGCGACCGCTGGCGCGAGGACCGTGGTGCTCACGGGAGAGTTGCTGGACCCGCGTCCCGCCTACGCCGCAGCGGATGTCGTGATGGGCATGGGCGGCTCAGCGTTGCGGGCGCTGGCCTTCTCCAAGCCGCTGATCGTCCAGGGCGAAAACGGCTACTTCGAAGCGCTGACGCCCGAGACCTGGCCACTCTTCCGCTGGCAGGGATGGTACGGGGTCGGCGACGGTTCGCAATCCGGGCGTCCCAGGCTTCTTTCGGCGCTCTTGCCTCTGCTGCACGACGCTGGGCCGCGTGCCGATCGGGGCAGGTTCGGAAGGGAAGTGGTCGAGGGGCACTCTCTCGCCCGGGCGGCGGAGCGGCAGTTGGAGTTCTACCGCGCGGCGCTCGCAGCGCGTTTCTCACCGGGGGAACGCACCGTCGGTAATGTCGTCGCGGCTGGCAGGTTCGGGGCCTACCACCTTCGGCGCCGTGGGTCGCGCCTGACGGGCCGGCACAGCGTCGACGGCTTCAACGCGGTCCCGGTTGCCCGGCTCGCGGCCCCATCGCCCCCACGTCGCGCCGCGGTGCAGGCGGCCGGAGGGACGACGATCGTGTACTTCCCCGGCGTTTCATGGGAAGCGGTGCCTGGAACGGATCATCACCTCGCCGCCGCGCTTGCCCAGCATCACCCGGTGCTTTGGGTGGATCCCCCGCGGTCAGTGCTCGCTCGGTGGCGGGGGAGCGGGTCGGCGGAAGCGCTGGAGCGGGAGCCGGCGCCCGGAATCACCCGTGTCACCGTGACGACCCCTCCCGGGGTCACCCGGCCATTCGTCCGAAGCCTCGCCGTCGCCATGGTCAGCCACGCCGTCCGCCGAGCCCTGCGACAGTCTGGGGACACCCCGCTGGCCTGGATCTGCTCTGCGACCGGGCCTCTGCTCGGCAGCGTCCGGCCCGGCCCTGCACCACGGGTCTACTTCGCCACGGACGACTTCGTCGCCGGGGCGCCCTTGTGGGGGATGTCCACCGTTGCCCTGCACGCCGCACGCGAGCGGAATCTCGCGCACGCTGACATCGTCCTGGCCGTCACCCCTGCCCTTGCCGACGCCCTGCTGCGAGGCGAGCGTCCACCGGTCGTCTTCCCCAACGGCTGCGACTTCCACCGCTTCGACCATCTGGCGGACGTGCTCCCCGCCCGCCAGGTTGCGCTATCCCCACCCATCGCGGGCGTCGTGGGCCAGTTCAACGAGCGAACGGACCTGGATATGCTCACCGCGGTCCAGGAAAGCCTTATCAGCCTTCTCCTGGTCGGCCCGCGTCACTTCGCCTCCCCCGAAGCATCCGAGCGCTTCGCCCAGCTGACGATGCGCCCGGGCGTCCAGTGGGTCGACCGCGTGCCCCAGGACGATTTGAACTGCTACCTCAGGTGCTTGGCAGTGGGTTTGACTCCCTATGCGGATTCCGTGTTCAACCGGCGTAGCTTTCCACTCAAGACCCTGGAATATCTTGCGGCCGGCATCCCGGTGGTGTGCACCGACGTGGCTCCAGTGACCGATTTCGACCGGCGCTTCGTCCACGCGGCACGAAGTCGGGAGGAGTTCGCCGCAGTGACCGCCGCGACCGCCTCAGCGCCCGTCGACCGAGAGGCGGTCCGCCGGTCCGTCCGCGCGTTCGACTGGACGAACCGCGCCGACGAACTCCTCGCGCTGATCGCCGGGTGGCGCAGGTGAACCACTCACTCGCGACGACTGCTCTCGTCCCGCAGCCAGGTGGTGAAGTCTCCACGCCGGATCCGGCGGCGCGCCAGGAACCGTCCCGCCGCGGTGACGGCCAGGACGAGGGCGACTTTCGCGGCCAGCACTGGCGAGGCCCCGGCAATGGCCAGGAGGTCCCGCCCGGACGTCCGGGCGGAGCTGGACCGGAGGCCCAACTGGTCCAGTTGGCTGTTCCCCGTCGCGATCCGGATGCGCCGCCGGACAAGATCGCGCAGCGTTCGGGGACCCTCGATAACCACCGTCGTTCCGGGCACGATCACCCGTTCGGCCGGAGTGAACGCCTCCGAGATCGCCAGGTCGTCCGACATGACGGATGGCAGCCGCCGAATGCGGTCGTGACCCCCAGCGCTCAGCACGATCATGCCGCGGCCGAACAGGCCCGCGCGCACCGCCGGAAGGCCCTGCCAGACGTCGTAGTACCAGCGGACCGCCAACCCCGCCTTCTCCAACGCCAACCGGCGCTCCGGGCCGGCGGCGAGGATCCCCGCCCCCACGGCGTCCACCACAGCCAGGAGATCGTGGCGAGAAACGAGGACGTCCGCGTCCACGTAGGCGCGCCGCGGGTGACGGGTCACCGCGTCCCCGGCCTCGAGGGCGAGCCTCTTGGATGCATCCACGATCTCGATGACGGCCACCCCCGCGAGAGAGCGGGCCACCTCCGCCGTGTCGTCCGTGCAACCGTTGCAGGCGACGACGACCTCGACCTCCCGGCCGTCCCTTGCCGTGGTCAGCTCGCCCAACAGGCGCCGGATCCCGGCCCCCTCGTTGTGTGCCGGAACGATCACACTGACAGCTGCGGCGCGTTCACTCATGGCGCAATCCTAAACAGTGGACTCGACGCGCAGTCCCTAGAATCACGACCAGAGCGAGCGAACGGAGCAGCGTGCATGTCGCACGGCGCAGCTACCGGGGGGGTCCCGATGAGGTTCGCGATCGTAATCGCGGCGCTCGTGACAATCTTGCTCGCCGCTTGCGAACAGCCCAGCGCGCCTCGGGCAACCCAGAGCCCGGCGTTCTCGGCCCAGAGCCTCATCGGGTGCGTGAGCCTGCCGAGCCGCTGCGGCTATCCGGACGCGACCAACACGGGCGTGCCGGCCGGCACGACGATGCGCCGGGTTCCGCAGGAAGTGACGTCGGGGCCTGGTTGGCAATGGGACAACCGAGGATGGCTCGCTGTAACTTCCGACGGTGCGGTTGTCGAGAACTTGATCGTCTCCGGCTCGATCGACGTGTACGGAACGAACGTGACGATCAGGAACAACCGATCGCTGATCACCGGTGACATATGGGCCATCGCCCTCCGCCACACGGTCAACGCCACCGCGGCGAACAACGAGATCGGCGTACTGGGCTCGACCCGGCTGGGCGTGGCGATCAAGGACATCTACGGCGACGCCACCGGTTCGAAGATCCTTCGCAACGACATCGTGAATGTAGGCACCGGCATCCAATGGGTCAGGGCCTCATCGAAGGGAACTACATCCACGACAAGGGCCTCAACTCCGGGGATCACATCAACGGCGTGACCTCCAACGGCTCGACGGACCAGCTGACGATCCGCGGAAACACGATCCTGAACCGATTCGATCAGACAGACGCCATCGGCCTCTTCCAGGACTTCGGCGTCAAAGCGAACCGACTCATCACCGGAAACCTCCTCGCCGGCGGCGGGTACACCATCTACGGCGGCGCGAACGAACGTTTCGGGAAGACATACAACATCGTGGTCACGAACAACCGCTTCTCGACTATCTACTTCCCGAAGGCCCGATCGTTCGGTCCGGTGGCCTACTTCGATAAGGCCGGCTCAGCTCAGGCAACGTCAGGACCGGAAACATTGGGATGAGGACGGCGCACCCGTGCCATGACCTGGTCGCAGCGCTGATCGTCAAGTCACGCCAGGACGCCGGCACGAGGTCCCCAGTTCGTGGTGTCCCTGGCGCGTCCCGCTCGAGCATGACGACGCCCATCCAAGGTCCTTCACCTTCACCAGGGACACGGCCCCCTTGCCAAGGTAGGCTCTCAACATCAAACTGGGTCAGGCCGGGGCACGCCGGGTTCGTGGCGCACATCCGGGTATCCGCGAGTTGGCTGGGAGCTGGGAGAGGTAACCATCATCGTGGGCTCGTCAAGCGACACGTCGCCGGAACCAGGGTGGCGCCCGCGAGATCGGTCGCTGGGGCACGGTATTCGTTGGAGCTTCGTGAACACTGTAGTCACCAGGCTCACGGGGATCCTCGTTACTATGATTGTTGTCCGGATCGTCACTCCGAAGGATTTCGGCACTTTCGCCGTGGCGCTGGTTGTGTACACTATTGCGGCTGGCCTTAGCGAACTTGGGCTATCAGTCGCAATCGTTCGGCGGAGCATCGATTTCGCTCGTGGGACCCCGGTTGTCAGTGCACTGTCCATCGTCAGCGGCGTCCTCGGAGCGGCATTAATGCTGTGCCTGTCCGGACCACTCGCAACCACTTTGGGAGCCCCCGCCGCTGCGCCGGCAATTCGGCTCATGTCAGTTGGTCTCCTCATAAGCGCGGTCACCGCCGTGCCTACGGCACTGCTTGTCCGGGATTTCCGTCAGGGACGCATCTTTGCAGCCACGTCGATTGCCTTCATCCCGTCCAATCTGGTCCTCATTCTGCTCGCACTTCACGGCGACGGCGCGATGGCTTTTGCCTGGTCACGAATAGTCGGGCTCGCGGTATCGGCAACCGTGGTGATCGCCGGCGCATGGCCGTGGCCAATACCCCGATGGGAGCGCGCCCTCGCAAAGGAGATCCTAGTGCTCGGCCTGCCGATGGCTGGAGCGAACTTCATCAACTACGCATTGCTCAACGCGGACAGCGTCCTCATCGGCGCGACGCTTGGTCCAGCCGCACTGGGCATCTACACCTTGGCGTTCAACGTCGCCTCTTGGTCGACGTCCATCATCGGGGGCACGATCAACGGAGTGGCGTTGCCCGCCCTCGCGGCGATACGCCGGGAGCCCCCTCAACTCCGGCTCCAACTCTCGCGGTGGACGTCCCTCACAGCCCTGATTGCCCTTCCGATCGCGGCTGTGACCATTGTCCTCTCCCCTCAGTTGATTAGGGTTCTCTACGGGTCACGCTGGGACGCGGCGGCGCCGGTCCTCTCAATTCTCTCCATATATGGGGGGATTTTTGCGCTCACTCTGTTTCTCTCAAACCTTCTCGTGGCGATAGGTCGCACGGTTACTGTTCTGTTCATTCAGATCACATGGTTCCTCGCGCTTGTTGGGGCGATATATCTGGGCGTGAACTTGGCAGGTGTCAGGGGCGCAGCAGTTGCACACGTCGCCGTGATCGCGCTCATAATTGTACCAACCTATCTCTGGGCCATCCGACGATACATTGACGGAGCGCCATATCTGCTTCTAAAGGCCGTCGCCATCCCTTTGCTGATCGCGCTCGGGTCTGGGGGGGCCGCGTATCTCAGTTCGTGGGTAGTCACCGGCGCCTTTTGGCGACTGTTGCTTGGTGGATTTACTGGTGGATTGGTTTGGGTAACCCTTGGTATACCCGTCGTGTTCCGACTCGGACCACCGACCGCCTCTGCGTGGCTTCGGCCGGTCATGCGAATTTACCCACGAAGGCTACTTTGGAACGCGGAGGGATCGGATCAGTGAGAGATATTGAAGCGGCCATTCCCGCTAAGCCAAAGGTGGCTTTCTTCCGCTGGACCCGCGATGGCCTGCCTCCATTCATACAGGATCATATTCTTCAGCAGGAACTCGTCCTTCGACAGATCTTCGACTTGACGGTCCTAGCTAACGACTGCGACTACGACGAGGTGTGCGATGTGGTGCGGCCAGAATTGGCCATATTCGAATCCGGAGTCTACGCAGGTCACCGCTCCCTCGCCAACATAGACACCCATCCGGAGGTGCTGAAGTTGGGATTCCTGCATGCGGATGCTTTCGATACGTCCCGGGCTGCATACTTGAGCGACATGGAGCGATGGGGAATCGGTTGGACGTTCACAACATCCATGTCTATGCCAGAATATCTTCCCGACATAGCGGATCGATTGTTCGTGTGGCCGAACTTCATTGATGGGCAGGTTTTTCGTGACTACGGTGAAGAAAAGGTGGCAACGGTGCTTCTCGCCGGAGGCAGGGCGTCTCACTATCCATGGCGAAATGCCGTTGCGGAGGTCGTTTCGAGCGCCTTGCCCACCGTGACTCTGCCTCATCATGGATGGCAGGACTCCCCTGAAACACGGAGGATGAGCTCGGGCGAAGCTTATGCTCGAGCAATGAATGCGAGTCTGTTTGTACCCACTTGCGGATCGATTTCGCGGGATGTCGTTCGCAAACACGTCGAGATACCTGGGTCGATGTCTTGCTTGGTCACTGAACGTACGCCGACAGTGGAGGCTTTTGGCTTCGAGGACAACGTGAACTGCGTGTTCGCGACTGATGAATCGGTCGTGGACCGTTTGAAGTATCTATGCGATCGCCCGGATGAGCTTGAGAGAATTGTCTCCGCAGGCTATGAGCTGGTCCATACGTACCACACGATGGCTAACCGTGATCAACCCCTGCAGTGGCTTCGCTTGGTGCGCGCCCACGGGCCTGACATTGATGTCGTGCAGGACTGGCCGGACGGAAGACTGCGCCTCGCGCAGTCTCAGGTAGAGCGCGGGTCGCATGTACCGGCCCAGGGAGTTGATCGCGAACTGATCACGATCGGGTGGGACCTCCAGCGCGCTGGCCGCCTCGCTGACGCTGACCGAGTCCTATCCCGAGTGCTCGAGATGTTCCTCATCCCAGAGGCTGCAGTAGCTCTCGCGCATGTAAGGATGCGCGAGGGGGATGTCCAATCGGCTCTTTCGTGGGTTCGCCGAGTCTTGATCGCGACCCTCGGCCACAGGGAGTCGCCTGCTCCTGATCCAGTCGTCTGGGCCTATGAGGTGCGCGGTCTGCTGTGTGAAGGAGACATCGCCGGTGCGGCAGCGGCTCTCGACCGTTTTCCCCACTTGGCTCACATCCAAATAGATCGGATACGCGTCGCCCTGGACGCGATGTCTGGAGTAACTTCAGCCCCAGGCGAGACGATCGTGATGACGCCCAGCGTTGCCCCCCTGCCGTTCTCAACGTTCGACAATTGGGTACGAGAACTTGACGAATCGCTGGCAAAGAATAGGGTCGGGGCAACGCTTCTGGACGGCAAAGGCGTACAACTTCGTGGTCGAATGCCGCGATCCTCCGCCGTGAGCGCGGGTGTAAGCGAGTGGCGAGCGAGACGAGCCACTCGGCGGCTTGATATGAGATTGAGGAACTGGAGGGCCGGTCGGGACCGGGGTCCGGTCAGGCACTGGATCCGAGTGCGACTTTCCAAATCGCGCTACGCGCTCCGGGGAATCAAGACGTCGCTGTCGTTATGGCGGAATTGGCGCTGAGTGCCAGGGACTAGTGTCCTGCGTCGGTAGTTCGTTGTAGAAGTCGTTTGAGGGATTCGAGGATTTGTTCTGCGGGTTTGGTCCAGATGAAGGGCTTCGGGTTCTCGTTCCATCCTTTGACCCAGTTGCGGATGTCTCGTTCGAGTGCTTGGACCTGAGTTGGCTCCCTGTGGTCGTTTCGGCGTTCCTTGTGGGTGTGGGTAGGGGTTTTGTTCTCGCGGGTGGCACTAATTGGGGCTCGCGGCGTCGGTAGTCTGGCCTGATGGGTTCGTTTGTGCGTCGGGTGACGACTGCCTCGGGCGCGACGGCGGTGCAGATCATGCACAAGCGGGGTCGGCGGGTGCTCGGGATCGAACACATCGGATCGGCGCACAACGAGGCCGATCTTGCTGTCCTGGTTGAGGTAGCCCGTGCTCGTCTGCATGCAGGGCAGGAGCAACTCCCGTGGGAACTGGAGTCTGACACGGGCCCGACCGGGCCGGCCGGGCTTGAGCCGCTGGTTGAGGGGACGGCTTCGTTGCTGCTGTGGGACGCGTTGGCCGGGGTGTATCACCAGCTCGGGTTCGACGAATTGGGTGATGAAGCGTTCAAGGCGTTGGTGTTGGGACGGATCATCGAGCCCACATCGAAGCTCGACACGTTGCGGGTGTTGGCCGAGACCGGGGTGTGGGCCCCGTCGATCACGACCGTGAAGAGGTGCCTGAAACGGGTCATCACCGCTGATTACCGTGGCCGTGTGGGTGATGCCTGCTACGCGCACACGACCTCTGGTGGGCGGTTGGCTGCGGTGCTGTATGACCTGACCACACTGCATTTCGAGACCGATAAGGAAGACGGTCTGCGCAAGGTCGGGATGTCGAAGGAACGCCGGGTCGACCCGCAGGTCACCGTCGGGTTACTGACCGACACCAGCGGGTTCCCGCTGGCGGTTCACCTGTTCGAGGGGAACAAGGCCGAGACCAGGACCCTGATCCCTGTGTTGACCGCGTTCCGGGACCGCCACCATGGGGCGGAGTTGATCGTGGTCGCCGATGCCGGGATGTTGTCGGCGGCGAACCTGCTGGCCCTCGAAACCGCCGGGTTCGGGTTCATCGTCGGCTCGCGGGCTGCGAAGACCCCCTACGATCTGGCCGACCATCTCAAGACGAGGGGGAACCATTTCGCCGACGGCCAGGTCATCGAAACGACCCGGGACATGGGTGTGGGGAAGAACAAACGCACCAGGCGGGTCGTGTATCAGTACCGGTTCAAACGGTCCCAGCACGACAACCGGGCGATTAACGCGATGATCGCCCGCGCCGAAGACGTCGCCGCCGGGACACGCCCGTTGAAGAAGGACCGGTTCGTCAAAATCGATGGGGCAACCAAAGGAGTCGACTGGGACCTCGTCGAACGGGCCAGGTCCCTCATGGGGGTCAAGGGCTACGTCACCAGCATCACCCCCGAGACCATGGACGGCGCGGCTGTGATCGCCGCTTACACCGACCTGTATCAGGTCGAACGATCATTCCGGATGACGAAGTCGGATCTGGCCGCCCGGCCCGTGTTTCACAGGCTCAAAGACAGCATCGAAGCGCACCTGACGATCGTGTTCGCCGCCCTCGCCGTCTCCCGCGAAGCACAGACCCGAACCGGGCTCTCCATCAAGAAGATCATCACCACCCTGCGCCCCCTACGCTCCGCGACCATCATGATCGGCCACCAGCGCCTCACAGCCGAGCCACGCGTCCCCCGCCGAGACCCAACCGATCCTCGACGCCCTCGCCCCGAGTGCGCACTAAACAGAGCCAACTCAGGACAGACCTCGTGCAGCGA
>Ga0209385_1000399_pt1 | contig 17502 bp, 17 predicted proteins | sample NGEPerB_FD_184506 | JGI IMG/M metagenome (GOLD analysis project Ga0209385, IMG submission 184506) | Arctic peat soil microbial communities from the Barrow Environmental Observatory site, Barrow, Alaska, USA - NGEE PermafrostAB12-B... | ecosystem: Environmental > Terrestrial > Soil > Wetlands >... | reverse complement strand
CAGCACGGATGGCACGGTAAGCCTCGCGCCAGGGTGACATGAATCTGAGAGCATGTATCGAATTGACCTGAAAGTGCTAACAGGGGCAGGCTCGAATGAAGTTCTCCCGCATGCTTCCAGCTTCTTTTGCATGGGTAATGCCCATGAGTTTCGTGTAGAAATGTTTCTCAACTTATGACCCAATTGCGTCAAAAATCGCGTCGTCAAATTGTTTAACCCGTTTCGCTTTGGTCGGGTCGAATCTTGAGGCTACGAGACAGTTCGTCTCACAAGTGACGCGCTCAGAGAAACGAGCATTTGTCTTTGCTTTCGCTCAGTTAGACGATCTCATGCCGCAGGCAGGAAAGCGTCCCTGTTATAGCGGCATGCACTGTAGTGTCTTTGCCCGTCATACTCGCAATTGAGCCACAGTGCCTGCCCCTACGACTGTGACTGCTATCACCCCGTCATGTGCTGTGAACACCTCTCGGTTATGGCAGCGTTGCCCTACAGCCGCAGTGGCGTGATATCGCGCCCATCATTCCGATCTCTGGACGGTTCACCTTTGCTTGGACCACCGGCGGGACGATCGGTCGTGGCAGAAGTCGATCCATCGCTCTGGAACCGGGGCTTCGCGCCGGAGAATTGGAACGAACATTAGCAGGGCGCATTTTCCGTTGCCGAATGGATGCGCCGCTCTGACCTTGACGGCACACTCGCGGATTTCTTGGCTCCCTCTCTCGTGCCTGCAGAGCGCGAAACAGCGCACATTGAGGGCTGGATACTCGGAATTAAATGAACGCCGCTACGCTATTCCGCTATTGCTGGGAGAATGCGGCGCTGAATCCTTCGCGGCGGCAGTATCCTTATTACTGGCGGAGGCACCGATGGTTGAAGTGCACATGCACTGGTCACAAGCGGTTTACGCCGTTCAGCCCTCATAGGAGAAACAATGGACTACGTCAATCTCGGCAAGACCGGCCTTAAGGTTTCCCGCATCTGTCTCGGCTGTATGACTTACGGCGTGCCTGCTACGGGCGCCCTCAGACCCGGCAGCCACGCTTGGGCCCTTAACGAAGAGGAAAGCCAGCCTTTTTTTCGCCAGGCGCTTGATCTCGGAATCAACTTCTTCGACACCGCCAACGTCTACTCAGGCGGATCCAGCGAGGAGGTGCTGGGGAAATTCCTGAAGGCAAATACGCGTCGGGAAGCCGTCATTATCGCCACCAAGGTACACGGCGTCATGCGCGACGAACCCAATGGCCGGGGCCTCTCCCGGAAATCCATTTTCTACGAGCTGGACCAGAGCCTCCGCCGGCTCGGAACCGACTACGTTGACCTCTATCAGATTCATCGCTGGGATTACGAAACGCCGATCGAGGAGACCCTGGAGGTCTTGCACGACGTGGTGAAATCAGGCAAGGTGCGCTACATCGGCGCCTCGTCCATGTTTGCGTGGCAGTTCACCAAGGCGCTCTATCTTGCCGACCTTCACGGATGGATTCGTTTTGTCTCCATGCAGAATCACTACAATCTGCTCTATCGCGAAGAAGAGCGCGAGATGATGGCCCTTTGCCGGTCAGAGGACATCGGCGTCATCCCTTGGAGCCCTCTCGCGCGCGGTCGCCTGACCCGCCCCTGGCAAAGCGAAACCACCAAACGCTATGAAACGGACCAGTTCGGCAAGAGTATGTACCTGCAGACGGAAGAGGCCGACCGTAAAGTTGTGGACCAATTGGGACAGATTGCCGAACGGCGTGGCGTTCCCCGCGCCCAGCTTGCGCTGAATTGGCTGCTGAGCAAACCGGGGGTCACCGCACCGATTGTCGGAGCCACTAAAGCGCACCATCTCCAGGACGCAGTAGCAGCGCTCTCGCTACACCTGACGCCCGAAGAGATTGCTTCTCTCGAGGAACCGTATACGCCACATCCCGTCCTTGGCTTCAGTTGAGTTCTTGGCGTGATTTGTTTTGCCTTCAGAAGGAGGAAACACATGCAATTATCCAAGCGGCCGCTCGGTTCTAGCGGCGTCATGATTACCGGCGTGGGTTTCGGCTCATGGGCCATCGGCGGAGGCGGGTAGTCCTTCGGATGGGGCCCGCAGGACGATGAAGCGTCCCTCGCCACCATGCGGCATGCTCTCGAATCGGGTATCAACTGGATCGACACCGCCGCAGTCTACGGCTTGGGCCACTCCGAAGAAGTCGTTGGCAGACTGCTAAAGCAGCTTCCCGGCTTAGACCGGCCTTTGGTGTTTACCAAAGGCGGCCTGATCTGGGACGAGCGAAACCGTATGAACCCGCCGAATCGCGTGCTGAAACCGCAATCGATCCGCCTGGAATGCGAGGCGTCGCTGCGCCGGCTTGGCGTCGAGCGCATCGACCTCTACCAATTCCACTGGCCCGATGAAACCGGCACCCGCGTCGAGGACTCATGGGGAGAAATGGTCCGTCTGATCGAAGACGGAAAGGTCCGCATGGGCGGGGTTTCCAACTTCAACGTTGCACTGCTGGAACGCTGTGAGGCCATCCGGCATGTGGATTCGCTGCAGCCGCCGTTTTCGCTGATTCACCGCGACGCGGGAGCAGCCGAAATCGCCTGGTGCGCCGAACACAATACCGGCGTTATCGTCTACAGCCCAATGCAGTCGGGACTGCTGACCGACCGCTTTGATCGGCAGCGTGTGACGAACCTCTCAGAAGATGACTGGCGACGACACGATCGCGAGTTCCAGGAGCCAAACCTCAGCCGTAACCTAGCGTTGCGCGATGCACTGCGACCGCTAGCCAAGCGTCACAACACGTCTATCTCCGCCGTTGCGGTTGCGTGGACATTGGCTTGGCCGGGTGTTTCGGGAGCGATTGTCGGAGCCAGATCGCCGCAGCAGGTGGAGGGCTGGATCGGCGCCGCATCACTGGAGTTGACTGCTTCGGACCTCGACGAAATCTCGTCCGCAACCACCAGCACAGGCGCGGGAACCGGTCCAGCCAGAGGGCGATGATTGAGTTTGTGACACAACCAGAACTCAATTCAAAGGATATTTATGTCTGCTTTACAGGACGGATTTGCTCAAGCTCAAAAAGACGTGAACGGCCTTGCCGAGCGCCCAGACAACAACACAATGCTGAAGCTGTACGCTCTTTATAAACAGGCAACTCAGAGCGATGCCACCGGGGAGCGGCCGGGCGGTTTCGACTTTGTCCCCCGCGCCAAGTTCGATGCCTGGAGCGAGATCAAAGGTACGTCCGCCGAGGATGCCATGCAGCAGTACATCGACTTGGTTGCCTCCCTACGGCGCTGAGACCGCGCCGCATTTGATGGGGTGAATAGTCCGATCTGGCCTCGCCCGCAGCTGTGCGCCGTACACCGCAGTATGTGGTCCCTCCGCCTTCCATCCTCTCCAATAGGCGGAGACGGTCGCTGCGCTGCGGCCCTTATGCGCGAGACCTTGCTGGTGTGTCGAGACGGTACGCTTAGCGCATATTTGGAAGCACTCTTGGCTGGGTGTTCGCAGCAGGCCAAGCAGAGGGTTCTTGCCTCGAAGAGAAAAGCTTACTCGGATTCTGTTGGCTCCTTGTTAGTCGGAGCGGCGATGCCCAAGAAGACCAGAACAGCACGGTTCAGCCGTACCATATCCTCGTCGGCGAGGCGGCCGACACGCGCCCGGATCTTGGCCTTCGCGAACAGATTAAGAACACCGACGATACCCATCCCGCAAGCACCGTCTCTGTTTGCGCCTTGGCTAGCCAGCCGCAGAAGGGTGAAGGAGAGTGAAACAAGGTCACACTTGTACTGCCGTTACCTAATACCAAATGTCCAGCTCAGCCCAGAGCTGGTGCCGTAGTCGTCGCCCTGAAGACCTGCCGGGGGCTGGTTGTCCCAATTGCCGTAGAACGAGATGTTCCAGTTCAGATTGCTAAAAATCTTGATGTAGTAGGTGGCATTCGTAGTGAACTCGATTCGCCCGGGCTGCGACAGCGCTGGTAAGAGGACTGATGTCACGGTGAGGTTGGTTTTATTGAAGCGAAACAGCTTCACTTCTGACGCTAGCATGGCGGCAGCAAGGTTCTCGGTGTTTACCGGCATCGCCAATTGCTTGTAGTTCGTGTTCTGCCCGGCGAACCCGCCTATGACCGCAATGCTTGCATGATTCGTATTCGCCAAGTACCGGCCAATGCCGCCGCCGCTCGTGGTTTGAAGGCGAATATTTTGTTCAGAACTCTGGAGAAAGCTCGCGAGGCCAGAGTAGAACCAGTTGTTCCATGGCAACAAGTGAATGCCCTCGAGCACAAGTTGATTTCGAGCTGAGGGATCTGTCCCCGTGCTTGAGGCAAGTGTCGAGTTGTAATTTGCCTCCAGCGACCAGCGATCCCGGAGGTATTCCAGTTGTGAGCTGAAGTTGTATTGGATGGCGTCATTGCCTTTCGAGTAGTTGATACCGGAATTGACTGCTCCATTGAAGCGGCGCCAGAAGCTGGTGGAGGTCTGACCCATTTGCACTACTTGTTCACGCGAAATGTCTACTTGCTTGTTTCCACTCTCGAGAACTTGAATTTCAAGCGGACGACCCGCTGTGTTGGTGCTGTTGAGCGTTCCGGTGTACACGAACCCATCCTCGGTCTTCACGATAAAGAGCTGCTTGCTCTCGATGTGATCGACTTTCGACCACTGCACTGAGATGGTGCCCACAACGTAATCCAGGCTCACGAACAGAGTGCCTTCATTGAGAGCCTTGATCGCGCAGGTCAGACGATCGCCATTTGTCATCACGATCACATCGGTCTTATCGCGGGCACATAAAGGCATGCCAAAGAAAAGCACACTGCAGAGAGCAAGCAATCGCCAGCTCATAATGCCTCCAGAGATACTTCGCAAGTTGACATCGAACGGGGATCGGGGGCTGAACGTGACTGAATGGGCAATCAGGTGGACATGTCTCGAACGAGTGCCGGCCGGCTTCTTTTTCGCTGACGATCAAGTAACGTCAGTATCGCTTTGTCATCGCCCGCCGACACCTGCAGGTTCCCCTTCCGGCTGGATGGCAACCTGCGGGGCACGGCTGAACACCGTTCGGCCTTCCTTGATCGTCTCCAAAATGCGAATGTCCTTAATGGTTACCGGATCGACCTTCATCGGGTTGTCGGACAGAACCACCAGATCGGCAAGTTTGCCGGCCGTGATGGAACCTTTGCGATCTTCCTCGAAGTACTGGTAAGCGGCATCGATGGTAAGCGCCTTCAACCCGTCAAGCACCGAGATGCATTCGTCCGGTCCGATCGTCTGCCCGGAGCGCGAGAGCCGATTGACTGAGGTCCACAGGATGAACATGGTGTCCAAAGGAGTGACAAGGAAGTCGCTGTGGTTCGTCATGCGCAAGCCGAGCGAACGCGCCGTCTTCATCGGACTGGAGAAGTACGCCCGCTCCCGACCGAGGTTCTGGACATGCACATCGCCCCAGAAGAAAGAGTGATTGGTGAAGAACGATGGGTTCACTCCCAGTTGGACATAGTCGTTAAGCTGATCGCGTCGCACGAATTGTGAGTGAATGACCGTGGTACGGCGATCGCGCGGCGCGCCCGCCGCTTTGTGCGCCTCAAGCAACATATCGATCGTGGCGTCGCCGTTGCAATGCACCAGCACTTGGGCGTCCTGCTCGTAGGCCTTCTTCACCACCGCATTCATATGCTCTTGCGTTACTGTCGGCGTACCGCGCCAGTTATTCTCGCCTGCGGGACCGCCAGTGAGATACGGCTGGGTGAAGTAGGCGGTCTTGGCTTGCGGCGATCCGTCAGCAATGATCTTGACGCCGGCGAGCCGATACTGATCCGGCCGCGGCGATCGGAAGTCGTTGCCCAATGTCGTGTTGGCAAGGAATGCGTGTGACTCCCAGTAGCCGTTCAGATCGAGATAGAAGCGGCCCTCATCGGCTGCCTTGCGATAGAGCGGCATTACCTTGGGATCGACGGGCGCGTCCTGCACGGTGGTGTAGCCGGTGCGGGCATACATCTGTTGCGCGTTGTCGAGATTGTCGAGCAACAGCTGTGGAGATGGCTTGGGAAGCGCGAGCAGGACCGGGAACCAGGAGTTCTCCATCAGCAGCCCTGCCGGCTCGTTGCTGCCGGGCTTCCGCACGGTGACGCCGCCTGCCGGAGTGGGCGTGTTCGCGTCAATGCCGACCGTCCTCAATCCAGCCGAGTTCATGATGCAGCCGTGCCCGGAAACGTGAACCAGCACCAGCGGCGTTTCAGTAAAATCCTTATCGAAGTCGTCGACGTTGGCTTCGCGCCCGTCGGAGAGCGCCGTTCCATCGTAGCCATATCCGATCAGCCATTCCCCGGGTTGCAGCGGCCGGGCGGCAGCGTGTTCCTTCAACGTGGCGATGATGTCGGCGATGCTCGATCCCGGTCCCACCGGAGGCGCGGACACATTCACGTAATCGGCAATCATCAGTGCCTGGAAGAAGTGGCTGTGACCGTCGATAAATCCGGGCAGCATGGTCTTGCCTTGCAGATCGACGATTCTTGTGGCCGCTCCGGACATCGTTAATATGTCGGCCTTCGTACCCACGGCCGCGATCTTGCCGTCTTTGACGGCCACGGCCTCGACTACGAGATTCTCATCATCCATGGTGATGATGTCGCCGCCAAGATAGACCACATCGGGAACAATCGTCGCGTTTGTCATCATGTCTATTTCCTCTCTGATGGCAGTTCGTTCTTATGCCCTGGACTTGCGACCCGGAAGCTGCCAGCAAACCACCGCGCCAAGAAGTGCGATCAGGGCTGCCAAGGCCAGCATCATGATTCGGTAGCTGAACAAATAGGAGCCGATAGCTTTTGTCAGGACCTCGTAGGCGAACTGCGGGTTGAATGCTTTGGCGCTTCCCACGCTGACGTATGACTGAACGATCCCCGACACTTGCGACAAGTCGCCGGGAGCGGCCCCTGCGCGCACCAGTTGCGAATGCAACTCTGGGCTGAAGAGTCCGTAAAGGAGCGAGGAACTGAGCGCCAGGCCGAGAGCAAAGCCAACTTGGCCGAAAAATGTTCGCGACGAACCCAGAGCACCGACCAGGTCGGGTGGAGACTTGCTGACAAAAACGCGCGCCGCCGGAGTCTGCGCAAACATCATTCCCACCCCCGCGAGCGATAGCGGGACGAGGAAGAAGTAATACGGCGTGGACTGCCACGCAAAGGCCATCCACGCGATGGATGCCGCCACGGTGAAGAGTCCGGCCGGTATCAACGTGCGGTTGGAGACGCCGCGCGCGAGCAGCGAGCCGACCCACGTCGCACCCACGACGCTGGCGATACTGAGCGGCATCAGGCCAAGACTTACTTTGAATGGGTGATAGCGGTACAAGTACTGCCACAGCAATGACAGCTGCAAAACCACCACGGCGTTGCCAATGTTGAACGCGATTCCGCTCAAAGCTGCAGCAGACATCTCCGGGTCACGAAACAGACGTATGGGAAACGCCGGATGCTGCAGCCGCAATTCGTACAGCGCAAACGCCAGCAAAACCACTACTCCGATCGCGAGCGGAATAAGGACCTTGGGGCTGCCCCATCCGGCAGAGGCCGAAGCGCTGATACCATCCAGCGTGCAGACTAAGCCAACTGCGATCAGCAAAAGTCCGAAGGTATCGAAAGGCCCCAGGTTGTCGGAGCGCGCTTCCGGGACATTACGAAGACAAAACAGAAATGCCAGGGCTGCGATGGTGCTCGGCAAAAGGTACGCGATTCGCCAGCCCACTCCCGCAAGGTAACCGCCGAGCAGACCCAGCACCACCACACCAACCGTCTGCAGCGCGAGCCACTGAGCGACGGCGCGCGACATCTGTGCTTCGTCTGGCGCGACCGCCCGCAGCAACGCGAAGGAAAGTCCGAAGGATGCCGCATAACCGATTCCCGCGATCACCCGGCCGGCGGCGAACATGGCGGTGTTCTGTGCCAGCGAAGTTACAACCCCGGCGATCACCGCAAGAAGCAGCCCAGCTTGCATGATCTTCTTTCGTCCCAGGTGGTCACCCAGGCTGCCGGTGGCAAGGATGGCGGCGGCGATACAGAGTGTTCCGATGCTGGCTACTAACGAACGCTGGTTGCCGGTCATGCCTAGCTGGTTGGCTGCACCGACGAAGGCGATGTTGTGCACGGAAGGGTCGACCGACATCGCTAACGACGCAGATGCCAGCGCCCAAACGGCGGTACGCATCCCGACAGCTTGCTTCTGTATGACGGGCTCGACGGTAGCAGTCGCGCTCATGGAGCCTCCAAGAATTGGTCGCGGAACGAGTGATCGGCAAGCGGAGAGGGACGTCGGATGCGCGGCCAGTTGATCCGGGTCGTACTGGATTGTCGCCCACGACGACTCAAATCAGGAAGGTCGCGCGTCACCTAGGTCTGTGACGGTCTAGCACGATAGGTTACGAAAACTGCGTCTCTTGTCACCATTTAAGTGACCTAAATGACCGTACCTTATGTGACAGGTATCACTGAACAAATTGACGCAGCAGAGTAACCTCCAGCTAATTTGTTCGCAGATAAACTGCGACGCATGCGCCACTACACGCTGTTCTGGAGAATCTCTTGGCCGCCACTCTGACTGCACCTGTTGTTGAGACCTATGACATTGCGTTCCCTGCGGAATGGTCGTACTACGAATACAACCGCGGCGTGAACGCGGTGGTTACGATGACCGAAGCCGCGCCTGGACACAAGTTGCTCTGGGGGACCGAGAGCACCGTGCCGGAGATCTTCACCGGATCGGCAATCACCTCGCGCCGGATGCTGGCCGATGCGCTGCAGCGGCGCGTCGACACCGGTTCCCTGCCCGAGAAGCTAACGATCCCGCTGGCTGAACGCATTCTCTACAAGAACGCCGAAAAGCTATCCGGCATGAACATTGATGCCTAGTCCATTTTTCTCGAGGAGCCTGTTGACTATGTGCGCAAATCCCGTGATGGAACACTTCGAATCGACAATGCCAGCCGCCCCAGTCGTCATCTATACGGCGAAAAAAATCATCACCATGGAGCGAGGCAATCCGGAAGCGACTGCCGTCGTGGTCTCTGGCAAGCAGATCGTGCTCGCCGGATCGCTGGAAGAAATCAAGCAGTTTCTCGGCGACAAACCCTACCTGGTGGATGACACTTTCGCCTCCAAGGTCATCATGCCGGGATTCATCGATCAGCATCTGCACCCTTTGCTCGGCGCCTTGACGCTCGCGGTCGAGGTGATTGCGCCGGAAGACTGGATCGTCCCCAGCAGGATATGGAAAAAAGCCTCAAACCAGCAGCAATACCTGAGTCGGCTCAAGGATGCAAACGCCGGCTTAGTCGATCCGAACGAATGGCTGTTCACCTGGGGTTATCACCAGTATTTTCACGGGCCGCTTGAGCGGAAGACGCTCGACTCGATTAGTGCGACGCGACCCATAGCGGTGTGGCACCGTTCCTGTCACGAGTTCTACCTGAACACCTTTGCCCTGAACTCTCTCGGTGTCAGCGAAGACTCGATCAAGGGCAAAGGGAAGTGGAGCGAGCAAACCGATTGGGCCAAGGGCCATTTCTACGAGGGCGGCCTGAACCTGATTATGGCACAGCTTCTGCCGAAGCTGGCCACGCCGGAGCGCTTTAGCTTCGGCCTGAAGCAGATGGCGAAGATGCTGCACCACAACGGCGTCACCGCCTTCAATGAACCGGGCGCTCTGGTTACGCCGCAGATCTTCAAGCTCTATCAGGAAATTCTGGGAGCCGAGGACACGCCGTTCTACAGCTTCTTCATTGCGGATGGGCGCGGCATTGTCGACAAGTACGGTTTAGAAGGCGCGTTGGCGGAAACCGAGAAGACCATTGCGCTAGCGCCGCCCGGGAGCGGCAAGCTCCAGTTCTTCGAAAGACAAATCAAGCTCTTTGCCGACGGCGCCATCGTCTCGCAGCTGATGCAGATGAAGGATGGCTACACCGATGGGCACCACGGCGAATGGATGATCCCGCCGGAAGAACTTGCGCGGCGAGCAACCTTTTACTGGAATGCCGGCTATCAGATTCACACCCACGTCAATGGCGACGAGGGACTCGAAGTTGTCTTGAATATTCTGGAAAAGCTCATGCGCGATTCTCCCCGCGCTGACAGCCGTAGCGTCATTGTGCACTTTGCAAACTCGACGGAAGAACAAATCGCGCGCATCGCGCGGCTTGGCGCGATCGTCAGTGCAAACCCCTATTACCCTGTCGGATTCGCAGACAAGTACAGCGAGGTTGGCCTGGGACCGGAGCGGGCCACCGCGATGGTGCGTAGCGCGTCGGTCGTCAATCGCGGTATCCCATACTCATTCCACTCCGACCTGCCGATGGGTCCAGCCGCTCCGCTTTACCTGGCCTGGTGCGGGATAAACCGGATCACGAACGAGGGTCATATTGCTGGACCTGAGCAGCGTATCTCGGTCGAAGCTGGACTGCGCGCCATCACCATTGAGGCTGCTTATTCTTGGCGTAAGGAACACCTGCTAGGCAGCATCGCTCCCGGCAAGATCGCCAACTTCACAGTGCTTGAGCAGGATCCCTACGCCATTGCTCCGGAAGATCTGAAAGACATTCCAATTTGGGGCACCGTCTTCGAAGGGCGACTTTTCCCTATTCATGTCGGCGCCTCTCCCACTGCAAGCTCCGACGAGGTCGAGCAACTCGCATCATGCGCTGCTCAATAGGAAGCGGCCCGCGCTGGAAAGGAATCACAGTGCGCAACAAAATGGGTTTGATCTTTCTGATCGAATTTCTTTTCGGCGGAATCGTTCCCGCATCGGCTCAGCAAAAGGCCCAATGGGTACCAGGACAGGCTGGCCTCAATTCTGGCATTCTGCCCGATGCCGGCCTAACCTATGCCAATCTGTCGATCAACTACTCCGCCGATACTCTCAAGGACGGTAAAGGAAACTCCATACCCGTCCAGGGCACCTATAGTTTTTGGGCAATCGAGAATGTCGTCTACTATGTCCCAAAGGCTAAGATCTTGGGAGGAACATTCGCGTTTCAAGCCCTGCTGCCCATCGGCAACGGCTCGTTTACGCTGCCCGCATTCGGCGTCGACGCCGGAGGCGCTGGCTATGTCGACACCTGGATCCAGCCCGCGACGCTGGGCTGGAAGCTGAAGTGTGTTAACACTTGGGTCGCCTATGCTTTTACTGCCCCCACGGGCCGATTCACCCCGGGCTCTACTACCAACGTCGGCTCCGGCTACTGGGGCAACAACCTGGTCAGCGGCACGACGGTATATTTGACGAAGAACAAGAAGACTACGGCAAATCTCACTACCGACTGGGAAATCCACCGCAAGAAATCCGGCACCAATGAGACGCCAGGACAGGCCTTCACTACGGAGTGGGGCGTTGGACAGCTTGTCCCTCTCGACAAGAAAATGACGCGGCTGCTGCAGTTGGGCATCATCGGTTACGACCAGTGGCAAGTGACCGCCGATGGAGGCACCCTAACCAATGGCCTTCCAGCCGGATTGATTCCCGCTTATTCCGTTCATGCCGTTGGGCTGCAAGCGAACTTCATGCTTCCGACGAAGAATGCAAACTTCTTCTTCAAGTACGAACCTGAATATCTCGCCTATGCCCATCCGCTAGGGCGAACCTTCGTTTTCGGTGGAGCATGGACCTGGAGTTTCCCGCGCGCTAATTCGCATGGCCCATGAGTATCTGATGCCCCCAGTAGCAGCATTTGGGCAACGGCGGCGGCGATCGATGGGGCGGTAGTGGCGGAGGCCGCAGTTTCGGCGGACGAAGATGAGCGGAAGTCGCAGCGTCTCAGGACCGGCGGATTATGGGTCCGTTTACCGAAATGGTTCCGCAGACCCTCATGAGCCTGGCGCAGTCGTTGAAGTGAAATCCGTGGCGCTGACTGGTTTCAGCAAAGCCCGGCGGCCGAGCGAAGTCGAAGTTGTGGCTACATATTTGAAAAGGAGTCTGCTATGAAACGAATTTTGCTGTTATCACTCTCCCTAATTTTCTGGTTGAGCATGTCTGCGTTCGCGCAGCAAGGCCCGGCCGCAGCCACAGACAAACCCGATCTTGCGGCGGATACGAACCCGCCCTCTACGGAGCAAGCGCCACCGGCCGCCACATCGGAGGCCCAAACGGAGGCGTTGGCTAAAGCCGCGCAGAACCCCGTGGCCGACATGATCAGCTTTCCACTCCAGAACAACACTGCCTTTGGTGTAGGGCCGTACGGACGTGATCAAGACGTGTTGAACCTCGAGCCAGTTATTCCGCTTCACATCTCGAAGAACTGGAACCTGATTACCCGAACGATTCTGCCTATTGTCTGGCAGCCGGACGCCTCGCGGTCGAGTCAAGGCGGGTATGGGCTCGGAGACTTAAATCCCAGCCTGTTTCTGTCTCCGAGAAACCCGGGCAAATCGATCTGGGCCGTGGGGCCGTCGATCGTTCTTCCCACCGCTACCGCGCCGGAGTTGGGCCAAGGAAAGGTCAGCGTGGGTCCGAGTGTCGTCGTCCTGACTACTCCAGGCCACTGGGTCATCGGCGCGCTGGCCAACAACGTGTGGTCGGTTGCCGGTTCGGGCAGCCGTCCGCCGGTCAATCAGTTCCTGCTGCAGTACGCCGTTAACTACAACATGAAGCATGGTTGGTACGTCACCTCGTCGCCCATCCTCACCGCCAACTGGAGAGCGAGCAGCGGCAACATATGGACCGTGCCGTTCGGTGGTGGCGTGGGAAGAATCATGCAGATCGGATTTCAGCCGGTGAACATCTCCGCACAGTTTTTTGGCAACGCCGCGTATCCCACGGGAGGCTCGCCTTGGGGCATGCGCGTACAGCTCGCCTTTCTGTTCCCCAAGTTCACCAAGGCGCAAGAGAAGGAGATGTTGGAACAGAAGCTGAAACAGATGGACCAGGAGCAACAGCAGACACAGCCACAGAAGTGATCCCTGACCAACCAATCAAACTCGATTCAAGAACCATCCGGAAAACGCGGTTGGGCTGGCTCTGTATCTGTTCTGTGCTCTCGACGAGAAATGACGGGGCAAGACAAGCGAATCGCCGGCTATCCTGATTGCCCCCCAGTTGTCGAAAACCCTGCATCGCATGAATTGCACCGGTGTCGGTCAAGATGAGAGGAGTTCCGGATCTGACGTAGATGTGGTCGGCAATGCCGATGTTGGCTTGAAACCGGCCTGTTGGGCGATTACTCCCGCTAAGTCAGCCAGCGTCCACGAATTTTGTGCGCTCCCTCCGCTATACGGTTCCTTGGACGTCACTTGACGAAAACAGCGCTTCTAATGAACTGGGCTGTCCCACCCCCGGGCGTCTGGCGGGTCGCTACTGAATGGTCGGCGACTGTGAATTTACGATTTAGCGTCATCGCCGAGTAATGATCAATCTGAGCGTACGAATTCCATCCTTATATATAGAGATCGTCCCTGCTTAACGATCTTCGTCCTGCTCTCACCTAACTCCCTACCCTAGCGCGCCCCAACAAAACAACACCTTGAATACACCTACCCCCTCACTGCGCGAGCCGAGGTGTGCGCCATTGGTCTCGGCTTGCCTTCAACACAACACGAATTGGGCGGACTGCCCGGGAAGGATCACTGCAATGTTTGGACGAATGATGATTGAACCCGTTGTGCAGATCGGCCCCGCTGTCGATCTGCAGACAGCGATAGCCGAACTGATAAAGGTTGCCGAAAACGTCGAGATCGTCCGTTGGATCGAGTTGCCGGCGTCGGTCCTGCTGTTCTTGCTCGTGCCCGGAGACCCGGATTCTGGGGCGGTCTATGTCCTCGACCGCAACAAAGGAACCTGGTACGCCGTCGACTTCGAGGACGAACAATTCGGCGGGTACAGCGTAAGCCAGTTGGAAATGCTCCTGAAGGAGTGTAACTTCCTCGATCTTATTGAGCGGCCGGGACTTTGGCGCTCAGGTTTGCGGTGGGTGGTAATGCCCGGAATGCGGCCTGAGACCGCCGTTTGACAGAAAGATTATTCCGGGTTATCTAACGACATCCACATCCGAAAGCCGTGTGGGGAAATGGCGAACACGAGCACCGGATTCGCGAATTTGCCAGAAGGAGGTGACGAGTCAAATGGCAACGACAATCATGGCAACCCGGCAGGTCGTCGCGGATTACCAGAGGCTGTTCGTGAACCGCCGCGCCTACACGATGCAGTCCATGCGGCCGCACCCGGAAACAGGGCGGCACTACTACTTCCGGCCAAGCAAAAAAGGGTCAGACATATTCCTGATGCTTACCGAGGGAACCATCCGCCAGCACCTGGAAGGCAAAATCACGGTCGGCCTGTATGCCATCAACCCGTCAACCCAGCGCTGTAAATGGGTCGCGATCGACGCCGACTACAAGAACGCCATGGAGGACTTGCTCAAGCTGCAGTACCACCTGACAAAGGACAGGGTGCAGCCGGCGCTGGAGATGAGCAAGCGTGGTGGACATCTTTGGATCTTCCTAGCAACGCCCCTGTTGGCCAGAGAATGCCGAATCTACATCCATGATCTTGCCCTGAGGTTGGGAGTGCCGGTGAAAGGCTCAGGCCTGGCGGAGGGCATCGAGGTGTTTCCCAAGCACGATGCCATCGGATCCGGCGAGTTTGGCAACGCGATTCGCGGACCCCTGGGAATCCACCGAGGCGCCAATCGCCGATTTTGGTTTTATGGCGCTGATTACACGTTGGAAGACCAGATCGCATACCTCAATCGTCTGCGAAAAGTCACTGAGGAAGAATTACGGAGGTTCATCGCTGGCAAGAAAAGTTCAGAGCCGGATTCCTCGCCGCGTCCAGAGAGGGTCACTTCATCGGAACGAAAAACTGGGAACGGACGATCAGAATTCCGCATTTTGGAACACGTGGGTACCGTGAGGAAGGTCGGCCGGAACTACGTCGCACGCTGTCCCTCCTGCGCGGACAGTGGCCACGACCGGAGCGGTGACAACCTGGCCATCCTGATCCAAGACCCACGCTTTTACAAATGCTGGGCTGGCTGCACCAAGGAGATGATTCGGGCCGCCCTCGGTTGCCCGATTCATGTACGGCATTCCGCCTGAGGCAAGGAGAGTGTTGTTGTCATGAAGCAGAAGCGATTGCCAGATGTACTGGGACTGAGACTTACGCGGCAAGCGTTGCGAGTGTTGAAAGAACGGGGCATCTTCGCCCATTCGCCGGTAAGTCTAGAACACCAACACCTCGCGAAACGCTATGTGGTGCGCGGATTGGAGTCGGGCGGCGCTGCTGGAGACGTGGGTCGCTACGTAACCTTTGCCCAAGCAGACGGGCAGCCGGTCGAGTATCTCCATCCGGTCGAGGCCATCGGAGTAAATGGATTACACGCCGTCATCGTGGCACCGGTGCTGGTGCGTGTGGAGATACTACGCAAGGGAAGGACCTACGAGCTGCTCATCACCCACCATCGATCGGGCATCACCAGCGATGGCAAGCGCCCTCCACTAGAAACGAAGGTCTTGTTTCGCGGAATTCATGGACGGCTGGACTTGTATCTGTCAGGCAAAAACAAAAACCAAGCCGGTGTTGTATTGCCGACGTTTTACTCCCTCGCCGGCGAAGAAATGACCATCCCAAAACAGTTTCACGAGGCGATCCGTGCCGTCACGAAGGCGGTGAACTGCGTTGGATGTTCGCATTGTCACTTTTCCAGAGCGCCCAAGGGAGAAATTCGCATTGGATTGTCGTCTGTAGGCGAAGTTGGGGTGAAAGGAGTGGAAACGACATGCAAGGAAAACTAAAGAATTACGCGCTGGTCATCTGCCTGTTTGTTTTTCTGTTCGTAATTATCGGAGGCGGCCTGCATCTGAATCCAGGCGGCGCATTCCTTGCCGCAGTGACTGGAACTCCACTGGTGATTTATGCCTTTCATCGCGGTTTCAACGGGGCCTCTGGACCAGAGGTTCGGGCCGACTCTACGAGGAACGAGGTTGCTTATGTCAGCAGCAGGACAGATAAGTCCGATTGACGAAGGCGCGACTGCACGATCAGATAACGCCGCGGAATCACCAGAACGCTCCCTGAATCACAGCGAGAGCGCGGGATTGGAATCGTCGCCCGCTGTTCGTCGGCATTTGCCTGACGAACGGCGGGCACTTACACATCACTTCTCCATCGCCGGGCAGGAGGGATACCTAACGGTCGGAGTTTACGCAGACGGGCTGCCAGGAGAAATCTTCATCACCATGGCAAAGCAGGGCTCGACCATCTCCGGGCTCATGGATTCGTTTGCAACTGCGGTATCGCTAGCTCTGCAATCCGGCGTTCCGCTGGACGTGTTGTGCAGCAAATTCACGCATGTACGCTTCGAGCCGAGCGGTTGGTCCGGGAACCCGAAGATTGGCTTCGCGAAATCGATTGTCGACTACGTGTTCCGGTGGCTCGAACGGAAATTCATCACCGGTGACCAGGGCGAATTGTTCAAGGCCCTTCCGATGTCCATTCAGCCAGCGATAGATGCCAATGGTACTGATCCGGTTGGAGCGCTCGGTGAACTTATCCAGATGGGAGATGCACCCGCTTGCAACATCTGCGGCTCGTTGATGGTGCGGAGCGGAACGTGTAACCGCTGCGGAACGTGTGGGAGCACGAGCGGGTGTTCGTAGCGGGCAAGCAAGAGAGAGAGATAGAAAGGAGCAACAAAAGATGCAGAAAGTAATGTTGATCGGGAATCTCGGCCGTGATCCTGATGTGAAATACAGCCAACAAGGAACAGCCATAGCGCAATTTTCCGTCGCGACCACGGAACGATGGAAGGACAAGGGCGGCGAACTGCAAGAACACACGGAGTGGTTTGCTGTGAAAACCTTTGGTCGGCGGGCAGAGATCGTAGGCGAGAACCTGCATAAAGGTTCCCGCGTTTATCTCGAAGGCCGGAAGCGTACGGAGTCTTGGGACGACAAACAGACGGGAGCCAAGCACTACAGGGATCTCGTCTACGTCGACAGGATCGAGTTCCTGGATTCCAGGACCCGCGAGAACGGCCATCGGGATCGCGCGGAAAGCGCCTCTCAAGAGACAACAGTGACTGACCAAGAAACGCCGTTTTGACGAACGATCGCGATTCCTGCGTCCATCGGTTCCTCTACGTGTACTAAGCGCTGTTCTCATCAAGTGACATTCGAACCAGATCGTATCGTCTGCAGCGGACACTCGTGAACACACTCGTGAACACATTCGTGAACACATTCGTGAACCCTGGCCGACTTATCATTACTAATCGAAAGGAAGGGATGGTTCGAGGACCGACCGCGCCTGTCCTAACGGCCGCCTCAACTCACGCAAAGCCCTGTTCTTGCCAGCTGAGTCAACCTCCGAATAGCCCGCGACACGACCACGACAGATCAATGTTGGCGAGGGATGGTCCTTTTCGTACAGACCAGTTGCGCGATTTCCGGCCGGTCAAAGTTAGCGCCGCAGCACTACGCGCATTACTTGCGGTAGCGTTGCATCAACTGCTGGAAGCGCGGGTCCCTGCGCAGG
>Ga0209385_1000396_pt1 | contig 17516 bp, 10 predicted proteins | sample NGEPerB_FD_184506 | JGI IMG/M metagenome (GOLD analysis project Ga0209385, IMG submission 184506) | Arctic peat soil microbial communities from the Barrow Environmental Observatory site, Barrow, Alaska, USA - NGEE PermafrostAB12-B... | ecosystem: Environmental > Terrestrial > Soil > Wetlands >... | reverse complement strand
GAGATCGCGGGCGGGCTGGCGCGGGCGGGCTTCGAGCGCGTACGCCTGGTTCAGGCGGGCGAGAGGATGGACGCACTGGTGGAGGCCTTCAAGGCCCCGTAGGATTACGGCGCCGGTGTGCCCGGATTGGCGACAGATTCTCTAAGGAGGTGAGCCGAGGCGCTGTCGGCCTCCTTGGTCACGATGATCTCGCTCACCTGAGTGGACTCGTGGCCGTCGCTACTCCCATTTCGGCGGCCGCTTCTCGAGGAAGGCGCGGAGGCCTTCGGCGAAGTCGGAGGTTCCCGCGAGGTGGACCGCCGCCTCGAGCTCGAGGGCGAGGGCGTCGTCGTAGGGTAGGTCGAGACCCAGCGTGATGCAGCGTCGGATGGCGGCGAGCGCGGCCGCCGGTTTCCTGGCCAGGGCTGCGGCATACGTCTGGACCTCCTCCCGGAGCTTCTCTTTAGGCACGACGAAGTCCACGAGTCCCATTGCGAGCGCTTCGTCGGCCGTGACGAGGTTTCCCTCGTAGAGAAACCGCAACGCACGAGAACGGCCGAGGAGTCTGGACAGGGACTGCGTGGTCCCCACGGGGGGAATGAAGCCGATGTTGATCTCCGGCTGCCCGAGCCGCGCATCCTTCGCGGCGAAACGGACGTCGCAGTTCAGGACGATCTCCAGTCCACCGCCGACCGCCGTCCCGTGAATGGCGCCGACGAGCGGCTTTGAAGCCTCGCGAATCCGGCGAACGAGACCGTGACAGATCTCGACCCATTCCCGCATTTCCCCCGCCCGCATGGCCGCAAGGACACGGAGGTCCGCCCCGGTCGAAAAGAACTTTTCCAGCGCGCTCGCGATCACGATGACGCGGACGCCTGGGTCCCTTAGGAGCTCGTCCAGCGCCACGGGGATTTCGCGGAGCATCGTCCAGTCGATGGCGTTGAAGGGCGGGCGCCGATACTCGAGCCAGGCGACACGGTCTTCCACGCTTGTTTTCAGGAACTCGTAGTTCATGGCCACCTCGTCGGGTCGATCTTCAGCCAGGGATTATCGGTCCGGCTTACGATCGGCCGTACGGCGAGGGGGAGGGGATGGCGGATCACGCGGGCGTCGCGATCATCGGCGCCGGAGTCATCGGCTGCAGCGTCGCGTTCCATCTCGCGCGCCTCGGCCGGCCCGGCGTCTGCCTGATCGAGAAGGAGCCCTTGCCCGGAAGCGGCTCGACGTCGAAGGCGAACGGCGGCATCCGGGCCCAGTTCACGACTGAGATCAACGTCGCCATGTCCCTCGCCTCGATGGCCATCCTCGACGCCCTCGCGGACGAGATCGGCGAGCCGCCCCTGTACCGGAAGGCCGGCTACCTCTTCCTCACGGGCGACCCGGCGCGGCTTTCCGCGATGACGGCCGCCGCCGCGTTCCAGCGCGCGCGCGGCGTCAGCGTGGAGGTGCTCGACGCGGCGGGCGTCCGCGCGAAGGCGCCGTACGCGGCCGGGCCGATCCTGGGCGGGACCTTCGGGCCGCGCGACGGATTCATCGATCCGGGCGGCCTGACGAACTTTTTCCTCCGCGAAGCGACGCGGGCCGGCGCCAAGACGCGCTACGGAGCCGGGGTGACGGCGATCGAGAGGGACTCCTCCGGAGAGTTCCGCCTCCACACGGCGGTCGGCGAGATCAGGGCGTCCGCCGTCGTCGACGCCGCGGGGCCGTTCTCGGGCCGCGTCGCGGCGCTCTTAGGGGTGGACCTTCCCGTCGTGCCCGTCCGCCGGCACATCCTCATCAGCGGGCCGTGCCCGTCGCTCCCGCAGACGATCCCGATGACGATCGACGCCGACAGCGGCGTCCTGATCCGCCGCGAGGGGAACCGGGTCCTGATCGCGTACTCCAACCCCGACGAGCCCCCTGGCTTCAACACCGCCTTCGACCCGGACTTCCCGATCCGCATCGCCGAGGCGCTGGAGGCGCGTTTTCCCGCCGTCGGCGAATCGGGCCTCGACATCAAGCGGAGCTGGGCCGGGCTCTACGAGGTGACGCCCGACCACCACGCCATCATCGGTCCGGTTCCCGGCGTGCCCGGCTTTTTCGTCGTCTCCGGTTTCTCCGGCCACGGCATCATGCACGCGCCGGCGGCGGGCCGGGCCGTCGCCGAGATGATCGTCCGGGGGCGGAGCGAAAGCGTGGACGTCGGCGCGCTGTCCCTCGAACGGTTCGCCCGCGGCGAGGCGATCCACGAGACGATGGTCCTTTGAATGTTCACTTCAGTCCCTCCGCCAGGTAGAGGTCGGCGAGGGAGCGCGCGTAGATGAAGAGGATTGTCTTCCCGTCCTCGGAGATGGCTGTGGGTGAGAGCAGCGTGATGCCTGCCGGGTCACCGGGCATGAGCTCTTTCCAGACCTCCCGGCGCCCGGTGGCGACGTCGAGCCGGAAGACTCGCGCAGGGAATTCCCTCGCGTCGTCGCGAAGGTAGAGGTGCCGGCCGTCGGCCGTGAACCGCAACGGCCTGTCGCCGGGCTTGAGGCCCGGAATCGGGCGAGAAGGCCCACCTCCCAGGGGAGCAATGGCGAATCCCCCGTCCGGCATGCGGATGACGAGCGACGCGCCATCCGCCGAGAGAAGTCTGGCCACCACGCCTTCCGGGGTGACGGGCTTCGCCGCTCCTCCCTCGAGGTCCTGAATGAAGACGCGCGGCGGCCTCCCTGGCTCGTTGCCGACGAAGACGATCTGCTTGCCGTCCGGAAGGAAGGTCCCGAATAGCCCGTTGGCGTGCTCGATCTCGTCCTTCGGGAACGTTCTCGGCTCTCCGGCTCCGGTCGGCAGCAGCACGATCTGCGAAGGTGTCGAGCGGATGAGAGCGGTCAGTACCCACTTTCCGTCCGGGGAAAGCGCCAACGCGTATCCCTCGCCCAGCCGCACCGGGGCCGAGCCGTCCAGCTTTCGCAGGTACACGGAGTAGCCCGCACCTCCCGCTTGACCTTGCTCCGTGAAGACCGCCGACTTTGCGTCCCGGGACAGGATCGGGCCAGAGGACCACTCCAGCCCCGAGAGATCCCGCTCCTTCGTCTCCCCGGGGAGCAGGCCGAGGAATCCGAGCCGCGCATTGCTCTCGACGAAGAGCACGCGCCCGTCGCGAGAGATGTCCTGCAACGTCATCCCGGAAGGGGTGGTCGCCACCGGCCGCTGGCGTCCTGACACTGTGACGGCGTAAAGGGCACGGGAGCTGCCGGCCGTTGTCGCTGTGAACCAGATCTCCTCGCCGGAGGCCGACCAGGAAATTCCCTGCGCGCTCTCCCATCCGGTCGAGAGGGTCTTCTTCTTTCCCGATCGATCCATGATGGCGACGGAGCCGCGGTCATCCCCGAAGACGGGGTGATCGAGAAACGCGACCGCGTCTCCCTTCGGAGAGATCCGCGGATAGCTGATCCAGCCGGTCGTCTCGTAGAGAACCTTGCCGGCCGGAAACTCCAGCCGGTAACGCCACTGGGGCGCTCGGACGACCGCCATCGCACTGCCGTCCGGAGACCAGTCCGCGTGACCAACGTCCTCGAGCAGTTCCCGAGGCGCGCTCCCGGACAGGGGCGTTTGGGAGAGCGTGCCGACCCTCGCGTATCCCGTCGAGAACTGGAGGAGATTCAAAATGAGCATCTCGCCGTTCTTGGAGATGGACTCGACTCGTCCCGAGGGAAGGGCCAGCCGGAGCGACTCGGGGCTCTCGGCCCGCACGGAGTAGAGCTGGGGTTTCTGGGCGCCATCCCAGGATGCCGCATAGACGATCATCTGCCCGTCGGGAGCGAAGCGGGCGGACCAGACGGGCCCACGGCCATACGTCAGCCTCTTGAACAAGGGAGGAGAGGGCGGACTCCGCTTCCAGATCACCCTGCCGGCGAAAAGCCCGGCCGCGAGCGCGGCCACGACGAGGCCAGCGAGCCAGAGCCTTCCGATGCGCGGGGCTGGCCTGCCCATCGCAAGTGCCACGGCGCTGGAGCTCGTTCCCGAGGCGCCGGACAGGGTCTCCAGGTCGAAGGCGAGGTCGTGGGCCGAGTGGAACCTCTGCTCGGGATTCTTCTCGATGCAGTGTCGGACGATGCGCTCGAGGCCCGGCGAGATGCTCTGGTTCGTGACGGAAAGGTCCGGCGGCTCTTCCCGGAGGATGGCCGATATCGTCTCGGCCGCCGAATCGCCGTGGAATGCTCTCTGGCCCGAGAGCATCTCGTAGAGGATGGCGCCGAAGGAGAAGATGTCCGACCGGGCGTCGGCCGGCTTGCCTTTCACCTGCTCCGGCGACATGTAGCCGAGCGTCCCCATCACGACGCCGGGCTCCGTCCCCGCCGAGGCCGTCGGCAGGTTGGTGGCCTGGCCGCCCTCTTCCTGATGCGTCAGCTTGGCGAGCCCAAAGTCGAGAATCTTGACGCGGCCATCCTTCGTCACGAACAGGTTCTCGGGCTTCAAGTCGCGATGGACGATCCCCTTCTCGTGCGCGGCGGCCAGGCCATGAGCAATCTGCAGTGCGTAGTCGATCGCTTTTCGCTGCGACAGCTTCCCGCCCGCGAGCGCCGACCGAAGCGTCTCGCCCTCGAGCAGCTCCTGCACGACGTAGGGCGCGCCATCGTGCTGACCGATGTCATAGACGGCGGTGATGTTCGGGTGGTTTAGGATTCCCGCCGCTCGCGCTTCCTGCTCGAATCGGTGCAGGCGATCCGGGTCGGCCGAGAAGGAGGCCGGCAGCACCTTGATTGCGACGTCGCGGCCCAGCCTCGGATCTTTCGCCCGGTAGACCTCTCCCATCCCGCCCGCGCCAAGGGGCGAGAGGATCTCATACGGGCCGAGCTTGGTTCCCGCCGAAAGCGTCACTTCAAGCCCTCGACGAGAAAGAGATTCGAGAGCACGCGCGAGTAAGCGTAGGCGTAGAACGTCCCATCCGGCGAGACGAAGACCGAGGAGATCCGAACGACTCCCGCCGCGTCCGAGGGCAGGATCTCGCGCCAGGGTTTCCGGCGTCCCGTCGCCAGATCGAGCCGATCGATCCGAGCCCCGGGACCTCCGCCGCGCTGAACAAAGAGGGCTCGATCATCGGCTGTCCAGCCCACGGCGACGTCGCCCGGTTCGAACCCCGGGATCGGCGCCGGTTCGCCGCCCTCGATCGGATAGATGTAAGCCTTCTCGTCCGAGCCGCGTGCGAGGAAGCGTTTCCCGTCCGTGGAGATCGGACCGGGACCGCGGACATTCTCCGGTGTGAGCGCCCGGGGCTTTCCTCCTTCGACGTCCACGAGGTAAACCCGATCGCCTCGGCCCTCCTCGTTCGCGCCGATGAGCAAGCGGTGGCCATCCGGAAGGAACCGAGTCGCTCCCACGACACGGAGGCCCGGCAACGGCAGCGGCCTCGGCTGTCCCGTGCCGGTCGGATACAGAACCAGATGCGCGTCGGTGAGCTTGTGCAGGAGCGCGACGGCCCACTTCCCGTCCGGCGAGAGGGCGACGGCGTTGCCCTCGCCCAGCCGGACCGCGGGCGAGCCGTCCGTGTCGCGCACATAGGTGGAGTATCCCGGGCCACCGCCTTCTCCGGATTCGAAGAAGAGGACCGTCTTACCGTCTCTCGAGAGACCGACGGGGCGCGACCAGTCGAGCCAGGAAAGGTCTCGCTCCTTCGTCTTTCCCGGGGGGAGCGCGGACAGACCCACCCTCCGCGCCTCGTCGATCAACAGAACGCGCCCGTCGCGAGAAGTGTCCTGGATGATCAGCGAGCCAGTCACGCGCTCGAGCAAACGCAGCTTTCCCGAGAGCGAGACGCCGTAGAGCGCGCGATTGCTCACTTCCGCCGCCGTGAACCAGACCTCAGAGCCGTCGGGCGACCACGCGAGTCCCTGGGCGCTTTCGAAGGGAGGCGAGAGCGTCACTTTCTTCCCGGAGCGATCGACGACGGCAGCAAGACCTCCGTCGTCGCCGGGGTTTGGATGGTCGATGAAGGCGACACGGTCTCCGCCGCGCGAGATGCGCGGGCTCCCGATCCAGCCGCGCGTCTCGTAGATCGTCTTGCCGATCGGGTACTCCAGCCGCGTTCGGCCGCCGAGTGTCCGGACGACCGCGAGATCCTGCCCGTTCGGCGCCCAGTCGGCGAACTCGACCCCTTCGAGGATCTGTCGGGGGGCCCCGCCTCCCGTCGCGCTCGCGCGGGCCAGCGTTCCCTTTCTCACAAACTCGGTGGAAACGTAGCTCTCCAGAGCCACCGCGAGGTCGCCGGACGACGAGACGGCGAGAACGTCGGCCCCGGGAATGCCAAGGGGCCGCGACTCGGGGCTCTCGGCGGCGCTGACGAAGATCCCGGTTGGCTCTCCGTCCCAGGAGGCGCTGTAGAGGACCGTCTTCCCATCCGAACCGAAGCGGGCCGACCACACGGTTCCCCGCCGAAATGTCAGCTGTCGAAGCCTCAAGGGCGCCGCCGCACTGCGCCCTTTGCCCACCAGGTAACCGACGGCGAGCGACGCGAGGATCGCCGCGATGCCCAACGCGGGAAGAAGCCGCCGCCGCGTTGATGAGCCCACGACGGACGCAGCGGCTGTCGTTCCGGACAGCCCCGAGAGCGCCTCGAGATCGAAGGCGAGGTCGCGCGCCGAGTAGAACCGTTCCTCGGGGTTCTTCTCCAGGCAGTGCCGCACGATCCGCTCCAGACCCGGCTGCACGCTCTTGTTCGTCGCCGAAAGATCCGGCGGCTCCTCGCGCAAGATCGCCGACATGGTTTCGGCCGCCGAGTCCCGGTGGAACGCGCGGACGCCCGAGAGCATCTCGTAGAGGATCGCCCCGAAGGAGAACAGGTCCGACCGCTGATCCGCGGGCTTGCCCTTCACCTGCTCGGGCGACATGTACCCGAGCGTCCCCATGACGACACCCGGCTCCGTTGCCGCCGCGGCCGTCGGAAGGTTCGTCTGCGGCCCGCTCTGCCCTTCGGGCTGCGTCAGCTTCGCGAGGCCAAAGTCGAGGATCTTCACCCGCCCGTCGTTCGTCAGGAAGAGGTTTTCGGGCTTCAGGTCCCGGTGCACGATCCCTTTTTCGTGCGCCGCCGCGAGACCCTTGGCAACCTGCACCGCGTAGTCGATCGCCTTGCGCACCGCGATCGGGCCGCCCGACAGCCTCCCCCGCAGCGTCTCGCCTTCGAGCAGCTCCGACACGACGTAAGGCGCGCCGTCGTGCTGACCGGTGTCGTAGACGGCCGTGATGTTCGGGTGGTTCAAGAGCCCGGCCGCTCTTGCTTCCTGCTCGAATCGACGCAGGCGATCCGGGTCGGCCGAGAGGGAGGCCGGCAGCACCTTGATAGCGACGTCGCGGCCCAGCCTCGGGTCCTTCGCCCGATACACCTCCCCCATCCCACCCGCGCCGATGGGCGAGAGGATCTCGTAGGGTCCGAGCTTCGTGCCCGCGGCGAGGCTCATCGCGCACCCTCCACGAGAAAGAGGTGGGAGATCGTCCGCGAGAAAATGTACGCGTAGCTCTTCTCGTCTTCTGCGAGAAAGGGAGAGGTGACGGAGGTCACACCGCTCAGGTCCGCCGGTCCGATCGTCCGCACGAGATCCCGCTTGCCGGCCGGGAGGGCGAGCCGCTCGATGCGCAGGGGAACATCACTTTGGCGGCAGACGTACAACGAGCCTCCGTCCCGGCTCCAGCGGATCGCAAGGTCGTCGGGAGTCGTGCCCGGCACGGGCCGCCCCTCGCCCCCACCGGCTGGATAGAGGACGAGTCCGCTGCCGCTCGCTTTGACGAGGATCTGTCGAGCATCCGGCGAAAGGATCCCTTTCGTCGTGCCTTCCGGCGTGACAGCCCGCGGCTTGCCGCCGTTGATCTCCTGAACATAGCACCGCGGAGCATGTCCCGGCTCGTGGCCACAAACGAGGGCCGACCTGCCGTCGGGAGAGAACACGGCGGACTCGTAGCTTTCGATGCCGCCCCGATCGAGCCGGCGCGCTTCTCCGGCACCCGTGGGATAGAGCACGAGCTGCTGCGGCGACGTGGGCACGATCGCGAGCGCCCATTTCCCGTCGCGCGACAGGTCTGCGGGCGTTCCCTCACCCAGCCTTACGACGGGCGAACCATCGGTGCGGCGCAGGCAAACGGCGTAGTTGACGCCGAGGTTGCCGCTCTGCTCGGTGAAGACAATCGTCTTCCCGTCTGCCGAAAGCACGGGGCGGTCGGAGAGGTCGAGCCACGAAAGGTCCCGCTCGGCGGCCTGTCCGGGCAGAAGGACCGGCATTCCCTGCAGGAAGTCGTCCCGTGTGGCGAGCCAGAGTCCGTCCGGGCGCACGTCGCGGATCGTCAGGCCTCCCGCGCTCTCGAGCGCGGTCCGCCGGCGGCCCGAGAGCGTCACGGCGAGGATGCTGAAGGCACTCCAGGAGTTGCCGGCCGAGAACAGGACCTCCTGCCCGTTGGACGACCAGGCGAGGCCCTCCTCACCCCAGAACCCATCGGCGAGGACGGTCTTCTTGCCCTCGAGATCCACGACGGCCACCAGGCCCCGGTCGTCCCATTTGACCGGGTGCTCGAAGAAGGCGATCCGGTCGCCCCGCGGCGAAAAGCGCGGGTCGCTCAGGTAGCCGCCCGTCTCGCACAGGACTTTTCCGACGGGGAACTCGAGGCGGTCCTTTCCGCTCATCTCACGGATCACTGCCAGGCTCGAGCCGTCGGGAGACCAGTCCGCCTCGCGCACGTTCTCGAGGACGTCTCGCGGCGCCCCGCCCTCGAGCGGCATCTGCGCCAGCGTGCCCTGGTAAACGTTGTGAGCGATGTAGCGTGCGCCCGTCAGCAGCGCCAGCTCGCCGCGCGAGGAGACGGAGAGGAGGTGCACGCCGCGAAGGCCCAGAGGTTTGGCCTCCGGGAACTCCGGACGCACCGTGAAGAGCGCCGGAGTATTTCCCCGCACGGCCGCGCTGTAAACGATCGACCGGCCGTCGGGAGCAAAGCGGGCGTTGAAGATGGTCTGCTGGCTGTACGTCAGCTGCTGAAAAGAGGCGCCGCTTCGCCTGGACGCGCTCTCCGTCCGGCGCCCGGCAACATAGGCCGCGGCGGCCGTCCCGGCGAGGAGCACGGCAACCGCCGCCGGAAGGAGGCGGCGCTTCCTGCCCGTGGAAGAAGCAGCCGCGGGCTGCAAGCCGGAGGCCGAAACACCCGACAGCGCTTCGAGGTCGAAGGCAAGGTCGTGCGCGGAGTGGAATCGCTGCTCGGGATTCTTCTCGAGGCAATGTGACACGAGGCGCTCGAGGCCCGCGGGCACGTTCTGGTTCGTCACCGAGATGTCCGGCGGGTCCTCCTTCAGGATCGCCGAGATCGTCTCGGCCGCCGAGTCGCCTTTGAAGGCGCGATTTCCCGTCAACATTTCGTAGAGCACCGCCCCGAAGCTGAAGATGTCCGATCGGGAATCCGCGGGAAGCCCCTTGACCTGCTCCGGCGACATGTAGCCGAGCGTCCCCATCACCATGCCGGGCTGCGTCGCCGTGGGCAGGTTCGTGACGTTCTTCGCTTCGTCGGGATGCGCGAGCCGGGCAAGGCCGAAATCCAGAATCTTCACCCGCCCGTCCTTCGTGACGAAGATGTTCTCGGGTTTGAGATCCCGATGGACGATTCCTTTCTCGTGGGCGGCCGCGAGCCCATGCGCGATCTGCCGGGCCCATTCGAGCGCCTTTTTCGCCGACAGCTTCGCGCCCGAGACCGCGGCCCGCAGCGTCTCGCCTTCGAGGAGCTCCTGCACGAGGACATGCCGCCCGGAGAATCCGGGGACCCCGGGAATTTCTTCGAAAGAATAGATCGCCGCGATGTTCGGGTGGTTCAGCGCCGCCAGCAGCTTCGCTTCCCGCTCGAACCGCGCGACCCTGTCTTTGTCTTCGAAGAAATCTTCCGGCAGGACCTTGAGCGCCACCGCCCGGTCGAGGCGCGCATCCTTCGCCCGGTACACCTCTCCCATCCCCCCCGCGCCGAGGGGCGAGAGGATCTCGTACGGGCCGAGCCGCGTGCCGGAAGCAAGGCTCATCGGCGGGAACCGGGCGGGATGTTCATGGATTGCCGACGGCGATTATGGGCGGTCGAGCATTGCGGTGCGAGAATCCGCGGGACATGTCGCCCGCACGACATGGGCGGCCGCGCGAGCACCGAGGACGTCGGCAAGGCTGTCGCCGGGGCGGTCTGATCCGGCTCGCGTTACGATGGAGAAGCGGAGGAGGATCGATCGTGAAGAAAGCTCTCCGGCTCACTCGCATTCCCGCCCTGACGTTCATCGCGCTCGCGCTCCTGGGCTGCAACAAAAAGGAGATCGAGCAGCTCAAGACGGAGAACAAGACGCTCACCGAGGAAAAGCAGCGGTCCCAGAGGGAGCTGGGCGCGGCCGGCGCCGCGACCGCCGAGATGCAGTCCACGCTCGACGACGTGCAGAGAAGCCTCGAAGACCTGCGCGTCAAGGAGCTCAAGGCCGTCAGGACCTCGATCGCCGTCGCCCAGGAGGGCAAGACCGCCGCCGCGCAGAAGCGCGACGAGCTGAAGGCGGAGATCGAAGAGATCCGCAACTCCGTCAAGGCGAACCTCGCGAAGCTCTCGGCCCTGCAGAAGCAGAAACACGCCTCGGACGAGAAGGCCACGACGCTCGAGCGCCTCGTCGGCGAGCTGCGCCACGCCCTCGAGGAAAAGGAAGCCACGATCGCCGCGCTCGAGGAGAAGACGCAGGAGCTGGTGAAGACGACGGAGGAGCTGCGGGGCGCCGTGCAGGAGAAAGAGGCGAACGTGAAGGAAAAGGAGGCCGTCATCGCGGACCGCGAGACGCAGATGTCGACCGCCTACGTCCTCATCGCGTCGCAGAGCGCGCTGAAGAAGGCCGGCCTCGTCGAGAAGAAAGGCTCCGTGCTGGGCCTCGGAGGAAACTGGCAGCGGACGGGCCAGTTCGACGAGACGCTCTTCAAGCAGATCGACACGCGCAAGGAGGCGGAATTCGCCGTTGGCGCCGCGCGCGACAAGGCGCGCGTCCTCTCGGATCACCCGAAGGACAGCTACACGCTCGCGACGGCGGGCCCGAAGGCGAGCACGCTGACCGTGACCGACGCGGCGCGGTTCTGGAAGGGCAGCAAGTACCTCGTCGTCATGCTGCCGGACTGAGCACGCGCCGCGTGCACGCTTTCGTGCGTCGGCCCACCCCATGTGGTCTCGGGCGATCTGCTGCCGGGGCGCCCCATCACGCCATCGCCTTGCAGGCCAACGCGATCGGCGCTTCCGCGCCATGGCACCTCGATTGAACGAATGACGGTGAGTCCCGAAAACGGACAGGAGGAAAACGATGAGGAAATCAACCGCCGCCGTCGTAGCCACTCTCGCCGCGGTCGCCCTGGGCAGCGCAGGCCTCGCCACCATGGACATCCAGAAGGAGTACAAGGCCAAGGACCCGAAGGCCAACTGCACCACTTGCCACGTCCCCAAGCTGCCGAAAAAGGACGCCGCCGAGCTCAACGACTTCGGCAAGACCGTCAAGGCCGCCAAAGGCAAGGACGGGAAGGTCGACTGGTCGAAGGTCAAGGTCCCCGAGGCCAAGAGCTGATCAGGGCTCGAGCGGCGCGAAGCGCGCCGTGAAGTGGCGGAGGGCGCGCGGGGCCTCGGTGATGCGGTAGCCCGTGAGCGCCGAGGCGTTCTTCGCGACCTCGAGGACGGCTTCGGCCACGTAATCCACGTGCGACTGCGTGTAGACGCGGCGCGGGAAGGCGAGGCGCACGAGGTCCATCGGGCCGGGCTCCTCGGTGCCGTCGGGCTTCAGCCCGAACATGACCGTCCCGATCTCGACGCCGCGCACGCCCGCGACCTCGTAGAGCGCGTTTACGAGCGCGATGCCCGGGTACTGGAGCGGCGGGATGTGCGGGAGCAGCCCGCGCGCGTCGAGGTACACGGCATGCCCGCCCGGCGGCCGGATCATCGGAACTCCCGCCGCCTCGAGCTTCTCGGCGAGGTACTCGATCGAGCGGATGCGGTAATGCAGGTACGGCTCCTCGACGACCTCCTCGAGGCCGCGTGCGATCGCTTCGAGGTCGTAGCCGGCGAGGCCGCCGTACGTCGGAAATCCCTCCGTGAGGATGAGGAGGTTGCGCGCGCTCTCGGCCCACGCGTCGTCGTTCATCGCGAGAAAGCCGCCGATGTTCGCGAGCCCGTCTTTTTTCGCCGACATCGTGCAGCCGTCAGCGAGGGAGAACATCTCCTGCGCGATCTCCTTCGGGGTGCGGCCCTCCTGCCCCTTCTCGCGCCGTTTGACGAGGTACGCGTTCTCGGCGAAGCGGCAGGCGTCGAGAAAAAAGGGCTTCTTGAACCGGTCGCAGAGGGCGCGCACGCCGCGGAGGTTCTCGAGCGACACCGGCTGCCCGCCGCCGGAGTTGTTCGTGACGGTGACCATGACGAGGGGAATGCGGCCGCCGTCCTTCGCGAGCGTCTTTTCGAGGGCAAGAAGATCCATGTTCCCCTTGAACGGGTGGAGGAGACTCGGGATGCGCCCTTCGGGGATGACGAGGTCGCGCGCCTCGGCGCCCTCGACCTCCACGTTTGCGCGCGTCGTGTCGAAGTGGTTGTTGTTCGGGACGACGTCGCCCTCGTGAAGGATCGTGTGGAAGAGGATGCGCTCGGCGGCGCGCCCCTGATGCGTCGGGATGATGTGCTTGAACCCCGTCAGCTCCTGCACGGCGTCGCGAAACCGGTAAAACGAGCGGCTGCCCGCATACGACTCGTCGCCCTGCATAAGCGCGCCCCACTGCGCGGCCGACATCGCTCCCGTGCCGGAGTCCGTCAGGAGGTCGATGAGGACGTCCTCCGCGTGGAGGAGGAAGACGTTGTATCCGGCCTCGGCGATGGCCTTGCGCCGTTGCTCCTCTGTCGTCGTCTTGATCGTCTCGACGGACTTGATGCGGAAGGGCTCGATGATCGTGCGGAATTCCACTGGAGGCGAGGATAGCAGCGGGGTTCGACTTCAGCGGGCGGGCGGCGCCGATTACACTCTCGAATCAATGCGGAGGTGCCGGTGAACCCGTTTCGATGGCGTCGACCCCTGCTCTTGCCTCTTGGCGCGCTGCTCTTTCTTACCGGCTCCGCGGCCGCGCAGCCGCTTTCAGAGGGGCTGTTCTCGGAGATGCGCTGGCGAATGATCGGCCCGTTTCGCGGCGGGCGCACCGTCGCCGCGAGCGGCATCCCCGGGAACACGAACGTCTTCTACGCCGCCGCGAACAACGGCGGGGTCTGGAAGACGACGGACGCGGGACGCGTGTGGACGCCGATCTTCGACGACCAGCCCACGGGCTCGATCGGCGCCCTCGCCGTCGCCCCGTCGCGCCCCGACACGCTTTACGTCGGGAGCGGCGAGGGCCTGCAGCGGCCCGACCTCTCCGTCGGCGACGGCATCTACAAGTCGACGGACGCGGGGAAGACGTGGGCGCACGTCGGCCTTCACGACGCCCAGCAGATCGCGGGCCTCACCGTCGACCCGCGTGACCCGGAGCGCGTTTACGCGGCGGTCCTCGGCCACCCGTACGGCCCGAACGCCGAGCGCGGCGTCTTCCGGTCGACGGACGGCGGCGGGAAGTGGACGAAGGTCCTCTACAAGGACGAGAACACGGGCGCCTCGGCCGTGGCGCTCGACCCGTCGAATCCGGACGTCGTCTACGCCGCCCTGTGGGCCGCGCGGCAGGGCCCGTGGGAGGACGGCGAGTGGCAGGGACCCGAGAGCGGCCTCTTCAAGAGCGAGGACGGCGGGACCACGTGGAAAAAGCTCACGAAGGGCCTGCCCACGTTCGCCGAGGGACTCGGGCGCATCGGCTTTTGCGTTTCCCCGGCGGACCCGCGGCGCCTCTACGCCACCGTGGACGCGTCGCCCGAAAAGGCGGGCATCTACGTGTCGGACGACGCCGGAGAGAGCTTCACGCGCGCCAACGGCGAGTCGCGCGTGTGGGGGCGCGGCGACGACTTCGCCGAGGTGCGCGCGCATCCGAAAAACCGCGACGAGGTTTGGGCCGCGAACACGTCGACATACCGGTCGACCGACGGCGGGAAGACGTTCACGCCCGTGAAGGGCGCGCCCGGAGGCGACGACTACCACACGATCTTCATCCACCCGGAGAACCCCGACGTCATCCTCCTCGCGAGCGATCAGGGCACGACGATCTCCGTGAACGCGGGCGCGACGTGGAGCAGCTGGTACAACCAGCCGACGGCGCAGCTCTACCACGTCTCCACGGACGACCGCTTTCCGTACTGGGTCTATGGCGGCCAGCAGGAAAGCGGCTCGGTCGCAATTGCGAGCCGGGGCGACAGCGGCGCGATCAGCTTCCGCGACTGGCACCCCGTCGGCGCGGAGGAGTACGGGTACGTCGCGCCGGATCCTCTCGACCCCGACGTCGTGTACGGCGGGAAGCTCTCGCGCTTCCGCCACTCCACGGGCGACGTGCAAGACGTCTCGCCCGCGCCCGTCCGCGGGAAGTACCGGTTCCTGCGCACGGCGCCGGTCCTCTTCTCGCCCGTCGACCCGCACGTCCTTTTCTATGCGGGGAACGTGCTCTTCAAGACGACAAACGGCGGGAAAACCTGGGACGTCGTCAGCCCGGATCTCACCCGCGAGACGCCGGACGTTCCGGCGTCGATCGGCGTCTACCGCACGCCGGAGATGGCCAAGCAGCCGCGCCGCGGCGTCATCTACACCGTCGCGCCTTCGAAAAAGGACGTGAACGTGATCTGGGCCGGCACCGACGACGGCCTCATCCACCGCACCGCCGACGGCGGAAAAACGTGGGTCGACGTCACGCCGCCCGGCCTCACGGCCTGGAGCAAGGTGTCGCTGATCGACGCCTCGCCCTTCGACGACCTCACGGCCTACGCGGCCATCAACCGCTTCCGCCTTGACGACCTCAGGCCGCACGTCTACCGCACGCACGACGGCGGAAAGACCTGGAAAGAGATCGTGAAGGGCCTTCCCGACGATCCCGTTAACGCCATTCGCGAGGACCCCGTCAGGGAAGGCCTCCTTTTCGCGGGGACGGAGCGCATGGTCCACGTCTCGTTCGACGATGGCGAGAACTGGCAACCGCTGCGCCTCAACATGCCGGCCACGTCCATCCGCGACCTCGTCGTCCACGGCGACGACCTCGTCGTCGCGACGCACGGCCGCGGCTTCTGGATTCTCGACGACTTGACGCCGCTCCGGCAGCTCGACGCGAAGACGGCGCTTGGCGCGCCGTTTCTTTACGCGCCTCAGATCGCGATCCGCGTACGCCGAAGCCGCAACACTGATACGCCGCTCCCGCCCGAAGAGCCCGTGGGTCAGAACCCCCCGGACGGCGCGATCCTCGACTACGTCCTCGCCGCGCAGCCGGCGGCGCCCGTGACGCTCGAGATCCTGGACGAGAGGGGCGCGCTCGTCCGCCGCTTCGCGAGCGACGACCCGCCGGAGCCGCTCGTCGATCCCCTCGTCGTCGCGGCGTCGTGGGTGCGGCCGCCGCGCATTCTTCCGGCGACGCCCGGCATGCACCGCTTCGTCTGGGACCTGCGGTTTCCGCCGCCGCATGCAAAGCAGCGCGAGTATCCGATCTCCGCGATCCCCGGCGACACGCCGCCCGATCCGCGCGGGCCGTTCGTGCTGCCGGGCGCGTACACCGTGAAGCTGACGGTGGACGGGAAGGCGTTCACGTGGGCGCTGACCGTGAAGCTGGACCCGCGCATCGGGATGTCCTCGGCCGACCTCGCCCAACAGCTCGCCCTCCTGCGCCGGCTGACGGTGGCGATCGAGAAAGTCGCGGAGGAGCCCCGGAAGGGGAACTCGGGAGAGGAGACGCGAGGTGCCTCGCTGGAGGAAAAGCTCCTGCAGCTCTACGGAATCATCGAAGGCGCGGACGACGCGCCGACGGCGCAGGCCGTCGCCGCGGTCGACGAATTGGCGGGGCGATAACGCGGCTTCTTCCAGCTCTATGGCACGCGGACGACGGGCGGTACGGGCGCGGCCTCGATGGCGGCCATCAGATCTCGCCTCGCCTCCGCGCTCCCGAGGCGCCTGAGGTACGCCTTGTTTTCCTCCCAGAAATCCGTGGCGCCGAACATCTTTCGCTCGGCGATCGCGTCGTCCACGCTCCACCCGTCCACGAGGATCCGGTAGACGGCGACGACGAGGCCCGTGCGGTCCTTCCCGGCCTGGCAGTGGACGAAGACGGGCTGGTACTCCGGCGTGAGGATCACCTTCATCGCGCGCACGACGTCTTCGTTCTCCGGGTGCCACTGCTTGGCGCGGAGCCGGTAGGAGTTCAGGCCGAGCCCCGCGAGCGCCGCATCGTCGGAGTGCTCCCAGCGCAGCGCGACGACCGTGCGGATTCCCTGCTCGCGCAGCTGGCGAAAGCCCTCTCGCGTGGGTTGCGCGCCGCGCAAGAGGACGGGCGACACGACCGCGAAGTTCGGCACGCCGCGCACCTCCTCGCGCGCCGCGGGCGTTGCCCCGAGGAGCGCGAGCGCAAAGGCGGAGACGAAAAGCGCCGCGGCGGACGGAAGGAAGTGTCGAAGTCTCATGGTCGCCAGGGCGCAACGATAGCCTGAGGCCCGGCGTCACGCGGCCGGGGCGCGGCTCAGCTTTCGCCCGATCAAGAACAGCGGGCCGCCCATGAGGAGAATCGCCGTTCCCGCCAGCGCCAGGCGCGGTTCGGTGAACGCCACGTGCGCCGCGACGGCGAAAAGCGCGAGGATGTAGAGCGCGGGGAGGACGGGCGGACCCGGGATCCGGAACGCGCCGGCGTTGCCTTCTCTGCCTTCTCCGCCCTCGCTGCGCCTCCTCAGGACGAACAGCGTCGAGGAGACGACGACGAGCGTGAGCATGTCCGTGAAGATCACGTAATTGAGGAGCTTCTCGAAAGAGCCGAGGAGGAACGCGGGCACGAGCATCGTGACGCCGAAGAGGAGAAGCCCGGCCATCGACACCTGTGTCCGCGGCTGGACGCGAAGGAAGACCGCCGGCAGGACCCCGTCCTCGGCCATCGCGTAATAGCTTCTCGGCATTTGCAGGACGGTCGCGTTCACGAAGCCGGCCGCCGAGAGGAAAATCAGCGCCGACACGACCGCTTCCCCGGTCGCGCCGAGGCTCGCGCGCGCGAGGGCGGCCGCGACGAGATTCGACTCCGCGACGCCGCCCACCCCGAGCGTCCTCTGGTACGCGAAGTTTAGGACGAGGTAGAGCGCCACGACGGTCAGCATTCCCGCCGTCACGGCGAGTGGAAAGCGCCTTCGCGCGTCTCGCACGTCCGCGCCGAGGTTCATCGTCATGTGGTAGCCGCCGTACGCGTAGAAAACCGGGATCAGAGCGGCTGCAAGGCCTGTGACGGCCGCCGCGGGGACGGCCGCGTGAGTGGCGGCCGCGGCACCCGCGGCCTTCGGCGCGAGGGCCAGCGCGGCGGCGGCGAGGCCCACGATCATCACGATCTTCAGCATCGAGAGGACGTTTTGCGTTTCCGCGCCGATGCGGATGCCGAGGGCGTTGAGGAGCAGCAGGACGAGCATCAGGACGAGCGCGACGAGAAAGACGC
>Ga0209385_1000395_pt1 | contig 17518 bp, 13 predicted proteins | sample NGEPerB_FD_184506 | JGI IMG/M metagenome (GOLD analysis project Ga0209385, IMG submission 184506) | Arctic peat soil microbial communities from the Barrow Environmental Observatory site, Barrow, Alaska, USA - NGEE PermafrostAB12-B... | ecosystem: Environmental > Terrestrial > Soil > Wetlands >... | reverse complement strand
GTCCGAGAGTTCGTCGATAAAGTCGGCTTTCCAGTAGTTCTGCAACCCCTCCGGCAGCAGCGGGTCGAACATGCTTTGCAGCGCCGGAAACGGCATCGGGCCGAAGAAGTCCAGCACCGGCGGCCCGAACCTCCGCAGCGGGGCGATCACCTCGTCGGCCGCGGCGTGGGGACCCGTGTACGCTGCGACGACGCCGCACAGCCTCGTGTTGTGCAGCGCAGCCGGGAACGGCGGTCCCGGCGGCACGACGAGAAACGCGAAGAAGGCGTTGAAGTCCTCGAGTGCGGAGTTCATGAAGTCGCGGTACAGCCGCAACGCCTCCCGCGATTTCTCCAGCGGCCACAGGATCGGCCCGGCCACGACGGTGCTGACCGGATAGAGCTTGAACTCGAACGAGGTCACGACGCCGAAGTTTCCGCCCCCGCCGCGGAGCGCCCAGAACAGGTCGGATTCCGTCTCGGCGCTCGGGGTCACGAACCGGCCGTCGGCCAGCACGACGTCGGCCGAGATCAGGTTGTCGCAGGAGAGTCCGTACTTCCGCGTGAGGTGGCCGATCCCGCCTCCGAGCGTCAGGCCCGCGATCCCCGTTGTCGAGACGATCCCGCCTGGCGCGGCGAGGCCGAACGCGTGGGTCGCGTGGTCCAGGTCCCCCCAGGTGCACCCGCCCTCGGCGCGCGCGGTGCGCTTCTCGGGATCGACGCGAATCCCCTTCATCCCGGACAGGTCCACCACCACCCCGCCGTCGCAGACCGCGTTGCCGGTGACGTTGTGGCTCCCGCCACGGATCGCGAGCGGGAGTCCCTGCTCGCGCGCGAAGTCGACCGCCGCGATCACGTCGGCCACCCCTGCGCACCGCGCGATCAGCGCCGGCCTCCGGTCGATCATCCCGTTCCAGACCTTGCGGGCCTCGTCGTAGCCGGGCTCGTCCGGCCGGATCAGCTTCCCCCGCAGGCGCACCCTGAAGGTCGACACGGCCCCGTCGTCGAGGGCCGACGTCCTCGTCGTATCTCGCATCATGGCATCCATGCGCCACCTCCTCCTTGTGCTGGTGCACGTTGTGGCATTCAAACGCCGGACGACCAGGCGCGTATTCCCAGTCATCTCCGCCGGACGGAAGACCGGTACCCTGGGTGCTAGATGGGTACCTGACCCGTTAGGCCCGGCCGAGCCGCGGGCGCCGGCCGTCAGAGCTCGATGGCGAGGACGGAGACGTCGTCCGCGACGCCCGTCCCGCCGCACCAAGTCTCGACGCGCGCGACGAGGGTGTCCACGCTGGCCTGCAGCGAGTCGGTGCGGCTGGCGCATAGCGACTCCTGGAGCCGCTCGAACCCGAATTCTTCCTCGCAGGGGTCGGCGGCCTCGGGGATGCCGTCGGTGAAGAGATAGATGCGGTCGCCGGGCGCCAACGTGACCGAGTGGTCGGCGTAGCCGGCCGCCGCGAGCGCCGCGGGGAGGAGCCCGATCGGACGGCCGGCGTGCTCCAGTCTGACGGGGGACCGGTCTTTGGGCAAGTGGATGGGTCCGGGGTGGCCGGCACACACGTAGCGGAACTCGCCGGTCTGGCAATCGAGGACCCCGTAGACGCACGTGAAGTACTGCCTGGTCTCGGGGTCGAACGGGAACCGGTTCGCGAGCTCGGAGGCGACCTCGGCCGGGGAGACGACCTCGAGGGCGGACGAGCCGTTCGACCCGCGCCTCACGAGGGGGCAGCCCTCGGTCGTCCGGGACAGGAGCCTGCTCACCGTCACCGAGAGCAGCGCGGCCGGCACACCGTGGCCGCTCACGTCGACGACGAACACCCCGACGCGCCGCCCGTCGAGCGGCACCACGTTGAGCGTGTCGCCGGCGAGCTCGTCGCACGGCCGGTACCGCCAGGCAAAGTGGGCGGTGCCGACCGACGGGGCCGCCCCGGGCAGGAACGCCTGCTGGATCCGGGCGGCCGCCTCGAGGTCGCGCGTCATGCGGGCGTTGGAGGTCGAGAGCCGACCGTTCGCGGCCTCGAGATCGAGGTTGCGTGCGGCGAGGTCGGCCTCGAGCCGGCGGATCTCCTGCACGGCCCGGCGCAGCGAGAGCTGCGTCTCGATGCGGGCGAGCGCGACCGGGAGGTTGATCGGTTTCGTGACGTAGTCGTTCGCTCCGAGCGTCAGAGCCTGGACGACGTCCTCGCTCTCGCCCTTGGCCGTCGTCATGATCACCGGCAGCTCGGCGACGGAGCGCGTCCGGCGGAGGCGGCGCAGCGTCTCGAGCCCATCCATCACCGGCATCATGACATCGAGGAGCACGACGTCGAACTCCCTCGCGGCTGCGAGCTCCAGCGCCTGCACGCCGTTCTCCGCCTCGGTGACGTCGTAGCCGCGGCGCCGCAGGCGGCGGGTGAGCATGTCCCGGTTTTCCGGGTTGTCGTCGACGACGAGCAGCGCGCCGCGCGTGCCGCTCACGGGCGGTCCCGCCCGTCGAGGAGCCGGGCGATCTTCTCGAGCAGCCTCTCGAGTTCCACCGGCTTGGTGTCGTAATCGTTGCACCCGGCCTCGAGCGCCCTGTCGCGGTCGCCGGCCATGGCGTGGGCGGTCAGGGCGATGACGGGGATGTGGGCCGTGCCGGCGCCGGCGCGGATCAAGCGCGTGGCCTCCCAGCCGTCGGTGACCGGGAGGCTCATGTCCATCAGGATGATGTCAGGCGACTCGCGCTGGGCCGCCGTCACGCCCTCGCGGCCGTCCACCGCGACGACGACCTCGAAGCCGCGCCGCGCCAGGCGCCGGGAGAGCATGTCCCGGTTCATCTCGTTGTCCTCGACGAGGAGGATCTTCGCCATCGCCGCCTCTCTACCCGGCCGCCTTGGACTGCCGCGTCGCCGCCAGCATCAGGTCGCACGCGTGGCGCAGCGAGTCCGCGGTGTCGTGGGCGCCTTTCTGAACGATCCGGGTCACGCAGCCGGCGAGGCGCTCCCGGTCTGCCGCCGTGAGGTCCTTCGCGGTGAGGACCACGACCGGGACCCGCTGCCGGTCGGGACGGGCGCGGAGCGCCTCCACGAATTCGAAGCCGTCCATCTCCGGCATCATCAGATCGAGCAGCACCAGGTTCGGCTCGCGCTCCCCGATCCGCTCCAGCGCGGCCCTGCCGTTCTCCGCCTCGCGGACCTCCCACCCGTCGCGGGTGAGCGTCCTTCCCAGGACGGCCCGCGACGCCGCGTCGTCGTCCACGAGCAGCACACAGGGTCGCGCGCCCGTGCCCCGGTGCCTGGCGAGCACCGCGGCCAGCCGCCTCCGATCGACCGGTTTGGAGAGGAAGTCGGACGCTCCGAGGGCGAAGGCCTTCGTCTTCGCGTCGAGGATCGTGAGGATGACGACCGGGATGTCCGCCAAGGCCGGATCCGCCTTGAGCGCGTTGAGGACCGTCCAGCCGTCCATCCCCGCCATCAGCAGGTCGAGGGTGATCGCCGCCGGGTGAAGCTCCGCCGCGAGTCGCAGCCCGTCCGCGCCGCCCGTCGCGGTGACGACGCGTACCTGCTCCTTCTCGAGAGCACGACGGATGAGATCGAGCGCGACGGCGTCGTCGTCGATGGCGAGGACGATCGGGAGTTCGGCAAGGTCCGCCCGCGGCTGGGCAGGCGTCCCCCCAACGGGGCGCACGACGGCCGGCGCGTCTTTCCCGGCCACGCGGTCGACGGTGGCCCGCATCCAGACGGTGAAGGTGCTGCCCTTGCCGGGCTCGCTCTGGACCTTCACGTCGCCTCCCAGCATCTGGCAGAACCGGCGCGTGATGGTGAGACCGAGCCCGGTGCCCCCGTACTTGCGGCTGATGGTCGCGTCGGCCTGGGCGAACGCCTCGAAAATCCTCTCCATCTGCTCCGGGGTCATCCCAACGCCGGTATCCCGGACGCGAAAGAAGATGGAGTGCTGGCCGTCGAGATCGGCGCGCTCGCCGGCGAGCGTGATGACGCCGCGCTGGGTAAACTTGGAGGCGTTCGAGAGCAGGTTCAGGAGCACCTGACGCAGCTTCACGGGGTCGGACCTCATGACCCCCAGACTCGTGGGGCAGTCGATCTCCAGCCGGTTGCCGTTGCGCTCGACCATCGGCGCAACGGTCGTGCGCACGTCCTCAACGAGGTTTCGGATGTCGAACGTCTCGGGGTGAAGCTCCATCTTGCCGGCCTCGATCTTGGACAGGTCGAGGACGTCGTTGATCAGCGAGAGGAGGTGCTTGCCGGCCTGCTGGATCTTCTGGAGGTCGGGGAGCAGGTCTTGGTGGCCGAGGTCCTCCGCCTCCTCCTGGAGCATCTCGCTGTAGCCGATGATCGCGTTGAGCGGCGTGCGGAGCTCGTGGCTCATGTTTGCGAGGAACTGCGACTTGGCGAGGTTCGCGGCTTCCGCCTCCTTGCGCGCGGCGAGCTGCTCCGTCATGTCGTGGTAGATCGCCATCACCCCGACCCGCTGTCCCTCGACGAACACCGGCACGCCGGCGAGCTCGACGTCCACGTACGACCCGTCCTTGCGTCGGCGGCGTCCAATCCCGTGGACCGGATTGTTCAGGGCTTCGTCGGTGATCGTCGCCGCTTCGGCCAGCGTCTCGCGGCTGTTGATCAGCTCGTCGAGGTTGCGGCCGAGCGCCTCCTCCTCGGTGTAGCCGAAGAGCTTCTCGAACTCCGGGTTGCAGGAGGCAATGTTCTGCTCGAGGTCGAGGACGATGATCGCGACCGGAGAGTTCAGGAGGAGCTGCTCGAAGTACTGCTTCTCGCGCTGCGCCGCGGTGTACAGGCGCGCGTTTTCGATGGCGATCGCCGCCTGCGGCGCGAACATGTTCAGGAGGCGCAGGTCGTACGGCGTGAAGTGGCGCGCCGGGTCGGTGTGGACGGTGGCGATCGTGCCGACGAGGCGCGATCCGATCAGGAGCGGCGCCACCATCACCGCGTGCGCGGTGACGGTGCCGTACTGTGGGGAGCGGGCGAGCCACTGCTGGTAGTCGGCGATGATCAGGGGCTCGTTGGTCTGGGCCACGCGCCCCATCGCGCCCTCGCCGAGCGCCATCCGCGTGCCGGTGGACTCCTTGCCGATGTTGTGGTTCGCGACGATCTCGAGCTCGCGGCGGCCCTCGTCGAAGATCGCCAGCTCGCCCCCCGAGGCTCCGAGCAGCCCGACGGCGCGTCCGAGCACCGCCTGCAGCAGGCGGGAGAGCTCGAGCTCCGCCGAGAGGTCGGCGAGGCTCGCGAGGAGCGCTTCCTGCTCGTCGGCCCGGCGCCGCTCGCCGTCCAGGAGACGGACCCGGCCGATCGCGATGCTGGCCTGCTGCGCGGCCGCTGAGAGGCTCTCGAAGTCTTCGCGGCCGAACGCGCCGACCCGGCCGCTCTGCACCACGAGCACGCCCGTGGGCTTGCCGTCGATGACCAGCGGGACGTCGACCTCCGACCCGGCGGCGAAGGTCTTGACGTAGCCGGTTTCGGCGGCCACGTCGGGGGAGTAGTGCAACGTGGCGTCGAGGAGCGCCTTTTCGCTCAGCCCCTTGCCGTGCGGCACGCGCCACGCCTCGGGCGCGTCGGGCCACCCCACGCTGGCCCGGAGGACCCGATCCCCGGTTGGTTCGTCCACCATGAACACGGCGACGAACTCGTAGCCGAGGTCGTCGTCGTGCAGGCCCTCGACGACGCTCTCGCACACCGCTGTCTCTTCGCGCGCCGCGGCGATCTCGGCGGAGAGGCGGAGCAGCGCCGCCTGGCGGCTGGCCAGGCGCCGGTGATCGCGAAGCTCGGCGGCGGCGCTTTCACGCGCCGTGGCCACGCCGCTCCTCTCGACACTCCTACCCCGTCGGCGCCGCATCGGGCGTCCGGCCGCGTTCCGTGCGAGGAGGTCCCGTGGGATTCAAGTTGTATCGAGTAACGAGTCGCACGTGTCGATATTCCCGCCGGGCGCGTCGCCGACCGCGGTTCCGGGTTTCGGGCCGTCGATGCGCGATCGGCGACGCCTCAATCCCCCAATCTCGTCGCCCCTGACACCGGTCGCGATCCCTGTGCGGGAGGCATAATGAGGAAGACTCCCGTGATTTGGAGGTGGGCGAAATGGACTACGTGAACCTTGGAAAGACCGGCCTCAAGGTATCCCGCATCTGCCTGGGCTGCATGAGCTATGCGGTGAGCAGGCGCACCTGGCACCTGGACGAGGGGGAGAGCCGACCCTACATCCAGCGGGCGCTCGAGCTCGGCATCAATTTCTTCGATGTGGCGAACATGTATTCCCAGGGCGAGAGCGAAACGGTGGTTGGCCGCGCGCTCAAGGACTTCGCGAAGCGGGAGGAGATGGTGATCGCCACCAAGGTGTACTTCCCGATGCGGCCGGGCCCGAACGGCGGCGGCCTGTCGCGCAAGGCGATCATGACGGAGATCGATGCGAGCCTGAAGCGCCTCGGCACCGACCACGTGGATCTCTACCAGATCCACCGCTGGGACAACGACACGCCGATCGAGGAGACGCTGGAAGCCCTGCACGACGTGGTGAAGGCGGGCAAGGCGCGCTACATCGGCGCCTCCAGCATGTATGCCTGGCAGTTCTGCAGGGCGCTGGACCTGGCCGATCTCCACGGTTGGACGCGTTTCGTCTCGATGCAGCCCCATTACAACCTGCTCTACCGCGAGGAGGAGCGGGAGATGCTCGCGCTCTGCGCGGCGGAGGGCATCGGCGTGATCCCCTGGAGCCCGCTCGCCCGCGGCCGCCTGGCGCGCGCCTGGAAGTCGCGCTCGGACACAACGCGCGCCGAGACCGACGCGTACGGACAGCAGCTGTACGCCGCCACCGAGGACGCGGACCGCAAGGTGGTCGACCGGGTCGGCGAGATCGCCGCGGCGCGGGGGCTGCCTCGGGCGGAGGTGGCGCTGGCCTGGCTGCTGTCCAAGCCTGTAGTCACCGCTCCCATCGTGGGTGCCACGAAACCGGAGCATCTGGAAGACGCGGTTGCGGCTCTTGGCGTGAAGCTCGCGGACGAGGAGATCGCGGCCCTGGAAGCGCCGTACGTGCCGCATCCCGTGGCCGGCATCTGAGACCGGATCGAAGGCCGGGCGATCCGAACGCACGAACGATGCATCTCCACTGTAGCTTTCTCGGCGCCTGTCGAGTAGAGTCACAGTCACTAGCCGCCTTGGGGGGGGTGTGGTGCTTTCAGCCGGACAGCGCTTAGGTTCGTTGGAGGTTCTTTCCTCGATCGGGGCTGGTGGTATGGGCGAGGTCTACCGCGCCCGCGATACCAACCTCGGCCGGGACGTCGCCGTGAAGGTCCTCCCCTCCGATCTGGCCGACAACCCCGAGTCGCTGTCCCGCTTCAAGCGGGAGGCGCAGCTGCTCGCGTCGATCAACCATCCCAACATCGCCACGATCTACGGCATCGAGGAGTCAGGCGGCATCCGTGCGCTCGTGATGGAACTCGTGGAGGGCGATGACCTGTCCGCGCTGATCGGGCGCGGGTCGTTGCCGCTCGCCGAGGCGCTGCCGATCGCCCGGCAGATCGCCGAAGCCCTCGAGGCCGCGCACGAGCAGGGCATCGTGCATCGCGACCTCAAACCCAGCAACATCAAGGTCCGGGCCGACGGCACCGTCAAGGTCCTGGACTTCGGCCTGGCGAAGGCTGTGGAACGGGCCGGCCCCGCCGATCCGAATCCCGCGAACTCTCCGACGCTCACGGCGCGCGCCACGCAGCTGGGTGTGATCCTCGGCAGTGCGGCGTACATGTCGCCGGAGCAGGCGCGCGGCAAGGCGGTCGATCGGCGGGCCGACATCTGGGCCTTCGGCGTGGTGCTCTACGAGATGCTGACCGGGCGGCGGCTGTTCCCCGGCGAGGAGACTACGGATGTGCTTGCCGCCGTGCTACGGCAGGAAGTCGGCCTCGGCGGGCTGCCCGCCGAAACGCCGGCGCGGATCCGGCGGCTGCTCTCGCGCTGCCTCGATCGAGATGTCAAACGGAGGCTGCGCGACATCGGCGAGGCGCGCGTGGCGATCGAGGAGGAGCTGGCCGGTCCCGAAGGGGAAGGTGTTCAGTCCGCCGGGGGCATCGCCTTCGCGCTTCCGGCTCTCTCGGGGTCCGCCGTCGCGAGCGGGCCATCGGTCGCCGTCGACCGCAGGGGACGGCATCCCTGGGCAATGATCGGCGGCGGCCTCGCGATCGTCGCTGCCGCTCTGGGTGTCGCCACCGTCGTCTCGTATATGACGGGGCAGAGGGCTGGTCGGCGTTCGGCCGCGGAGATCAACTTCCGCCAGATGAGCTTCCGTCCGCAGGCGATCTTCCAGGCCGCTTTTGCGCCGGCCGGCGAGACCATCGTCTACAGCGCGGCGCTCGAAGGCAACGTCCCGGAGTTGTTCACGATCGGCCCCGAATATCCCGAGCCCCGGTCGCTCGGCTTGCCGAACACGCACCTTCTTTCGATCTCCTCCAAGGGGGAGCTGGCCATTCTGACGAACCCCCGCTTCGTCCGGCATCGCCTCTTTGTCGGCACTCTCGCCCGGGTTTCGCTCGGGGGCACCGCTCCACGAGAAATCCTCGAGGATGTCCGTCAGGCCGACTGGTCGCCCGACGGCTCCGAGCTGGCCATCGTTCGCGAGGCGAACGGGAAGGACCGGCTGGAGTACCCGATCGGCAAGGTGCTCTACGAGACCGCGGGCTACCTGAGCGACCTCCGGGTCTCGCCCCGAGGGGACGCGATCGCTCTTTTCGAGCACCCTGCGCATTGGGACGACCGCGGTTCGGTCATTGTCGTTGACCGGGCGGGTAAACGCACCTTCCTCTCCGGCGACTATTGGGGGGAGGAGGGCCTTTCCTGGTCTCAGACAGGCGACGAAATCCTCTTCACCGCAAGCATTGCAGGGGCAGCTCAGACCCTCTACGGCGTCGATCTCTCCGGACACCGGCGGGTCGCCCTCACGAGCGCCGGGGGCCTGACGATGCACGACGTCTCTCACTCCGGGCGCTGGCTCGTGACCCGAGACGACAGTCGTTCCGAGATCTCCGTCCTGGTCGCCGGCACCAGCGCCGAGCGCGACCTCTCCTGGCTCAATGCATCGTATAACCCGATTCTTTCGGGGGATGGGCGTTCGCTGCTCTTCACCGACGACTCGGCCACCGCCGGCCCGAACTACGCGGTTTGCCTTCGGAAGACAGATGGCGGGCCCGTGGTACGCCTCGGGGATGGAGATGCATTCGACCTCTCACCAGACGGAAAGTCGGCCCTCGCAATCGTCTATACGCCGCCGCAGCTCGTAATTCTTCCCATCGGCTCCGGGGAGCCACGGCGCCTCCCACGAGGTAACGTGGAGGCCTACGAGTCAGCCGCCTGGTTCCCGGACGGAAAGAGAGTCCTGTTCGTCGGCAACGAGGCCGGCAAGGTGTCGCGGTGCTATGTGCAGGACGTTTCGGGCGGTCTGCCCAGGCCGGTCACTCCAGAAGCAGCGACGAAGGGCAAGGTTTCTCCGAATGGTCTGCAGATCCTCTTCTCGAAACCGGATGGAACCTATCTCATCCAACCCGTCGGGGGCGGGACGACTCAGCCCGTGCCCGGGCTGACCGCGGACGACCAAGTCATCCGCTGGAGCGTGGATGGCCACTCTCTCTACGTTTTCCGCCCTACCGCCATACCGTTCCGACTCGAGCGGCTGGACCTAGACTCCGGCCGCCGCGTGCTCCTTCGCGAGGCTGCCCCGGCCGACAGGACCGGCGTCCTCTATAGCACGGGGGTTGCGCTGACTGACGACGCCAGGTCCTACGCGTACAGCTACGAGCGGATGACGTCGCAACTCTTCGTCGTGGAGGGCGCGCGGTGAAAACCGGATGGCTGCCGCTGAGATGAAGCGAGTTCGCCACGCATCGGGTTGACGCGCCAGAGGAATCAGCGGTCGTAGGAGATGATCACGGCGCAGCCAGCGAACGACGCGATGACATTTTCGAGGACGCACAGAGTGTAGCCCGCAACCGGGCACGGCTAAACGCGAGCATTTGGCCAAGTATCAGTAGCTTGGAGGATCGCAGATGAACAAGCTTCCGGTTCTCGCAATCGGTTTGGTGCTGACCACGGGAATCCCGCTCATCGCCCAGGAGCGTCCGCACCTCGAGGGCACATGGCGGTTCGTGAACGAGGTCGACACCCGAGCAGATGGGTCTGTGGTCAGCGCGGGGCCTGCCGCGGGATACGAAGGTCTTTTGATCTACACGGCCGATGGTTTCATGTCTGCCAACGTCATGCCCAAGGGAAGAAAGTGGCGGATCGATACGGCTACCCCCGCCGATCTCCGCGAGACAATCGAAGCGGGCTCGGCATACTCTGGCCGCTACGAGGTTGACCCCAAGTCTCACACCGTCACCCACCTCGTCGCAGCCAGTCTCGATCCAGCGGACGAGGGCAAGCGTCTTGTCCGTGCCTACTCCCTTGGAGGCGACACCTTGTCTCTGTCTGGAACCTGGTCCTACCACGGGGAGACTCTCAAGTTCACCTTGACGTGGTCGCGAGTCAGGTGACGCCTAAGCAGCGCGTGCAGCAAACGCCGCGTCCCGCGGCCCGGGCCGCAGCCGCGCCAGCACCTGCGCAGCCAGCCCCTCCCCAGGCTGAATGGATGCCAGGTACGCATCCGGCGGAATCGAAACACCGGCGGCTGTTTCCGCCAAATTCGTCCCTGCCGCCCCAAAAATCGATCACGCTGGCCGCCGGAGGGTTGTCAGCTGTGCCGAACCTGGCCCTGTTTCTGGGCGACAATCAACGAAAGGAGATACCTGGTCCCCAACCGCTCTACCTTTTCTTCGGCGGCAGCGCGCGCAGCGCCGCGAGCAGCTCGTCCGGCGACGGCCGTACCCGGAAGTCCACATCTTCACGCGCATAGCGCACCGTGCCCGAACGGTCGATGACGAACGTCGTGGGGTGTGCAATCTCCTGGCGCTCGTTGAGGATGCCGTACGCCTTGATGACCGACAAATCGGAGTCCGACAGCAACGGGAACGACAGCCCCGCGCGCGTCGCGTACCCCTTCAGGGTCGCGGCCGGGTCGTTGCTGACCGCCCAGACCTCGGCGTCGAGTGCGTCGAACGCCGGAATCCGGCTTTGCAGCTCACCGAGCTGCTTGCGGCAATATGGTCACCAGACGCCTCGAAAGAACACCAGCACCAGGTTCTTCTTACCGGCGACATCGGCGAGGGAGCGCGTGCCGCCGCTCGCCGACGGCAGAGTGAATGCCGGCGCGCGCTGGCCGACCGCCGGGACGCCCGCCGCCGCGATCGCGGCGAGGGCCAGCGCAGGCATTCCATCCGACCAGTTGTGAGATCGCCCCTCCTTTGTTCACGGATCGCAGGGAGGAGCGGCGCGCCAGGGACCGGAGGCTCTTCGTCGCCGGCGACATGGATCAACTGGGCTGCCGAGTCGAGGGGTGGGAGCGGCCGGTTGTCGATGAGGCGGTTGCGGGGGCTTCGCGGACACGGTCGAATGGGCCATGCGGGTGACGATGGACGAAATGAGATGCCTGGTATCCGACCTGTTCTCGAGGTCGCATCATGACCCGGCGTCCCGCTCAGCCCGTGGCACATCTGTACTATGAGCCAGTTTCGAGCCGCCCGGGGAACGTCTCGGGAGCCTGATGCAACCTGGAAAGGAAACTTCCTTGCCTCTTTGTGGATCGTGGGGGGTGCGACGGAGCACGGCGGCGCGGGTGAGCGGCTTCGAGGATACGTTGCTGGTGCTCAACACAGGGCAGCGCCGGTGCTACGCCGCCGACGGGCGGCCGATCTCGTGCCGTGGCAGCCGTCAGGACGGCGAGCTCAGGCCGGGCCTCGCGTGGCCGGCCGACCGCTTCCGGCCGAGCGGAGGCGGCGTCGTCGACCTGCTCACGGACTTGGAGTGGAGCCTGTGCGCGAACCCCGCGGAGTGGCCGATGCCGCACAACGAGGCGCTCGAGTATGTGGCGGAGCTCAACCGAGCCCGGTACCTCGGTCGCGACGACTGGCGCCTGCCGGGGCGCGCCGAGCTGCGCAGCCTGACGGGCTTCCAGACCCGCGATCCGGCGCTCCCGGCAGGGCACCCGTTCACGGACGTCTGCCTGAGCTGGTACTGGACCGCGACGGCGAGCGCGCGAAACCCGGACTACGCCTGGTACGTGCACATGGAAGGCGCCCGTACCTTTTTCGGCCATCGCAGCGAGGATCACCTTATGTGGCCCTGCCGAGGCCACAGCCGCGTCGTCCCGGTACACGGTTCGATCGGCGTCGACTCCGGGCGCCGCTTCGAGGTGCGTCGCAGAACGGTCCTCGATCGCGCCACCGGGCTGGAGTGGACGCGTGACGCGGATCTGGCGCGCGGACAGGTGAGCTGGGAGGAGGCTCTTTCGCTCGTGCGCGGCCTCGACCCCCGGGGCTCCTCGCCCGGTGCGGGATGGCGGGTGCCCACGATCAACGAGCTGGACTCGCTGGTGGACCTGGGCTTCTACGAGCCGGCCCTGCCGGCGAAGCATCCTTTCGAGAGAGTGGCCGACGCCTACTGGTCGTCGACGACCAGCGCCTACGAGCCGGACTGGGCGATGGCCCTCTACTTCGACCTGGGCCGCGTCGGCGTCGGGCAGAAGAATGGACGGTGGCTCTCGGTATGGGCGGTACGATCCACATCGCCCCCTCGGTCTCGATGAACCGTGACTCTGGTCGCTCAACAAGGGGAGCGAGTTCGGCCAAACTGCCGACGTGGGTCGTTGTGAATGGGTGCCAGGTACGCATCTGGCGGAATTGAAGCAGCGGCGGCTGTTTCGGCTGGATTCGTACCCGGCACCCCATATCGATCAGGCAGGCCACTCAAGGTTTGTCAACTGTGCCGGACCCGGCACCTATCAACGAAATCAACAACCGGGTCTGGGTCTACTACGACCTGCCGGGAACGTGCCGGGAGACGTTCGCGCCCGCCGCTCGCGGCCCGTCGGAGCAGGTGGCGGCGTCATGTGTACCCGCGGGGTTCAGCCCACGGGGTGGGTGGTGGCCGTCTCGAAGACCGCAGGCTGAAGCCTGCGCCTACGTTGTGCGGGGTGACTCCGAGGTGGCCGCATCGCGGGATGGTGAGATGGTGTCAGGCACCGATTGGCCCGCCAAACAGGGCGACCGAACACGGCTCGGTCAGGTGCGTACCCGACGTCCATCGCGCGAATCTCAGGGTTTCGCCGGCGTGGCGTTCGCGATGATCTTCTTCACCTGGGGGAAAACGTTGTTGGGAATCGGAACCGAAAGGTCGTACTGCGCGATCCTCCAGTTCGTGCCGTCGTAGACGACCACGCCGCTGCCACGGCCTGGGCCGAGGTTGGGCGTCGCCAGGTCTTCGTCGAACCAGGCGACCGATCCGTCCCTGGAGAAGCTCACCGCACGCCGAACCGACCGGAAGCTCCACGCCTTGCCGTTGGCGAAATAGGGGTGCGCGTAGGCGCGAAACTGCGCCTTGGCCCACCGCTCGGCCGGGTCCGTCCCCAGGAAGACCGCGTCCTCGGTCATATGCCCAAAGTAGCGGTCCTCGTCGGCCGCAGCCGCTGCGGCGTGCCAGTCGTCGATAACAGCGGCGACGGCGCGTTCCCTCGCTCGTGCTTCGGCTCCTCCGCGTGCGGCGAGCGCCGCGGCCGCGCCAAGAATCACGACGGCAGCGACTCCGAACCCCCATCTCGTCATTGGCGCCTCCGACCCGGGGATGAGAACCTCCTCCCGCGCCCGGCACATTCTACCGGCCGGCAAGGAAGGCGTTCGCCTTCGCCTCCTTGCGCGCGCCGTTGCGGCCGGCCGCCCGGCCTGGCTGAGACGGCCGTGGGTCCTTGAGACGATGCCACCCGAACAACGTCGGCGAACGTGGACGTGATGCCGATCGGGACCCATCCGGAATCGGCAGGCATGCCATGGGACGGCCGCGCGCGACCGGTTGTGCGGACGACTGCGCCCGACGCTGGCCTCGACCGGATCGCGCCAGACTCGTGGGAGCTAAGATACGGACCTCAGGGAGGCTGCGCGATGATCGACCAGACGCTGACGATGATCCCGGGACCGACACCGGTCCACCCCCGCATCCTCGGAGCGCTTGCCCGGCCGACCGTGTCACACGTGGTGCCCGAGTTCGTGGAGGCGTTCCGGGCCGCAATCGCCGACTTCCGATGGCTCTGCCAGAGCCGGGAGGGCCAGCCGTTCATCGTCGCCGGCGGGGGAACGCTCGCTCTGGAGATGGGGCTCGTCAACGTCGTCGAACCCGGCGAGAGGATCCTCGTGATTTCGCAGGGCTACTTCGGTGACCGCTATGCCGAGCTGGCCGGGGCGTTCGGCATCCAGGCCGACGTCGTGCGCTCAGAGTGGGGACGGGCCGTCGCCCCCGAGGAGGTAGCGGCGCGGCTCGCCGCCGGGTCATACGCCGCCATCACGATCACCCACGTGGACACCTCCACTGGGGCCGCGGCCCCGGCAGCCTCGTACTGCGAGCTGCTTCGGGGCCGCAAGGAGCTCGTGATTCTGGACGGCGTCTGCGCCACCGGCGGCATCGACGAACCATGCGACACGTGGGGGGTCGACGTGCTGGTGACGGCGCCGCAGAAGGCGATCGGCGCCCCTCCGGGGTTGGCCCTGTGCCTGTTCTCGCCGCGGGCGATGGCGCGCCGCCGCGAGCGGACATCGCTCCCCGCCTACTACGCGGACGTCCTGCGCTGGCTGCCGGTCATGGAAGATCCGGGGCGCTACTACTCGACGCCGTGCGTCAACGAGATCTTCGCGTTCGCCGAGGCTCTGCGCATGGTGCGGGCCGAGGGCATGAGCGTCCGCTTCGTGCGGCACGCGGGGCTGGCCGGTGCGTTTCGCGCCGGCCTCGAAGCGATCGGCCTTGCGCTGTTCACCGCACCCGACTGCCGCGCCGATACGCTCTCCGTGGTGTTGCTTCCTCCCGGCGTCGAGGACGCCTCATTCCGGAGGGCGATGGCGGCTCGCGGCGTCGTGGTGGCCGGCGGACTGGGCCCGGTCGCGGGGAAGGCGTTCCGACTCGGCCACATGGGCAACATCGGACCGGAAGAAGTGGTCGCGACGCTCATCGCGCTCGAGGACAGCCTGCGGTCGCTGGGAGTGACGGTCGAGCCCGGCAGCGCGATGGCAGCGGCCGCACGCACCCTCGCCGGCCTCCGGGCGAGCGCACCGGCTGCGTAGCGCCGGCCGGGACGAAGGAACGCCCGCGGGTTCGCGCCGACGGACGTTCGACGCCGGCGGAGCGGCAGCGTGCCGCCCAGGCCGAGGTCCTCGCGGCCGGCGATGCGCGTCACGTGTCCGCGCGCGCCGCGTGAACGGTGGCCCGCCGCTCGATCACTCGGCCGTGGAGCGCTTCCCGGACACGGTCGAGGGGACCAGTCCGGCGACCATGGGTGGCATGGGCGCCGGCCACACGGTCCGAGGGTGAGTCAACGGCGCCCGACCTCGCGCCCGCTCCTGTCAGGTCAACCGATCGCCAGCTCAAAACACGAACGTCATGCCCGCCCCTTCGGCCGCCATCAGAAACGGCGGGGCCTTCTGAATCGCAATGCGCGGATCGCGCAGATCGTTTGCCGTGACGCCCTTGTTCTCCAGCGCCAGCTCGCAGAGCACAACCTTGCCGCCAAGCTCGAGGATATCGTTGAAGAGCTTGAGAGGATTGGGGAGGCCCTTGGGGGTCCCGAGCTTCTCCAGCTCGTCCTTGAGAGTCCACCTCGTACCGGCCGGGCAAAAGAACACGTGGACCTCATAGTCCAGGGCCAAGCCTGACGAGGCGAAGATCAGCGCGGGCATGATGTTTCTCGCCTCGTCGCCGTTGCAAACAACGATCATCTTTTGAGTCATGTGCGTTCTCCTTGTCGAGCAGTTGGGTTCTTGTTGCTTGCTTGAGCTGTTCTTCCCAGCGGATGCCCGGTCGATGGGCCGCGAGGCCGTCCATCAGTTTGCATTGGCGGAGGCCGCCTCCTTCCTTGGGATGGGATTGAGTGCGCGGATGTACAGCGCCACGATCCGGTAGATGGCATGGGCGAACTTGGTGAAGGGCAGCAGGAGCAGCAGCGTGATCGAGACGGCCACGTGAAAGATGAACGTCCAGTAACCCCAGGCGGGGGCACCCGGCAGGTACAACGCGATCTCGATGACGAACCCGGTCATGCCACTGAGCCCGAGCAGCGAGAGGAAGATCCAATCGGAGGGACGTGAGTAGCTGTGCGCCTTGTCGGTTTTCCGCAGGCGCCTGTACAGGAGGACCGAAACCCCGTACATGAACAGCAGGCCGGAAAGAGTGCCGAGGAGTCTGGTGGGATACCAGAGCGGCACAAGCGTGCCGGTGGCCTTGACGCCGACGATATCCAGCAGGTAGTCCAGGATCGTGGCAAGCAACAAGCCGCCAAAGCCCCACATCGTCGCGCCGTGCACGAACCACTTGCTTGCGTACCACGCATGGACGTTCCCCGGTGCTTGGCATGTCGTCCGGTAGCGCCTTTGCCCCAACGCCTGGACCGCCACCGCGTCCCAGAGGGCCTGGAGCCAGTTCCTAGAAGAGCCGCCGAAGAAGTCCGGGTACCTGAGATGGGTGGTGCGGGCAATCCTGGAGGTCATGGTGGCAACGGTCACCACACCAAGAGCGCCGACGAGAATCATCACCACCAGGCCGGTATTGTGGACGAGCGTGTAGGGGATGAAGCCAAACAGCTGCAGTGCGTCGGTCGGCATCGTTCGGTGGTGCGAGTACATGAAAGCTCCCATGAGCAGCACCACCAGGGCCGCCATGAGACCGCCGATGAGCGGCCTCTTGCAGAACAGGCTGCCGATCTTCAGAGGGGCGTAATTGGTGATGGCATAGCAGCGGGCCGCGGCCATGAGATTGGCCGGCTCGGCCTGCTGCGGACAGGTCTCGGAGCAATCGCCGCAGTTGTAGCACAGCCAAAGCTCTTTGCTCCCCAGTAGCTCGTCCTTCAAGCCCAGTTGTGCCAGCCGGACCATGCGGCGGGGGAATCGGTCCTCGTCGGATGCCAGGGTGCAGATTGCCGTGCAATTTCCGCAGTTGATGCACTTCTCCGCGCCCACCGCGCCAAATTCCTTCAATTCGTACAAGAAGGTGGGGTCCGCGCGCCGGCTCATTCCCGCGTCTCCTGCGACCGTTGGTAGAGCGGGTAGTCGCCGCACATCCCCGTCTCCATGACGATGCCGTACTTCTTCAGCGCCGCCATGAACCAAAGCACCTCGTGGGCAGGCTTGCCGATCTCGGCGGCGATCTGCGGCACCGTCTTGGGAGTGTCACGGATGAACTGGCAGACGGATTGCTGCATCTGCCTTTGTTCGCGAAAGAGCGCCTGAGCCCGTTTCACGGTCGCGCCGTGCGCTTCGCGCAGGGAGCGCAGCGCCTCCCCTCGCGGACCACCTTCTCGCTTCGTCGTGCTCATTCGTCAGCTCCCGCGACCCCCGGGATATCCGCGCCGATGGCGTCCACCATCGCCTCGTACTGGGCGAGGGTCCAGGCCTGGACGTCGATCGCCCGGTTGGGGCAGACGCCCACACAGGCGCCGCAACC
>Ga0209385_1000393_pt1 | contig 17574 bp, 28 predicted proteins | sample NGEPerB_FD_184506 | JGI IMG/M metagenome (GOLD analysis project Ga0209385, IMG submission 184506) | Arctic peat soil microbial communities from the Barrow Environmental Observatory site, Barrow, Alaska, USA - NGEE PermafrostAB12-B... | ecosystem: Environmental > Terrestrial > Soil > Wetlands >... | reverse complement strand
GGTCGCGACCTGTGGGCCGACGGCGTTCAACCCGAGGAAGAACGCGTCGACGTCACTCGGCGACAAGGTACTGCGAAGTTGCGCGAGGCGCAGCGCCAGCAGTTCCAGCGCGGCCACCTGGGCGACGAATGCCTTGGTGGAGGCGACCGAGACCTCGAGGCCCGCGCGGGTGTAGATGACGGCGTCGGCTTCGCGTGCGAGCGACGAGTCGACGATGTTCGAGACCGCGATGACGCGCGCGCCGCGGCGCTGGGCCTCACGCGTGGCCATGATCGTGTCGATCGTCTCGCCACTCTGGGAGACGCCGATCACCAGCGTGCCGATCTCGACGATCGGATCTCGGTAGCGGTACTCACTCGAGATGTCGACTTCGACGCTGATGCGCGCCCAGCGCTCGATGGCGTACTTGGCGACCTGGGCGGCGTTGTGTGACGTGCCCGCCGCGACGAGCACCACGCGTTTCACCTCACGTAGCTCCTCGTCACTGATACGCAGCTCGTCAAAGGTGATCATGCCGTCCTTTCGGCGCCGGTCCAACAACGTCGAGCGCAGTGCGTCGGGCTGTTCGTTGATCTCCTTGGTCATGAAATCGTCGTAGCCGCCCTTCTCGGCGGTCTCGAGGTCCCAGTCGATTGACAACTGATGCAACCGAACCGGGGCCCCCTCGAGGTCGATCGCCCGAAAGCCCTCCGGACGCAGTCGCACGATCTCATCGTCGTCCACCGCGTAAAAGGCAGTTGCTCGATCGAGGATCGCCGGCACGTCGCTCGCGAGATACGTGACGCCCGGCGCGGTGCCCACGACCAGTGGCGAGATCCGCCGCGCCGCCACGATCACGTCGGGTTCGTTCGCGTCCATCGCGGCGAGCGCGAACGCGCCGCGCACGACCATCAGGCTGGCCCGCACGGCCTCAATGAGCTCGAGGCCCGAGAGCCGCGAATCTTCGATCAGGTGCGCGAGCACTTCAGAGTCGGTCACCGACGTGAAGACGTGCCCCTTCGCCTCGAGTTGTTCGCGCAACTCGGCGTGATTCTCGATGATGCCGTTGTGGATGATCGCGATGTTGCCCGAGCAGTCGAGGAGCGGGTGGGCGTTGATGGCTTCGGGCGCGCCGTGCGTAGCCCAGCGCGTGTGGCCGATGCCGGAACGAAAACCGCTCGGCGCAAACGCGCACTCGGCGCGCAGTGCCGCCACCGACTCAGTGCCGACGGCGGTTCGTGCTCGCCACGTCTGACCGGGACGCACCAACGCCACGCCCGCCGAGTCGTAGCCGCGGTACTCCAAGCGTTGCAAGCCCTGCAGCAGCGTCGCCAAGGTGTCGGAGGATCCTACGACCCCGATGATGCCGCACATCACCCCAGCCTACTCGCGGTCCTTTCGACGACTTCTGGGCGTACGTTACGCGTGAAAGAAACTCCGCACCCGTTGGGTGAACTCCTTGACGAAGTCCCCGTTCAATCCTTCGATCATCACGCGAATCACCGGTTCGGTCCCCGAAGGACGAATGACCAGTCGCACGTCGTCCGCTTCGACGCGGTAGAAGCCCGACAACTCGTCGAAGATCTGGCGCACGGCGACGTCGTCGTACGAGTCGCGCGCGACGTTGATGATCGCCTGGGGCACGCGCTGCCACGCGGCGATCGCCTGGTCCGAGAGCGGTCCACGTCGCACCACCAGGTCACAGAGCAGCAGTCCGGTCAGCAAACCGTCGCCGGTCGGCGCGATGTCGCGAAAGATCAGGTGTCCCGACTGTTCACCGCCAAAGGGCCAGGACTGCTCTTCGAGGGCCATAAGGACGTTGCGGTCACCGACCTCGGTCTCGACGATCGCGATGCCGTGACTCATGAGGGCCTGACGCAAACCGAGATTGCTCATCGACGTCACGACCAAGCCGCCACCGAGGAGGTCGCGCAGCGCCAGGTCCAACGAGAAGAGCACCATCAGGTCGTCACCGTCGCGAACGTTGCCCGCTTCGTCGACCGCGATCAGTCGGTCGGCGTCGCCGTCAAAGGCGAGGCCGAGGTTGGCGCCGGTGTACTGCATCGCGCTGATGAGACTGGCGACGTTCGTCGAACCGCAGTTCTCGTTGATGTTGCGCCCGTCGGGCTGATCGTGCAGCATCGTGAGTCGCGCACCAGTCCCGGCGAAGAGTCTCTCGGCGACGGTGCTGGCGGCGCCGTTCGCGCAATCGATCACGAGGTGCAGTGACGAGAAATCTCCCGGCACCAATTCGCGCAGGTGCGCGACGTAGTCGCGCTCGCCCGTCACGTCGCGGGCCGGCTCGTCGAACGTCGAACGTGGCGCCGCGGACGCGGCGTTGAGTGCCGCCGTCACGGCCTCTTCGGTAGCGTGGTCGAGCTTGCCGCCGCCGAGGCCGAGCACCTTGAGCCCGTTGTCGTAGAAGGGATTGTGCGACGCCGAGACGACGACGCCCACGCCGCCGCGCTGTTGGGCGATGACCGCGACGCCGGGCGTGGTGAAGTAACCGAGGTTGACGGCGTCGGCTCCTTCGTCGACGAGTCCGGCGAGCACCGCAGCCGCCAAGGAAGGCGAACTTTCCCGGGTGTCATAACCGACGAACACCGGGGCGGAGAAGACACTTCCCACCGCACGGCCCAGCCGGTAGGCCAAGTCGACGGTGATTTCCTCGTTCGCTCGACCGCGAATGCCGTCCGTGCCGAAACGCACGGGCATAACCGTTATCGCTTCGAGTACTGGGGAGCCTTGCGCGCCTTCTTCAGACCGTACTTCTTGGTCTCCTTCTTGCGCGAGTCACGAGTGAGGAGCCCGGCCTTCTTCAACGCGGGGCGAACGCTCTCGTCGATCTCGAGCAGCGAACGGGCGATACCCAGACGCAGGGCGCCGGCCTGACCGGCAACGCCGCCACCTTCGATGGTGGCGTCGATGTCGTAGGTCTGCTGGGCGTCGATGAGGCGCAGCGGCTCCATGACACTCTGGCGGTGCGTGGCCGACGTGAAGTAGTTGTCGAACGAACGCGAGTTAATCGTGATCGTGCCGGTGCCCGGGCGGAATCGCACACGCGCGACCGCTTCCTTGCGACGACCGGTGGTCTGGGTAAGTGGGCTGGACACGGCGTTTCTCCTCTTAACCGCGGCGGATGGCCGAGGTGTCGAACTTCACTGGCTGCTGGGCGGCGTGCGGGTGCTCGTCGCCTTCGTAAACGAAGAGCTTGCCCATGATGGCACGGCCCAAACGGTTCTTCGGCACCATGCCCTTGACGGCGTCATAGACGAGCGTCTCGGGATCGTTGTCGAGCAGCGTCTGCCACGACGTCGCGCGCAGTCCGCCCGGGTAGCCCGAGTGGTGGTAGGCGAACTTCTGGCTGGCCTTGTTGGCCGTGACGACGACCTTGTCGGCGTTCACAATCACGACGTAGTCGCCGGTGTCGACGTGGGGGGCGAAGTAGGTGCGGTGCTTGCCGCGCAGCAGCGAGGCGGCCACGGTCGCGACGCGACCGAGGACGAGGCCCTCGGCGTCGATGACGTGCCACTCGCGCACGATCTCATTAACCTTTGGTGTGTAGGTACGCACAGTTCTTCCTTCAGCGATCTTTCGGACGTCCATGATGAGAAGACTCCTAAGGGACTCTCTACCTTACAAAACCGGAGGCCCCTCCAGCAAATTCCTCGTATCCGACGGCCAGAAGACTCAATCCCCCCGCGGGGGCCGGTGGGGGCAAAAACTCCCTCGTACGGCTCTCCAGGCGCTCTCTGACGGTGCTTTCGGGTAGCCCACCCTGTCCGACGTCGACCAGGGTCGACGTAAGGCATCGCACCATGTTGTGACAGAACGACACGGCGCGAATTGAAAATCGCAGCGCCGTTGGCGTCCCAGGACTGAGTGCCCAACTGTCTTCCAGACGGTCCCAGCGCGCGTCGAGAACCTTGCGAATCAGCGGATCGTCCGCCCCGGTGTTGGCCGGGCGTCGACAGAACGCCCGAAAGTCGTGGGTGCCCAGCGCGTCGGCACTCGCGCGGTTCATGGCGTCGACGTCGAGCGGCCCCGCGACCGACCACGACCAGGCGCTCGTCAGGTCGAGGGCCGGCGGTTCCGCCTCGAGCACCAGGTAACGGTACTCGCGCCACCTGGCCGAGTAACGGGCGTGGAACGCCGCGTCGACCGGTCGTGCGTCGAGCACCTTGATCCGTCCGGCGAGCTGTTTGTTGAGCGATCGCATGAGACGCGACGCCTCGGGTCCGCGATCGTTCGGAAAGAGTCGGGCAGGTAGATCAACGTGGACCACCTGGCCGAAGGCGTGTACGCCGGCGTCGGTTCGTCCCGCACCGACGAGGTGGGGTGGGTCGGCCAATCGAAGCGTCCGCGCCAGCGTCTCGCGCAAGAGGCCGACGACCGTGACGAACTGGGGCTGAAAGGCGAAACCGCTGAAACCGCTGCCGTCGTAGGCGAGGTCGAGCCGCCAACGAAGCGTGGCGACTACTGGTTGATCAGACGAACTCAATGCGCGCCATCGGGGCGTTGTCACCCTGACGCGGCCCAAGTTTCAAGATTCGCGTGTAGCCGCCCGGACGCTCTACGTAACGAGGTGCGATCTCGGTGAAGAGCTTGTGCGTCATGTCCTTGTCGCGGATGAACGCCACCACGCGGCGTTGCGCGTGCACGGAACCTTCGGGCGAGTTCTTCGCGGCGGTCACCACTTTTTCGACGATGGGACGCAGCGCCTTGGCCTTGGCCTCGGTCGTCACGATGGACTCCGCCGCGATCATCGAGGCGACGAGGTTGCCCATCATCGCCTTTTGGTGCGCGCTGTCGCCACCGAATCGCTTGCCCTTGGTGGGAGTACCGAGCATGCTTAGTCCTCTACTCGAAGCGACAGACCACGCTCGTCGAGGCGGTCGGTGACGTCCTTCAGCGACGTAGCGCCAAAGTTGGTGATCGAGGTGAGGTCACGCTCAGTGGCGTTGATGAGCTGGGCGATGGTGTTGATTCCGGCGCGCTTGAGGCAGTTACGCGAACGCTCGGTGAGTCCCAACTCTTCGATACGGATGTCGAGCTCGCTCGCTGCGGCCTGGGCGGTGCCCACGTCACCCAATTCGAGGGCGGGTGCCTCTTCGTCGAAGTTGCCGATCAGCTCGACCAGTGATCCGAGCGTCTTGCCGGCTGACGCCAGCGCCTCGCGGGGGCTGATGGAGCCGTCGGTCTCGATCTCGATGACCAGGCGGTCAAAGTCCTTGGACTGCTCGACGCGCACGGGCTCGATCTCGAAGCTCACGCGTCGCACGGGGGTGAAGATGGCGTCGAGGGGGATGACGCCGATGGTCGACGATCCCTTGTTGCCTTCGGCGCCGACGTAGCCCTTGCCGCGCTCGACGGTCAACTCGAAGCTGAGGCTGCTCTTGGCGTTGGTCAGGTACGCGAGGTGCAGGTCACCATTCAGGATCTCCACGTCCGCGGTCGTCGACAGGTCCGACGCCGTGACGGGACCCTCGCTGCGCTTGTCCATGCGCAACGTGACGGGCTCGTCACTGTGCACGATGAGCAGCAGGTCCTTCAGGTTCAGGCAGATGTCTTGGACGTCTTCCTTCACTCCTTCGATCACGCCGAACTCGTGCAGGACCGCGTCGAACTTCACGCGCGTGGCCGCGGCGCCAGGGATCGACGACAGGAGCGTGCGACGTAGCGAGTTGCCCAACGTGTGCCCGAAGCCGGGGTCGAGTGGTCCGATGCCAAAGGACTGACGATTGTTGAGTTCGTCACCGAGGGCTTCGATAGTGGGTCGTTGGATGATCAACATGGGGACTCCTTAAATTCTTTCGTTCGTTCGATTACTTGGAGTACAGCTCGACGATGAGCTGTTCTTTGATCGATTCGTCGATCTGCTCGCGCTGGGGCACGACGCGCACGGTCACGGCGAATCGGTTCTCGCCGATCTCGAGCCAACCCGGGACCGTGCGGTCCAGGATGTCGAGGTTGCGCTTGACGTTGAAGTTCTCGCGGGTCACGTTCTTCAGCGCGACCACTTCGCCGGGGCGAACGCGGTACGAGGGGATCGTGACGCGCTTGCCGTTGATGGTCACGTGGCCGTGACGCACGAACTGGCGGGCCTGGGAGCGCGACGCGCCCCATCCGGCGCGGTACGCGACGTTGTCGAGGCGCAGTTCGAGGAACTGCAAGAGGTTGGTGCCGGTGATGCCGGGGCGTCGGCTGGCCTCTTCGTAGAGGTTGCGGAACTGCTTTTCCAAGATGCCGTAGATGCGGCGCGCCTTCTGCTTCTCGCGCAGCTGGGTCAGGTACTCCGAACCCTGACGCTGGCGGTCGCGACCGTGCATGCCGGGCGGAAAGGCGCGGGTCTGACGGTCCGAGTTCTCTGACACGGGGCATTTCAAGGTGAAGCAGCGTTCGCCCTTCAGGTAGAGCTTGGTGCGCTCACGGCGACAGAGTCGGCACACGGGTCCGGTATAACGAGCCATTTCTTTCCTTAGCCTCGGCGACGCTTCTTGGGGCGACAGCCGTTATGGGGTAGTGGAGTGACGTCCTTGATGGCGACGACTTCAATGCCCGCCGCAGCGAGCGAACGAATCGCGGTCTCGCGACCAGAACCCGGGCCACGCACCAGTACGTCGACCTTCTTCACGCCGTGCTCCATGGCCGCGCGCGCGCACTTCTCGGCCGCGAGTTGCGCGGCGAACGGCGTGGACTTACGCGAGCCCTTGAAACCGACGTTGCCCGACGACGCCCACGCGAGCACGTTGCCCTCGGGGTCGGTGATCGACACGATCGTGTTGTTGAACGAACTCTTGATGTGCGCAACTCCGAAGGCGATGTTCTTGCGTTCCTTGCGACGACCTTTTCGGACGGTGGTCGGTTTTGCCATTACTTCGTTACCTTCTTCTTGCCAGCGACGGTGCGCTTGGGTCCTTTGCGCGTACGCGCGTTGGTGCGGGTGCGCTGTCCGCGAACGGGAAGTCCCTTGCGATGACGGATCCCCTGCAGACAGTTGATCTCCATCTTGCGCTTGATGTCCTGGGCGACGTCGCGACGAAGGTCACCTTCGACGGTGACGTTCTGGTCGATGTAAGCGCGCAACTTGTTGACGTCGGCCTCGGTGAGATCCTTCACCCGTATCGACTCGTCAACATCGGTCGCCGCGCAGATCTGCTCGGCGATCGTAGTACCAACTCCGAAAATGTACGTAAGAGCGATCACCGTTCGCTTCTCGCGTGGGATGTCTACTCCGGCAATACGGGCCATGTTCTTCCTCTCCTAGCCCTGGCGCTGCTTGTGACGCGGGTTCTCACAGATCACGCGGACGTGACCGGCCCTGCGAATGACTTTGCACTTCTCACACATGGTCTTGACGCTGGCGCGAACCTTCATGTCTTTTCTTTCTCGACTTTTTGGAACGTGAGTTACTTGTAGCGGTAGGTGATGCGACCGCGGGTCATGTCGTAGGGCGTGATCTCAACTTGGACCTTGTCGCCGGGCAGGATGCGGATGCGGTGCATGCGCATCTTTCCCGAGCTGTGAGCGAGGACGGTGTACCCGTTCTCCAACTCGACGCGGAACATGGCGTTGGGTAGTGGCTCGACGACGGTTCCCTCAACGGTGAACGCGTCTTCCTTTGGCTTACTCAGGTTCTTTCTCCTTGTTACGGCACTACGGGACGTGATGGAGCAAAATCTCCTCCACGGATGGACCCCTCGGGCGAGCCAAGAGGTCGGCTGACCATTCTACCGAATTTTCGCGCGAACGCAAAAGACAGCCCTTCGGACCCGGCCCGAGAAGGGCTCTGTAGAGCCTAATGGTCAAATTGTGACTGGCGACCCTAGTGTGCGGACCGATTTCGGGTTCACACTGGAACCATGACGCGAGAGGCTCAACGGGTGCAGCGAACGACCCTGTCGCGGGCCACCTGCGTCGAACTCTTGGGGGCCACGGACATGGCGCGCGTGGTCATTTCCGTACGGTGCCTTCCCGCTGCCCTGCCCGCACGGGTCACCCTGCTCGACGATCACCGGCTGCTCCTCGCCAGCGCCGAGGAGCCGGTGATCATGGCCGCCCAGCGCGGCGAGGTCCTGTCGGTCCAGATCGACGGTCTGGAGTCCGACGGTACGACCTGGTCGGTCATGGCGTCGGGCATCGCGCGACCGTCGTTCGAAACGGCGTCGCTCCCCGATCCCTTGGTCCAGGCGGTCTCGCGCGGCGCGCGCTTGGTCGAGGTGCCTCTTTCGGTCGTGGCCGGCGAGCGCGTCGGCTGACGCTGAACCGCGCCCAGGGCGCGTGTGAGATGCTGGAGGCCATGACGTTTCATCAGATCAGGGACCCTGAGCGGCTCCACGCGCTCATTGACGCGATCCTGCTCATCGAAACCGACGCCGAGCTGACTGACCTGCTGGCCACGATCGTCGAGACCGCGAGTGAACTGGTCGGTGCCACCTACGGGGCCCTCGGCGTCGTCTCCCAAGACGGGCGGACGTTGTCGCGATTCGTCACGTACGGCTTTAGCGACGAACAACGCGCGCTCGTCGGACACGAGCCGCACGGCCACGGCGTGCTCGGCGAGGTCATCAAGAACGCCACACCCCTACGAATCGAGGAGATCGCCGGGCACGACAGCTTCGTCGGTTTTCCGGCCCACCACGTCGTGATGCGTCGCTTCCTCGGCGTACCCGTCAAGACCGGCGACGGCCACGTCTTTGGCAACCTGTACCTCACGGACCCGACCGACGGCGAGCCGTTCGACGAGCAGGACGAGCAACTGGTCGAAGCCTTCGGTCGCGCCGCGGGACTCGTGATCGATCAGGCCACCCTGCGCCACCAACTTCGAGAACTGACCCTCAGCGAGGAGCGCGAACGGCTCGCGCGCGATCTGCACGACACGGTCATCCAACGCCTCTTCGGCGTGGGACTCGCCCTGCAGATCACGTTGTCGGCGTCGATGGACGACGAGGTGCGCACGCGCATCAACAGCTCCCTCGACGAGCTCGACACGACGATCCACGAGATTCGCACGACCATCTTCGAGATCGACCAGGAGGACTTCCAGGGCGGAGCGTTCTCGACCCGGATCAAGGTGCTGACCGACGAGGTCGCGGCGCGCCTCGGCATCGACGTCGACCTGCGCCTCGCCGCCGACATCGACCACCAGATCGGCAGCCGCTGCGCCCACCACACGATCCAGGCCCTTCGCGAGGCGCTCTCGAACCTGGCGCGCCACTCCGGCGCCACCGCCGCGCGCGTCGACGTGGACGTCGACGCCAACCTGATCGTGCTGCGCGTCACCGACGACGGCGTGGGCTTCGTGTCGCCGGTCGGTCCCGGTCGTGGGCTTCGCAACCTGACCTCACGCGCGCGCGATCTCGGCGGTGACTGTACGATCGATTCGGCCCCCGGCCGTGGCACACTAGTGCGATGGACCGCGAACCGATTGGACTGAAGTGATCCGACTCCTCCTCGTTGACGACCACGAGATCGTCCGGCGCGGGCTTCGCGAACTCCTCGAGTCGAACGAGGACCTTCAAGTCGTCGCCGAAGCGGGCAGTCTGGCCCAGGCCGAGGAGATCGACCTCGACCTGATCGACGTCGCGGTGCTCGACGTGCGCCTACCCGACGGCAGCGGCGTCGACCTGTGCCGCACCCTTCGAGAGCAACGACCCGACCTGGCCTGTCTCATGCTCACCTCCTTCGCCGACAACGAGGCGATGAACGCCTCGGTCCTCGCCGGGGCGAGGGGCTACGTGCTGAAGAACGTCCGTGGCGACGACCTCATCAGCGCGATCCGCCGTGTCGCCCAGGGCGAGATGCTGTTGAGCGACGACCAGATCGCCCGGGCGCGTGAACGACTCCGCCGCCAGATCAGCGAGGACATGCGCCTCGAGAGCCTGAGCGCCCAGGAGCGAAAGATCCTCGAGTTGCTGAGCGAAGGCCTGAGTAACCGCGAGATCGCCGCCGAGATGTTCCTCGCGGAGAAGACCGTGAAGAACTACGTCTCGAACCTGCTCGCCAAGTTGGGATTCCAGCGTCGCACCGAGGCCGCGCTCTTCGCCCAGCGCCAGCACGACCGCGCCCACCCCTTCGATTAAACGACGGTGAAGACCTCGGGTCCGTCGTCGGTCACCGCGATCGTGTGCTCGAAGTGGGCGGACAGCGCGCCGTCCTGGGTCATGACACCCCACCCGTCGTCGAGGACGTAGGTCTCGTACGAACCGACGTTGACCATGGGCTCGATGGCGAATACCATCCCCTCCTTCAACGTCGGTCCGGGCGTGCCGGGCCAGTAGTTGGGGACCTGGGGACTCTCGTGCATCTCGGTGCCGATCGCGTGACCCACGTACTCGCGCACGACCGAGTATCCCGCGGCCTCGGCGACCTCTTGGACCGCGCGCCCCACCTCGTGCAGACGATTGCCGACGCGCAGCTGATCGATACCGGCCCACATCGAGCGCTCGGTCACCTCGATGAGTCGGCGCGCCTCGGCGCTGATCGTCCCCACCGCGGCGGTGTAGGCGGCGTCGCCGTGGTAGCCCTCGATGATGGCGCCGCAGTCGATCGAGATGATGTCGCCCTCTTCCAGGACGTAGTCACCGGGAATGCCGTGGACAATCATGTCGTTGGGGCTCGTGCAGATGACCGCAGGGAAGCCGTGGTAGTTCAAGAAATTGGACCGCGCACCGCGCCTGGCGAGCACTTCGGCGGCGACCTCGTTGAGCTGTCGGGTCGTCACGCCCGGGCGGATCGCCGCGCGCGTCGCCTCGTGCATCTCGGCGACGACTCGGCCAGCCTTGCGCATCTTGTTCAACTCTCCGATCGAACGTCTCACGCAAGACCCCGTTCGCGCACCACGACCTTGATGGCACCCGTCACCTCGTCGGGTGTCTGGTCACCGTTGACGCTCACCAGCAGCCCGCGCGCCGCGTAGAACTCGAGCAACGGTGCCGTGTCGCGCTCGTAGGTCTCGAGGCGCTGGCGGATCGCCTCGGGCTTGTCGTCGGCGCGTTGGATGACGTCGCCGCCACACTTCTCGCACGTTCCCGAGATGGCCGAGACGTCGGTCTCGCTGTAGATCGCGCCACACTCCTGGCAGACGCGACGCGACGAGAGCCGCTTCGTGACGAGATCAATCGGCACTTCAAGATTGATGCAGAGCTTGACGCCGTCGTCGCCGAGCAGGCGCTCGAGCGCCTCCGCCTGGGCGAGCGTTCGCGGAAAACCGTCGAGCAACGCGCCGCGTGCGGCATCGGATTCGAGGAAGCGGGCCTCCACCAATTTGATTACCAGGTCGTCCGAGACCAGTGCGCCCGCGTCCATGACGCTCGACACTTCGCGGCCGAGCGGCGAGTCCGACTTCACGGCCGCGCGCAGGATGTCGCCCGTCGAGACGTGGGGAATCGAGTAGATCTCGGCGAGGCGAGCGCACTGCGTTCCCTTGCCCGCACCTTGTTTGCCAAGGATCACGAGATTTAGACGTGCCGACATGGCTATCGCTTCAGGAAACCTTCGTAGTTGCGCATCATGAGCTGGCTGTCAATCTGTCGCATCGTCTCGAGTGCCACGCCGACCGCGATCAGCAAGGTCGTGCCGTAGTACGGGAAACGGTTGATGTTCCACAGGGCCATCAGGATGCTCGGGATCACCGCCACCGACGCGAGGAACACCGCGCCCACCACCGTGATGCGGCTGAGCAACTTGGCGAAGTACTTCTCGGTCGGCAGACCCGGTCGGATGCCTGGCACGAAGCCGCCCTGCTGGCGCAACTGCTCGGCCTGCTGGTGCGGCTCGAAGGCGATGTACACGTAGAAGAACGTGAAGGCGAGGATCAATACGAAGTCCGAAAGGATGTAGAAGAAACTCGTCGGGTGCAACGAGGCGTTGACGAAGTTCTGGAATCCGGTCCAGGGAACGATGTTGGACATCAGCACCGGGATGTAGAGCACCGAGGAGGCGAAGATGATCGGGATAACACCGGACTGGTTCACCTTCAAGGGGATGTACGTCGAGTTCCCGCCCATCTCCTTTCGTCCGACGACCCGTCGCGCAAACGTCACCGGGATTCGCCGTTGGCCGTTGTCCATGAAGACGATGAGCACCAGCAGCGCAATCGAGATGAGCAGGATGACGAAGAACTTGAACGGGCCACCCTCGCTGTACACGGCGCGTCCACCCGACGGCAGACCCGCGACGACGTTCGCGAAGATCAACAGACTCATGCCTTGACCGATGCCGCGCTGGGTGATGAGCTCGGCGAGCCACATCACGAAGGCCGTGCCGGCGGTCATGATCAACACCATGAAGAGTCCGAGCCAGATCGTGAACTTGGGGATGAGGTCGATGTTGAAGCCGAGCAGTGCCTGGTCGTGGCCGTGGAAGGCGTAGATCAGACCGGTCGACTGCAAGAGTGCCAGCCCGATCGTCAGGTACCGCGTGGTCTGGGTGATCCGCTTCTGACCAACGGCGCCCTGGTCACGCCACTGCGTGAGCTTGGGAATGACGGTGGTGAGCAACTGGATCACGATGGAACTCGTGATGTAGGGCATGACGCCGAGGCCGAAGACCGCGAGACGCGTCAGTGCGCCGCCCGAGAAGAGGTTCAAGAACCCCAGCACGCCGCTCGCGCCAGCCTTGGACTGGAGCAACGTGACCTGTGACCAGCTGACGCCAGGGATCGGCAGGTTCGCGCCGAGTTGGTACAGACAGATGATCGCGATCGTGAACAGGACCTTGTTGCGAAGGTCCGGTACGCGAAAGATGTTCCCCAGTCGGCGAAGCACGATCAGGCCCTAGCGGTTCTGGTGCTGGTTGCCCGACGCGGGTGGACGAACGGCGAACGGCTTGTCGAGTTCGGTCGTTGTGCCGCCGGCGGCTTCAATGGCGGCCTTCGCCGACGCGGAAAACGCGTGCGCCGAGATGTTCATCTTCGTCGACAAGGTCCCGCGACCGAGGATCTTCACGAGGTCCTTCTTGCGCGCGAGGCCGTTCTCGACGAGCACGTCGAGGTTGACGTCACTCACGCCCAGCACGACGAGCGTGTCCAGGTTCACGGGCGTGTACTCGACGCGGAACGGGTTGGTGAATCCCTTCAACTTGGGAATGCGTTGCAGGAGCGGCAACTGGCCACCCTCAAAGCCCGCGGGGATCGTGCGGCGCGCCTTCTGGCCCTTGGTACCGCGGCCGGCGGTCTTACCGCCCTTACCGGCGATACCACGTCCGACGATCCTCTTGCGATGCGTGGAGCCCTCGGGTGATTTCAGATCGTGCAACTTCATCAGTTGACCTCTTCTACTTTGATCAGGTGCGGCACGCGAGCGATCATCCCGTGAATCTCGGGGCGATCGGGCAACACGTTGGACTGGCCGATGCCGCGAAGTCCGAGCGCGCGCAGCGTACCGCGGTGCTTGGGCTTGGTGGCGATGGCCGAACGAATCTGGGTGACTTTGAGCTGGGTCATCTCTAAGCCTCCGTTACCTTGAACAAGTCGCCTTCGCGCTGACGCTCACGGTACGCGCGCAGCGTGCCCGAAGGGATGACGTGTTCGGCGGTCTGGTCGCGCGAGGCGGCGATCTCCTCGGGACGGCGCAACTGCTTCAACCCTTCGATCGTCGCGTGCGCCACGTTGATGCCGTTGGACGAACCGAGCGACTTGGCGATGATGTCCTTCACGCCGGCCATCTCGAGGATGGCGCGGGCGGCACCACCGGCGATGACGCCGGTACCGGGTGCGGCGGGCTTCATCAGCACACGACCGGCGCCCGAACTGCCGAGCACCGGGTAGACGATCGTCGTTCCGGCGAGGGGCACGTCGAAGAGGTTCTTGCGAGCCTCTTCGATCCCCTTTTGGACCGCGAGGCCCGCTTCCTTCGCCTTGCCGTAGCCGAGACCGACCCTGCCCTTGCCGTCGCCAATGACCATGAGGGCGGTGAACGAGAAACGACGTCCACCCTTCACGACCTTGGACACGCGGTTGACCTTGATGGTCCGCTCTTCGTACTGCTCTAGGTCACTCATTAGAACTCCAGTCCGGCGGCCCGCAACCCGTCCGCAAAGGCGGCGACGCGACCGTGGTAGTCGAATCCACCGCGGTCGAAGACCACGGTGGTGATGTTGGCGGCCTGGGCGCGTTGCGCGAGCAGCGCGGCCACGGCCTTGGCCCCGTCGACGTTACCGCCGGTCGTGGCCTTGAGGGTCGGCTCCACCGATGAGGCGGACGCCAACGTGCGACCGGCGGCGTCGTCGATGATCTGGGCCGAGATGTGCTTGTTGGTACGGCTCACGGCGACGCGCGGACGTTCGGCCGTGCCCGAGAGGCGACGGCGAATCCGGGCGTGGCGACGCTGGCGTAGTTCACGTGTAGTGCGGGCCATTACTTTGCAGCCTTTCCAGCCTTGCGCGCCACTCGTTCACCGAGGTAGCGCACTCCCTTGCCCTTGTAGGGCTCGGGCTTACGAAGTTTGCGGATCGACGCGGCCACGCGGCCGACGACTTCCTTGTCGGCACCCTTGACGATCACGCGCGTGGGGGCGGGCACCTCGAAGGTGATCCCCTCGGGGGCGGTGAACTTCACGGGGTGCGAGAAACCGAGCGCCAGGTCGAGCACGCCGGGTCCGCCCGAGGCGGCGCGGTAGCCGACACCGATGATCTCGAGTTCCTTGGACCAGCCGTCGGTCACGCCGGTCACCATGTTGGCGACCAGGGTGCGCGTCAGTCCGTGGAGCGAGCGGTACATGGTCTCGTCGTTCAGTCGGTCGACGGTCAGGACGTCGCCCTCTTGGACGACGGTGATCCCTTCGGGCAGCGTGCGGTGCATGGTCCCGTTGGGACCCTTCACCGTCACGACACTCTCGTCCACGGCGACGGTGACCGACGAGGGCACCGTGATCGGGTTTCGGCCAATTCGCGACATCAGCGAACCTCCTGGGAGACGGTGGGCTGGTTACCAGACATAACAGAGCACCTCGCCGCCCAGCTTGGCCTTGCGGGCCTCGCGATCGGTCATGAGACCGTGGCTCGTCGACACGACGGCGACGCCCACGCCACCGAGCACCTTGGGCATCTGGTCGGACTTCTTGTAGATACGAAGACCGGGCTTGGAGACGCGCTTGATACCGATGATGGTCTTCTTGCGGTCCTCTGAGTACTTCAGGTTGATCTCGAGCGTCGCGCCGGGCTTGCCGTCGGTCTTGGTGATCGTGAAGCTGCCGATGAAGCCTTCGCGCTGGAGGATCGTCGCGAGACTCTCCTTCAACTTCGAGCTGGGCATTTTGACGCTGTCGAACATGGCTGAATTCGCGTTGCGGATCCGCGTGAGCATGTCGGCGATGGGGTCAGTCATTGTCATAGCTGTTCTCCTACCAACTCGCCTTGGTCACGCCGGGAATCTCGCCGGCGTGGACCATCTGACGCAAGCAGATGCGGCACAGGCCGAACTTGCGGTACACCGAACGCGGGCGACCGCAGCGCTCACAGCGCGTGTAGGCACGCGTTGAGAACTTCGGCGTCTGCTTTTGCTTGATTCGAAGGGCTTTCTTCGCCATGACTATCGATTCTCCTGCTTGAAGGGGAAGCCGTACGCACTGAGGAACGCGCGACCTTGCTCGTCGGTCGCAGCCGTGGTGACAATGGTGATGTCGAATCCACGTGGTGCGTCGATCTTGTCGTAGTCGATCTCGGGGAAGATCAACTGGTCGTTGATGCCAAACGTGTAGTTGCCGTGACCGTCGAATGACTTGGGCGACAAACCACGAAAGTCTCGAATTCGCGGGATCGCGAGGCTCAATAGACGATCGAAGAACTCCCAGGCGCGGTCGCCTCGCAACGTGACCTTCACGCCAATGGGCTGCTCCTCACGAAGCTTGAAACTCGCGATGGACTTCTTGGCCCGGGTCACGACCGGCTTCTGGCCGGTGATGAGCTCGAGGTCGCGCTGGGCGCCCTCGAGCAGTGACGCCTGCTGGGTGGCACGACCGACGCCCGAGTTCAGGACGATCTTGGTCAGGCGCGGCACCTGCATGATGTTGTCAAGGCCGAGCTGCTCCTTGAGGGCAGGGCGGATCTTCTGGTCGTAACGGATCTTCAGACGTGGACGGACGGTGGTGCTCACAGCGCCTCCCCGCACTTGCGACAGACGCGAGCCTTGGCTCCGTCAACGACTCGAAGACCGATCTTCGCTGGTCCCTTGTGTCCCGTGCACCACAGCGCCACGTTCGAGACGTGCAGCGGCATCAACTTGTCGATGATGCCCGCCTGCATGGTCGAGCCGGACTGCTTGGTGTGGCGCTTGACGATGTTGAGACCGTCGAGAACCACCATGTTGCTCGCCGGCATCGCTTCTTCGACGTTGGCGCGCTCGCCGCGGAACTTGCCGGCGATCACGAGCACGTCGTCACCCTTACGAATCTTCATTACAACACCTCCGGGGCCAAGGAAATAATGCGCATGAACTTCTTGTCGCGAAGCTCACGGCCAACGGGTCCGAAGATTCGGGTACCGCGCGGCTGCAACTGGTCGTTGATCAGCACCGCGGCGTTCTCGTCGAACTTGATATAGGAACCATCGGGACGACGGCGCTCTTTGGCGGTACGAACAACGACGCAGCGGACCACGTCGCCCTTCTTCACCGCGGCACCGGGGATGGCGTCCTTCACCGTCGCGATGAAGACGTCACCGATCGACGCGTAGCGACGGCGAGAGCCGCCCAGTACGCGGATGCAGAGGACTTCCTTCGCGCCGCTGTTGTCGGCCACCTTGAGACGGGACTCTTGTTGGATCATCGCGCACGCTCCACGACTTCGGTGAGGCGCCAGCGCTTGAGCTTGGACAGGGGACGAGTCTCCTGGACGCGCACTTTGTCACCGATCTTGGCTTCGTTCTTCTCGTCGTGGACGTAGAGCTTCTTGGTGCGCTGCACGGTCTTGCCGTAACGGGGGTGACTCACCCGCTCATTGACGGCGACGACCAACGTCGCGTCCATCTTGTCCGATATCACAATGCCCTCGCGAACCTTGCGAGGGTTCGCTCGGGTCGTGTCGGGCTCGGCGGCGGGCGTCACGGCGGCGGGCGTCACGACGTCGGGCGTCACGACGGTCTCCTCTACGGGGGTCTCGGTCGCTTCGTCGATCGTCTGATCGTTCGTTTCGAAATTCGTGATGTCACTCATGACTGCTCACTCTCCTGGGCGGCCTCGTGGGCCGCGATCTCACGCTCGCGCAGGAACGTCGAGAGGCGCGCGATGTCCTTGCGCACTTCACTCAGTCGTGCCGAGTTGTCAAGCTGGCCGGTCGCCAGCTGGAATCGCAGGTTGAACAGCTCACGGCGTGTCTCGGCCAAGCGCTCAACCAGTTCATTGTCACCGAGGAGACGGAGCTCAGCGACTCGTTCTTTCGTCTTCGCCATTAGATGCTCACCTCCGGTGTGCCGTGGGTTCCGGGTCGGATGACGAACTTCGCCTTGATCGGCAACTTTTGGATCGCGCGCTCCATAGCGGCGCGAGCCAACGTCTCGTCGACGCCACCCAGTTCGAAGAGGATGCGGCCGGGCTTGACGACGGCAACCCAGAACTCGGGATTGCCCTTCCCCGAACCCATGCGCGTCTCGGCCGGCTTC
>Ga0209385_1000391_pt1 | contig 17583 bp, 11 predicted proteins | sample NGEPerB_FD_184506 | JGI IMG/M metagenome (GOLD analysis project Ga0209385, IMG submission 184506) | Arctic peat soil microbial communities from the Barrow Environmental Observatory site, Barrow, Alaska, USA - NGEE PermafrostAB12-B... | ecosystem: Environmental > Terrestrial > Soil > Wetlands >... | reverse complement strand
CCCACCGGCGTCGTGGCGAACCCGGAGTCCGTGCCGGAGATCGCCGCCGACCTGGCCGCGATCACCAAGAAGAACGTGGCCAAGATCGCGCCGACCCGGCTTGCCGACGGCCTGGTGCCGCCGACCAACCGCTGGTTCTCCGGGCTGGTCTTCGGCGATCAGCCGCAGCCGGTGTTCCCGATGCCGCTGTCCGCCGCGCTCACCGACACCGGGTTCGCGATCGGTTTGCCGCAGGTCACCGCGTCCGAGAAGACGATCATGGGCGGCAACAACCCGCAGATCCAGGTCCCGCTCGCGGCGCAGAAGATGCAGGTCACCGCGTACGACACGCTGTCGGTCACCTCGACCTACAGCGACGCCTCCGGCACCGCGCTCGGATCGGTGATCCTGGTGCAGGGTTCGCCGTTCGTCACCTACACGGCGGCCACCGACCAGACCATCCCGGTCGAGCCGATCTTCGCCCAGGAGTCTGACGGGCTCTTCACCACCACCGTGGCCGGTCACGAGTACGGCCTGGTCGCGGGGAACGGCGCCGGCGTGGATGCCGGCGGCAAGGTGACCCTGACGTCCGGGTCCACCATCACCCTGTTCGCCACTCCCGACGGGCAGGATTCGGCCTCCCTGGCCAAGCTCGCCGCGGACCCGGTGGTCAGCACCTCCGTCGACCACTCGGTCGACGGCGACACCGTGAAGACCACCCTGAACTACGTCACCAAGAACGGCGGCGACACCGCCGTCGCGCCGATGGCCGGCCAGAGCGTCGACGGCGGCACCAGGAGCGGCGGCAGTTACGCCAGCATCTACGGCACCATGGACGTCTATTCGGGCTCGTCCCTGACGACCACCGCGCCGCTCGCGGAGCCCTCCGACCGGCTCGACGTGTCCGGCATGTCCGGCGAGGACAAGCAGGCCGTCATCGCGCAGATCAAGACCGACGCCGCCTCGATCGACTTTGCCGCGTCCGCGACCGACACCTACTTCGGCGGCAAGATGCTGTACCGGGCGGCGAACCTGATGACCCTGGCCGAGCAGCTGAATGTCACAGACGTCGCGACCACGCTGCGGACCGGCCTGACCGCCGAGCTGAAGCAGTGGTTCAACCCGAATGGCTGCGACACCGCTGCGACGAAGTGCTTCGTCCACGACGACGGCATCAAGTCGATCATCGGCCTGGAAGCCTCCTTCGGCTCCGACGAGGAGAACGACCACCACTTCCACTACGGCTACATGCTCTACGCCGCAGCGGTTGTCACCGAGAACGACAAGGCACTGGCCGACGAGATCGCCCCGGTCGTCGACCTGCTCGCCGCCGACATCGCCTCGGATCAGGCGACTGCCGATTTCCCGCAGTACCGCAACTTCGATCCGTACTCGGGTCACGCGTGGGCCTCCGGTTCCTCGCCGTTCGCGGACGGGAACAACCAGGAATCCTCCAGTGAGTCGGTCAACGCCTGGAACGGGCTGGCCATGTGGGCCAAGGTCCGCGGCAACACCGATCTGTACCACCAGGCGGTCTGGATGATGAGCGCCGAGGCCAACTCGGCGAAGCTCTACTGGACGAACACGGACCTGAGCCAGTTCCCCGAGTTCACCCACAAGATCGCCGCGCTGAACTGGGGCGGCAAGCGGGACTACGCGACCTGGTTCAGCCCCGAGCCGGGCGCCATGCTCGGTATCCAGCTGATCCCGATGGGGTCGTACTCGACCTACCTGGCCGGTGACGCCGACCGCATCAAGGCCAACCTGGCCGAGGCCACGGCGGGCGGGTACGGCGCCCAGTTCGGGGAGTACATGGCCCAGTACCTGGCACTGGCCGATCCGGCCGCCGCCCGGGACCAGCTGGTGAACCTTCCGGCGGAGATCGACAACGGGACCACCAAGTCCTACGTCATGGCGTTTGTCTTCAGCCGGCCGAGCCCCGCGACATCCTGACGTCGCCGGGCTCCGCACAGACCCTTCGCTCCCCGGCGTTCGGAACCGTCAAACCGCCGGCCGGTGAGCGAGTGGGGGCCTCGGTCGCCCCGGTCTCCAGGGACAGGGCCGGGGCGACCGATGGTCATTGACCCACCGCGAAATGTTACCGGTGCGACTGATTGATCAATACAGCGAACAGCCCGGATCTGGGAAACCAGGTCCGGGCTGTGCTCGCTGTTCCGGTGCTCTGTGAGAGACGGGCCGCACCTGTCGAGCTGACTACAGGCCGGGGCTGGAATGCATCAGCCCACCGTCGACGAACACCGTGGTGCCGTTGATGTAGGCGCCGCCGTCACTGGCGAGAAACGCCACCACGCTGGCGATCTCGGACGGCTCCGCCATCCGGCCGAGCGGGATGGCCGTGTCCAGGACCTTCATCTTCGCCGGGTCGGCCATCGTCGAGGTGTTGATCGGGGTGGCCACCGCGCCAGGACCGACGTTGACGATCCTGATGCCCTTGGGCCCGAGCTCCTGTCCCGCGGTCCTGGTGAGCATTCTTGCCCCGCCCTTGGACAGGCAGTAGGCGGTGTTGCCCGGCATCGGCCAGTCCTCGTGCACCGAACTGATGTTGATGATCGCGCCGCCGCCGCCCTGCGCGATCATCTGTTTCGCGGCGAGCTGGGTGCCGAAGAACGCGCTTTTCAGATTCACGTTCAGCACGAAGTCATATTGCGCCTCGGTGGTGTCCAGCACGCCGGTCCTGGTCTCCACGCCGGCGTTGTTGACCATGATGTCGACCCGGCCGAACTTCTTCACCGCCGCGTCGACCAGCGTCTGCAGATCGGCGACCTTGCTCACGTCCGCGTCGACGCCGATCACCTGATCCTCGCCGAGGGCGGCGAGCTTCTGCTCCAACTCCTCGGTGGCCTCGGCGTGCGAGACGTAGTCGATGACGATGCTCGCGCCCTGTGCGGCGAGTTCGAGGACGATCGCCTTGCCGATACCGCTGTTGCCGCCGGTGACGATGGCGACTTTGCCGTGCAGGCTCATGGGTTTGGCTCCTGTGCGTGTGATGGGGAGGGGTGAGTGTGGTCGGGTGGAGGGCCGGGGCTGCTGGCCGCGGTTCCCGGGCGGGGTTCAGGGCCGCAGGTGGTCCTGTCCAGGGAGCGTCGGCGGTGGGGTGGTCAGGATCAGGTGGGCGACGAGCGCGGTCCAGCCGGTCTGGTGTTCTGCGCCGAGCCCCATCCCGTTGTCGCCGTGGAAGTATTCGTGGAACGGGAGGTTGTCCTTCCACCGTGGATCGGTGGCCAGCACGTCGTACCACCCGTGCACCGGGCGGCGGCCGTCCGGGCCCGGCAGGAAGATCGAGATCAACCGGCGTGAGATGTCGTCGGCGGCCGCGGACAGGTCGAGCCGGTGCCCTGATCCGAAGGGGTATTCGACAGTCATGTCACCGGGGGACAGCGCGTCGTAATCCCGCAGCGCCTCGATGAGCAACGCGTTGAGCGGCATCCAAATCGGGCCGCGCCAGTTCGAATTGCCACCGAACAACGCGGTGGTCGATTCCGCGGGTTCGTAGTCGACCGATGCGGTGACGCCGCCCACCTCGACGCTGAACGGATGTTCCCGGTGCCATGCCGAGATCGCCCTGATGCCGTAGGGCGACAGCAGTCCCGTCTCCTTGAACACGGTCTCCAACACCCGTACCACCCGCTCCGGCGGGACCATGGCCAGCAACCGGTGCTTCACCCCGTCGATCTCGTGCACGTGGAACGAGCTCATGAATTCCGGGTTGTTGGCCATGAACCAGTTCGCCCTGGCATGGAAATCGGGCAGGTTCTCGATGATCAGGTGGTCGTAGGCCAGCGCGGCGGTCACCGGCACCAGACCCACCAGCGACTTGACCTTGATCGGCACGTCGACGCCGTCGGCGCGGTGCAGCACGTCGTAGAAGTAGGCGTCCTGGTCGTCCCACAGCCCGGCGTTGTTGGCGGCGCCGGCGATGGTCATGAAATGCTCGAAGAACTTGGTGGCCACGTCCTCGTAGGCGATGTCCTGGGCCGCCAGCCGCAGTGCCATGTCCAGCAGGTCGAGAGCGTACATGGCCATCCAGGCGGTGGAGTCGGCCTGTTCCACATACCCCTGCGAGGGCGGCAGGGTGGACCTGTCGAGCGGGGAGATGTTGTCCAGCCCCATGAATCCGCCCTCGAAGAGGTTGTTGTCCCCGTAGTCCTTGTTGTCCACCCACCAGGTGAAGTTGATCAGCAGTTTGTGGAAGATCCTTGCCAGGAAATGGAAGTCGGTCCCGCCGTCGAGTTCGAACACCCGGATGGCCGCCCACGCGTGCACCGGCGGGTTGACGTCGGAGAAATTCCATTCGTAGGCGGGCAGCTGGCCGTTCGGGTGCATGTACCACTCGCGCAGCAGCAGCACCAGTTGCGACTTGGCGAACGCCGGGTCGATGTGCGCGAGCGTGACGCAATGGAACGCCAGGTCCCAGGCGGCGAACCACGGGTATTCCCACGGGTCGGGCATCAGGATGACCTCGTGGTTGTTCAGATGACGCCAGTCGCCGTTGCGGATCGCGCCGCGGCCGGGTGGTGGCGTCGGCTGCCCGGGGTCTCCGGACAGCCAGCGCTTGACGTCGTAGTGGAAGAACTGCTTGGCCCAGAGCAGTCCGGCGAAGGCCTGTCGGGCGACCATCGCCGTCTCGGCTGTGGTGTGCTCCGGCAACACCGAGGCATAGAACGTGTCGGCCTCGGTCTTGCGTGCGGCCACCACCTTGTCGAAGCCGCGTCCGAGATCGATGGTGGCCTTGCTCGGGGCGGTGGGGTCGGCGTCCAGCGCCGGATGGGGGACCCCGACCAGCCGGACCTTGATGACCGACGAACCGCCGGGCGGGACCGAGACCGTGTAGTGCAGTGCGGCTTTCGTGCCGACCAGCGCCGGATTGACGGTATCGGCACCGTGCACGACGTGGTCGTTGATCCCGTCCTTGGGGTAGGCGCTGACGTTGGTTCCGCCGAACAACCGCTCGTCGTTGGTCTCGTTGTCACAGAACAGCGCCTCGGGGCTGCCATCCCCGGCGAGCACCAGCGGACCGGACTTGGAATGGTCCCCGATGATGCGGTCGCCCGCCCACCTCAGGTGCGGCACCGGGTGGTCCGGGTATCCCCAGGACCAGGTGTTCCGGAACCACAACGTGGGCAGAACGTGCAGGGTTGCCTCGTCGGGCCCGGCGTTCTCGACCGTGATCTTCATCAGCAGATCCCGGGGGCCGTCCTTGGCGTAGTCGACAGTGACTACCCAGTAACGGTTGTCGGCGAAAATCCCGGTGTCGATGAGCTCGTACTCGGGTTCCAGCTTGGACCGGCGGGCGTTCTCGGCGACCAGATCGGTGTAGGGAAACTCCCGCTGCGGGTAGTGGTACCGCCAGGTGTGCCAGGAATGCGTCGGCGTGCCGTCCAGGTACCACCAGTACTCCTTGACGTCCTCGCCGTGGTTGCCCTGCGGGCCGGTCAGCCCGAACATCCGCTCCTTGCAGATCGGGTCCGCGCCGTTCCACAGACCCAGTGCCAGGCACCAGTTCTGCGTCTCGTCGCAGAACCCCGCCATGCCGTCCTCGTTCCACCGGTACACCCTGGACCGCGCGTGGTCGTGCGGGAAGAAGTCCCAGGCGTTGCCGTCCGGGCTGTAGTCCTCGCGCACCGTGCCCCAGGCCCGCTCGGACAGGTACGGCCCCCAGTCCCGCCACGGCTGTGTGCCCGCGTCGGCTTCGGCCAGGCGTGCCCGTTCTCCTGCCGCCGAACTCTTCCGCTTGGTCGCCATCGTTGCTTCCTTCTCTGCCGGTGAATGGGCGTGTCGAGTGGTCTGTCATGCCGTTGCCGCGGGCCCGCGTCAGGGCGCCGCCGGGTGCCGCGTCAGCCCGGCTGTGACCATCCGGGCGACCACCGCAAGTGCCACCGCGATGCCGGCACCGACCAGGTAGATGCCGCCCATGCTGATCCCGGTGAGTGATTGCAGCGGGGCGACCCCGAAAGCGGTGATGCCGTACCCGACCTGGTAGCCCGCGATGAGTTCACCCGAGGACGTCGCGCCGAGCCGTGGGAACTCCTGCCCGGCCAGGCTCAGGCTCAACGGCAGCATCGCCGAACAGGCGAAACCCGCTGCGGCGTAGGCCAGCACAGCGGTCAGCGCATTGCCGGAGGCCGCCACGGCCACGTTGGACGCGGCGATCAGCACCGGGAGGATCAGGTAGACCGCGGTGGCGGGAATCTTGGGGGTCAGCGCCGCGACGATGATCCTGCCGAGGGTGACACAGGCCCAGAAGGCGGCCAGCGCGAGCGAGGCAACCCCGGCGGACAGCCCGCGCTCGCCGACCAGGTACAGGCTGGACCAGTTGCCGAACAGCGTTTCGCAGACGCCGTAGAGCAGCACCGCGGCGGCGTACCACCAGAACCTGCCGGGCAGTGCGGCCCGATGGCCGCCCGCGGCCGGTGATGGTCCCGCGTCGAGCCGAACCCGCAGGGCCGCAACGACAAAGCCGATCAATCCGGCGGCGGCCAGCAGCGGCAGCAGCCACCAGGCGCCCAGCGCCAGGAACAACGCGATGAGCAGCGGCGCCAGCGCGGTTCCGGTGCCCAGCAGCGCATTCAGGGTCAGCACCGACCGGTCTTGGCGGGCGGGATCCAGGTGCTCGGCGAAGGTGTTCAGGGCCGGCACGGTGGAGCCGAAACCGAAGCCGAGGGCGGCGGTGGCGCAGAGCAGGATCGGGTAGGCCGCACCGGAGGTCGCGACGAACTGGCTGGCCACCAGCAACAGCATCGCCAGCAGGTTCGCGATCAGGCCGGCCTGCAGGACACGTTGCAGCGACCAGCGTTTGGCCCAGACCGGGGACAACGCGGCAGCGGTGATGGCCAGCACCACCTGCGGCAGGAACATCAGCCCGTACTGCGCCGTGCTCAGGTCGTACTCGGTGGGACTGGTCAGGATCGAACTGGCCGCCGGGAACGAGACCAGCGCCAGCCCCTGGGCCAGCCCGGCCCCGTAGACCAGGAAAGGGGCCGCCCGCGACGCGGCCCTGGTGTCCGCCATCCGCCGGACTCAGCCGAGCCGCTCGAGCAGGTGGTCGCCGACCCGAAGGGCGTTCGCGGCGGCGGTCAGCGACGGGTTCACCGCGCCGATACTGGGGAAGAAGCTGGTGTCCACCACGTACAGGTTGTCCAGCTGGTGGGCCCTGCAATTCTCGTCCAGCACCGACGTCTGCGGGTCCGCGCCGAACCGCACGGTGCCGGCCTGGTGCGCGCAGCCGGCGATGGGGATGTCGTTCTTCATGTACGCGGTGCGCGGGATCAGGTGGTGCGGGTGGAAGCCGAGATGGCTCAGGTTCCGCTTGATCCGCGAGTACAGCTCGTCGAGCGGCGTGCGGTTGTTCGGCGTGTAGCTCAGCACCACGTTCCCGTCCGGAGCCAGCGTCACCCGGTTCTCCGGCCGCGGCAGATCCTCGGTGGACAGCCAGAAATCGACGGCGTGCTCGGCGACGTCGCCGAGCGCGAAGGTCGGCGCCAGGGCCGTCTCCAGCGGTTTCTCCCCCCGGTACATCGGCGCGGAGCTCTTCCCGACCATCTGGATATTGCCCATGGGGTAGGGGAATTCGTCATCGCCGAAGTAGAAGTCGTTGACGCCCAACGTCTTCTGGAACCGGGTGGAGTTCTTCTCCAGCGACACGGCCAGGAACGCCCGGCTGTTGTGGAAGACATAATTGCGGCCGACCTGGTCCGAGCCGTTGGCCAGCCCGGACGGATGCCGGTCGTTGGCGCTGCCCAGTAGTAGTTTGGCGGAGTTGGCCGCGCCGGCGGACACCACCACGATGTCCGCAGTGAAATGCTGCTCCGCGCCGTCGACGGTGGCGACCACGGTGGTCACCGTGCGGCCGGAGCCGTCGGTCTCCAGCTTCTGCACCAGCGCGTTCCGCAGCAACGTGACGTTCTGATGCGTGATCGCGGGCCGCACCGCGATGACCTCGGCGTCGGACTTGGCGTGCACCAGGCAGGGGAAGCCATCACAGGTCGCGCAGCGGATGCACGCGCTGAACGCGGGCTCGGCCTCGTTCAGCAGGATGCCCGCCGGCGCGTGGAACGGCGTCATCCCGATCTTCTTCAGGTCGTCGTACAGCTGCTGGATCCGTGGCTCGTTCGATACCGGCGGGAACGGGTACGGCGCGCTGCTGGGCGGCTCGGTCGGGTCCTCTCCGCGGATGCCGTGCACCTGGTAGAGTTGCTCGGCCTGCGTGTAGTACGGCTCGAAATCGGCATAGGACACCGGCCACGCCGGTGAGATCCCGTCGTGGTGGTGGAGTTCGCCGAAATCCTTCTCCCGCAACCGGTACAACGCTGCTCCGTACAGCTTGGTGGCGCCGCCGACGTTGTAGTGCACCTGCGGCTGGAAGGTCTTGCCGTCCTTGTCGTACCAGGTGTCGGGCGAGACGTACCGGTTGTCCACGAAGACCGCAGTGGCATCCCAGTTCTCCACCTCGCGCGGCAGCCAGTCGCCGCGTTCCAGGATCAGGATCCGCTTCCCCGAGGGGGCCAGCCGGTGCGCGAGTGTTCCGCCACCCGCTCCTGACCCGATGATGATCACGTCGTAGCGCTCGGACATGGTGGCCCCCTATGGCACGTGGATGGTCGGCTGGTCCTCGGCATCGTTCGACCAGGCGATACGGCTCGGCGTGCCACCGAGCTCCAGGTCCGCTGCGCGGTCGGCGTGGAAATAGTCGTCGGCCCACTCCATGAACGCGTCGATCCGGTTGTGTACGCCGCTGAGCAGGATCGCGTGCAGGCCGAGCCACGCCGCGAACGCGATCGGCCCCTCCACCTGGTGCCGGTGCACACCGACCTCGGCGACCGCGGCATTCCGGCCGATCATCGCCATGATGCCCTTGTCCTTGTACTTGAAAGGCTTGAGTGGTTCGCCCGCGGCCTGGGCCAGGATGTTGCGGGCAGCCCACTTCCCGGATTGCTGGGCCACCGAGCCCAGCTGCGGCAGCGCCCGGCCGTCCGGACCCGGAATGTTCGCCACGTCGCCGACGCCGAAGACGCCGTCGAAGCCGGCCACCGTCAGGTCCGGCCCGACGTCGACGCGCCCACCGCGGCCCAGCGGGGCGCCGCAGGTGCCGGCCAGCGGCCCGGCGGATTCGCCGCCGCCCCAGATCACCGTGCGGGTGGCCAGCTGGCTGCCGTCGGATAGCTGCACCTTGTCCGGTGCGACCTCGGTGACCGCGACGCCGAACGTCACCTTCACCCCGTGGTGGGTGAGCTTGTCCAGCGCGTACTGATGGGACTTGTCCGAGAAGGGTGCCAGCAGTGCCTTTCCGTGATCGACCAGGTGCACGGTGGCCTCGTCCGGCAGCTTCTTCTTGGCCTTGAGGGCGGCGAACAACTCGCCGAGCGCCCCGGCTGTCTCAACCCCGGTGGGGCCGCCACCCACGATCACGACGGTCAATGCTGTCGGGTCGGGATCGGGGCCGGCCGCCGCGCCGGCCGCGGTGCCCGCTCGCAGTTGTTCCCGCAGATGCAGGCGCAAACGCTCGGCGTCGACCACGGAATAGAGCGGGAACGAATGCTCGCGGGCGCCGGTCACCCCGAAGAAATTCGGCTGCGCGCCCGCGGCGATCACCAGGTAGTCACCGGTGACGGTCGACCCGTCGTGAGCGGTCACCGTCTTGGTGCCGACGTCCACGGTGTGGACGTTCATCTGGACGACCGTCACCGAGGGGCGGTCCTCGAAGATCACCTTCAATGGCCGGGCAACGTCCTCGGCGGGCAGTTGCGAGCTGGCCACCTGGTACAGCAGCGGTTGGAACTGCAGGTAGTCGTGGCGGTCCACGAGCACCACGTCGACGTCCTTCCGACCGAGTTCCAGCGCGCAGGCCACCCCGGCCATGCCACCACCCACCACGACGACCTTCGGCACGGAACCTCCCGGTTTACTCGCAAACGACTCTGCTGAGGAACGCCCAGCGGATCATCCTCCCAAACGCATGAATTCCGCGTCGCCCGCGTGGCCAGCGTGTCTGCTGGGTGAACGAAAAGCAAACGACACAGCATGGGGGACCGCAGTGGCTTAGATTTCAGCCATGCCTGTCAGAGTGCGGCCGGGTCATCCTCATCCGCTCGGCGTAACCCTCACCCGCGACGGCGCCAATGTCGCGGTGTATTCGTCGGTGGCCGAGTCGGTGACGTTGTGTTTGTTCGACCGGGACGGTACTGAGACCAGGATTCCCCTTCCTGGCCTCGACGCGGGGGTGTGGCACGGCCAGGTGAGCGGCCTGAAGGCCGGTCAGGCGTATGGGTTCCGGGTGGACGGCCCGTGGGATCCGGGCGCGGGCCTGCTCTGCAACCCGAACAAGCTGTTGCTCGATCCGTATGCCCGCGCCATCAGTGGCTCCGCGTCCTTTCCCGCTGCCGTCTACGCCCACGACGAGAACGATCCGAGCCGGCCGAGCCCGCTGGATTCGGCGGACTGCACGCCGCGCGCCCTGATGATCGATCGGGTACGCGGAAATCACCCGATCGACGCCGATGATGACGGTTGGCAACGGCCCCGCCGACATATCTCGGATTCGGTCATCTACGAATTGCACGTCAAGGGTTTCACCGCGCGGCACCCCGACATCCCGCCGGCACTGCGCGGGACGTACGCAGGTCTGGCGCATCCGGCGGCCGTCGCCTACCTGAAACAGCTGGGAATCACCGCCGTCGAACTGCTGCCGGTGCATCACAATGTGCCTGAGGCATTTCTGGTCGAACGCGGACTGACGAATTACTGGGGCTACAACACGATCGGGTTCTTCGCCCCTTACTCCGGGTATTCGGCGGCGGTGCGCGCCGGCAATCCCGGCGGGCAGGTGGAGGAATTTGCCGCCATGGTCCGCGCACTGCACGCCGCGGATATCGAGGTGCTCCTCGACGTGGTCTACAACCACACCGCAGAGGCCGGGCCGGAAGGGCCCGCGCTGTGCTTCCGCGGCCTGGACAACGCCGCGTACTACCGGCTGGATCCAGCCGACCGGTCCCGGTACGTCGACACGACCGGCTGCGGCAATTCGCTGAACGTCGGCAATGCGGCCTGCCTGCGCTTGATCATGGATTCGCTGCGCTACTGGGTCGCCGAGATGGGCGTCGACGGGTTCCGGTTCGATCTCGCCTCGACCCTGGCCCGCCAGGACGGCGGATTCGAGAACGTCGCGGCGTTCTTCGACCTGGTCTGGCAGGACCCGATCGTGTCGGAAGTGAAGCTGATCGCCGAGCCGTGGGATGTCGGGCAGACAGATAGCTACGACGTCGGGCGGTTCCCGGCGGGCTGGAGCGAATGGAACGGCAAGTTCCGTGACACGGTGCGGGACTTCTGGCGCAGCCACGACGGGCTGATCCCGGACCTGGCCAACCGGCTGAAGGGTTCGCCGGATCTGTACACCCGGCACAGGCGCGGGCCGGACGCCTCGATCAACCTGGTGACGGTGCACGACGGGTTCACCCTGGCGGATCTGGTGGCCTACAACGACAAGCACAACGAGGCCAACACCGAGAACAACCGGGACGGCACCAGCGACAACCGGTCGTGGAACTGCGGCGTGGAAGGACCCACGGACGACCCGGACATCCGGCAACTGCGGTCACGGCAATCCCGAGCGTTCCTGTCCACCCTGCTGCTGGCCAGGGGAGTGCCACTGCTGCTCGGGGGTGACGAGGTCGGACGCAGCCAGCAGGGCAACAACAATGCCTATTGCCAGGACAACGAGATTGCCTGGTGGGATTGGTCGGCGCAGGACCTCGAGCTGCAACAGTTCGTCAAGGAGCTGATCGCGCTGCGGCTGGCACACCCCGTGCTGAGGCGCCGCAGCTATCCACGGCACCCGCACACCCAACGTTTCTTCACGCCGGCCGGCCAACCGATGACCGACGCAGACTGGCGCGATGCAGCAGCGAAGAGCGTCATGCTGGTGCTGTTCGGCTCCGTCGACCCCGACCTGGACGATGACGGCGAACCCATGCTGGACGACGACCTCGCCGTGCTGGTGAACGCCTGGTGGGAACCGGTGGATTTCGTCCTGCCCCCCGTTGATGGAGCCGCTGTGGGTGGGGTTGCCCGCGGGGACAGCTGGACCATCCTGTCGGACAGTGATGAGCCGGCCAACCGGGAAACGGTGGTTACCGCCCAACACGTCCGCATCGGCCCACGGTCGCTGATGCTGCTAAATCGAAGTACCTGATCCGTCGACTCGTTTGCGGGTACCCTTGCTATCCAGACCGCCGGTGCGGGGCGGTGAATCAAGGGGGCAAGGAGGCGGGGTCGCTCTGGTGATCCAAGACATGGTGCGCAACGGCGCGCACTTCTGTGCGGTGCTGACCAGCGATGAGCAGTGGTGGGAAGTGCTGGCAGGCTTCGTTGCGGGCGGAATGGACCGAGGGGAACGCGTGATCCTCGTCGGCTTGACCGAAGACGAAGGTACAGAGCTGACCGTCAGGTTGGATGAAGTCGGCGGAGACCCTGTGACGGCCACCCGGCGCGGTGAACTCGTGATTCTGCCCGAGGGTCCGTCCCAGGAATTCTTCCGATTGCCCGAGAATGACGTCGCCGGTGAACTCACCCGTCAGATCGATGACGCGGTAGGCAGCGGGTACCGCGGGGTGAGGCTGAGCGGCGTCTATCCCGGCATCGGCCTCGGGCCGCAGGAATCCACCGTCCACCGGCTGATGAGGGGTAAGCCACTGACTGTGCTCTGCCCCTACCGCAGGGAGAACCTGACCTACGACGAGGTCGACCGCATCCGCGAATTGCACGACAGCGAAGTGGTGGACGACGCGCTGTACGACGACTCGATGTTGCGCGTCACCCGGCCCCGCCCTGGATGGTTGCGGTTGGCCGGCCGGATGAACGCGACCAATTACGCGGCGGCGCTGGACGTGGTGGCCGCGGCCGCCCGGGGCGGTGATCGTGACCTGGACCTGGCGTCGTTGCGGGACATCGACGCCGCCGCGGCGCATGCCCTGATCACCAGCGTCGGCCGGGGCGTCCGGCTACGGCACCCGGGGCCACTGGTGCAGCGGCTTGCCAGGTTGCTGGCCCGCGGACCGGTGCCCGCCGTTGCCAGAGGTTCCGAGGGGCCGCCGGCCCAACAACTGACCGACCACTGACCGGCCACAGAGACCAGGTGGTCGTATTCAGACAGCTACCCGGCCGGCGTCTGCTCGACCACGGACGGGCCTGCCGGTCCCTTGACTCTCGCGCGGAACACGTAGTAGGTCCAACCCTGGTAGGCCAGCACGAGCGGCACCATCACCGCCGCGACGATCGTCATCACCGTCAGGGAATACGAACTGGCCGTGCTGTTCTCGACGGTGAGCGTGTAGGTGTCGTCGGTGGTGGAGATCATCACCGCGGGGTACAGGTTCGCGAATAGCGCGGCGATGGTGCCGCCGATGGCCACCGCGGTCGCCGCGAACGCGCGGCCGGCCCCGCGGGCCCTGTGGGCCAGCGCGAATGCGGCCAGCACGGCCAGCACCGGGATGGCCAGCGCGATGATGCCGCCGGCACCCGGCCGCACCAGCAAATAGGTCCACACCGCGAAGATGATCACCAGGGGCGCCGCCGGGAGTGACAACCGTTCCTTCAACGAGGCCGCCCGCTGCAGGACGATTCCGGTGGATCTGATGGTCAGGAACGTCGCGCCGTGCCACAGGCACAACGCCAGCACGGTGATCCCGACCCACAGGCCGTAAGGGGTGAGCAGGTCAAGGAACGTGCCGGTGAAGTTGCCGTCCGCGTCGATCGGCAGCCCGACGAGCAGATCGCCCAGCCCCACTCCGATCAACAGCGGCGCGAGCACCGAGCCGATGGTCAGCGTCCAACTCCAGGTCGAGCGCCAGCGGGGGCTGTCGAATTTGCCGCGAAACTCGAAGGACACTCCCCGGACGATGAGCGCGGCCAACAACAGCCACAGCGCCAGGTACAGCGCGGAGAACCAGGTGGCGTACCACGGTGGGAAGGCGGCGAACATCGCGGCGCCGGCGACGATCAGCCAGACCTCGTTGCCGTCCCAGACGGGTCCGATGGTGTTGATGGCGACCCGGCGCTCGAGGTCGGTCCGGCCGACGATCTTGTGCAGCGCGCCGACCCCGAAGTCGAATCCTTCCAACACGAAAAAGCCGGTCCAGAAGAAGGCGACGACGACGAACCAGACAATCGACAGCGTCACTGTTTCACCTCGATCACGGGGGTCACCTCAGTAGGTCAGGGAGGGCACGGAAGGCCCTGTGGTGGCGGAGTCCCGCGACGGCGTGGGGTGGTCGGGTTCGTCGACCAGACCCCGTCTGGCATGCCGCACCATCAGCACGGCGGCGATCACCCCGATCGTGCTGTACAGCACGACGACCAACCCCAGGCTGATCGCCACCTCGGTGCCGCTGCCCGATCCGGACAACCCGATGGAGGTGAGCATCAGGCCCTGCACGATCCACGGCTGGCGGCCGCTCTCGGTCAGCAGCCAGCCCGCCGTCGCCATCACGAACGGGGTGAGGATCAGCCAGGTGCACACCCACAGGAAGAACCGCGACTGGGTGAACTTCTTGCGCCACAGCAGCACCGCGCCCCAGATGCCCATGAGGAAGCCGAGCACGGCCAGGTAGGCCATCGCGCGCATCGACCAGTACTGGATGAACACGTTGGGCACGTAGTAACCGGGCCCGTATTCCTGGTTGTACTGGGTGTTCAGCTCGGACAGCCCCTGCACCTCTCCGTCCCAGGTCCCGGTGGCCAGCACCGACAGCAGATGCGGGATCTCGATGATCTTGGTCGGGGTCTCGTCCTGGTTGTAGCCGCCGATCTGGATGACCGAGAACGAGCAAGGCTGGCAGGTCGTCCAGTTCGCCTCGGCGGCCGCGATCTTCATGGGCTGGTAGTTGGTCTCATTGATGCCGAGCCGGCCGCCGACCGGGAACTGCAGCACCGAGGCCACGGCCAGCACGAACAGGCCGAGCTTGGCGGTGCCACGGAACAACGCGGCGTGATTGCCGCGGCGCAGGTGCCAGGCCGATACCGACAGCAGCACGGCGCCGCCGAAGATCAGCGCGACGAGCAGCACGTGCACATAGCCCCAGAGGAAAACCGGATTGGAGAAGACCGCCCCGATGTCGTTCAGCTGGGCGCGTCCGGTGTCCGGGTTGATCGTGTAGCCGCGCGGGTTCTGCATCCAGGAGTTCGCGGCAATGATGAACAACGCGGACAGGCAGGCGCCGAGCGGGACCATCCACGCGGTGAACAGATGGACGCCCCTGGGCAGCACATTCCAGCCGAACAGCCACAATCCCAGGAATGTGGACTCGAGGAAGAATGCGGCCAGGCCCTCCATGGCAAGCGGTGCGCCGAATACGTCACCGACGAACCGCGAGTACGCCGACCAGTCCATACCGAACTGGAATTCCTGGACGAGCCCGGTCACCGCGCCCACGCTGACGCTGATCAGCATCAGCGTTCCGAAGAACCGCGTCAACCGGCGCAGTTCCGGGTCGCCGGAACGGTGCCAACGGGTGTGCAGCACGGCGACCAGGATGGCCAGACCAATGGTCACCGGAACAAAGAAGAAGTGATAGATGCTGGTGGTGGCGAACTGAATGCGGGCGAGGTCGAGCTGATCCATGTCTGCCCCCGATGGTCAATAGCACGTCATCGGCACACCCGTCATCCAGCCGTGTCATTCGATCGGACTGCGCCTGCACGACAGTGTGGCAGGGCGAGAGTCCCCGCCCTACCTTCGCCACCATCTTTCGCCCGGACAATGATCGGCATCACCCTTCCGGGATGACGCTTCCAGGATGACGGGCTTCCGGGATGACGCGGCACGGTCGGTCAGTGGGTCATCATGCCGCGGGTCGGCGGTCACGGCGAGCGGCGGCGTCCACGAAGTACGTCCACGAAGTACGTCCACGAAGTACGTCCACGAAGTATCAAGTCCCGCACCAGAGCCGGGCGGCGTCCGGCCTGGCGAGCCGGCGTCATCCACCGGGAGACCGTGCGGTGGTCGCAGCCGCGCTGATGGCCCGGCGCGGCCGGTCCGATGACCCTGGTGGGGTGGCCGGTAGTGCGGACTTCGCGGTCATCTCGACGGGAGTGGCGATCGTCGGTTGATCAGGCGCGGGTGTCCGGCAACCCCGTGGCGGGAATGCCGAGCTCCGCGGCATACGCCTGGTTCAAATCGGCCCAACCGTGGTTGAGTGCGTCTCGGCCGCGGATGGGGTTGGTCGGGTGACCGTCGAGCAGTCGCTCGGCAACCATGAGGCACAGGTGCCACCCCGCGGCCGCTTTCGCGATCCAGTGCCGGCCCGCGACGGTGTGCCGCAGGGTCAGCCGGGTGCCGGTACGCACGGTCGCCGCCATAGCGGCGCTGTCGCGCGTCATCGCGCTGTTCTGTGCGCCGAGGCCGATAGCGGCCAGTTCCCAATGCAATACGTCGGTGCCCCAGGTGTATTCGAGCAGCGTGGGGGGTTCCGATCTGGTGACCGTTGCGGGCAAGTCCTGCCGGACGTCGCCGTCGACCATGGTCAGGGTGGCATCTCCGGTGATCGTGAGGTCGCGGTTCGCCAGGAAAGGTGCCCAGCGCACCAGTTGGTCGGGGTCGGTGAGCGCCGCCCATACCTTTGCCGGCGGGTGCCGCAGGTTGCGCGAGAAGATCAGGGTCCAGCGGTTATCTGTCGAACGGAGCGTGACATCGGCGAGCCGGCCTGGGCCGAGGGTTGTCTCGTTCATTGCTGCTCCTTGTCAGGTTGTTCGGTCGGACTCGATTGGCAGCGAGTCGAGGTGACGTTCGAGGGCGTCCAAATGCCGCGTCCACAGTTGCCGGTAAGGCTCGAGCCATCGGTCGACGGACTGGAATTGAGGGATCTCCAGACGGTAGATCCGTTGTTGGGCCGCAGTACGGCAGGAGACAAAACCCGCGTCGCGCAACACTTTCAAGTGCTTGGAAACCGTTGGCTGGCTGAGCCTGAGCGAGTCGACCAGGCCGCCCACGCTCGACTCAGAGGTGCGGAGCTCGTCGAGGATCCGCTGTCGGGTCGGCTCAGCAAGCGTTGCGAAGGCAACCAAGGAGGTCATGGGCTCCAGTATTCTCAGGGACGTATATACATGTCAAGGGATAGAAGCTCTTGGACCGGCGGCGACGGCGGGGATCGCGACTCAGGTGGCACCGGGTGGCGCCTGTCTGCCGGGTGCCGATCGATCCGCCTTGCCCGGGAATTCCTCGACCGGTAGTGGGTCGTCGTGGCTGGTGTACGTGTGGCCGGTCGGTGTTGTCCAAGTCGTCGTGTGCGGTCCGGTTCGCTCGGTCCGATGCCCGGCATGAGTCTTCGCGCGGTGATCTTTTCGGCAGCGCGCCTTGAGATTGTCGGCGGTGGTGGGTCCTTCCGGGACCGGGATGACGTGGTCGAGGTCGCCGCGGATAGCGGAGACGTGGCAGGTGTCGGGGTTGCACACCCCGTCGCGGTAGGTGACGGCCAACGCCAGCTTCTTCGACGGGAACCGGCCGAGTTCGGTGACCTGCAGCAGGTTGCCGCCGGTGTCGGTGACCAGCCGGTGGAACAGGGTGCCGGGTTTGCCGGCGAGGTCGCGGATGGTGTC